>Ga0210409_10001950_pt1 | contig 25653 bp, 23 predicted proteins | sample IncBWH17MmetaG_FD_161649 | JGI IMG/M metagenome (GOLD analysis project Ga0210409, IMG submission 161649) | Forest soil microbial communities from Barre Woods Harvard Forest LTER site, Petersham, Massachusetts, United States - Inc-BW-H-17-M | ecosystem: Environmental > Terrestrial > Soil >...
CCGCGGGTGCTCGAGGCGCAGGGATCGGTGCTCACCAATAAGTACGCGGAAGGCTACCCTGGCAAGCGCTATTACGGCGGCTGCGAGTTCGTCGACATCGCCGAATCCCTGGCGATCGACCGCGCCAAGCAGTTGTTCGGCGCAGCCTACGCCAACGTGCAGCCGCATTCCGGCTCGCAGGCGAATGCCGCGGTGTATTTCGCCCTGCTCAATCCCGGGGACCCGATTTTGGGAATGAGTCTCGATCACGGCGGTCATTTGACGCATGGGGCCAAGCCTAACTTCTCCGGCAAGATCTTCAGAGCGGTTCAATACGGCATCGAGCCCGACACCGGCATCATCGATTACGATCAAGTGGAACGTCTTGCGCGTGAGCACCGTCCGAAAATGATCGTTGCGGGATTTTCCGCCTATTCCCGCATCATCGACTGGGCGCGGTTTCGCGCCATCGCCGATTCGGTCGGCGCCTACCTGTTCGTGGACATGGCGCATGTCGCCGGGCTGGTGGCGGCCGGGGTGTACCCGAATCCCGTGCCCTTCGCGGACGTCGTGAGCACCACCACGCATAAAACCCTGCGCGGGCCCCGCGGCGGCCTGATTCTTGCGCGGCCGCATCCAGAACTGCACAAGAAGCTGAATTCCATGGTGTTTCCGGGTATTCAAGGTGGACCGCTGATGCATGTGATCGCAGCCAAAGCCGTGGCGTTTCTCGAGGCGCTCCAGCCTGCGTTCAAGCAGTATTCCGCGCAGGTGATCGCCAATGCCCGCGCGATGACCGAGGTTCTAAAACAGCGTGGCTACAAGATCGTTTCCGGCGGCACCGACAATCATTTGTTTCTCCTCGACTTGATCGACAAGAACATCACCGGCAAGGATGCCGACGCAGCACTGGGGCGGGCGCACATGACCGTAAACAAGAATGCCGTGCCCAACGATCCGCGTCCTCCCTCGATCAGCAGCGGGCTCAGGATCGGCACGCCGGCAGTCACCACCCGCGGCTTCAAGGAACCCGAGGTTCGTCAAGTCTCCAATTGGATTGCCGATGTGCTGGACGCCTTAGGCGATGAATCGGCCATCGACCGCGTGCGGGCCGAAGTGGTGTCAATATGCCGGCGATTCCCGGTCTATCCTTAAGCGCCGGCGGTCCGCAACGGGTCGCTGTAAGTAGGCCGCATGCATTGTCCATTCTGCGCCCATACGGAGACTAAGGTCATCGATTCCCGTCTCGCCGGCGAAGGACGGCAGATCCGCAGGCGCCGCGAATGTCTGGCCTGCGCGGAACGATTCACGACCTTTGAATCGGCTGAACTCTTGCTGCCGACCGTCATCAAGGGTGATCGCAGCCGCGAACCCTTCGACGAGAAGAAATTGCTCAATGGCATGCAGAAAGCGCTCGAAAAGCGCCCGGTTGGGCGCGAGGCAATCGAAGCTGCCGCGGCGAGAATCTGCCACAAGCTGCGCAGCCTGGGTGAACGCGAAATCGACTCGCGCAGCATCGGTGAAATGGTCATGGAGGAACTGCGCCACCTGGACGAGGTGGGCTATGTCCGTTTCGCGTCCGTGTATCGCAGCTTTCAGGATCTGGACGCATTCCGCACGGAAATCGAGCAACTGCGCCGTCATCGCCGGCGCCGCGAGCCCAACCAGGATCAGCTGCCGCTGCTTCCCGGCGATGCCGGCGACGATTCGAAGAAATGAACGAGGAATTCTCAGCGCGAGACCGGGAGCACATGGCGCGCGCGCTGGAATTAGCCGCGCTCGGTCTGTACACCACCGACCCGAATCCGCGGGTAGGATGCGTGATGGTGAATGCCGGGCGCGTTGTCGGGGAGAGCTGGCACCAGCGCGCGGGCGAGCCGCACGCTGAAGTCCTGGCGCTGCGCGCGGCTGGGACGCAGGCGCGGGGCGCTTGCGTGTACGTCACTCTCGAGCCCTGTAGTCACATCGGCAGGACGCCGCCGTGCGCGGACGCGTTGATAGCCGCCGGCGTGGCCCGGGTGGTGTGCTGCTCGCAAGATCCCAACCCCAAGGTCGCCGGCCGCGGCATCGATCGCTTGCGATCGGCGGGAATCGCGGTGTCGGTGGGCGGACTGGCCGACGAGGCGCGCCGGTTGAACATCGGCTTCTTTTCGCGATTTGAACGGGGCCGCCCGTTCGTGCGCCTGAAGCTGGCGATGAGCCTGGATGGACGGACAGCGCCCGCATCGGGCGCAAAGATGTGGATCACCAGCGAGGCGTCGCGCGCGGATGTGCAGGAATGGCGCGCACGCAGTTCCGCGGTGCTCACCGGGTCGGGAACGGTGCGCGCCGACGATCCGCGAATGAATGTGCGCCTGGCGTATGGCCCGTGGGTGCGCCAGCCACGGCGGATCGTGCTCGACACGCAGCTGCGGAGCGCGCCCGGCGCAAGGATATTCGCGGGCGAGGGCGCCCTGGTGTTTGCTGCTGCCGACGCCGCGCAGAAATCGCTGGAGAATATTCCAATCGAGCGGGTGCCGCGCGCCGCTGGGGGCCTCGACCTGCACGCGGTCATGCAGCGTCTGAGCGCATTGGAGATGAACGAAGTGCTGCTCGAATGCGGTCCAACTCTCGCGGCAGCGTTTTTCGCCGGCGGGCTGGTCGATGAGCTGCTGCTGTACGTCGCGCCCAGGCTGCTCGGCGCCGCCGCCGCTCCGCTGATGCACATCGATGCAGCGCAGCTGCCGGGCTTGCCCGCTTTGGAATTTCGCGAGCAACAGCGAATCGGCGATGACTTGCGCCTGATTTCAACCATCAAGAGCCCGTAGATCATGTTCACCGGAATCATCCTGGCAACCGGCCGCGTCACCTCCGTCGCGCATACAGGCGGCGACCTGGAACTCGGCATCGACGCTGCCGGCCTCGATGTCGCGCGAATTGCGATCGGCGACAGCGTCAGCGTGCAGGGCGTTTGTCTCACGGTGACCCGCAAGGAAAATACGTGTATTTATGCCGATGTGTCGCGCGAGACACTGGCGAAGACGACTTTGGGCGGCGTGGCCGCGGGGTCGAGGGTCAATCTGGAACCCAGTCTGCGGGCCGGGGATGCCCTCGGCGGCCACATGGTGAGCGGCCATGTCGATGCAGTCGCCAAACTTAGCAAGGCCGATCAGGACGCGCGTTCCCGGCGCCTCGAATTCGAGCTGCCCGAAGGCCTCGCGCGCTTCGTGGCGCCAAAGGGCTCGATCTGCATCGACGGCGTGAGCCTGACCGTCAACAACGTCAATGGCCGCCGCTTCGATGTCAATATCATTCCGCACACGCAGGCGGTCACGACGCTGGGGGCGCTGCGCGTTGGGGATGAGGTCAATATCGAAATCGACGTGGTCGCACGTTATCTTGCAAGACTCATGACGAAACCCGAAGGTTGAGGCGAAACATGGCTGCGTTCAACACCATCGATGAGATTCTCGAGGATCTGCGCCGCGGCAAAATGGCGGTGATCATGGACGACGAGGATCGCGAAAATGAGGGCGACCTGATCATGGCAGCCGAGTGCGTTCGGCCCGAGGATGTGAATTTCATGGCCCGCTACGGGCGCGGCCTCATCTGCCTGACCCTGACTCGCGAGCGCTGCCGACAGTTGCGCCTGCCGCTCATGGTGAGCGATACCGACACCACGCATCGCACCAACTTCACACTGTCGATAGAGGCCGCGGAAGGCGTGACCACCGGTATTTCCGCCCACGACCGGGCGCACACCGTTAAATCCGCGGTCGCGCCCAACGCCCGGCCGGAGGATCTGCGCCAGCCCGGTCATATATTCCCGCTGATGGCACAGCCCGGCGGCGTGTTGACGCGCGCCGGGCACACTGAAGCCGGTTGCGATCTTGCGCGTCTGGCCGGATTTTCCCCCGCCGGCATGATCGTCGAAATCCTGAACGATGACGGCACCATGGCTCGACGGCCGGATCTCGAGCTGTTTGCGAAAAATCACGGGCTGAAAATCGGCACGATCGCGGATTTGATCCGCTACCGGCTGAAGAACGAGCGCTCCGTGGAGCGGATCTACGATCAGCCGGTCGATACCGAATACGGCGGCTTCCGCCTTTGCTGCTACGAGGATCACGTCAACAAAACCGTGCACATTGCGCTGGTGAAAGGTGATCTGAATTCCGCGGTGCCGCCGCTGGTGCGGGTGCATATCGTGGATACGTTGCGCGACGTGGTGGGGGTGAGCAACGAAGCGCTCGGTTGGCCGCTGCGCGCGGCGATGCTGCGGGTGGCCAAGGAAGCCTCGGGAGTGGTGGTGATATTGCGGCCCGAGGATTCACCTCGCCATTTCATGGCGAGCGTAGCGCACCTGGACGCCAAACCGGCGCTGCACGGCGCCGGCGCCACCGTGGTGAGAACCTACGGCATCGGCGCGCAGATCCTCAAGGATCTGGGGTTGAAGCGCATGCGGGTATTGAGCGCGCCCAAGCAGTTGCAGGGTCTTGCCGCGTTCGACCTCGAGATAACCAGTTATGTGGACGGCAATGATTGAACGCCGCCGGGCTTATACTTGGAGACGACAAATGCGAGGAATGACTTGTGCCCAATGATCAGCCCAAAATAATCGAGGGAGAGTTACTGTCGCGGGATCTGCGTTTTGCGCTGATCGCGGCGCGGTTCAATGATTTCGTGGTGGATGCCCTGGTGCGCGGCGCGCTCGATGCGCTCAAGCGTCACGGCGTTGGCGACAAGCAAATCGACATCGTGCGCGTTCCCGGGGCATTCGACATTCCAATCGTAGCCCGCAAGCTGGCGCTGTCGCATCGCTACGAAGCGCTGATCGCGCTGGGCGCGGTGATCCGCGGTCAAACGCCGCATTTCGAGTACGTCGCCGGAGAGTGTGCCGGCGGCATCGCGAGAATTGCCCTGGAAACCGGGGTGCCGATCGCCTTTGGCGTGCTGACGACCGACACTGCGGAACAAGCCGCCGACCGGGCGGGGGGCAAGGCCGGCAACAAGGGAGCCGATGCCGCACTGGTCGCGATCGAGATGGCGAATCTTTTGCGCCGCCTGGATAGTTAAATGAGTTCAGGGGCCGCGGCCCACCGAGCCCGAAGCCTCGCGCGCCGGCTCGCGTTGCAGGCGCTGTATCAGATTCAAATCAATCCGCGTCCGTTGGCGGATGTGCAGCGGCAGTTCGCCGCGGATCCGGAGGCGCAGCGGGTCGATCTTGAGTACTTTCGCGAGTTGATCGAAGGAGTCGCGGCAAATCGCGAGGCGCTGGAATCGCGCCTGTCGCGCTTGAGCGAGATTCCGCCGCATGAACTGGATCCGATCGAACACGCGATCCTGTGGCTGGGGCTGCATGAGTTGCAGTACCGCGCCGAGTTGCCGTACCGTGTGGCGCTCGCCGAGGCGGTGCAGCTCACCAAGCAATTCGGCGCGACGGACGGGCACAAGTACGTGAATGCGGTGCTGGATCGAGCCGCACAGGAATTGCGGCCGCAGGAGTATGGCCGCCCGGCGCAGTAGGAGGTAGCTTGCAGCCATCCGATCTCGGCGAATTCGAGTTGATACGCCGTTTCTTTTCGCGAGCCGGCCCGCCCGGCGCGCAGCCGGGCGTCATTCTCGGAATCGGCGATGATGCGGCGCTGCTCGAACTCCCCAAGGGCACGGATTTGGCGGCCGCCGTCGATACCCTGGTGGCGGGACGGCATTTCCCAGAAGCCACCGCTGCGCGCTCGATTGGCCATCGCGCGCTTGCCGTGAATTTGAGCGACCTGGCCGCCATGGGCGCGACTCCGTCCTGGGCGACGCTTGCCCTGACGCTGCCCAGTGCCGATCCAAAATGGCTGGAGGGGTTTGCGGCGGGGCTTTTTGCTCTTGCCGACGCTCATGGGGTGGCGTTGGTCGGCGGCGATACCACGCGCGGGCCGCTCACCGTGAGCGTACAACTCCTGGGTCATGTTCCGCATGGCACGGCACTGCGGCGCAGCGGCGCGCGGGCCGGGGATTTGTTGGCGGTCAGCGGGACATTGGGAGACGCGGGCGCCGGTCTGAAATTCTGCAGCGCACCCCGGGCCGCGGCGACGCCTGAGGTCGAGGAACTGATTCGTCGCTTTGACTATCCCTGCCCGAGAGTGGCGCTGGGCTTGGCTGCGCGCGGCGTCGCGACGGCAGCGATGGATCTATCCGACGGACTGCTGGGAGACTTGCCGAAACTCGCGCAGGCCAGCGCTGTGCACGCGCACGTGTCCGTCGAGCGGTTGCCGCTTTCCGCCGCCCTGCGGGCGGCGGCAAACCCGCAACAAGCCCGCGACTGGGCGCTGGCCGCGGGCGACGACTACGAATTGTTGTTCGCCGTGCCGCCGGCGCGCTACGGCGAGCTGCAGGCGGCAGCGCATCGATTGAACTTAACGTTGACCGTAATCGGTGAACTGCGTTCGGGAGAGGGCGTTTCTTGGTCGCTGAACGGCGAGCAATTTGCGCCCAGCGGCCATGGTTACGACCACTTCGCCCAAGCCTCGACCCAAATCACAGTTTAGGCCCTGCCACCCCAGTATCCTTTGGCGTCATTGAAGTCGAATGACGCCCAGCGCTGGTTACCCTTTGACCACTACTCGATCCACCAATCAGGCAAAGGCCCAGACGGGCCGCGAATCATTGCCGGAGAAGATCGGCAAATACGTGATCATCAACGAAGTCGGTCGCGGCAGCACCGGCGTCGTGTATCTGTCGCATGATCCGTACTACGGCCGCGACGTGGCCATCAAGGTCTACAACGTCGATGCCACCAGCGATGAAAATCGCAAGCGAATCGCGCGCAAGATGTTCCTGTCCGAAGCGCACATGGTGGGCATGCTGCAGCACCCGAACATTCTGCCGATTTACGACGCCGGCGAAGAGAACGGCCACTGCTATATCGTCACCGAGCATGTGCATGGCGCACGCACGCTCGCAGCCTACTGCCGGCCCGACAACCTGCTGCGCATCGACGATGTGGTCGAGCTGGTGTACAAAGCGGCGCGCGCTCTGCACTACGCGCACAGCCGCGGTGTCATTCACCGTGACATCAAGCCCAGCAACATCATGCTCACCCTCGACAGCGACGTGCGCATCATCGATTTCGGCATTGCGCTGGTCGCCGATTCCGAGATCTCGCGGATCGAGGGTATCGCGGGCAGCCCCTCATATATGTCCCCCGAGCAGGTGCAGTCGATTGAGCTCACCAATCGTTCGGATTTGTACTCGCTCGGCGCCGTGATGTACGAGCTGTTGACCGGCACCCGGCCCTTCCGGGCCGGCAATCTGCAGAAGCTCCTGCACCAGATCGTATTTGCGACCCCGCCGCCGATCCACACGCTGCGCCCCGAGATCCCCGAGGAACTCGAGAACGTAACGGCGATGGCCTTGCAGAAGGACCCGGAAAAGCGCTACAAAACCGGTCTCGACTTCGCGGCCGAATTGACGCGGGTGCACCAGAAGCTGCGCGCGCAGTACAACCGGATCGATCAGCAGGAACAGTTCAGTCTGCTGCGCAAATTGAAATTCTTCCACGAATTTTCGCACGGCGAAATCTGGGAGGTTTTGCGCGCCAGCAGCTGGCAGGATTACGCGGATGCGGAGGAAATCGTCAAGGAAGGCGAGATGGATGACCGCTTCTACATCATTGTGCAGGGGCGCGTCAGCGTACAACGGCTTGGCAGGGCACTGGGTTATCTGGACAGCGGCGACTGCTTCGGCGAAACCAGTTACGTGCGCGGCGCCAAACGCACCGCCACGATCATCGCGGCCAGCTCGGTGACGGTGATGAAGGTGAGCTCGACTCTGCTGGAGCAGGTCTCCGCCGAGTGTCAGCTGCGCTTCAACCAGGTGTTTCTGCGCAGCATGATCGGACGCTTGCAGAGCGCCGAGCGGGGCGCGGCCTAAGCAGCGGTTTCCTTGTCGTGCTCAATCATCGCGTAGGCCGAATGATTGTGAATCGACTCGAAATTCTCCGACTCGACCACATAAGCGCGCACGCGCCGGTCCTTGTTGAGCACCACCGCCACGTCGCGCACCGTATCCTCAACGAATTTCGGATTATCGTAGGCGCGCTCGGTAACGAACTTCTCGTCGGGCCGCTTCAATATTCCGTAGACCTCGCATGAGGCCTGGTGCTCGGCAATGTCGATGAGCTCCTCCAGCCACATGTGCTCCGCGAGCCTTGCCGTCAGGGTTATGTGCGAGCGCTGGTTGTGGGCGCCGTAGTCCGAAATTTCCTTTGAGCAGGGGCAGAGGCTGGTGGTGGGCACCACCACCTTGAGCCAAACGTCGGTCTTGCCGTTGCGGCGCTCGCCGAAGATCGTCGCCTGATAGTTCATCAGACTCTCCACGCCGGAAACCGGCGCCTTCTTCATGACGAAGTAGGGAAATGTCATTTCGATGTGGCCGGAGGTGGCAGCCAGGTGTTCGGTCATTTCCTCAAGCATCGCGCCGAAAGACTCGACTGAAATTTCGCGCTCGTGGCGATGCAAGATCTCCACGAACCGCGACATGTGAGTGCCTTTGAAATTATGCGGCAGGTTCACGTACATATTGAAATTCGCAACCGTATGCTGCTCGCCGCGCGACCGATCCTTCACTTTGACCGGATGATAGATGTCCTTGATGCCCACCCTGTTGATGGGTATCTGGCGGGTATCGGCGTGGCCTTGCACGTCCTCCACGGGCTGCGCATGCGGTTTCTTCGAAGGGACGGCGACGTTCATAAGGGTTTCCTACTGGAGCAATTCAGGCTGTAATGGTGCCGAAACCGCGTATCTCAAGAATTTTAGACCATTCAGCCGGATTTGGCTGAAGCGCATCATCCGCCGGCCCGGCAGGCGGTCAAACTCGCCGCTGAATCACGTAGGAGGCCAGCCACGCCAGTACCTGAGCGCCTTCGCCCAGGGGGGCCAGCCTGTCGCAAGCGCGGCGCTTGAGTTCGCGCGCCCGGGTTTTGGCGGCGTCGAGTCCGAGAACGCTGGGGTACGTGGGTTTGGCGCGTGCGGCGTCCGCGCCGCTGGTTTTGCCGATTTCTTCCGTTTTGCCCTCGACGTCGAGAATGTCGTCCTGGATCTGAAATGCGAGTCCGATGTCCTGCGAATACCCGTCCAGCGCCTCCCAATCGGCGCTGCTTGTGGCCGGCGAGCACGCCGCCGCCATCAACACGCTGGCACGGATCAAGGCGCCGGTCTTGAGCCGGTGCATGGCCTCGAGTTCCTCGAGATTCAATGCTCGACCGACCGCGGCGAGATCGATCGCCTGGCCGCCCGCCATACCCATTGTGCCGCTGGCATCCGCCAGGATTTGTATCATGCGCAGTCGCGCTTCGGGACTTAGGCCTGGCGTGCGGTCGCGCGACAACAACGAGAAGGCCAATACCTGCAGCGCGTCGCCGGCGAGTATGGCGGTCGCCTCATCGAAGGCACGATGCGTCGTCGGTTGACCGCGGCGCAAGTCATCGTCGTCCATCGCCGGCAGATCATCGTGCACCAGCGAGTAGGAATGAATGAGCTCCACCGCCGCGGCCGGCGCATCCAGCCACGCGACCGGCACATTCAATGCCTCCCCGGTGCAGTACACCAGCAGTGGGCGCAGACGCTTGCCGCCGCTCAACACTGCATAGCGCTGCGCCGCATGCAAACGCTGGGGTATCAAATCGGCAGCCGGCAGCGCGCCATCGAGCACTGTTTGGACGCGCGCTTGATAGCCACGCATGCGTGCATCCATCGCGTCGGCGTCGAGGCCGGTCTCGTCGGCTTTAAGTGTCGTCGGGCGTGAAGTCTTCAACTGCGGGTTCACCGGCTTTCTTCAGCAAAATCTCGACTTTCTGTTCGGCTGCCTTCAATGCGCTTTGGCAGGCACGCGTCAACATCACGCCGCGCTCGAAAGCCGCCAGAGACTCCTCCAGGGGCAGATCGCCTTGCTCCAAACGCTCGACCAGCGCTTCGAGGTCGCGCATCGCGGTTTCAAAGTCGGGCATCGGCTCTTTTGCGGCTTTCGCTGTCGGCATGGGCCTAGAACGGTACACATGCGTCTCGGCGTGGTCAAACGCGCCGCCCCTGCGGGTCTTACCTTAAGAACATCGTCAAGTCGTGAGGCGCGTCACAACCACCCGGGTCGCGTGGCGGCAAGTTTTGGGTAACATTGCGGGTGGGAAGCTATATGCCAGTTTCAATCAAATCAATCATCGCCTGCGGGTGTCTGACCGCCATTGCATTGTGCATGGCCGCCTGCGGTCCGAAGCGAATTCCGCCCATGACGGTGTCCGATCTCATGGAGGATCGGGTTGCTCTCGACGGCGTGCTCATGAAGTGCAACCAAAATCCGGTGAAGGCCCGCACGGATTCGGATTGTCAGAATGCGCGCATCGCCATCGATCGCCTGGCCAGCAAGGACGCACCTGCCGAGGAGGCAAAGCGCGCTGCTGAATTCGAGCGAAGCCGCGAGCAACTGCGCTCGACCCAGGAAAGGCAGCGTCAGGAACAGGCGGCCAAAACCCCGAAGGTGGATGTCTATCACATGCCCGTCGTACCCGTCGAGCAGGCGCCCCCGTCAAAAGACCCGCAGTCGCCGATTGTCGGAAAGGTAAATCCGTAGAGCGACTTTCGAATGGCGGCCGCACGCTCGCGGCCGCATGCTTCTCTGTAGAATCCCGCGCTATGGTCGACAACGCCGGTCTTCGGGTGCCGCCCGAGGCGCAGTCAGCGATCGATAGCGTCGAGCAATATCTGCGGCAGGGCGAGCCGTTGCTGGCGTATAACGCCGTACAGGAAGGCCTGCGAATCTGGCCGGGAAATCTTCGTCTGCGGCAACTCAAAGCCCTGGCACTGGCGCGCAGCGGCGACGTCGCGCTGGCGAATCGGCTGCTCTCCGCTCTCGCGGCCGAAGGCGGTTCCGACGCAGAGACGCTCGGCATGCTGGCGCGCACGCACAAGGATCTCGCGCTTCGCACCGCGGATACCGCCCGCCGCAGCATGCATCTTAACTCGGCCTTCGGAATCTATTACCAAGCCTACGAGGAAGCGCAGCGGAGCGCCGCTGCCGCCGATGCCTGGTACACCGGCATCAACGCCGCCACGATAGCGGTGTTGCAGGGCAACCTCGAAGGCGCGCGCCGAATTGCGGCTGAGGTGCGGGAGCTTTGCGAACGCGCACCCCGCCGCGCGTCCGCTGCAAGCGACTATTGGCTCGAGGCCACGCTCGGCGAGGCGGCGCTGATTCTTGGCGACGGCGGCGAGGCGGCCGTTCACTACGCGCGCGCCGCCAGTCTCGCCCGGGGGAGTTTCGGAAATCTGGCCAGCACGCGCCGGCAGGTGGAACTTCTGGCGAAATGCCTGCCCGGCAGCAGTTCGCAGATTTTAGAACTCCTGCGGATACCGCCGGTCGTGATGTACACGGGTCACATGATCGACCGCCGGTCTCGTAAAGAACCGCGATTCCCGATCGAGCAGGAGGCAGCCGTGGCGACCGCGATCCGCGAGAAGTTGCGGATTCTGCGGCCGCTGGCGGCGTATGGCTCGGCAGCTTGCGGTTCCGACATTCTTTGCCTGGAGGCAATGCGGGAAATCGGCGGCGAGACGCACATCGTGCTGCCTTTCCCGGCCGAAGAGTTTCACCGCGTCAGTGTCGATTTTGCATCCGGCGATTGGAGCGAACGGTTCGAGAGGGCATTGGCCGCCGCGGACAGCGTGACGGTCACGAGCGATCATCGAGCTCGCGGCAGCACGGCGACCTTTGAGTACGCGAACCTGGTCCTCACCGGGATGGCGCATTTGCGCGCTCAGGTTCTGCAGACCGATCTGCGCGGGCTGGCAATTTGGGATGGCCGGCCGGCGGCCGGCGGCGCCGGCGCAGCCTCGCTGGTGCGGATCTGGAAGTCGCAGAATGTGACGCTGGAGCAAATTCGTATGCCGGAGATTCGCGGCGATGCGCCGGCGCGCGCGGCGGTAACCGAAGCCGCGTCGACCGAGGAGCAGCCGGCGGGATTTTCGCACGAGATGCGTGCCTTGCTGTTCGCGGATGCGGTCGGCTACAGCGCGCTGAGCGAAGACCAGACGCCGAACTTCGTCAATCAATTCCTCGGCGCAGTTGCGGACCTCAATGCACGCTCCAAGCAGCGTCCCGAACATATCGAGACCACCGGCGATGGACTCTACATGGTGTTCGGCAGCGTACGCGACGCCGGCCATTACGCTCTGCAGCTCAACAAGCTGGTGACCGGTACCGACTGGACCGCGCGCGGGTTGCCGGGTGGCTTGAACATCAGGATCGCCTTGCACTGCGGGCCGGTCTACTGCGGACTCAATCCGGTCACCGCCTCACCGCTGTATACCGGACCCCACACCAGCCGCACGGCGCGCATCGAGCCGATCACCCCGCCAGGCCAGGTCTACGCCAGCAGCGCTTTCGCGGCCGTGGCCGCAGCCACCGGGGCCGATGGGCTGGCAATGCAATACATAGGCCGTATGCCGCTGGCGAAGGGCTACGGGCTGCTCGGGCTATACCACGTGTATCTGGAGGCGCGCTAGTGCGAGTTCGCGCGCCGTAGGCGTTCCGAAATCACTTGCATCACATGCAGCGCGAATTTCGGCGTCTGTTCAACCAGGCGCAGGAATCTTTTTTCGTTGATGACGGCGAGGCTGCAATCAACGGCGGCCACCGCCGTGGCGCTGCGGGGCTGTTGATCGATAAGCGCCATTTCACCGAATACGCCGGCGGCAGCCACGCGTTCGAGCACCGTGCTTCCCAGGTTGATCTCCACGGCGCCTTCGATGACTGCGAACATGCAATCGCCCGGATCCCCCTTTTTGAAGATCGTCTCGCCTTGCTTGAAGGAACGGATGTCTGGCTCGCGACGCAGGATATCGAATGTCGGCATAGTGCAACGAACCTCTCGAAACCGACGGAACTATCTATAAACCATTGTTGCAGCGGCGTGCAACCGGTAACGCACGAAGATCTCACCCCGGATTGACGAGAACGGGCTGACGACCGAAGGATGGTCACGCGTGCCAGCATAAAACATATATAGGCCCAAAACCGCGTTACATAATGCCAGAAGCTCCAAATAATAATGGTTGAGTTCTTCCATTAGGCTTAGGCTTGCGCACTTGTCGATGAAATAGTGAGCGAGATCCTTGACAAGGATCTCCTGACCGCCAGAAACACATCAAAGGGGACCGCATCCATGAGTATTCGATCGCGAGCTGGCCAACCGTTTCGTTTTCTTCTGAGCACCGCGCTCGCTGTTCTGGCCGTAGCGCTGATCGCGACCAGCGCCAGCGCCCAGTCCGCCCGGCCGCATCTGTCAAGGATCACGGGTACTCCAATACCAGGCGCGCCGCTCACTCAACGCTCGCAAACGGTCATCTTGAAGATGGCGGGCGACCCAGTGGCCGTGGTCCGCGGCCGCATGCCCGACAAGCAGCTCGCCGAGGCGGATCGGTTGGCCATCCAAACCGCCCTGCGCAGCCAGCAGGATGCAATCGTGCCGGCCATCGAAGCCATGGGCGGCAAGGTAATGGCCCGCTTCCAGCATGCGATCAACGGAATCAAGGTCCAAGGAACACCGGATCAGATCAAATCGTTTGCCGCACTGCCGGGCGTGGTGCAGGTCAAGCAGGTGCGAACCTATTCCCTCAACAACGCGCACAGCGTGCCGTTCATCGGCGCGCCGCTGGCGTGGCAAGGTCCGCCAGGACTGCACGGCGAGCATGTCCGGGTCGCCGTCATTGACACGGGTGTTGACTACACGCATGCGAATTTCGGTGGTCCGGGTACGGTAAGCGCGTGGCAGACGGCGTTCGCCAACAGTACGAAACCGGCCGATCCTGCGCTTTTCGGTCCGAACGCGCCCAAAGTCAAGGGTGGTATCGACCTGGTCGGTGATGCCTACAATGCAAACGTCGCCGGCAGCATGCCGGTTCCCGACCCGAATCCGCTCGACTGCAATGGTCATGGCAGCCACACGTCGGGAACCGCCACCGGATTCGGCGTGACCTCGGCGGGTGCAACCTTCAAGGGGCCATACGATGCGACCACGCCGAGCCAAGCGTTCACGATTGGACCCGGTGTGGCGCCGCTCGCGGATCTATATGCCGTGCGCGTGTTCGGTTGCGCCGGTTCGACCAACGTCGTGGTGGATGCGATCGACTGGGCGGTTGCCAACAATATGCAGGTGATCAGCATGTCGCTCGGCGCGGACTTTGGCACCGAGGACGACGCCGATGCCGAGGCGTCGGAGAACGCGGTGGAATCGGGAATCGTGGTCGCCGCCGCTTCGGGCAATTCTGGCCCGATTCCCTACGTCACGTCCGATCCGGGCTCGGGAGACAAGGCCATCAGCGTCGCCGCGATGGATTCGCACGACTCTTTCCCCGGCGAAACGCTTACGCTGTCGCCGAGCGGCAGCATCGTGGCGCTTGACGCCAACGGGATTCCCGCAGGCAACGGTTCTCTGGCCGTGGTCGTGCTGCCGGATACCAAAGGGACGGGACATGCCGGCGTTTCGCTGGGCTGCGACCCGGCCGAGTACACCGCCGCGGGAGTCACCGGTAAGCTCGTGGTCACAGCGCGCGGCACGTGCGCGCGCGTCGCGCGCGCAATTTTCGGCCAGCAGGCCGGCGCCGCAGCGGTGGCAATGATCAACACCTCGGCGGGTTATCCACCGTACGAAGGGCCGATCAATTCCGACCCGGATAACGGCATGGCCTTCACGGTCACGATTCCGTTCCTCGGTGTCCAGGGCCCCTCAGCCGCCGCCGGCGATGGCGCAGCTTTGAAAGCGGCTGCGTCGACAACTTTCGCCAGTACCACGATTGCCAATCCAACCTTCCGGCAATTTGCCTCGTTCAGTTCCGGGGGGCCGCGTTCAAGTGACGGGCATCTGAAGCCCAATATCTCGGCGCCCGGCGTCAGTGTTTTCTCGACGGCGATGGGCACGGGCAACCAGGGGCTGTTTGAGTCCGGCACGTCGATGGCCACGCCGCACGTCGCCGGCAGTGCCGCACTGGCGGTCCAGGCCCATCCGCACTGGTCGGCCGAGGAGGTGTCGGCGGCGCTGGTCAATACCGCGGATGCCACGAAGCTCGTCGGCTATTCGCCGCAGCTCGGCGGCAATGGGCTGGTGCAGCCCTTCGCCGCTACCCAAACGTCGGTGATTGCGCGCGCCGACGACGGATCGCCGAGCGTGAGCTTCGGTGTGGCCGAGTTCACTCGGGACTTTAAGGACGACGAGCGGATCACTCTGGAAAACCACAGCGGCTCGCCGGCGAGTTTCGCGGTGTCGGTGGTACAAGGTCCGGGTTCGCCGCATACGGCCAGCACGGACTCGACCTCTGTCAACGTGTCGGGACACGATCACGAGACGCTACACTTCAAATTGACGGTACCGGTGGCAACCGCCGGCGATTCCAGCGCGTTCCGCCAAGTGCAGGGGCAGATTGTTCTGACGCCGACGAGCGGCAACAACGGAGTTGCATTGAGCGTGCCGTATTATCTGGTGGCGCGCGCCCGCTCGCTTGTTGATGCGCGGCTCCGGGGCGGCTTATCAGAGCATTCGACGGGAACAGTCGCGCTTTCCAATGGCTCAAGAGCAGTGACGGGGACGGCCGACTTCTACGCATGGGGTCTGCGCGGTGACCACAGGAGCCTCGGTTCGATCGGGCTGCGGGCCGCAGGCGTGCAGTCATTCGGCGATCCCAACCTCGGGCAGATACTGCAGTTCGCCGTGAACACCTTCGCCCGGACGTCAAATCCGGTCACCACCGTGTATGACCTGTTCCTTGATGTCAACGGCGACGGTATTCCGGATTACGATGTCGAAGCCGTCGACCTCGGGTTTTTGACCACAGGTAGTTTCAACGGTGAGATGGTGGTTGCGGTGTTCAACCTCGCGACGGGCTCGGGCGTTCTGGAATTTCTTGCCACGGCGCCGACGGATGGTTCCACCGTGCTGCTGCCGCTGGTCGCGGCGGACGTAGGTATAACGAGTGCGAACCCGCGCTTCAGTTACACGGTACAGACCACCGACCTGATCACGGGCAATGTGGACGTGATCACCAGCGCTGCCAAGTTCAACGCGTTCAACAATTCCATCAGCACCGGTGCATTCGTTGCTCTGGCGCCAGGCGCCAGAGCAAGCGTGCCGATCGCCATCGACCCGACGGAGTTTGCACTCACGCCGGCGCTCGGTGAGATGGTGGTGTCGCTCGAAAACGCGACGAAGGAGAACGATCAGGCGCTACTTTTGCATCTCGGTGATCAATAAGCCGCTCTCGCTCGAGACGCTAGGCACGCGCGGTCAACCCACGGTTGGCCGCGCGTGCTTTTCAAGCGTGATAATTCCTTGAAACGAATGTGAATGCCCCGGCGCCGGGTTGATCGTCGATAATGACGGGGTAGGTACAGGAGCCTCAGGGAATGAACGACTCGACCCCATATACACCGCCGAAAATCTGGAAATGGAACAAGGAAAATGGCGGCCGGTTCGCCAACATCAATCGTCCGACCGCCGGACCGACGCATGACAAGGAACTGCCGGTCGGCCGGCATCCGCTGCAGCTTTATTCCCTGGCAACGCCCAACGGTGTGAAAGTCACCGTGATGCTCGAAGAGCTGCTGGCGCGAGGGTTTCGCGGCGCGGAGTACGACGCTTGGTTGATCCGCATCATCGAAGGCGATCAATTCAGCAGCGGTTTCGTGGCCGTGAACCCAAATTCCAAGATCCCCGCGCTCATGGACCGCGGCCAAGCGACGCCAATCCGGGTGTTCGAGTCCGGGTCGATTTTGCTGTACCTGGCGGAGAAGTTCGGCGCGTTCCTGCCGACCGAAGCGGCGGCCCGCGCCGAATGCCTGTCCTGGCTGTTCTGGCAGATGGGCAGCGCGCCGTACCTCGGCGGTGGATTCGGGCACTTCTACGCCTACGCGCCGACGAAGATCGAATACGCGATCGATCGGTTTGCAATGGAAGTGAAGCGCCAGCTCGATGTTCTCGATCGACGGCTGGCTGAGAGCGAGTACCTGGCGGGCGCCGACTATACAATCGCCGATATGGCGGTGTGGCCCTGGTACGGCGGCCTGGCAAAGGGCCGGGCCTACGGGGCGGGCGAATTTCTGCAGGTGCAGGAATACTCAAATGTCCAGCGCTGGACCGACGCCATCGCCATGCGCCCCGCCGTGCAGCGAGGCAGGAAGGTCAACTGCGCCTGGGGCGAACCTGTGGACCAGTTGCACGAACGTCATGACGCCAGCGATTTTGATACCAAGACGCAAGACAAACTGGACAAACCCACCACCGCGGGATGATCTGGGGCGATTCCGCCGCTACAGGAAGTTGTGCGGCCAGATCATGGTCCGCCACATATGCGCCACCGGCGAGTTGTCGAAGCCCAAGCCCTCTTTGGGTTGCTTGAAATGCCGGCCGATGATGTCGGTGAACTGATTGGGATCGACGTCCCAGTCGTCCTGGAAGCTGTAGACGTCGTAGATGGTGATCAGCCGCGAGGTCATGTACCACCGGTGATTGCGCGCCTCCTCGTGCGCGCTGCATAAATACTCGAACGGCCGGTAGTCCGTTCCGAAAAACGCGAGGTATGCATCCGGATACTTGAAGCCGACCGACTCGTCTGCGAAGTAGCGCAGCGCCTGGTGGTACTTCACCGCCCAGGCAATCTCCTCACTGACATACGGGGCGATCATTTGCGCGCCCCAGTAGCCGTGATCGGTACGCAGCAGCGCGCCGTTGGCAACGTCGTGCAGCAGGCAGGCGAGCACGACCTTTTCCTCCTGGCCCGCGTCCAGAGCAAGCTTCGCGCACTGCAGCAGGTGCATGAAGGCAACGTCAGAGAAGCGGTAGTGAAAAAAATCCAGCAGCGTGGGCCGCTCCGGCATGACCGGGAGCTCGGGATTCTGTCCCATCATGAAGACCGCACCGGTCTGCCGCATGTGCTGCAGCATGGCCCGCTCCGGACTTTCTTTACTCCTGCCTATCAGTGCAATCGGCTGTGGCAGAATCATGCGTTCCCGGCCGGCTTGCGGACACTGCGCGGGCAGCAGAAATTCCCCCGTCTTTCGGTGCTTCATGAATCCGAACCCTCCGACTGCCGAATGCGTGCCATCTCGAGGCCGAGCCGTTGATTGATCCAATGTTCCGCCAGGCTGAGCGCCTTGGGCTCGATCCGGCAAGTACGTACACGTCCGACTTTCCGGGAGCGCACCAGACCCGAATCCTCGAGCACCGCCAGATGCTGCATGACAGCCGGCAGCGACATGGCCAGCGGCCGCGCCAATTTGCTGACGGAACTCGGGCCCTTGGTGAGCTCAGCCAGGATCGAACGTCGGGTTGAATCGGCGAGAGCCTGGAAGGTCAGATCGAGCGCGGCATTTTTGTTAAGCATATGATTAAGTATAGACCGGGTTTTTAGTTAAACAATAACTTTAGTAATTCAGGCACGCATCGCTGGCCCTCTGCCTCAAGTCGCGCAATTGACATATTCCCCAAGATCGAAGCAGCCATTGGACAATGTCAAATTTGCACTGCGCCATAGACTGTCTTCACCAGGCGACAGTTGTTCGCGCGGATAACAGCGCGAACAATTATGCGTGCGCGGCACTCGCGCAGCGACGCGCTTAAGTGACGCGCAAATAAACAAAGATCAGGGGCAAGGAAGGTTCGCCATGAAAAACTTACTTCTTCGTGATTCCGAACGGAGTCGCGTGCAGAGGCTGTGCGCGCGATTGTTCACTGGTTTAGCAGTCGGCGGCATGCTCATTCTCAGCGCCTGTGGCGGCTCGAGTGTCGGCAACGGCGGCAGCGCCAACAACGCCATGAATTCCACCATGGGCACGGCCATGGTCACGCTGACCGACATGCCCGGAGATTTCCTCAGCTACGTGGTCACCGTGAAGTCGCTGCAGCTGACGCGCGCCGACGGGACCGTGGTCGAGACAGTGACCGGCAGCACGCCGGTGGACTTTACGAAGCTGGTCAATCTCTCCGAGATCATCAGCGCATCGCAACTGCCGCCCGGCAGTTATGTGTCGGCCACACTGACTCTGGATTACAGCGCGGCCAGCATCGTGGTTGATAACGGCACCGCCGCCGGTATCAGCGTCCCGGTGGCCAACATTTATAACGGCACGGGCGCCGCATTGCTGAGCTCGCCGGTCACGATGACGCTGACGCTGCCGGCCGGTAAGCCGCTCGTCATCACGCCGCACACGGTTGCCAATCTCGCGCTCGACTTCAATCTGCTCGCGACCAACACCGTCGTGCCCGTCCCTGTGACGAACCCGCCGGCCGCGGTGACCTCGAGCACCACCGCCGTGCAGGTGTGGGTCAATCCGACGCTTTCGGCCAGCCTGATGCCGGATACCACCAAGCAAATCCGCGTGCGCGGCACGCTCGTCAGCGTGGACACGACCAACAACACCTATACGATCGATGTGCGGCCGTTCTTTAACTCGACCGGCATGCACGGCCAGTTCGTGGTCGGTACGAGCAGCAGTACCACATTCACGATCAATGGCACGGCCTACATCACCCAGTCCACCGGGATTGCGGCGCTGAATGCCTTGAGCGCCGGGGCCCTGACCGCGGCATACGGAACCTTCGACGTCGCGTCCGGCACGTTCACAGCGAGTTCCGTTCTCGCCGGCACCAGTGTGGCGGGATCATCGCTCGACAGCCTGGAAGGCACCGTGACGGCGGTGACGGCGAACAGCGACGGCACCTCGACACTGACCGTCACTCACGGAGCGATTTGCCGCGCCGGACAGGACGGCGAGAATGAGGGCGGGGACGATCAGGGCGGCGATGATTTCAGCCGCAGCGTCGCGGTGACCGTGGGTCCGAAGACCGCGGTGACCGAGCAGGGGCAAACCGGCTCGTTCTCGGTCGCGGATATTTCGGTCGGCCAGCACCTGCAGGTGTTCGGCACCTACCATGCCACCTCGGGCAGCTCGGGCGACACCTCCGACGACACCGGCAGTGCGACGCTGGATGCCACCAACGGCAGTGCGTTTCTGATGCTGACTCAGTTGTGGGGTTCGGTACTGCCCAACACAGCAGCCACGTGGGCGACAAACCCCTTCATGGCCAACGGTACGCAGTACAACGGCGTCACGCTGATGCTGCAGGCGCTGGATGGCCAGCCGCCCTCGGCATTCAAGTTCGCCGGCACCGGCACCAGTGCGGCGAACGATGCCAATCCCGCGGCCTACACGGTCGGCGTGCCCACCGCACTGTCGATCACCAACCTGAGCAGCGGTCCGGCGCGCTTCTACGGTTTCGTGACGCCATTCGGCACTGCGAAGATTCCCGCGCCGCCGCCGGACTTCTCGGCCGTGACGCTCGTGAACTACGCCAACACCGCGGCCAAGCTGCTGGTCGATTGGGATCGACCCGGCCCGACGCTGCCGTTCGGGCCGCTGCCATTGAGCGCGACCACGGGTTTGGTGTTGTCCCAGACCATGCTGCAGAGTGCCGAGCATGACGTGATCAGGATCGGACCGCTTTCGATCAACCCGTCGACCTTGAGCACCGGCGTGACGCTGCAGGCGAATACTGCGGCCACGATGACGCAGTTTGCGATCGCCCATCGCAGTAGCTGGACGTTCGAGTCGTTCAGCAGCTTTGCCGACCTGGTCGCGGCGCTGAACAAGGATTTGAACGGTACGACGACGCTGCTCGATGTGTTCGCCAGCGGACCGTACGATTCATCCACGGGCACGCTCTCGGTCGATCAGCTGCTGATCGCTCTCAGCGACTGAGCGGCCGCAGGAAATCTCGCGCGGCGGGGTCGATAACGATCCCGCCGCTGTGTGATACTTGGGGCCGCATCAGTTCGCACACGGCGATGGATATTCTACGTTAATTTTTGCTGCAAGCGCCGCGCCGGCACGCCACCAATATTGGCGCAACGCCGTAAGCGCGCTCACGGTAGCCTGTTGCGCAATTCCGGCATTCGCCGCGGACATCGTCCCCTCGCCGGGCAGCAATCTCAACAACATCGTGGTGACCGGCAAACGGCCTGCGCTACCGGATTTGGAACTGCAGGAGCAGGTCGAGACGGCCATGCAGTCCGATCCATTTTTTCCCGATGAACATGTCAGCGTCACGATCAAGGATGGTGTCGTTACATTGCATGGCTTCATTTACGATGAATGGGATCTTCGCGTCGCAATGCGCATCGCCAGGAAAGTCCCGGGGGTGAAGCGGGTGATCAACGATCTTGAGATCGAGCTCGGCGGCGAGTAAGGGCCGCTTTACCACGCCAGCTTGAAGCGGTAGCGAACCGCCAGCTGGAACTGCGATTCCACCTGTGCCGGGGATTCTCCCAGTTCGATCCGCGGCGGAAAGACGCTGGCAACGCGCAACCACTCGGCCACCGACTGCCAATGCTGGTTGTACCGGTGCGACCAGGAGAACATCCAGCCGTGACCGGTCTGATCGCTCGGAGGTCCATAAAATCCGCTCACCTGGTGAGTGTCGAAATCATCATAGCGAACCGCGAACTGCTCGCGCGACCACTCGAAGCTCGCGAGCGCAAAACCGGAATGAAATCTCATGTAGAACTGCTGCGCTCCGAGCGAGTCGGCGCCCACCGCTGTATCGCCGTCAAGATACTGCGCGACGATCGTCCAGTGTTCTCTCGGTTCGATGCTCGCGCCGAGACTGGAGAAGCGCGTCCGCCAGGCATAACCACCGGCGTTGGTCTCGACGCCGGGGTCGCCGCGATTGTCATAGCGCAGCGCGCGAACCTCGAGCCAATCGTGATGCTTCCAGCTCAGGCCGCCGTAGAACCCTGGCTTGCGGTCGATCTCATGGTAAAAATCGATCGGCGGTCTGCCCAGCCCGCCGAACAGCTCGGACGGACGATCGGTCAACCCGAAACCGCGCGTCGCCAGCAGCGCTCCGGCGGGATCGTTCCATCCGTACACCGCTGCTACCAGGGCAACTTCGCCGAAATAGCCGCTGCTTGCGCCCAGCCAGCGTGTCTCGAGTTCAGCGCCGATGGTGCGATACTCCTCGCCGATCCACGTGTTCACCGCGGATGGAGTTATCGAGTAAACATTGCTCCACCCGATGCCTCGGTTCTCGAGCGACACGGGCATGAAGAACGCGCCGACGCGCGCGCGCCAACGGACCGGAGCCGTCGGAAACGGACGCACGTCCAGATAGAACTCGCTCAAATCCACCGAATTTCGATCGCCATCGCCATATGCGTCGATGACGGCGTGTACGCTGACGATGTCGGTGGCACGCCAGGTGGGCGAGAGAAACGCGCGGCCCAGCTGAAAACCCTCATGGTCCGGATCGAACCGCAGTATTCCAAGGCCGCCATTCAAATACGACGTCACGCCCGAAGCCTGCACCCAGCGCAGATCGACGTCGCCGTTCACGCTCAGGCGATCCTGGGCCGACGCGCCCCCGGTCCAGAGCACAAGACCCAGAAGCAGCAGGCGGCGCGTCCAGCCCATCAGTATTCCCAATCGCGTCGGCGCGGCCTCGGCTCAGGTCGTGCGCGCAGCCCCAGGCTCAACTGGAACCGAGCAATCACCGGCTCACTGCCATCGACATGGACGGTGCGAACCAGCGACGCCGGCGCGTCGGCGATGTAGGGGCCCCAGACGACGATCCGATAATCGCCCGCCGGCAAATCCTTGAGCGTAAGGCCGCCCGCCGTTTCGGTGATTCCAAAATAAGGGGCGTCGGTGACGTAAACGTAGCCGACCATCGCATCGTGGATGTTGCATCCGAGCACCACGAGACCCGGTTTATCGAAGGTTACCGGCGGGTGGGGTTGACCTTTGTACAGCGGCAACTGAAAGCGCTTGGCCGCCGAAAACGAATACACCTGGTGGCTGACCGTGTCGTTGTTCGGGAACTCGACGCTGGTGCCGACGCCCACGACCAGCACGCGGGGCACGAACTCGCGGTTGCGTTGATCCATCACGGCCGGCTTGAGGCCGGGCGGGGATCCCGGTATGGCACCCGCCGGTGTGGCGGCCACCACGACCTCGGCCACGCTGCGGCCATCGTGATCCACCACCGTCACAGAAATGTCGGCTGCGGCACATGAAAATGAAGCGGCAATCGCAACAAGCGTGATGCACGTTGCAATTGCCTGGCGGCATGTCGAATTACCATGGCTCATGGGCGTTCCTTGGACCATCCTACGCAGCCTTCGCAGCCGCATCCTTGCGCTAGTTCTCGGGCTGGTGACATTGGTGTTAACGGCCGCAATCGTGGCGATCGTAGTCAAGGCGCGCGCGGAGGTGGAACGGCAGGCGGGCATTCAATTGCACGCGGCCGCCGATACCGCCCGGGAGGTGCTGCGGTTTCGCGGTACCCGACTCGCGATCGCGGTCGAGGCGCTGACGGCGGATTTCGGTTTCAAGGAGGCCGTCTCATCGGCGGACGCGCCGACTTTGCTGTCGGCCGTCGAAAATCAACGCAGCCGGATCGATGCGAATCTGGTCATCGTATTCACGCCCGATGGACATCCGGTCGTCAGCACCTTCGGAACGCTGTCGGCAAATACCGCAAATGATTTGATGGCCCTGATTGCGAGCGATACCGACGGCGAAATTTTGCAGCTGTATCGGCTCATCGACGGGCAACCTTATCAACTCGTGCTGGCACCCGTGCTTGCACCGGAACCGATCGGCTGGACCGCCATGGGTTTCGCGCTCGATGATCGGGTGGCAACCGATATGGCGCGGCAGCTGGGCGTCGATGTCTCTTTCGTGTCGGGCAATGCCGCTGAAACGCGCTATGTCGCCACCTCGGTGGACCGGCAGCAGCGGCAGCCATTCCTCGACATCCAAGGCGCGCCGCAAGCCACACCATTCATGATCACGGCGGGGGCCGACAAACTGTTGACGTGGATCAATCCGATCCGCTCGGCCAACGGTCCATTGACGCTGGTGCTGCAAAGATCGCTGGCCAGCGCTTTGCAGCCGTACAACGAACTCAAGAATTCCATGGTTGCGATCGGCGCGTTGCTGCTGGCCGTCGCGTCCGTGCTGGCGGTGTTGCTCGCGCGCAGCGCGACCAAGCCGGTCGAGGACTTGACCAAGGCGGCGGAACGACTCGAGGCGGGCGACTACAGTGCGGCGGTACCGCTGGCCGGCACGGCCGAGCTGAGAGGACTGGCCAGTGCGTTCAACGCTATGCGCCATGCGGTCGCCGATCGCGAGGCGACCATCCGGCATCAGGCCAACCATCATGCCCTGACCAGTCTGCCGACTCGCCCGGCCATCAGCGCCATCCTCGAGCAGATCTTGACTCGCGCCGCGCCGGCGCGTCGAGCCGTGACCGTCTGCCTGGTCGAGGTTCAGCAGTTTCAAAGCATCACAGGATCATTCGGGCATGCGGCCGGCGACGAAGTGCTGTCGGAGGTCGCGCGGCGGCTGACCGGGCATGAACGCGCGGCAGATCGTGTGGGCCATATCGGGACCGACCAGTTTCTCGTACTGCTCGAGGGCGTTGGGCGCGAGGGCGCGGCGCGCGAGACCGAACTCATCGTCGAGAGGCTGCGCGGCACCTTCGACTACGCCGGCGTGTCCTTCCAGCTAGAAATGCGTGTCGGCGTGGTGGTGTTTCCCACCGATGGCAGCCGCGCGGCCGAGCTCTTGCAGCGCGCCGACCTCGCTTTGTATCGCGCCAAGGAGGCCGGCGTCGCCGTGGGCATGTATCTCAAGGGAGATGACAGCAGTCACCGGCACCGGCTCTCGATACTTGGCGAACTGCGTCGCGCCATTGCCGCGAATGAGCTCGAACTTCACTATCAGCCGAAGGTCGATGCCGCCACCGGCCGCGTGGCCGGATGCGAGGCCCTGGTCCGATGGCGGCACCCGCAGCAAGGATATATCCCGCCGGGCGACTTCATCCCCCATGCGGAACGTACCGGTGCCATTCGCGTACTCACGTCGTGGGTTGCCTTGACCGCGCTCAAGGATCTGCGGCGCTGGAAAGAAGCGGGATTCGAAATCGACGTATCGATCAACGTGTCGCCCGTGGATCTTGCAGACGCTGGATTTGCCGACAACATTGCGAATCTGCTGGTGCAGACCGGCGCGGATGCCAGCCGTGTCGTGCTGGAGGTCACCGAGAGCGGCGCCATGAAGGACCTGCCGTCCACGCTGCGGATGATGGAGCAGCTCCGTGTCCTCGGCATTCGCTTCTCGATCGATGATTTCGGCACCGGCTATTCCTCGCTCGCGCACCTCAAGCGGCTTCCCGTGAACGAGGTCAAGATCGATCGATCCTTCATCAAGGAACTCGAAGCGCATCGCGACGATGATGTGATCGTGAGATCGACGATCAACCTGGGCCACGCGCTGAATCTCAAAGTGGTGGCGGAAGGCGTGGAGGTCGCATCGAGCTGGAAGGCGCTGCGCCGCCTCGGTTGCGATCTCATCCAGGGCTACTACGTGTCCAAGCCTTTGCCCGCGCAGGAATTCACGGCATGGATGGCGGCGCGGACCAGCGACGACCAATCAGCCTCGGTCGAGGTGCCGATACTCACTGAGGCGGCGATCGCGGCGCGCGGCTAGCGCCAACATGCTGATACACCGTCTATATGACACGCGTGTTGCCCGCGCTCAATTGCATTATGCAAAATGCAATTCGAAATCGCGGAGTCTTCGCGCGCGCGTTTTGTTGACTTG
>Ga0210409_10001951_pt1 | contig 25653 bp, 25 predicted proteins | sample IncBWH17MmetaG_FD_161649 | JGI IMG/M metagenome (GOLD analysis project Ga0210409, IMG submission 161649) | Forest soil microbial communities from Barre Woods Harvard Forest LTER site, Petersham, Massachusetts, United States - Inc-BW-H-17-M | ecosystem: Environmental > Terrestrial > Soil >...
CCAATCGCACGATGCGTGCATGTCCTATCTCGGCACCCGGGTCAAGTTGCTCCGCGAAGCGCGGCGTTGGACGCAACAGGAGCTCGCCAGTGAAAGCCGCGTTTCCGTGACCACCATCTCCCGTTACGAGAACGGACGCGTGGCGATGTTCTCGGCGAAAGTCCTCGACCGCCTGTCCGCCGCGCTCGGGGTCGACCCCGGCCTACTGCTCGTGAAGATGAAGTAGTCCGTCGGCCTCCAAAAGCTGTCGTGTCGCCTCGACCGCGGCGTTGATATCGCGGCGAGCGATCGCATCGACCAACTCGTGATGGAGCGGCGCCGTGTCGGCCGCGAGCGCGGGATCGCGCGCGATGTCGGCGATCGTCTCCCGTAGCACCGTCGAGAACGAGCGAAAGAGATCGGCGAGCACGGCGTTCTTCCCGGCACGGGCGATGCCCCGGTGCAGGGCGACGTCGGCGTCGACGAACGCGTCGATGTCGCCGCGCTCGCGCGCCGCATCGCGCGCGGCCAGGTGCCGGCGCAGACGATCGACATCGTCGCTGGTCCGTCTCGTGGCGGCCAGGCGGGCGGTCTCGAGCTCCAGCACGCGGCGGACCTCGTACACCTCGCGCGCCGCCGCGCGGCGCAGCCGCCGCCCGAGCGGCTCGTCGCGGGCGGGGGGCGACCGCATGTAACTGCCATCGCCCTGCCGAACGTCGATGTACCCAGCATGCGTCAGCACGCCGATGGCCTCGCGCAACGTCGTGCGACTCACCCCGAGCTGCGCCGTCAGTTGATCTTCGGTCGGCAGCCGCTCGCCCGGCGCGAGCGCGCCGAGCGAGATCCGCTGCTGCAGCTCCTCAATGACGCGGTCGACGAGCCGCCTCTTGATCATCATCCTATGATATTCTGACTAGCCTCCACTCTCCGCGACCTCCTTGAGCTGGATCAGGAGCCCGTCCCCGCCGGCGACCGTGTGCTGATACCGCGTCGCACCATTGCCCACCCTCGTGAAATCACCCGTCTGCATCTTGAGCATTGTCCCGCCACGTTCGGGGGCCAGCTCCACCGTCATGGTCAGATAATTGGCGGGCACGTCCTCGAGGCCGGAGTGCGGGTCGATCATCGTATACCGCAGCAACCGATCGGGCTCGGCGTCCTTCAGGTATCCCTTGACGTAGATCACCCCGTCGGATGCACCCTTCCAGTCGAACGGACCGCCGATCGACCAGTCGCTCACGATCTCGCATCCGAACATGTAGCGCTTCGTGTACTCGGCGGCGGTCAGCACCTTCCAGACTCGGGACGCCGGCGCGTCGATATGGATCGACGACTCGATGAATCGTGGTATCGTCATATGAGCGTATGATGGCGTCTCGGGACACGCGGGTATTGGAAAAACACGACGAGGTGGGCCCGCCGCGCGGCGTTCTGTACCCGCGGCGACGGACCGACCTCGGCTCCCTAGTCCGCATCGGCCCGTCCGCGGATCTAGCGCCGTATATCGCGCACTATTGGATCATCACATGGGACCTGCGCGGCCACGCCCCCCAGGTCCAGGAAACACTGCCCCACCCCTCGGTCCACATCGCGTTGCAACGCGATCGCTCCGGGATCTACGGCGTCGTCAAGGGTCGCTTCACACGCGTGATCGAGGGCAAGGGGCGCGTGTTCGGCATCAAGTTCCGGCCTGGTGGCTTCTACCCTTTCGCCAAATACCCCATCTCGCGTCTGACGAATCGTGTGGTCCCGCTCGACGATCCTTCGCTCGAACACACGGTGCTCGCGAAGCGAAGCGAGCGCGCCATGATCCAGGTCGCCGAGGACTATCTGAGAAGGAAAAACCCTCAGCGTGACCTGGTGGCCGAGAAGATCGGAGACCTAGTCGAGCAGATCGCCACTGATCGAACCATCACGACGGTTGAGGCGGTCGCGCAAAGGAGCGGCCTGAGCGTCCGGTCACTCCAGCGATTGTTCTCGAGATACGTCGGCGTAAGCCCGAAGTGGGTGATCAACCGCCACCGCCTGCACGAGGTCGTCGATCGCCTGAGCCAAGGCGAGACGGTCGACTGGACGCGTCTCGCCCTGGATCTCGGCTACTTCGACCAAGCCCATTTCATCAAAGACTTCAAGTCGATCATCGGCCGCACGCCTAGCGAATATCGAAATCGATAGGCAATGTCCGCGTGCCTTCTTGTTGCACGGCCTGCAAGTCTCCGGGATTGAGACCCAGCGCCTCCAAGATGGTAGGGGCGATCTGCGCGGTCGTCACCGGATCGTCGCGATCCTCGGCGCGGATGCCGGGCGCCGAAAGCAGGATCGGGACGTTGGTATCGTCGTGCCCAAACCCACCGTGCTCGGAGAGCTTCGACGCGGTCGGCGATGCGTAGATGACGCCCTGCTGCACGAGGACGATCGCGTCTGGTGCTCGCGGGTCCCTGCGCACGGAGTTGAACCCATCCTCGAGCCGATCGCCGGAGAGAATCGTCGAGATGCCCAGCGCGGCACGATTCGCCTGCAGCGCATCGACAACCGCCTCGGTCTGCGAGTGATCGGTGAGCCACAGAATCGCCAGATCATCTTCGGTCGTCTGCGAGAGCAATCCAGGTTGCACGCCATTCACGATGTTCGGGACGAGCGCGCTACCAATGATGTGCCGCTGCGCCGGATCTATCGGCGCCTGGCCGTGCTTCGCCGAGACGACGATGAGGGTCGATTCGAGCAGCCCCCGCTTCTCGAGCTCCGACACGAACCGGCCGAGCCGCACGTCCACGAAATCGAGCGCGCCCGCGAGACCTACGCTCGGCGTACCCGCGGCGTCGAGGTACCCCGCGGTCTTCTGACCGACGCTCACCGTCTGGAAGTTCATCCCGAAAATGCCCGGCGTGCCGAACGATCCCTGGCCCGTATGATCGTGGCCGTCGATCTCGTTCAGGATCGCCTGTACCTTGATGCTGTCGTACTGCTCGACGTCGGAGACGTTCGTCGTCGGCGTCTGCCCGTTCGGCAGCGGCGCGGAGATCTCGGGGTTGTAATCGTCATCTACGCCGTGACCCGACGGACCGTTCACGACCTCGTACCCCAGGCTCTTGTCCGACCACGCCGTGCGGAATCCGGCCTTCTTGGCGACCTCGAAAATCGTGTTCACGCGGAGATACGAGTGCGGGAACACCGGCGCGCAGCCATGCTGGGGATCGCGCGGCAGCTTGTTCGGGTCGATGCCGCCACCGCCGTCGAGCTGGCTCACATTGATGTCGACGAACTCGCTGTAGTCGACCTTCGTGCCGATCGTGTCGCAGGCCAGGTCGCCAGGGGGCGACAGCGACCGGTCGTGCGACACTTCGTAGATGATGCCCGTCGAGCGGGGTGAGCCACCCGTCGTGATCGCCAGGATGCCCGGCCACGAATCGGACGGCTTCGAAGTGCTGACGTTTGAGAACGTCACGCCATGCCGGCTCAGGCCGGCCAGTGTCGACGTGGGATGCGTCGCGACATACCGGCGCAGATCGAGGGCGTGCAAGCCATCGACGCTGATCAGCAGTACGTGCTTGATTCGACCCTCATGATGACCGACTCGGTTGGCGCTGGGCTCGGCCTGGGGCACAACGGGGTTGCTCGGGCGGTCGCATGCGGCCATGGCGGCGACGCCGAGCGCGAGTAGTGCGATACGATTTGGCATGCCGCACCGTAGGCCGCTTCGATTGCTCGGTCGTGACGCGGCCGCCACGGCACCGTATCAGTTCGTCCGGTGATCATATATTTCCCACATGGATGACCTGGACCAGCTCGTCGAGCTCTCGAACCTCATGGGTCGAGACACCCGTCTCGTTCAGCCCGGTGGAGGAAACACATCAATCAAGGTCGGATCCGAGCTGCTCGTCAAAGGGAGCGGCACGGATCTCCGCACGATCGGGCGCAAGGGATTCACCCGCCTGTCCTTGCCGGCGCTTGCCGCGTTGCGCACGGCCGAAGCCATGGACGACGCCGAGATGATGCGGTTCATGGCGGGCTGCATGCTGCAGCCTGACCAGCCCGTACCCAGTGTCGAGACGCCGCTGCATTCGTTGTTGCCACACCGCGTCATCGCGCACACGCATGACGTCGCGACGATGAGTCTCACCAACGTGACGGACACGGTGGCCGAGCGATTCGTCGGCGAGCTCTTCGCCGGCGAGATCGTGTATGTGCCGTACGTGCGCCCCGGGTTCCCACTCGCTCGGGCCGTGAGCCGCATGGTCGATCAGATTCCCGAGCGCGCGATCGGGATGACCCTGGCGCATCATGGACTCGTCGTGTGGGCCGAGGGCGCGCGCGAGTGCTACGATCGGCTCATTCGGTCCATCAAAGTGATCGAGGACTTTTTGGCGACGAAGCGACGTCCTCGGCCGGCCGTTGTGCGCTCGGAGGCGACCAAGCCCGAGCTCGCGCTCCCCGTCGTACGCGGCGTGCTGGGCGCGACGAGTCGAGCGGTTCTGCACTTCGACGGGGCCGACGATATTCTGTCGACCCTCGCGGTGCCTGGGCTGCGCGAGGTTGTTCGTCGCGGCATGGCGACGCCCGAGCACATCCTCCGCGCAGGACGGCTCCCTTTGTGGCTGGATATTGCCCAAGACATTCGGCCGCAGCTTGCCGAGCAACGCGAGCAGTACGAGGCGTATCATGCCAAGCACGCCACACAAGGCGAGCGGCCGCTCGACGACTGGGCCAAGGTTGTTCTTGCGCCCGGCCTCGGCATGATCACTGCCGGGCGGGACAAGCGATCGGCGGTCACGGCCAATTTGTGCTATCGGGCGACGCTCGAGGCGATTGTCAATGCCGAGTCGATCGATCGATTCCAGTTCCTCAGTGACGCGGATGTGTTTGCGTTTGAGCATTGGCCGCTCGAGCGCCGCAAGATCGACGAGCAGGATGCGAAAGAGCGGGCCTCGGTCTTACTGCCTCGGCACATCGCCGTCATCATCGGCGCCGGCAGTGGCATTGGGCGGGCCGCCGCACTTCGCTTCGCTCGTGACGGCGCCCATGTCGTCGTGGCCGATATCGACGGGACGGCGGCCGAGTCCGTGGCGGCCGAGGTCAATGCCGGCACGCCATCGCGGGCGTTCGCCGTTCAGGTCGATGTGCGGGACGACACGAGTATCGTCGAGTTGATACGCCGAGCCGTGCTGCAGTTCGGCGGGCTCGACTCGTTGTTTTACACGGCAGGCCAAGCCCCCCGATTCGCCAGCGTGACGGACATACAGCGAGAAGACTTGCAACGCCAGCTCGACATTCATTATATCGGCGCCGTGCTGGCGATCGGCGCGGCGGGGGCGGTGATGCGACGGCAGGGACTCGGCGGCGCCATTGTCGGGTCAGTGTCCAAAGCCGCGCTCGCGCCAGGAAAAGACGCGGTCGCCTACGGCGGCAGCAAGGCCGCACTCCTGCAAGCGATGCGCGTGGCGGCGGTCGAGCTGGGCGCGGATGGCATCCGCGTCAACGCGATCAACGCCGATCAGATCGACACCCCGATGTTCATGAAGTTCGTCGAAGAACGCGCGGCATCGCGCGGGATTGCGAAGGAGGAGCAACTCGAGGCGTATCGGCGTCGCAATGTGATGGGTGTGTCGCTGATTCCCGCCGACACGGTCGCCGACCTTGCCGCCCTGCTCGTGAGCGAAAAGTTCCGCTACACGACCGGCGATATCATTACGGTCGATGGAGGACTGCCGGAGGCGTTTCCGCGCTGAGGTCGGATCCCAAGATCAATCGCGGCTCGACCGCCCCGCCGATCTTCTTGACGTACGAGTACGCCTCCTCGATATGCTCACGCATCAACCCGCGGACTTTCGCGCTCTGCCGCCGGCGCGCCGCGTCGAGGATCGCGCGATGCGCCGCGACATTGGCCTGTCCGAACCGTTGATAGGTGGTGGCGTGACCATGGATCACGACCAACTCGCGGAGCGAGCAATTGATGAAATTCCCCATGAATCGCAGCAGTGGATTCGGATGCGCGTTCGCCAGCACGTCGTGAAAGTGCAGATCCTCGCGGCGCTGGCTCAGCGCGTCAGATTCACTCATCCGGACGGGTGAGCAAAACTCGACCGACCGTTCCAGCGCGTCGAGGTCTTCGGCGGTGAGCGCCGTGACGGCGCCCGCGGCCAGCTCCGGCTCGATGAGGAGCCGCACGGCGTACAGGTCATCGGCGGTCGGGTCGCGGAAGTAGAGGAAGTTCTGGAGCAACCTGAATGCGTGGTCGAACGACACCGCGCGGATCGTCGCGCCGCCGTGCGGCCCCGTACGAATGCGCACCAGCCCCTCGGCCTCGAGTAGCGCGAGCGCCTCGCGCATGGTCCCCTTGCTGACCTCGAACAGCGCCTGCAGCTCGGATTCCTTCGGCATCCGATCGCCCGGCTTGAGGGCCTGGTCGGTGATCCAGCGCTTGACCTGATCGGCGACTCGCTCGACCTGCTTCATTGCGCCGCGAGCTCGCTCGGATCCAGAACGCGACCGCCGAGCACGATCTTCACGATCGTCTGATAGGCGTCGATCGTTTGCGTCGGATCCTCGCGCAGCAGCAGGAGGTTCGCGCGCTTGCCGATCTCCACGGTTCCTACGTCCTTGTCGAGTCGCAGCGCCCGTGCATTCTCAATGGTCGCTGCTCGAAAGATCTCGGCCGGCGTCATACCCACCTCGGCGAGATTCCGCATCTCGAGCCACCCATTGAGGCCGGGCGGATTGCCGTAGGTCGGTGCGCTCGGCGTGTCCGTCCCCAGTAACAGCCGGGCATGGTGCTGGACGAGGTATCCTGTCGCTCGGTTCACTCTGGTAAACCACGGCGCCCATGCCGAATCGGCCTGGCGCTGGGTCTGGGGACCTCCCTCGGCCAGCACGTCGTGGAACCACTGCCCTTCCTTTGTCCCGTACCAGGCGATGAGACTGGCAGGCAGAACCCGAGCGAGCTTCGCATCGGTCAAGAATGACGGATGAAACAGCTCACTCTCGCCGTAGAGAACCTGAATCGTCGGCTGGTACCCTGTTCCGGTCGAGACGACTCGGTCCAGGATTCCTTGCTCGCGTGCGCTGAGCACGGTGTCCATGGACGGTTCCCAGTGCCACATCCCGTGCGCGATGATGTCGGCGCCGGCGTCGAGCGCGACGCTCTGCGCCCACGCGCCGTTCGCGTGCATGAGCACCGGCATTCCGGCGGCGTGGGCGGCGCGCACCAGTGCCCGCAATGTTTCGAGACTCGGGATCGGGAGATTCTTGTCATCGGCGAAACCGCGCTCGATGAACGCCTTCACGCAGGTGGCCCCATCGCGCTTCATGTGCGCGACGGCCGCGATCGCGGACGTGGTATCGTCCGTGATCATGTACGGGAACAGACTGTAGCGGGCGGGCTTCGGGGTGAAATTCATTGGATAGCCGTCCCTCAGCACCGCGCCGCCGCACCAGTAGGTGTCGGGTACGGTCTGGTGATTTTTCCAGCGTGCCATCGGCGCCGGACCCGAGTTCAGGTCGATCAGCGTCGTGAAGCCCGAATAGAGATAGCTGCGCGGGATCTGGTCGCGGGCGACCCGGGCGATGTCCGGGTGGGCGGCCTCCTGTTCGTCGGTCATCCCCGGGATCTCACCCAGGTGCACATGGCTGTCGATCAGCCCCGGAACGAGAAAGAGACCGTGACCGTCGATGACGGTCCCCGCGGCGGTCCCGGCGATGCGGCCCTCGTGGATGCTCACCGTCGTGTCGCGCACGGGTTGCGCTCGCTCGGCCGAGATCACCGTGACGTGCTCGATGCGGACGTCCTGGGCGCCCGCCGCGGCCCACGGGAGGGCCGCGACTACCAGAAGTCGATTCATACTAATTATTATGATAAAATATGAACTTCTGGGTCGCAACCTGGCTTACCGGACACCGGCCGACCAACGCCGGCCGGTAGGTCCGGTTGCTCAAGGAGTCCTGGGCCGCCTCGGTGAGGGGATCCATCTCGGTCGGCGATCCGACGTGATGGACGGTCGAGAGCACCGCGTGCCCTTGGTCGTCGACGATGAACTCGAATGCCGCCGTGTCACCGATCGCCGCCGTGGTCGCGGCGGTCGGCATCGCCGCGGCGCGGGTCAGGAGCCACGATGGCACCTGCACGTGCGCGAACGACGTGCTCAAGGTCGTATCGGCCGGTGGCGTCGTGGAAATGGAGAGCACGATCGTCTCGCCACGCAGGCGGTCGCTGACGATCCCTCGCATGGCCTGCACGAAGGCGCTGTCGATGTCCGACGAGAGCGAAGTCGCGGTGACGCGCACCTCCTGGTTGGCTCCGGCGCGGTGGAGATCGACGGCGTACCGACCGAAGATGCCGGGCGCGACCCGCAGCGCCCCGCGACCCGCCGCATCGGTCGCGGATGCGGGTACGGGATAGCCCATCGCCGTCAGGTCGACCGTCGACGGGATTTGGAGTCGCGACAGCACGCTGGTGAGCGCCGCCCGTGCCGCCGCGCGCCAGGCAGGACTCGCGGCGCTGTCCGGAGCGGCGAGGATCGTGCCGACGAGTGGTTCGACAATGAGTTGCGGCGGCGGCAGCGAGCACTGGCGGGTCGCATCGCTTCCGAACTGGACCTGTCCGACGATCGTTTTCGCCGTCGCCGCCCCGGCCAACGTGTCACGAATGGTCGGATCGACCGGGGCTTCGCGGATGAACGAGTAATCGGTGACGCGACCGTCCTCGATGTGCGTTCCTGGATACACCGCGAGCACGACCGAGTGGAATCGCTGGACGACGGGGACGAGCGGCACGACCTCGTTGAACGTCGACGAGTACGTCCAGTCGCGAATCGGATTCCTTGGCCGCGTGAGATGGAACGTCGCGTGGCGGACGATCATTTTCTCGGGGTCGATGTATACGGACCCTTCGATATCCGCGCTCTCCATCGACGAGCGGGGCCGAAAATCAATGCGGACGAGGCCCGATGGATCGTCGACCATGTGGAAGCAATGGTTGTCCTCGAACGAACGCTCCGTCAGATCCTGGAACTGCACCAGGTGCATGAATTCCGCTGGCTGGCCGTGCTTGTACCCGCTGGTCAGCACCTCGCCGGGCGCGTACCGCTCTTCCTCCCAACTGTCGCCCTCGAGGGTATCGGTCTCGATCCGCCGGTCCGCATGCCCTGCTTCGCGCTCCACGTAGTCGTCGATCCGGCGATATCGGTACGGATAGTCCGTCATGAGGATGCGCATGCGGACAATGTTCTCGTTCATCTGCGAGAACATGAGGGCCAGCGCCGGATCGACCGTGCTGTCCGGCACACCGGGATTCGTGCATTCACGCGGCGCTTTGGCGCGCACCGTGACCTGCGCCAACCGCACGACATGGCGGAGCCGCAACGTCACATTGGTCACCGCTGGGGCGGGTAGGACCTGGACCGTGGTATCGAACGGGGTGAAGCCGATCTGCCGCGCACGCACCTTATAGACGCCGGGGGCGAGGCGCACGAACGCGAACGCGCCCGTGCTGTCGGCGAACCGTGAGATGCTTCCCGGGTTGAGCGTGACCGTCGCGAACGGGACGCCGGTCGACGTTTGCTGGAACAGGACGCGGCCGATGAGCCGTCCGGTCGCCGTCGAGTCTTGTGCGGAGAGCGGCGCGGCGAAAAGGGTCAGGCCGACGGCCGCCGTCAAGAGCCGCTCCGCGGCTCCCGTCAAGCATCTATTCAGCCGCTCCGCGGCTCGTCGCGCGGCGCTGCGCGCCACTCGACTGGTCGGTTCGCCTCCGGGGGGCAAACCCCAACTACGCCCCCCGGACCCCCCGGCTATGCTCGCGTCTCCGTCACCGTGTGGGCGATGAGCGCCGGGCGCGGCAGCCGCCGTCAAGCATCTATTCATCAATCGTAGATAAGTTAGCTCGCCGCCCGCGTTGGTAGTGCCGCCGTGCCTTCGCCCGATTGCCGCAGTCGACCATGCGGCACCAGCGCCGGCGGCCGGCCCGTGAACGGTCGAGGAAGACCCAGCCGCAGCTCGCATCGGCGCACTGTCGCAGTCTGCCTTGTGGTACCGAAACGAGCAACTCCGCCGCTCGCTCCATGATCGGCCCGAACAGCCGCCCCACACCTCTCCACTCCCAACTATACCGACCCTCGGCCCAGACCAAGAAACGCTCGCGCGCTACGCGCGCGCGCGTTCGGCTGAACGTCGCGAGTATCGCATCGGATGGCCGGAGATCGAGCGCCAGGGGTGTGAGGAGACTGTGCAGCATCTCGCGGATCGCGTGGATCCGGCTGAGATGACGCGGGCTCAGATGCAGGGATTCCCGTGAGCCGAGCAGGCCCGCGCGCCTGGCCCAGCGGTCGACATCGGCCACGGTCACCAACCGTTCGCGCGGGTGCGACAAACGGTCGGCGACCGTGTTCACGAAGTCGAGGGCAAGGTCTCCGGCAACGAAGTGGAAATCGTCCATGCAAAGAGCGCGAACAACACAAGGTCGAACGCCGCATACGCGAATTGCGTGCGCGACACGCCGACGCCAAATGGGAACCAGATACCCGGGATATGCAGCGAGGACAGCTCCGGTGCAAACAATCCAATCGAGACTAATATCGCCGCCACCGCGGCCAGCCACCGTCGTCGGCCAGCGATGATGATCGCCAGCATGAGCAGCGCGGACGCAATCCGGGCCCCCGGCAGCACATACATGAGCGCGACGAGCCCTCCGACCACGACGGGCGCGGCCCACGGACGTGTCACGCCGAACCAGGCTCGCCATGCCATGATCCAGGCGCCAATGATGAGCGGCACGACACCCAAGCGTATCGCGTCATAGACGGCCGTGGTCTCGAATTGCCCCCAGTAAAACGTGACTTGATTGGCGCGAAGGATCGACGAGAGCACGAGCGCCGCGCTCATCCACGGCTGTCTCAGTGTCAGCGCCAGTACGGCAAGCAACATGAACGCGACCGGCTCGACACCATCGACGATGTATCCCCACAGGGTCTGCGTCCATTGCGATAGGTATCGTTCGCGAATGGTGTCGATTGCGCCGATCGAGGGCGCGATATGGATACCGCCTGCGTCCTCCGGTGATCCACGTACGGTGCTGGCCGCGACCCACACGCGAATGGCGATGGGGGCCGTATGGAATGACGGAAGCACGAAATAGCGAGCCTGGATGCTGTAAGGAGCGCCGCCGCTCCCCACACGCGCGCCGTTGACGAAGACCGTATACCCGTCGTCCACGTATGGCGATCCGCTCAAGGCCAACGTGTCACCAGATGGATGGTCGACGATCACCCTCAGGCGATACCAGGCGACGCCCGAGTATCCTGGATGACCTTTCGCCGTCCAGCCGGCGACATATCCAGTCAATCCTACGTCAGGGTCATGTGCGCCTGGCGTTGGCGTGAGATCGACCGCCTCCCACCCGGCATCGTCGAACGCCGGATCAGCCCAATGGGGATCGTCGCCCGTGTGAAATGCCCAGGGCCCATTGAGCGCGACGACGCAATGGCCGATCGCGATGGTTTGCCACAGCATAACCTGATCCAATAATCTGAACAGGTTAGCCGGTTTCGTCAATTACATTTGCTGCCGTGAATACGCGCCGGCAGTTCCTCATTCGCGCTCCACTGGGCCTGCTCGCCGCCGCCGAGGCGTGCCGTGGCCGTGACGCGCAAACCGCTCAACCCTCGTCGACCCCCGAGACGCCGGGCGCGCCGCCCACGTTTGGCGCCGCGCCCGCGACCGGACCCGTGGTCACACCCGCGACATTCGCCGAGGCGGAAAAGCTCGTCCAGATCGAGATGCGCGACGACGAGCGCGCGATGGTCGCGGCCAACTGGCGCCAATCGATGGCCGCGCTCATTGAGCGCCGCGTCGGACCGCGCAAGATCGCGCTCGAGGCGACGGACGTGCCGGCCACGCAGTGGAACCCCGCGCTCAGGCAGGGGCTCGCGCCCAAGGTATTGGACCGTTTCGTCCGCACGGCCGACGACAACGCGCCGCTGCCGACCGCGGACGTCGATATCGCGTATGCCCCGGTCAGTCATCTCTCGCGGTGGATCGAGCGTCGTCAGCTGACGGTCGAGCGGCTCGTTTCGATCTATCTGGCGCGTCTCGCACAGTACGACCCCAAGCTGCGTTGCGTGATCACGCTCATGCGGGACTCGGCCCTCGCTGAGGCCAAGAAGGCGGACGCGGACATCGCGGCGGGTCGATATCGTGGGCCACTCCATGGCATTCCGTGGGGCGCGAAGGATCTCCTCGACACCGCCGGCGTCGCCACGACGTATGGCGCCGAGCCATACCGTAATCGCGTGCCGAAAACGGACGCGGTCGTGGTGCAGCGCCTTCGCGACGCCGGCGCGATCCTCGTCGCGAAGCTGAGCCTGGGTGCGCTCGCGCTCAACGACATCTGGTTCGGCGGCCAGACCATGAATCCGTGGCTTCTGGAAGAGGGCTCGTCGGGCTCGAGCGCGGGGCCCGGCGCGTCGACCGCGGCCGGCCTCGTCGGATTCGCGATCGGCAGCGAAACGGGCGGGAGCATCGTGAGTCCCAGCATGCGGTGCGGGGTCACGGGACTCCGGCCGACGTTTGGCCGCGTGCCACGCACGGGCGCTATGACGCTCTGTTGGTCGCTCGATAAGCTCGGGCCCATGGCCCGGAGCGTCGAAGACACGTTCTTGGTGCTGCGCGCGATCTCGGGTCCCGACGCCGGTGACCTGGCGTCGGTTCCGAGCACGCTCGACTTCGACGCCAGCGGGACCGTCAAGGGGCTCCGTGTCGGCTACATCCCGAAATGGATGAACGAGGCGCCCGCGACCGACGTCGATCGCGCCGCCCTCGACACGAGCGCCAAGCTCGGCATGGTCCCGACCGAAATCTCCCTTCCGGACTGGCCGTACGACTCGCTGAACCTCATTCTCTTCAGCGAGGCAGCGGCCGCATTCGAGGAACTGACGCTCACCGGCCAGATCCGCGAGCTCAAGGCGCAAGTGCCCGACGCGTGGCCGAACCAGTTCCGCGAGGCGCGGTTCCTCTCGGCCGTCGACTTCGTCCAGGCCGATCGATTCCGGCGACGGGTGGCCGAAGAAATGGCGCGCGTGTTCGCGCAAGTCGACCTCCTCCTGGTGCCCTCGCTGCGCGATGAGATACTCGTCATCTCGAACTGCACGGGGCATCCGTCGTTAACGTTGCGTACGGGATTTGTGAACGTCTCGCAAGCGCGCAGTGACTGGGCGCCGGACCCGGCCCATCCGTTGCCGACGTTCTCACCACCTCGGCGCGTGCCGCATGGTGTGACGTTGATAGGGCGATTGTTCGACGAGGGCACGATCGGCCGGGCTGGTCTCGCGCTCGAACGCGCCAGCAACGTGGCCGGAGAGCGACCGAGCGGGTTCTAGCCTAGGACTGCGCGCGCGCGCGGCGATCAAACCGCGCCCGCGCCTCGTCCCGCTTGCCTGCGTGTGCTTCGGCCCAAAGGCAAAGGGGCTTGAGCAACGGCACGACCGCCGCTCCCATCGGCGTCAGCGCGTACTCGACATGCGCCGGCACGACCGCCCGCACCCGGCGGTCGATAAGCCCGTCGCGCTCCATGCCGCGCAGGGTCTGCGTCAGCACCTTCGCCGACACGGCCTCCATCGCGCGCGCGACATCGTTGGCGCGCAAAGGTCCCGGGCCCAACACGTGCAGCACCGTGATCCGCCACTTGTTACTGAGCAACTCGATGGCATCGCGCGATTGCAGCGCGCGGCCCCGCGATGAGAGTGGCCTGGGCATAGTTGCGCCAATGTAACGGTTCCGGCCGCGATGGAATACGGGTACTTACCGCGCGGTGCGTAGAGCCACGAATCACCGCGCATTAGATAACCGGTCCATGAGCCTCAGAGACCCGAACGTCGTCAATCCGAATCGCCGCAAGCGCGTGGCGATGGTGATCTCCAATCCGGCCGTCTCTACCACGACCGGTTGGCCGTGTGGCTTCTGGTGGAGCGAGCTCGCGCATCCGTACTCCAAGTTCGACGAGAAAGGGTACGAGGTCGCCGTCTTCAGCCCGAGTGGCGGGAAGTGCGAGGCCGATGCCATGAGCGATCCGCGCGATCCGAGCGGCTACTCCTCGCGCGACTTGATCAGCATGGGCTTCATCGCGACACCGAAGCTCGCCGCGCTCGTCGAGAGCACACCCTCGGTCGACACGATCGACGTGGCGGCCTACGACGCCATCGTCGTGGCCGGGGGCCAGGGTCCCATGTTCACGTATGAGAAAGCGATCAACCTGCAGAAGAAGTTCGTCGCGTTCTATGAGGCGGGGAAAATCGCCTGCGCGCTCTGTCACGGGACATCGCTGCTGCGGTTCGCCAGGCTGTCGAACGGTGAGCTCCTCGCCAAGGGAAAGACTGTTACCGGGTTCGCCAACGTCGAGGAGGACTACGCGGACAACGCTGTCTGGACCATGAATCTCTTGCCGCGCACGAAGCACGTGACACCGTGGCGCATCGAGGACGAGCTCAAGAAGCTCGGAGCGAACTACGTCCAGGCGGGCCTCTGGCGTGGGTTCGCCATCCGCGACGGGAATCTCATCACAGGCCAACAGAATTTCTCCGGCGGGGAGACCGCCGAGCTCGTCATCCGCGCGCTGGGCGAGTAATGCACATCGCGGTCATTGGTGCGGGCCGTGTGGGGACTGCCCTCGGCAATGGATGGAAGCGCGCAGGACACACGGTCACCTACGTCGGACGCGATCAGACTCCCGCCGACGATGTCATCGCGTTGGCGATTCCCTGGGCCGCCGTCGAGTCGGTGTTGCGCAAGGCCGGGCCACTCGACGGCCGGGTGCTGCTCGATTGTACAAACGGTGCGCCGCCAGGCGCCCGTTCCGGGGGCGAGCAAGTCGCCGCCTGGGCACCCAAAGCGCGCGTCGTGAAGATTTTCAACATGACCGGTTTCGAGAACATGTCCGACCCGCGCTACGGGACCGAAGCCGCGACCATGTTCTACGCGGGCGACGACGCGGCCGCCAAGCAGACCGCGGCGCGACTCGCGAACGATCTCGGGTTCGACCCCGTCGATGCGGGCCCACTCGCCAACGCCCGATTTCTCGAGACGCTGGCGGCATTCTGGGGTGCGTTGGCGTACGGCCAACACATGGGCCGCGGCATTGCCTTCCGGTTGCTCCGCCGTTGACCCATCGCTGACGCGCCGTTCGCCGTGCCGAGCGCCGCGTTGGCTGCAGAGTCGTGCACGCGGCGCTTGGCGACCGCTTAAGGTTCGATCCATGCGTTGTGTGTTCCTGATGGCATGCGTGGCGACGACGATCGGGGCCCAAGAGCCGGCGATCTTCGCGCCTGGTATCATCTCCGGCGGCTCGAACGAGCTGTCGCCGGCATTCGCCCCGGATTGTCGAGCCGTGTGGTACACGGTCAGCAACGGCACCGAGAACGTGATCGTGACATCGCACGTCGCGAACGGGAAATGGACGTCGCCCACGGTTGCCGAGTTCTCGGGATACTGGCGCGATCTGGAGGCGTCGATGGCGCCAGATGGTTCGTATCTCGTATTCGCGTCAAATCGCCCCGCGACGGACGGTGGCGCGGCGCTCGACGGGAACTATGGCGGCGCGGTACAACCGGGCCGCGGCGGCAACCTGTGGCGCGTCGACCGGCACGGCGGCGGTTGGGGCAAACCGGTGCGGCTGCCAGAGACGGTCAACGCCAGCACGTCGGTGTTCTCGCCGAGCGTCGTCGCCGATGGCAGTCTGTATTTCATGAAGGCGTCACCAGAGACCGGTCGCTTTCAGATCTATCGGTCACAGCGTACCAACGGCCAGTATGAGACGCCGGAGCGCGTGTCGTTCAGCGACGAGCAATGGAGCAACGTCGATCCCGCGGTTGCCCCCGACGAGTCGTTCGCGGTGTTCTCATCGAACCGGCCACCGACAGCCGACAAGGACATCGACTTGTTCATCACCTATCGCCACAACGGCGTCTGGGACGCGCCCACATCGCTCGGGCCGCGCGTGAACAGCCCCTCACGCGAGATAGAAGCGCGCCTCTCGCCCGATGGTCGCGCGCTCTTCTTCGCCAGCAATCGCATCGTGCCAACGCCTGCGGGATCGCCGGTCGCGCTCGATCGCATGCGGAGTTGGAACAATGGCCTCATGCACATCTGGCGCGTGGACCTCGCGCCATCGCGGCCCTCTATGTGCCCTTTGGGATGATCACGATGAACTCCGCGGGCTGATCGCTGAGATTCTCACCACCGTGCCGCTGGCGTGGCAGCCACACGACGTCGCCGGCCTTGTGCGTCTCCTCCACACCGGTGTCGAAGCGAAAGTGCTCGTCAGTGAGGTACACCACGACACGGGGCGTGACGTCGTGCACCGGAATCTTCTGGTGCGGCTCCAGCCGGATGCGCAGCACCTGCACGGTGTCGTTCTCGAGGACGGTCGTGACCTGCCGCGGCTCTTCCGGGGCCCCCTCATGCATGGGGTGCTGCGCGGACGCGGCGCAGAACGGCATCAGGAACACCCACGCGAGTGTCTTCATGATTTGGTCGCCTTCCCTTGTTGAACGAGCGTCCAGTCAGTTCCGTGAGGCGCGATCTCCCAGGTGAAATCGTAGGAAGACGCCGACGTCGGCTTGACGGTGCTGCGACTCCTGACGGTGTCTTTGCCGACCATAAACTGACTGGTCCAGGTCCATGTGTTACCGTTGACCGTGCCGGTCGAGCGACCCATCCCGCCCTGGCCGTCGAACTCGTATGAGACGTACTGCTTCGTCTTGGGATCGTACCCGGTGACGCTCACGATTTGGAACGTGCCCGCCGTATTGTGTTCTTCATGGTGCGTGAGGTAGAAGAACTTGTTCAGCATCCATTCGTTGCGCGTGACGTTCGTGACTTTGCCCGCCGGGCCGACCATGCTGGCCTTCATCTCGCCGTCGGCGTGCCAGGTGCCGATGAAGTAACTCAGCTTCTGGGTTTCGAGGCTGGGCTGCGGAGTTTGCGCGCTGGCCGTCACCCAGAGACACACGTGCGCAACGAGCAAGACGGCGGATAGCGCAAACCCCATAGCGGTGGAGCGTCGCCGCCGCCACAGTGCCAGCGCGGCCACGATGAACACGCTCTCGGGGAGCACAATCGACGTGAGCCATTGGGCGGTTACGGCGTGCAACGGGACCAGGCGCGAGAGGCCGCCGATGCACACCGCCAAGACGGCGGCGGCGACCGCCACGCCTGAGAGGACCTCGGTCGCGGCGTGCTTCACGATGACACACGTGCACCCAACGGCCCATTGCATGGCGGCCCAGTCGTCCTCGACCGCGTCGAGCTCATTTCTCATGGCCACGGCCCAGTCATTGGACTGGCGAACCGCGACGCGCAGGAGAATCGCGGCGAAACGGCGTGGAAAGGACATCAGCTGGTCGCCGGTTTGAGGGTCGCGCGCCGCGGCCGCTCGAGGTCGCGCGCGTACCGCAACCCGTCCGCGGTCAGGCGATACAAGTGTCGCGGCGGCTTGCCGGCCTCGTTCGCCTCCCAACGCGCATCGAGCAACCCGGCCTCCGCGAGACGCATCAAAATGGGATAAAGCGTTCCGGACTTGAGCCCGGTGCTCCGGCAAATATCGTAGCCGTGTGTCCAGGCTTTGGGCGCCTCGAGGAACGCGACCAGGACGTCGATGGTCTGACGGGTCACTCGCATGGCCTTACTCTACATATGTAGAGTAAAATTGTCAACTGGTCATTCCGCGCACGTGGCGCGCGTCGCGAAATGGAGATTTGCCGCCACGATCCCTGTCGCTACTATCGAGTCGAAGCCGCACACGGAGACGAACCGATGCAGCGATGGCCAGGGGTTCGAACATTTTCGTTGATTCAAGCCCTCGTTCTCGCGTTGTCCTCAACCGAGCTAGCAGCTCAAGGTGCAGCACCGGCAGAGGACGGACGGCACGATTTCGATTGGGACATTGGCACTTGGAAGACGCATCAGAGGCGCCTCATGCATCCGCTGACGGGCTCGACCACGTGGGTCGACTATCATGGCACCGATGCGGTTCGGAAAGTCTGGGATGGTGCCAACGTAGCGGAAATCAGAGCAGACGGCCCATCGGGCCAACTCGAGATACTGGCCTTGCGCCTCTACAATCCCGAGTCCCACGAGTGGAGCATCTATTTCACCAATAGCGCGACGGGCGCCATGGGCGTGCCCGCGGTCGGCCGGTTCAAGAACGGCCGCGGCGACTTCTACGATCAAGAAACGTACAACGGCAGAACGATCCTGCTGCGATTCAGTGTCTCCGACATCTCGTCGACCTCGTGCCATTTCGAGCAAGCTTTCTCGCCGGATGGGGGGAAATCGTGGGAGGTCAACTTCATCGTCGATGAGACCTTGGCAAACTAGACTAGCCCCTTGCAATGCTGGGGGAAGATGGGCATCGTCTTTCCCCCATGCGCTTACCCCTCAGCATCCTGGCGATCCTCCCCTGCATCGCCCAGGCCCAGACCTACGACACACTCCTGTTCCGCGCCCTCTCCTGGCGTGAGATCGGCCCATACCGCGGCGGCCGCTCGGTAGCCGTAGCCGGATCGGCGTCCCGTCCGTTCGAGTACTGGATGGGCACGACCGGCGGCGGTGTCCTCAAAACGAGCGACGGAGGCATCCACTGGTCGGCGGCGACCGACAAGTACTTCGGCGGCACGATCGGCGCGATCGGGGTCAGCGAGTCCAACCCGGACATCGTGTACGTCGGCACCGGCGAATACGACATCCGCGGCAATGTCTCGCATGGCGACGGCGTCTACAAAACCACGAACGACGGGAAAACTTGGGAAAAGGTCGGACTGGCCGACACACGCCAGATCTCGCGCGTGCGCGTCGACCCGCACGACCCGAACATCGTCTATGTCGGCGCGCTGGGCCATGTGTGGGCGGCGAACCCCGACCGCGGGTTGTACAAGTCGACCGATGGCGGAAAAACTTGGACGAAAATCCTGTTTCGGAACGACTCGACCGGAATCTCCGATGTTGTGATCGACCCCAACGACTCCCGGACGATCTATGCCGCGTTCTGGCAGGCCGGGCGGAAGCCGTGGCAGCTGGTGAGCGGCGGCGCGGGCAGCGGGATCTTCAAGAGCACCGATGCCGGCGCGACGTGGACGGAGATCACGCGGAACACCGGCCTACCAGCCGGCATTATCGGCAACATCGGGCTCGCAGTCTCGCCAGCCAATTCGCGTCGGGTCTGGGCTCTGGTCGAGGCCGACTCGGGCGGCGTGTACCGCTCGGACGATGGCGGGCAGACGTGGACCAAGACGAACAGCGAGCGGAAGCTGCGCCAGCGCGCGTGGTACTATTCCAAGATTTTTGCCGACCCGAAGGACGCCAATACCGTTTACGCCCTCAATACCAACTTTTATAGAAGTACCGACGGCGGGAAGACCTTCAAGAACATCCCGGTCCCGCATGGCGACAACCACGACCTGTGGATTTCGCCGACTGATCCCCAGCGGATGATCGAGGCGAACGACGGCAGCGCCAACATCTCGTTCAACGGCGGCAAATCGTGGTCCGAGCAGGCCGACGCCACGGCCCAGTTCTATCACGTCACCACGACCACCGATTTCCCGTATAAGGTCTGCGGCGCACAGCAGGACAACTCGACGCTGTGCGGACCGAGCGCGGAGCCGGGTGGGATCGACATCGCCAACTGGAAGGAAATCGGCGGCGGCGAGAGCGGCTACATCCAGGTGCGCCCTGACAATACCGACATCGTCTACGCCGGGAGTTACTCCTATCTCTCGCGCAAAGACATGCGGACGGGCTTCCAGAAGGAGATCACGCCCTGGCCCGAGAACCCCATGGGTCACTCGGCCGGTGACCTCAAATATCGGTTCCAGTGGACATTCCCCATCCTGATCTCGCCGCACGATCCGAACACGATGTACGTCGGCGCCAACGTGGTCTTCAAGTCGATCAACGATGGCCAGTCGTGGGAGACGATCTCGCCGGATCTCACGCGTCATGACCCGGCGACCCTCGGCGCTTCGGGTGGCCCGATCACCAAGGACCAAACGTCGGTCGAGTACTACGCAACTATTTTCTCCCTTGCGGAATCTCCACTCACGCGTGGCCTGATCTGGACGGGTAGCGACGACGGCGAGATCTACGTCACGCGGAGGGGCGGCGCGCCGTGGTCCAAGGTCTCCCCCACCGAGTGGGGCGACTGGATGCGCATTTCCAGCATCGAACCGTCGCACTACGATGCCGGCACGGTGTACGTCGCGGGCAATCGCTACCAGCTCGACGACATGCGGCCCTATCTCCTCAAGTCGACGGACTACGGCCACACGTGGAAGCTGATCACGGACGGTATCCCGGCCGATGAGTTCACGCGCGTGATCCGAGAAGATCCGGTCAAGCGTGGATTGCTGTATGCCGGCACCGAGCGCGGCGTCTATGTGAGCTTCGACGACGGCGCACACTGGCAGTCGCTCCGCCGCAATCTCCCGCTCGTGCCGATTCACGACCTGGCCGTCAAGGGCAACGATCTCGTCGCCGCCACGCACGGCCGCTCGTTCTGGATCCTGACCGACGTGTCCCCGCTGCGCCAGCTAGCCTCCGGCATGACGGGGACGAGCATGCACCTCTTCAAGCCGGCCGTTGCCTATCGCGTGTCGTGGGGCGGCGGCGGCGGCGGCGGCGAGGATGCCGAGGCGCACCCGCATGGGAAGAATCCGCCGAACGGCGCGGTGATCTATTACACGTTGGCCGACTCCACGAGCGCCGTCACGATGGAGTTCCTGGACTCGGCCGGTCACATGGTGCGCAAGCTCAGCTCACGGCTCGACAGTGCGAGCTTGGCGGACAGCATCCAGCATGCCGATAGCGTCAAAGAGGTCCGCCGCGACAGCTTGACCCGCGCCGGCGTGTCCGTGGACAGCATCCGGAAGCTGCTCGCGATTCCCGACACGACGAAAGCCGAGGACGACGTGGAGTCGCATCACGTGCCTCCGCCGCCACGGATTCCGGCGAAGCTCGGGCTCAACCAATTCGCATGGAACATGCGCTATCCCGACGCGAGCGCGTTCGACAATCTCATCATGTGGAACGGCGGTGTTGCCGGACCAGTGGCGCCGCCGGGACGCTACACCGTGCGCTTGACGGTCGGCTCCGAGACCCAGTCGCAGCCACTCATCATTCGGGGCGACCCGCGTAGCACCGCGACGCCCGCGCAACTGGCGGCGCAGTTCGCGCTCTTAATGCGCATTCGTGACCGGTTGAGCGCGGCGAACGACGCCGTCAAAACCATCCGCAACGTCGCGTATCAAATCCAGACGGATAGCGCCGACGCACCGGCCGGCTTTGCGGACGTTGCGTCGCCGTTCGTCGTGCGGCTGCACGCGATCGAGGGTGAGTTGTATCAGGTCAAGAACCGCAGTGGACAGGACCCGCTCAACTTTCCGATCAAACTCAACAACGAGATCGCGGCGCTCGCGGGCACGGTCGCCAGCGCGAACGGTCGGCCGACCGCGCCGACCTACGCCGTGTTCGAGACGCTGTCGGCGGAGCTCGACACGCAGCTCGCTGCGCTCAAGACAGTGATCGCGACGGATCTGCCCAAACTGAACGCGATCCTCAAGGCGGCTGGTCGCACCGAGATCGTCCCTCGCGCCGAAGAGCCGCCGCGGCAGAAGAAACCCACCATCACGGCGTCGGCTTGGCGACCGACTCGTTGAGGTGGGGTCGATAGACGATGACGTTGGCGCGCTCCAGGGTAATCAGACCGCCGTCGATCATCTCGTCGAGATCGGGGAGGATCGCGTTGATGCGCTCCTCGGTCTCGACGCACTCGACCACGATGGGTAGGTCGAACGAGAGATAGTCACTGCGATCGGAATGTAGTCGCGCGTTCGCGCCGAATCCCATGATGCCACGGAACGCCGTCGCGCCCGCATAGTGGCGGCTGCGTAGCAGCTCGATGATCGCTTGGTACAGCGGCTTCCCATGGTGCTTGTCCCGCTCACCAATGTGGATCCGCATGAGCACGCGCTCGCCCTTCAATCCGTGCATAATTCATTCTATATGGCGGCGCCGGACTTCGCACTGGACTACGAGACGTTCGCCGTCGGCTCGAGCCTGGCGGTGCACGCAGACTGCTTCGAGTGGCTCGCCCGCATCCCGGAGCACAGCCTGCACGCGATCATTACCGACCCGCCCTATGGCGTGAAGGAGTTCGACCTCGATCAACTGCAGCGGCTCCACAACGGCAACAAGGGCGGCATCTGGAGAATCCCGCCGAGTTACGACGGGCACGAGCGCTCGCCTCTGCCTCGATTCACGGCCCTGACCGGCAAGGAGCGCTCCGTCTTACATCAGTTCTTCGTGCGCTGGTCTCGTCTCGCGCTGCGTGCATTACGCCCCGGCGGCCATGTGCTGGTCGCGGGCAACGCCTTTTTATCCCAGCTCGTTTGGTCCGCAATTGTCGAAGGCGGCCTGGAATTCCGTGGCGAACTCATCCGCGTTGTTCGGACGCTCCGCGGCGGAGACCGGCCGAAGAACGCGCACAAGGAATTCCCAGGTGTGTGCTCGATGCCGCGGGGATCATACGAACCCTGGGGAATCTTCCGCGCCCCCTTGCCGCCGGCCATGAAAGTCTCGGACTGTCTGAGAGAGTACGAGACCGGCGGTCTGCGGCGACTGAGCGATGGTCGACCGTTCGTTGACGTCATCATGAGCGAGCGAACGCCGAGGCGGGAGCGCCTCCTGGCCGATCATCCGAGCCTCAAGCCGCAATCATTTCTGCGACAGATCGCACGGGCAGTGTTGCCGCTGGGTCGTGGCATTATCGCCGATCCGTTCATGGGCTCCGGCTCGACGGTGGCCGCGGTCGAAGCCATCGGCGCGAGCTGCGTGGGAGTCGAGCGATACGGCGACTACTTCGAGCTAGCCAAGACGGCGATTCACGCCTTGCGCACATAGTCGAACAATCGTCAACAATATTGTTGACGTTCTGCCTGCAATGATTTAGATTCGCTGTCCATGCAGCTGGGCGCCGTATTCGATGCATTGGCGAACGAGCCCCGGCGCGAGATCGTCGCCCGCCTGGCGCGGGGGTCGATGACGACGCCAGAGATCGGCCAGCACTTCGGCTTCACCCGCCAGGCGCTCAATCGGCATGTCGGCATCCTGGAGGACGCGGGATTGATCCGGCGCACACTCAAAGGCCGCGTGCACGAGGTAACGCTCGTGCGAAGCTCACTCGACGAAATGGTCGAATGGGTGTCGATCGTTCGACGGGGTTGGGAGGGCAATCTTGACCGGTTGGGGACTCTCCTCGGAGGCAACTGATGTCCAAAGAATCCGTCACGCTCCATCGCGACTACCCGGCTCCGCCGGAGCGCGTGTTCGAGGCGTTCACGAACGTCGAGCTCCTCAGTCGGTGGTTCGGCTGTGGGCCCGACATGCTGTGGATGGTCCACACCTGGGAGCCCCGCGTCGGCGGCGCGATCTACGTGAGCCTCATGTTCGAGAAGGGACCGTACGAAGTGCGCGGCGAGTTCCTCGAGGTCGCCCGTCCGCGGCGGCTCCGCTATCGGTTCGGCCCGGATCACATCGTGGACGTAACGATCGATCCGCACGAGTCGGGCAGTCGAGTGACCGTACACCATTCGGGGCTCGAGAACCAAGAGATGTGCGGGATAATTACGGGCGGCTGGACCGCCGGCCTCGCACAACTCGGCGCCGCCCTGGAGCCAGTACCATGGCCCGCACGGTAGCGACCCGGACGATCGCGGCACCGATCGACCTGGTATTCAGCACCGTAGCCGATCCGAGACAGCTCAGAAAGGCAGTGCCGCGAATGGGCGAGGTGGAGCTCCTTTCGGATCGGCGATACCGCCAAGGGTCCTACATCATGGACGTCGTCGAGTACGTGCCGAACGACCATGTGCGGGTCCTTGCCAGCTCGTGCCGAATATCGCGATGGCCGGCCAGTGGCAGTTCATCGACCAGGACAACCGCGCCACAACGCTCGTCCGACTGCAGATCGCCGAAAACGGCGTCCCAGTCGCGCAGTTCAACAACGTACCGGTCAACTAAGCCGCCAAGTCGTGGCCGGCGACCGGTCAGCTGATCACGTCGGCCGGTAGCTCCTTCTCCACCACCTGTCCGCCGACCACGCTGACGTAGAACACCTTTGCGTCAGCGTGGGAGGCGACGACGCGTTTGACGTCGTTGTCCTCGAAGTAGATCCCGGCGTTGTTGTAACACGCGTATCCGGGCTTCATCTGCCCCGAGCCGATGAGCTTCATGTACAGCGGTCGCCGCTCACCCTCGGCATCGTAGTGCGGGCAGTGGCTTCCTTTGAGCAACCCGAGGCCTTGCACGATCGACAGCTCTTTCGGCCGCGAGTCGGTCGTGCCTTCCTCGAACCAGCAGAGCGACCCGGCGCTCGCCCCGCCGAGCACGATGCCGCGATCCCACGCATCGCGCAGCACGGCGTCGATCCCATGCGCCTTCCAGATCACCTGCTGATTGAGCGTATTGCCGCCCGAGCAGACGATCGCATCCATCGACAGCAGGACCTCGGCGAACGTCTGCTTTTGGTCGTAGCTGCTAATGAAGCTGTTTTGGACGAACGGCACGACATTGAGCTGCGAACAGCTGTTATAGAACTGAATGATGCCGTACGGGCTGTCGGCGGACGCGGTCGGCAAGTAGCAGATCCGGGGACGCGGCTTGCCGGTGAGCGTCGCCATGTAGCGGATCCACACGTCATTGTACACGCCACCGGCGATCAAGATCTTTCGCGTCATCGCGCCGAGTGCACTAGTGGCTGGCTCGAGCTTCGTCGCGGCCAAGCCGAGGGAGCCCAGCGCGGTCGTGGCCACAAATTCCCGTCGTTCCATGACGGATCAATGTAACGGCAGCACTCCCATCGTGCACTCGTCGTTCACGCGCTCGCGAAATCGCCCGCTCGCCCTCGCGCGACGACTGGCCATTGCGTCTCGACGACGTCGCCGCGGAGTCCGAAAATCGCCTCGTGCAGATGCACGACAATGCATACGTGGTTTGGCACGATGCGTACGCGCTCTCCGACCTTCGGGCGCCACGGCGTAGAGCCGAGGTCCAGGATGCCGTGTTCCTCGGACATGCTCGTCACGATGACGCTCGGACGAGCGAGGACCGCGCCGAACCCTTCCCCGCTCACGCCGCGCACCGGCTCGCGGCCGAGCGCTTTGCTGCCGGCGTCGATGACCGCTTGCCCGGGCACGGCCGTGCTGACGACAGTCGCGAGCACGGTCAACGCACAGTCGTCCTCACTGCACGCGCCGATCTCGGACGTCCCGCGATCGTTGTACACGTAGGTGCCGGGTCGCATCTCTGTGAGGTGCGCGATCTCGTGCGTCCGCCAGATGGTCGGCGTCGATCCGCCACTCACGACCGGTGGCGTGAGCCCCGCGCTCGTCAGCTCGGCGACCGCGGCCTCGACGTCCCGGTTGAGCCGATCGAGCTTGGCGTTCTGATCGCTCACCCGGTCGCGAATGTGGCCGGCGTAGAACGTGATGCCACCATACCGGAGCCCTCGATGCGCTCCGACCGCCCGGATGACACCAATCGCGTCGGCCGCGCTCTGCACCCCGACGCGGTGCATGCCGAGGTCGAGCTCGACGTATACCGCGACGCTGCGTCCCGCCTCGTCCGCCGCCGCCCCCAGCACAT
>Ga0210409_10001952_pt1 | contig 25652 bp, 21 predicted proteins | sample IncBWH17MmetaG_FD_161649 | JGI IMG/M metagenome (GOLD analysis project Ga0210409, IMG submission 161649) | Forest soil microbial communities from Barre Woods Harvard Forest LTER site, Petersham, Massachusetts, United States - Inc-BW-H-17-M | ecosystem: Environmental > Terrestrial > Soil >...
TTTACCTATCGGGATTATTGCGACTCTGATCGTATGCACGCTGCTGTATATCGGCGTGGTGGTGGTCCTGACTGGGCTGGTTCCCTGGCAAACCCTGTTGGATGATGCTGCGCCGGTGGTCAATACCCTGAAGAAGTTACACTTCACGGGCGTACGACTGGTGGTGCTGATCGGCGCGCTGCTGGGGATGATTTCATCGTTGTTGGTTTTTCAGCTGGGGCAAGCGCGAGTATGGTTTGCGATGTCTCGCGATGGATTATTGCCAAAGATTTTCAGTCGTGTGCATCCGAGATTTCAGACTCCAGATTTTTCAACTTTGATGGCCGGCATCGTCGTAGGTATTCCAGCGGGCTTACTGGATATCGGAACGCTGGCGGATTTATCAAATATCGGGACTCTTTTTGCGTTCGCATTAGTGGCGGGGGGAGTTTTGATTTTGCGTTATCGCGAGCCAGAACGGCGGCGGGCATTTCGCGCTCCGGGCGGTCCGATAGCGCCGATACTTACCATCCTGACCTGCCTGCTGCTGATGGCCGGCCTACCCATCACAAACTGGATTCGTTTCTTTGTGTGGATGATTATCGGACTTGTGATTTACTACAACTACGGGCGGAAGCGCAGCACCTTGCGAGCCGTTGCCCGGCCGTAACAGAGCGAGCAAGGCACACAGAGGCCGCAAACCGTCATGTCACTAGCGCGCCATAGAGCAACATTTCGTCGCACGCGCTTCCTTAGCGTTGCCGTGATATTCGTGGTGTTGCCGCATAGCGCTCGCGCATGGGGCCGGAACGGCAACAAGCTGGTGGTAAATAAAGCCATCGATACTTTACCTGCAGACATACGCGCTTTTTTTGAATCGAACCGCGCGCTGTTGTCTCAACACGTCACCGATCCGCTCGACACTATCACCACAAAGACAGCGGAGCGTCACAACCATTTTCTGTTCCTCGACAAATACGGGCGCTTCCCTTACGAGGCTCTCCCACGAAACTACAAAGCGGCGGTAAGCAAGTACGGAAAAACCAAGATTCAGACCAACGGTTTGCTGCCCTGGGAAATCGGCGTCTACAGTCAAAAATTAACTGAGGATATGAAAACCGGACATTGGGACGAGGCCAAACTCGATGCGGCGATCCTTGCCAATTACGTCGCCGACGCCCACGACCCCTTCAATACCACCGATGATTTCGATGGCCGCCTGACCGGCCAAACCGGGATCAACGAACGCTTTGGAACCACGCTGATCGACCGCTATTCGTCCTTTTTTCCCATGCGCCCAAACGACGCCGCGTTCATCAGCGACCCCACCGACCACGCCTTTGAGGCTTGCCTCAGCGCTCACAGTTGGCTCGAAACCGTACTGCTCGCGGATCGCAATTCGCGCGTTGGCCATAATTCTTACAACGATGAGTACTTCGATCACTTCTATAACGCGGCAGCGGTAATTTTGATACGACAACTGTCGGACGCGGCGACGGACGTGGGTTCCTATTGGCTGACCGCGTGGATTAATGCCGGCAGGCCGCAGCTTCCCCATTGAACCAGAAAGCACAATCCAAAATGCTTTCCGCCGATTTCTTCGCGCTGCCCCAGGCGGAGCTGCACCTGCACCTGGAGGGTTCGCTGCAACCCGAGACGGTGTGCGCGCTGGCGGCAAAATACGGGGTTCCCGTATCCACGCAAGATGTTCTGCAACGCTACGCCTATCGCGATTTCTTGGAGTTCATTGAAACTTTCAAGTGGGTGTCCTCCCTGCTTCGCGCCCCGGAAGATTTTGCATTGGCGCTCCACGATCTTGGCGAACAGCTCCTGGCGCAAAATGTCGTTTACACCGAAGTCACTCTCTCGGTGGGGGTCATGCTTCTGCGTCATCAATCGCCCGAAAACAACTTCGAAGCGATTCTCGCAGCGGCAGAATCTCTTCGCAGCCGCAGCCTGCAACTTAACTTCGTCTTCGACGCCGTCCGGCAATTCGGAGCCGAAGCAGCAATGAAAGTCGTGGAAGCTGCCGAACGATGCAGCTCAAAATCTATCGTGGCGTTCGGAATCGGCGGCGATGAATTGAGTATCGCCGCCAAGGAATTCCGGGCCGTATACGAAAAGGCTGGAACCATTGGCCTGCACCGACTGATGCATGCTGGCGAAGTTGGCGGACCGGAAGAAATCCGCCAAGCCATCGAACTGCTCGGAGCCGAACGTGTCGGCCACGGCATAGCGGCAGTCCGTGACCCATCCCTAATGGACTTGCTGGCTGAACGACGGATCCCACTGGAAATTTGTCCGCAGAGCAACATCAGGACCGGGGCGCTCGCGAAGCAACTGGGGCTTTCAGCGGCACAAATCGAGCAACACCCATTGCCGAAACTATTTCGTCATGGGATTCCAGTGGTGCTCTCCACTGACGACCCGGCAATGTTTCACACCGACTTGCGATCCGAATACGAAAACGTCCGTCGAATGGGATTGCAGGAAGAAGAATTGAAACGCATCGCGAAGATGAGCTTTGAATATGCGTTTATTAACGACCACGATAAGGTGGCGCTCCAGCGCGTTGGGCGGGCCACGTCCACATCGAGCTGATATCTCGCAGCGGCCTCGGTTCCGCAGTAGACGTAAATGTTATAATCGCCTAATGAAAGCACACGTCTGGGTTATGCCGAAACGCACGGTGCTCGACCCTCAAGGCCAAACTATCCAACATGCGCTCGCGGGCTTGGGCTACGCCGAAGTGAAGGGCGTCCGGCAGGGGAAATTTTTTGTGCTGGACCTCGGGGGTTGGACCCGCGAAGAGGCTCAGGGCCAACTGGAGCGCATCTCGAAAGACGTACTAACTAACCCGGTCATTGAAGAATACCGCTTCGAAATTATCGACTGACTCAGAACGTTAGCGGGCGTCGAAGCGTTGCCCCGACACGCATAACCTCATTCGCGACATATTGACTTGGATTTTACCTGGCATTTTTCCCTCATGTTAACCTTGAAGTATAAATAGGAGCCTCTTTCATGTGTGGCATTGTCGGTTATATCGGACCCAAAAGAGTTGTTCCGGTCATCATCGAGGGCCTGCGGAAACTGGAATACCGCGGCTACGACTCTGCCGGCATAGCAGTGGTCACTAAGGACGGCAAGCTGGAAATCCGTCGCGCCGCAGGCAAGCTACGGAACCTGGAAGAAGCAATTGCCAAATCCCCGATCGAAGGTACCTACGGCATTGGGCACACACGCTGGGCGACGCACGGACGGCCTACGGAAGAAAATGCGCACCCACATCGTGACTGCAGCGGGCAGATCGTGGTCGTTCACAACGGCATCATCGAGAATTACCTGGAATTAAAAGAGCAACTGCAGCGCGAAGGGCACAAATTCGTGACGGAGACCGACACCGAAATTGTGGCGCATCTCGTCGAAAAACATTCGGCAAACAATACTCCACTTGAAGAAGCGGTGCGGAAATCGCTGAAGGATCTACGCGGGATCTACGCGTTGGTGTTCCTGTCCGCCAAGGAACCGATGAAAATCGTGGCGGCGCGACTCGGCCCTCCATCGGTGATCGGAATTGGCGACGGGGAATATTTTGTGGCTAGCGATATTCCCGCTCTGCTGGAACACACCCGGGACATGTTCTTTCTCGCCGATGGCGACATCGCGGTGCTCACTCGCGATGGGGTAAAAGTCATGGACCATGACGGCCGCACCGTGGAACGCCCCACCCAGCACGTGGCCTGGGATCCCATCATGGTGGAAAAGGGCGGCTACAAGCATTTCATGCAAAAAGAGATTTTCGAGCAACCGCGGGCGGTGCGCGACACTCTGCTGGGCCGAATTTCGCAAGACACCGGGAAAATCTTCCTGGACGAAATGAAAATTTCCGAACAGCAATTTCGCACTTTCGAGAGCGTGCGTGTCGTCGCTTGTGGAACGAGCTGGCACGCTGGTCTGGCCGCCAAATTCATGATCGAACGGCTGGCCCGCATTCCCGTCGAAGTCGATTACGGCAGCGAGTTTCGTTATCGCGACCCGATCCTTGACTCCAAAACATTGACGGTGTGCATCAGTCAATCCGGAGAAACGGCCGACACTCTCGCAGCTCAACGCGAAGCCAAGTTGAAGGGTTCGCCTACGGTAGCCATTTGCAACGTCATGGGCTCCATGATCACCCGGGAAGCGGCAGGAACCATTCCTACTCACGCAGGCCCGGAGATCGGCGTGGCTTCTACGAAGGCGTTTACCGCACAACTCACCGCGCTATTTCTGTTGGCTGGTTACCTCGGCCAAGTACGCGGGAAAGTCAGCTCCGAATGTGCCATTAAATTGATGCAAGAGATCACTCGAATTCCGCACAAAATGGAACGCGTGCTGCAAACAGACGAAAAAGGAGTTTATGAAAATCTCGCGCGGCAGCTATTTCGCTATAGTGACTTTCTCTATCTGGGACGGGGCATTCATTACCCCATTGCTTTGGAAGGCGCGTTGAAGCTAAAGGAAATTTCATACATACACGCGGAAGGCTACCCGGCCGGGGAAATGAAGCACGGGCCCAACGCGTTGATTGATGAGAATCTTCCGGTGGTGGTGCTGGCGACCCGTGATGAGAGCGATCCTGATTCCATGACGCGTTATGAAAAGAGCGTATCGAATATTCAGGAAGTGAAAGCGCGCGACGGCATTGTAATTACTATAGCGACGGAGAACGATCACCTGGCTCGCGCGGCTTCCGATCACATTATTGAGTTGCCGCCAGCGCCAGAATTGCTTTCGCCATTGCTGGAAATCATCCCGCTGCAATTGCTGGCTTACCACATCGCAGTCCGGCGAGGGTGCGACGTCGACCAGCCGAGAAACCTCGCGAAATCCGTGACCGTCGAGTAGACGTTCGGCTTACAAAAAACTGCCGGGCTTTTCCGTTAGAATAAAAGCATGGGTCAAAGGTCCGTGTGGTCCGTTATTTTTCTTTGCCTTAGTTCCCTTCTCATCCCCGCCCCGGTTGTGCCGGTCTTCGCGCAAACCTCCGATACCACTACTGCTTCGCTGAAAGCGATTCACGCTGACGGCAGTAAGCATCTGAGCACGGATCAAGTCACCGCACTGGCTGGGCTGAGCATCGGTAGCGCTGTTGGAAAGCCGGACTTGCAAGCAGCGGCGGACCGCCTAGTACAAACCGGGCTGTTTTCTAGCGTCAATTATGCGTTTCAATCCAAAGAAGACGGCCTGTACCTGACATTCAAGCTGGTAGAAGCGCCCAGAATTCCGGCTTACTTCGACAATATCCCATGGTTTACGGATGGGGAGTTGGCTGACGCCATCCGCAAAGTTCTGCCTTTTTACGACGGCACGGTGCCGGAAGGCGGCGCAACCGACGACAAAGTAGCCTCGATCGTGACTGATTTGATCGCATCCCGCGGTATGAATACGAAGGTGGAATATCAGGTCATTAGCAATCCGCTTGGCGAAGGTACGGTGCAGGAGTTCCGCATCGCGGATGTGGTGCTGCAAATCGCGAAAATAGAATTTGGCGATCCTGCGCTGGCGAGCTCCAAAGAACTGCAACAACATCTGGGCGAAGTACAGGGAAAAACATATTCGCGGATGATGATAGATTTATTTTTGGCCGAACAGGTGAAGCCGCTTTACCTGCAAAAAGGTTTTTTGCGCGCAAAACTCGGTCCTCCAGAAATCAGGCTAAGCGGTAATCCCAACCAAAAGCTGCCTGATCATATTCCAGTGTTTGTGCCCATCACGCCGGGTCCTACTTACCGCTGGAACGGCGCGCAATGGAGCGGAAATACGGTGCTCTCAGGCTTTACTATGAGTGCTCTGATCGGCATGAAAGGCGGCGATGTAGCCAATGGGTTGGCGATCGAGGCAGCGTGGACGCGCGTGCAGGAAGAATACGGACACCGGGGTTACCTGGATGCTAAGGTCGAACCGGTGGCCGAATATGACGATCAGGCACACACCGTTTCATACCGAATCAATATTTCTGAGGGGCGACCATATAAGTTTGGGAAACTGGTTTTGACGGGAATGTCACCCACCGGCGAGAAGCGGCTGCGTGCGGCGTGGCCAATTTTAAGCGGCGATGTTTTCGACAAAACTAAGTACGAGGACATTCTGTTGAAATTGCAGGTCCACCGGGAGCAGATTTTTGTCGATCTGCCGATGCATTACGAGTCGGTGGGACACTGGCTACAGACGGATGCCGATACTGGAATGGTGGATGTGCTGCTCGATTTCAAGTGAAGGAGTACAGTGCTCACCGGAGTTGTTTAGATTGTTGGGGGGATATACTTGGTCGGTATGGGAAATGCATTAGTTCGAATTCGAGAGAAGGAACAAAGTTCGCTCACGGCGGAGCAAAAAGAGGAGCAGCTACTCGTTCGTCTGGCGGATTGCGGCTCGATCATTGTGGCACTTTCTGGCGGGGCGGACTCCGCGTATCTGGCGTGGGCTGCGCAGAAGGCCTTGGGCGATAGAGCGCTGTCCATCACGGCGCTTTCACCGAGTTTCTCCGAGTACGACCGTGCCATGGTCGAAGATTTTGTTTCTAAATTAGCTGTGCATCATGAATTCGTCGAAACGCATGAGATGGATAATCCCGCCTACCGGGCGAATGCGGCGGATCGCTGTTATTACTGCAAAGACGAATTGTTTGAAGTGTTGGATAAGTTGGCGCTTGAGCGAAAGTTCGAAGCGGTTTGTTATGGCGTGAATGCCGACGATACGCTGGATTTTCGACCGGGTCATCGGGCGGCGAGCGAGCACCGAGTATTAGCTCCGCTGCTGGATGCGCGTTTGACGAAAACTGAAATTCGAATGCTCTCTGAGCGTGCCGGATTACCCACCTGGGACCGTCCGGCGTCGGCCTGCCTTTCTTCCCGTTTACCGTACGGAACGGAAGTGACACCTGAGCGGCTTGCGCTGGTGGAGCGCGGCGAATCAGCTTTGCGTGAACTGGGGTTTCGGCAGTTCCGAGTGCGTCTGCATGACAAACTGGCGCGCATTGAAATCAGCCCGGAAGAAATGCCCCTCGCGTTTTCCGAAAATATGGCGGCAAAAATGGCTCAGATGTTAAAGAAGGCCGGCTTTACTTACGTGGCTCTGGATCTCGAGGGCTACCGTCAAGGCTCCCTGAATGAGAGTCTTACAAAAGCTAACCGTTCCCCTGTTAAAGTACAGCGCGGAACATAATTCCCTTTTCCTACGTATCCATAATAGGTACAAGTATTAAGCATCAGGCCAAACATTCCTTTGCAAGGAGCCTCGTGACGAGTGCACTCAAGAATGCGTTTCACGCTTTCTCGGCGGTAGCGGCTTTCGCGCTCGCGGGTTGCTATGCTGGCGCGGGCGTTAACGGCTCCTTCGACAAGAGTTTTACTGTTACGGGACACACGCGATTGGAACTTAGTAATCCATCGGGCGAGGTGGAGATTACCGGGAGCGCCGATGGGCAAGTTCACGTACACGGAGATGTGCGCGCCAGCGGCATGGGTTTCGATAAGCCTCAAGAGCGGCTGAATGAGACGCTCGCGAATCCGGGAATTGAGCAGAGGGGAGACACCATTCGAGTTGGAAAAAATTTCTCGAACATGCGCAATTTGACGATCGCGTACAAGATCGAAGTGCCGCGTGACACGGAAATGAATTTGAGCGTGGTGTCGGGCGCCCTGAACATACGCAATGTGCGTGGACCCGTAACCGCACAGGGAGCCTCGGGCTCCATACGTGTGGAGCAAATTGAACGCGACACACAACTCACATCCATGAGCGGCTCAGTAGACGCCAGTGATGTTGGTGGGGATGTGCGAGCTTCGAGCGCTTCCGGAGAAGTGACAATCAACAACGCGAAGGGCGATGTGCGGGCGCATACCCTTAGCGGCGCCGTGAAGGTGGTGAATCCGGGTGGGCGCGTGGAAGCTGACGACGCCAGCGGGTCAATTAACATAGAGGGCGCCAAATTCGACGCCAAGGCCCATGATGTGTCGGGCGAAATAATCATTCGCGGTGATCCCGGCGAACACGGGTATTGGGATCTCAAAACCGTATCCGGAAGCGTCAACGTATATGTGCCCTCCACGGCGAATTTTCGTTTTGCCGCAGAGGCGATTTCGGGAGAAATTAAGGCGGATATTCCGATCGTAATTGAGGAACAGGGGAAGCATTCGCTGCGCGCTCACGTAGGGAATGGTGGTGGGCGAGTGGAAGTGCATACTGTTTCCGGAGAAATTCACGTTAGCGGGGCACATTAAGCGTCTGGCCTTCAAATAAGAATCAGACCATCCTGAACTGCCCATGACTGAACCCTACATCGTACACGGCAGATACCTTAGAATCGATTATATGGCACCAAAGCCCGGTTTGCTGCTTGCCATAATATTGGCGACAACTTCGCTGACATTAAGCAATGCCGCTCTTGTGTGCGCACAAAACGAGAACAAGCCGAGTGCCTCTACCGCCAAGCAAGAGCAGAAGCCGGGCCCTGAGAAAAACAGCCCGCCCGTAAAAACCCCAAGTGCCGCAGATGAGCTTCAGCAAGCGATTGCGAGTGCTGGAAACGACCGAGCCGGGCTGGTCCGCAACCTAGAGGCTTACCTCGTAAAATATCCGGATTCACCGCAACGGCCGCAAATTTATCGCGCGCTGGTGGAAGCCAACTTACAACTTAGGGACACGGCACGGGCCGCAGATTATGCGGAGCGGGTCGTGGCGCTCGCGCCCGATGACATGTCCATTACGCTGGTAGCAATTCAATTGCTTCAGCGCAGCGGCGACGAGGCAGGGCTGCGACGCGCAGTTAATTATGCCGGACGGGTGCTGGCCTTTGTGGAGCGGGCCGACATGGATGATAAATCGCCAAAAATGTCCCCTGACGAATGGCGGATGGCGAGGGCGCGTGACCGCGCTTCAGTTTTGCAATTGCGCGGGGAGCTATACCTGAAGTTAAAGGATAAGGCCGCGGCGCAAAAGGATTTTGAATCTAGCTACGCGGCGTTGCCGACCTCCGGAGCGGCCGAAAAAATGGGCGAAGTGGCGGAGATGAATAAGGATTTCCCTGTGGCTATTGAGCAATATGCGCGAGCCTTTGCTCTGGCGGATAGCGCAAATCCTGGGGTGACCCGTCGAGAAATTCGCCAAAAGATTGGAAATGTTTGGCGGCTGGCGCATGGTTCCGATGAAGGACTGGGCGATTACCTGCTGCGAGCCTATGACCAGGTTTCGCAAGCGACCGGCGCTGCTGAAACCAAGAAAAACTCCAGGGCGCGAGAAGTCTCGGAATTCACTTTACGGAAAGCGCCGGATGGGACGCCCTATCCGCTAGCCGAAAAAAAAGGTGAGGTGCTGGTCGTGAGCTTCTGGGCTACCTGGTGCGGCCCATGCAGAGCTCTCGAACCGCAATTCGAACGGGTCGCGGCGCAGTTCAGAGGAGATCAGCAAATCTCTTTTATCGAAGCCGATTGCGACGATGACGAAAGCCAAGTCGCGCCGTACCTGGAAGACGTAAAACCGCATGTACCAGTGGTTTTCGCGGATGGTTTGGATCACCTGTTAGCAGTCAACGATCTCCCCACCGTCGTGATTATCGACCGTCGAGGCAAGGTTGTTTACCGCGCGGAAGGTTTCGGAGAGGAAACATTTGAGCGCGACCTGACCGCAGCAGCCAGGCGCGCGCTGGAGACGGCAGCTACGAGCCTGCCCCCTGCGACTTCCGCTCCGTAGACTGCGGATATTTGTCAGCCACTTCGCTGGCCGCGACGATAGTGTTCACGTGAATCGCGACGGTATCTTCCACGCGCCGCGCGTAGCCGCCAGCTAGAGCCGTCGTCACGGGGATCGATCGCGATCGGGCGGCTTCAAATACTTCGCGATCTCTGCGCTTTAAACCTGCCTTGGTTAGTAAAAGACCTCCGAGCTGATCTTCGGAGTAAGGATCCGCGCCGCCAACGTAGAAAATCATGTGGGGTTTAAATTTATCGACGCACCGTTCCACCGTGGGAATGAGCACGGCAAGGTATTCATCGTCGCCGGCACCATCTCGCATATTGAGATCCACGGTGGAGGGAGGCTTGTCGGCCGGATAATTATTTACCTGGTGGATAGAGATGGTGAAGACGGAAGAATCATCGGCAAAAATGGCCGCGGTGCCGTTGCCGTGGTGTACGTCAGTGTCGACAATCATCGCTTTCTTGATGTCGCCATCGCTCTGCAGACGACGAACCGCGACGGCGACGTCATGAATCGCACAGAAACCTTCACCGTGGTTGGCGTAGGCATGGTGAAAGCCGCCGCTCAAATTCGAACCGAACCCATCCTGCAAAGCCCTCTGGGCCGCCAGGATTGTGCCACCTGCGGCCAGCCATACCGCTTCCGCTAGTTCCGGCGAATACGGGACTTCCAGCTTCATAATTTCACTGGCCGTCAGTGTGCCGGTTTTCAATTTGTTTACCCATGAAGCGGTGTGCACCCGCAACAGATCTTCATCGGAGGCAGGTTGAGGCGTAAGGAAATCGCTGATATCTGCGATTCCTGAGCTAATGAGTTCTTCCGCGATCAGGCGAAATTTCTGGGAGGGAAAAACATGTGCGCCAAGATTCAGATCGTAACGCGGGTGATAAACGACTTTGAAAGGAAGCATAGCGATCGGCAGCTATCGAGTTAATTCTCGCGGGACAAAATGAAATCCGGAAGGGTCATCAACGCGCGGCCATACTCACTATTAGCGTGCCCGTTCAGACAAGCTTTCGCGCGACGAGCGTAATCGTGAGCGAGCTCGCGGGCGCGTCCGAGAGCTCCGGAGTCTTGAACCAGGGCGACCAGCGTTTCTGGACGCACGGAATTGAATTCCTTTTCTTCGAGGACCTGGATGACGAGCTCGCGAGCGTCGCGGTGCCCATTTTCCATCGCGTAAATGAGTGGCAGTGTGACTTTGCCTTCTTTCAAATCGCTAAGCACGGGCTTTCCAAGTTGCGTTGCAGAAGCCGTAAAATCCAGCAGATCGTCGACTAGTTGGAAAGCCAGACCGGCGTAACGTCCGTAATCCGCGAGGGCTTCTTCTTCTTCTCCCTCGAGTCCGGCGAGGACTGCGCCGAGCCGAGCGCAGCCGCTGAAGAGACACGCGGTTTTGTAAGTCGCGAGGCGTACGGCGTCATCTTCGGTGACGTCAATGCGGCCGATCTTTTCAAGTTGAATGAGTTCGCCTTCGACCATTTTTTGTGTGAGGTCGATCAGCACATCGAGAATGCGGAAATTTCGCTCTTCCAGAGCCATCTGGAAGGACTGCATGTATAGCCAATCGCCCGCCAAAACGCTGCGGTGATTGCCCCATCTGGAATTCGCGGAAGGACGTCCGCGGCGGGTGTTTGCGCTGTCGATTACATCGTCGTGAATCAGTGTGGCGCTATGGAGAAGCTCGACGACGGCTGCCAGGCGAATTGCTCCGGGGCTGCGTGCGCCTGCATAGCGATTGCAAAGTATCAGAAGAGCAGGCCTCAGCCGTTTGCCGCCGCCACCCAGAAGATAACTGGTTATTTCCGAAACCGGTTCAAATGCGGTAGCACTTTGCCGTGAAAGTTCTTCTTCCACGAGGACGAGATCGTCGCGGACTAGATCGAAGATCTCCTTAGCGGTTAGCAGCGCGATGGGATTCCTCCTGGCACCGCTCGAATCATGCGACCAGACTGCGGCCGCATCAAAATGTAATGGCCGGAGATTCTAGCGGCCGGACAAGCTGGAAGAAGCGCCGAAAATTTGCTGCCGTGGAGGCGGCGAATTCTTCCGGCGACAAGTTTCTCACATTCGCAAGCGTGCGCGCTACTTCCGCGACGTAAGCGGGCTCGTTGCGTTTGCCGCGGTAGGGTTGGGGAGCGAGGTAGGGAGAGTCGGTTTCGATCAGGATGCGGTCAAGAGGTACTTCCCTAGCGACATCGCGGAGGTGCTGGGTCTTCGGATAAGTGGAGTTGCCGGCGAAGGAAATCATGAAGCCGGCGTCGAGTCCGCGCCGGGCTTCCTCGATTGTCCCGGTGAAACAATGCAGGATGCCGCCGATTCCAGTGGGGCGCCAGACCTCTTCGATGAGCGCCAGGCAATCGGGCCAGGCGTCGCGACAGTGGATGATGATGGGAAGTTTGGCGTCGCGGGCGAGAGCCATCTGGTCGCGGAATACTTGATGCTGGATGTCGCGCGGGGAGTGATCGTAAAAATAATCCAGTCCAATTTCGCCCCAAGCGATAACTTTGGGATGTTTGGCGAGCTTGGCGAGTTCTTCGAGGTGCTGCGGTGTGACTTGCTTCGCTTCGTGCGGATGAATCCCAATGCTGGCATATATCCAGTTATATTGATCTGCGTAGGGCAACGCGGAATCTAACTTTTCCGGTCCCGGCCCGGTGCCGATAGCAAGCAGCGTCGATACACCGGCAGCGCGAGCCCGCTCCAACATAGCTTCGCGATCATCTGCGAACTGGGGAAAATCGATATGGGCGTGGGAGTCGACTAGTTCCATTCGCAAGGGATGCTACTTGAGGCGAGCGCCAACTTCCACATCTTCCAGGAAGCCCGCCAGAACAGGCCTTCCCTCGGGGCCGACGGAGGCCGCGACGATCATGCCGTTGGATTCGACACCTCGCAGTTTGCGCGGAGCGAGATTCGTCACGACGGCCACTTTACGACCGATGAGCTTTTCGGGTTCGTAAAATTGGGCGATGCCGGCGCAGATTTGGCGGACTTCCGTGCCGATATCTACGGTAAGTTTCAGAAGTTTGTCCGCGCCGGCGATACGCTCGGCGGTTTGAATCTGCCCGACGCGCATTTCGACTTTTGCAAAGTCTTCGATGCCGATCTTGTCCGTCGCCGCAGGCGTGACAGTTGGAGCCGAAGCAGCAGCGGGTGTGGGTGCACTTGCGGCCGCAACTGGTGCCGGCGCAGTGGCCGGTTTTTGAGACTGATTTTCCATGGCTTCGATCCTCTCCATTGCTTCCGTTTTCTCGACGCGTGGGAACAAGGCTTGAAATTCTCCGAGTTTTACACCAGGCAAAAGCTGGCTCCAGCGCAGAGTGTCTAATTCGAGCGATGCTAAATTTCCAGTTTGCCCAAGAAGCTTCCAGGCCTTTGCTGTACTCTCCGGCAGAACTGGATGCGCTAGCGCCGATACGATGCGCAAAACCTCGGCGGTCACCCACAGAATTGTTCCGCGGCGTTGTTGGTCCGCGTCGGAAGTGCCCAGGCTCCAGGGTTGCTCCGTGGTGAGATATTTATCAGCGGCGGCGATGACGGACCAGATCAACTCGAGTGCGCGTGAGAATTCGAATTTGTCGTAGTGTTCAAGGACCTGGGCGATGGAAGCTTGCGCGACTTTGGCGAGCTCATTGTCTTGCGGCTGAAGCTCAGAGGCCTTGGGAATTTTTCCGCCAAAACTGCGATCAATCATCGCGGCGGTGCGGCTGGCAAGATTGCCCAAGCCGTTGGCAAGATCGCTGTTGTAGCGAGCGATCAAAGCTTCGCGACTGAAGCCGCCATCCCCGCCAAAAACAATTTCGCGCAGTAGGAAGTAGCGCAAAGCATCTACACCCAAGACGCTCACGATGGGCTGCGCGGACTGAATGTTGCCGCGCGATTTGGACATTTTCTCGTCCTGAAACAAGAGATGGCCGTGCGCGAAAATCTTTTTGGGCAGGTCCAGACCCGCAGCCATCAGAAATGCGGGCCAGTAAACCGCGTGGAAACGGATAATTTCCTTGCCGACCAGATGGACATCAGCTGGCCAATAGCGGGCAAATTCGTCCTTCCTGATGGGGTAGCCGACCGCGGTGATGTAATTCGTAAGCGCGTCGGTCCACACATAGAAAACGTGTTTCTCGTCGCCTTGCCAGGGGATGCCCCACTTTAGGCTGGTACGGCTGATGGACAGGTCACGAAGCCCACCCCGCACGAAAGAAATTATCTCGTTGCGGCGAGCTTCCGGCTGGATGAAATCCGGATGCTGCTCGTAATAATTCAGCAGCGGCTTTTCAAATTTTGAAAGCTGGAAGAAGTAATTCTCTTCTTTGATACGCTCCGTGACGCGGCCGCATTCCGGGCAAGCGGCCCCCGGCGCGGAATCGTCGATGTACATTTCGTCCGAAACGCAGTAATTCCCTTCGTAATGCCCTTTATAAATGTAGCCGTTAGTTTGAATCTCGCGGAAAAGGTGCTGGACGGCGTGGGCATGGCGTGTTTCGGTGGTGCGGATGAAGCGGTCGACACGCAGGCCTAGTTCTTTCCAGAGGTCGCGGTACTCAGTAGACACGCGATCAACGAAATCAATCGGGGATTCATCGTTGTTCTTCGCGGAGCGCTCAACTTTTTGGCCGTGCTCATCGGTGCCGGTAAGGAAGAGCACATCGAAACCGCGCATCTGTTTGTAGCGCGCGATAGCGTCCGCGGCGATAGTGGTGTACGTATGCCCGAGGTGTGGCCGCGCGTTTACGTAATAGATGGGAGTAGTGATGTAATACTTCGGTTTGTCGGACGCCATTTCCTCTATTTTGACCTAAGTTTTCCGAATACGCATACAAACGCTTTAAAAGTATTTTACGCTGGTCCTTTAACGGGACGGCGCTTCAACTAGATTGACGCCTAAATTGAGCTAGCTCTTTCCGCTGGCTTGATAGGTGCGTAAGGCTTCGCTGATTACTTGCTGCAACGGAACTTGTTTCTCGACGGCAAGTTTGCGGCAATCATCATACTCTGGTGTGACGTGCAGAATATGACCATTCGAACGTGACAGTTTGATGCGCACCGATCCGTAAGTGGTAGAAACGCTCACCCATTCCCGCGGCAAGGCCCGGCGTTGCGCGCGGTGGCTACGCACACCGAAGGTGGTAGTCTCGGCGAAAATAAGCGACATCAGGGCCTCGGTATCTTCCGGTCGGCACAAAATCGTCAGCAAGGTGCCGGGTCGGTTCTTTTTCATTTGCAATGCGGTAGTGTACACATCCAGCGCACCCGCTAAGAGGGCTTTCTCCAGAACGTAGCCATAGATTTGCGGATTCATGTCGTCGAGGTTGGCTTCGATGATGGAAATCTCTTCATCGTTCGCGGACGACGTTTTGCTTGCGGATTCACCGATCATGATGCGGACAACATTCGGCTGTCCTTCGAGGTCGGTAGTTCCAGCGCCATAACCTATAGCAGAAACAGTCATGGCCGGCTGTGGCCCGAAAGAATCGCATAATGTTGCAACGATGGCCGCGCCGGTAGGCGTGACCAGCTCATGCTGCACACCACTCGAGAACGTCGGCGCGCCTTGCAACAGTCTAGCTGTCGCCGGCGCGGGAACGGGTAACATACCGTGGGCCATTTTTGCCGTGCCGCCGCCGACATTCAGCGGCGAACATGCAAAGCGCTCAATGCCCAGCGCGTGAAAACCTATGCACGATCCCACGATGTCGACAATGGCATCGATGGCGCCAACTTCATGGAAATGGACTTTTTCAATTGGCGCGTCGTGAACGTGCGCTTCGGCCTCGCCAAGTTTTTGAAAAATGCGCGAAGCACGTTCTTTAACAGGCGGAGCCAGTCGCGAATTCGTCAAAATTTCAAGAATGATGCTGAGCGAACGATGCTTTTGCTGGTCTTCGGTTTGGACACGCACGCGAGTGGCGGCCATGCCGTTCTTCCAGACCTTCTCTGTGATCAACGTCCAACCTGGAACTTGCAGGGATTTTAATTCCCTACGCAGCAAGTCCGCGGAACAGCCAGCGTCCACAAGCGCTCCGAGCGTCATGTCGCCGCTGATGCCCGAAAAGCAGTCAAAATAGGCAAGTTTCATGGGGTCTTTCGCCGCACGAGAAGATCCAAACCGGCAAATGAAGTGGCTAATTGATAGTAGCGGCGGTGCTAAAAGGTGTCAAACATTGGCCATTTATATGGCTACTTGCTGAATTCGAGGACCATATTTTCTTCGTCGCGGGATTCGTTACCGATTTTTAGGCCGCGGGGCTCGATGCCGAAGGACCGGAAGCCCAGAGATTCATAGAGTTTTCGGGGAACTGGTTGACCGACGCCGACGGTGAGCAGGAGCATTTCGAGACCGGGGATGGACTTGGCGCGTTGTATGGCGGCTTGCATGAGGGATTTGGCGATTCCGCGCCCGCGCGCGGCGGGCGTGACGAACACGCCCCATATCCAGGCTTTATGGCGACGTTTCAAGGGCACTTCTTGATAGCAGCCGACCATTCCGACAGCGCCGTCACGTTCGAACGCGCCGACGATGAAGTTTTCGGCATGGACAGCGCGCAAACGCGTGGCAAATTCTTCCACTGAAATGGCGCGCAGTTCCTCCGGCGAATCCACGAAGGACCAGGGATCGGTCTCAAGCGCCAGCATGCGCAAATCCCAAAGCGCCTGAGCGTCCGGTTCTGTAAATAATCGGATCTCATTGGTCATCGGCACTTCCATGCAACGAGGATACCAAGCGCCTCAAAAACTTGACATCCTCCCGTGACAAACAGGAGACTCGTGCGCACAGATCTTTAGAAATTCGCCGATTATCGATTGCTATTGAAAAGAGGAGGGAAAATGAAGCCGAATTATGTGGCGGTGTTTGTGGCTGCGTTAGTCTACTGGTTGCTGGGCGCGGTGTGGTTCGCAGTGCTGTTCAGCAAACCGTGGATGGCGCTTGAACATATTACCCCGGAACAGGCCAGCAGTATGAATCCCATCGCGCCGTACATCATCTCGTTTATTTTGAATCTGGTTATCGCGTTTGTATTGGCGCAACTTTGCGCCTGGCGAAATGCCAACACGGCTGCTCGAGGCGCGGCACTGGGCATACTTATATGGATCGGCTTTCTAGGTCCGATGACCTACACCACATACATGTATGAAATGCGGCCAAAACAGCTATTTGCAATCAATGAGTTCTACTCGTTGGTGGGGTTGTGCTTGATGGGCGCCATTCTGGGCGCGTGGACGAGGAAAACACCCGCGTAACTTTCGCCGACGATTTACAGAACAGCTAATTCATATTTCGCTCTTCCGTGTTAATTCTAGATGGTGAAGTTTGTTCACGGGATTGAGGAAACGGTGTACCTGAAGCTGACAAAGCGATTCCGCGACGCGTTAGGCGCGCATATCCGGGAGAAGTACGGCTTGGATATCGCGATCGTTACGGAGCGTCCGCCAAAAATCGAGATGGGCGAGGCGGCGTCGCCGGTTAGCTTTGAATTGGCAAAACGGCTGAAGCGCGCACCACGGCAAATCGCGCAAGAAATCGCGGCCAGCTTGCCAACCATCGAAGGGATCGCAAAAGTTGAGGTTGCGGGCGCGGGATATCTGAATGGCTATTTTGAGCGCGCAAATTTTTTGCTGGAAGTTCAACGCGAAGCAGGCTCGGCCGCGACACCTGGTCACGGCGGCAAAATTATTGTCGAGCACACCAGCATTAACCCGAATAAGGCGGCGCACATTGGGCATGTGCGAAACGCGGTGCTGGGCGACACAATCGCGCGAGTGCTGCGGCACACAGGCGGCGCAGTGCAGGTGCAAAACTATATAGACAACACTGGTGTGCAGGTGGCCGACGTGGTTATCGGATTCGTGCACATGGAGAAGAAGAACCTCGCGCAGGTACGCGAACTGGCGGCGCAGCCGAAATTCGATTATCTCTGTTGGGACGTTTACGCGCGCGCAGCGCATTTTCTGGAGGAGGACAAATCCCGGGCGGTGACTCTTCGCGGCGAAACGCTGAAGGCCATTGAAGAAGGCGGCGGCGAAGTTGCCGAAATGGGCATGGTGATCGCCGACGCCATCGTGAGCCTGCACCTACGTACGATGGGGCGCCTTGGAATTTTCTACGAACTCCTGGCGCGTGAGAGCGAAATTTTGCATTTGCATTTCTGGGATGCGGCGTTTGAACAGTTAAAAGCTGCGGGGGCGATTCGCCTGGCCACCAGCGGAAAGATGGCTGGTTGCTGGATCATACCGGCCAAAGAAAAAGCCGACGCGGGAAAAGAAGACGCCACTGGGAAGGGGAATTCCGACGCCGACGATAGCGCAGACCCAGACGCCGATGAGAATCCCAACAATCAAGACAAAATCATTGTGCGTTCGAATGGGACGGTGACCTACGTAGGGAAAGATATCGCTTACCAGTTATGGAAATTTGGGTTACTGGGCAAAGATTTTTTTTATGTGAAATGGCCCAATGCGCCTGGCTCGCATACCGTATGGAGCACTGCGAGCAAGAATGGCGAGCCGTCAGCGCCAAATTTCGGGGCTCCGGCGACGACTGTGTACAACGTGATTGATTCGCGGCAGGCGTACTTGCAGGATGTTGTGTCGGAGGGACTACGCGCACTGGGGCACGGCAAAGAAGCGGATCACTCCATTCATTTTGCGTACGAAATTGTGGCGCTGACTCCGCGTTGCGCGGCGGAGATGGGTTATGAGCTCTCTCCGGAAGAGACCAAAAAACCTTACGTGGAGGTCAGTGGCCGCAAGGGATTTGGAGTGAAGGCGGACGATTTGCTCGACAAGCTGGAAGCTGCGACATTGAGCGAAGTTCAACAGCGGCACGCCGACATGGACAGTGAAACGCAACGGCAGACCGCGCACAAGATTGCAGTCGGAGCGATGCGATTTTTCCTTTTGAAATTTACGCGGAACGCGACTATTGCGTTTGATTTCAAGGATGCGTTGAGCTTCGAAGGAGAGACCGGTCCCTACTGCCAGTATGCAGTGGTGCGTATTCGGGGGATCCGCCGCAAAGGGATAGACGCCGGCGCCACGCATATGGGGGTTACACAGGAAACCGTTGCGACGTTATTTTCGGGTCCGGAAGGCAACGGCTTGTGGGAGTTGGCGGTGTTGGCTGGATCGCTTGATATGGCCGTGGAAGCGGCCATCAAAGGACAAGAGCCGGCGTTCGTGGCCAAGTTCGCCTTTCAATTGGCGCAGGCTTTCAACTTGTTCTATCACCACCACCACATTTTGTCGGAGCCGGATGAGCAGAAACGCGCGTTCCTGCTGCGGTTGACAGAATTGGTTGAAACGCAATTGGTGAGAGCGCTGGATTTATTGGGGATCGAGGCGCCGGAGAAGATGTAGCTTTGGTTAAAAGCCGGCCTCGTTCTCCGGCGCGCTCAAAAGAACGGGAGAGATTCAAAAACCGCACCCTTGAAAAACGCAAGGGTGCGGCACCCGACCTACGTAGATCGTTCTACCTGGATAGTACTCATCCTTTGAGTGCCCTGCGAGTAAGAAATCAAAATTAATACGACATCAGCATATGGACTAGAGTGCGCACGGCGGTTCCTGTCGCGCCCTTGGCCATCCAAGGTTTTTGGTCGTCATTCCAGGCGGTGCCTGCGATATCGAGATGAATCCACGGGGTGTCGCCGGTGAATTCCTTGATGAACATGGCTCCGGTGATGGCTCCGCCACCCTTTCCACTGCCGATATTTTGAATATCGCCGACACTCCCCTTAATAAATTCGCGGTAGTCGTCGTCGATGGGCATCTGCCACATTTTTTCTCCGGCGGCTTTAGAACTGGCGAGAAGCCGGTCTGTAAAAGCCTGATCAGAACCGAAGACGCCGGCGTTGACATTGGATAAAGCTACTACGATCGCGCCGGTCAAGGTCGCAGCATCGATCAAGTGAGTGGCTCCCAACTGCTTGGCAAAGGTAATGCCGTCGGCCAGGATTAAACGGCCTTCCGCATCGGTGTTCAGCACCTCGATGGTTTTGCCGGACATGGCAGTCTGGATATCGCCGGGCTTCTGAGCTTTACCGCCGACCATGTTTTCAGTGGAGGGTACGACGCAAATTACTTTTACGTTTGGTTTCAGGGAGGCTATGGCGCGCATGACTCCGAGCATGGCTCCCCCGCCGGCCATGTCGTATTTCATTTTTTCCATGCCGTCGGCGGGCTTAATCGAGATACCGCCGGTATCAAAGGTTACGGCCTTACCAATGAGGCCAATCACGGGAAGATCTGGCTTTAAGTTTGCTGGCACATAAGTCAGAACCATGACCCGCGGCGGCTCAGGACCGCCCTGCGCAACGCTGAGCAGCGCGCCCATTTTCAAGTCGGCAATTTTTTGTTCATCCAGAATTTCGACCGCAAGGCCAGCTTCCCTGCCCATGGCTGCAGCCTTTTCCGCCAGAATTTTGGGTGTCAGCTTGTTGGCCGGCTCGTTGACGAGATCGCGAGTAAAATTTTGTGCTTCGCCGATGGTTCGGCCTGTTGCCAAGCCTTTTTCTCCGGCAGACTTTTCCGCATCGGAGTATCCGGTAAGCAACACTGTTTCGATGGATTTGTCGTTCTTTTTGTCCGTCTTGTATTTGTCCGATTCAAAATTGGCGATGACGGCAGCTTCAGCAACGGCCTGGGCAAAGTCCTCAGTGCGGTCCTTATCCGGAGCCAGAATCGCGAATTTCTCGATGGAGCGCGCTTTTAGGTAGCGCAGAGCGGCTCCCGTCACTTTTCGCGCCGCTGCGCTATTGAATTGTTCGCGCTTGCCGGCCCCGACCAGGAGCAATCGAGCAGCTTTCAGACCCTGAAGCGAGTGGATCAGGGTGAACTCCAACATTTTGCCCGAAACTTCCCCGCCTTTTACGAGTTTGCGAAGCAAGCCCCCAGCACCGCGGTCGATTTCATCTAACTGGCCGTGAACGGGGTCAGACTCTTCGAATAAATAAGAAACGAGCGCTTCCGTTTCAATTTCAGAATAATTCCTGGTCTCCAACGTAATTTGCATAACTGCGTTATCGCCTCCGGTTTTGATACATTGCGTCTTCCGCTTCTCTACGAGCTTCCTTGGTGCGTTCGTCCTGACGGCGGTCCCAGGATTTCTTTCCTTGCGCCAAAGCGATTTCCACCTTGGCGATGCCTTTGCGGAAGTAAATCTTGAGGGGTATCACCGTCAAACCTTTGGCCTCAGTACGGCCCGCCAATTTGTTTATTTCATTTTTGTGTAGTAAAAGCTTCCGCGCACCTAGTGGCTCATGGTTCCAAGGCCCTCCGGGTAAATATTGGGCTATGTGAGCGTTAGCCAACCAGGCCCCGGTGGGCCTAAAATCAACATAGGCGTCGCGGATATTGGCCTTACCTTCGCGCAAGGCTTTAACTTCGGTGCCGTGGAGTACTAGCCCGGCCTCGAACTTATCCAGAATGTGATAGTTGTAGGAAGCCGCGCGGTTTTGCGCAACGATCAGTTCCTCGACTTTATCAGTCTTCGCAGATTTTTTAGTGGGCTTGGCCACGACATGCCATGATAGCCGGAGTGTTAAATCCGCGCCACCCGGGTTGTTGTATTAAAGGACAGCCAACCCCTGATTCCTTGCCCGGCCTCTAAGCCGAGTGTTAGACTTTCGATGAACCAGTCGAGATTCGGAGAATTCATGAGACGTTGCGGTACAGCAACTCTGTACATATGTCTTGCCCTGCTCGCAGCAGGCTGCCCGAAACACGGGAAAACCGAGTATTCTCAGGGACGTAAGGCGGAAGAGATTTCCGATTACGACGCCGCGCTCACTTTCTACCAGCAAGCGTTGAAGGCCGACCCTAATAACGCCAATTTGAAGATCAAGGTCGACCAAATCCGGTTCGAAGCCTCTAATTATCATATTAAGCTGGGCCTGGAGATGCGCAAGAAGGGCGATTTACAGGGCGCATTGGCTGAATTTCAGCGTGCAGGGGTAGTCGACCCATCCAGCCCCATCGCGGAACAAGAGTTGCGCAGGACTGCGGCGATGATTTCGGATAAGAACCGCGACGCGGATGCCGCAGCGGAGGTTCCGCCCGACCCCAATGCGCAACCCCTGGCCTCCATGCCGCCAGAGATCAAGCCTCTGTCCCACGCGCCGATCAATCTCACGATGTCCAACGACGCGAAGCTGGTATTCGAAACCGTAGCCAAACTGGCTGGATTGACGGTGATCTTTGATCCGGACTTCCCAGCCCGGCGCATTACCACGGAACTGAATAACGTGACGCTGCAGCAAGCGCTCGATATCGTCTCGCTGGAGAGCAAAGCGTTCTGGAAGCCGGTCACAGAGAATATTATTTTCGTGATTCCGGACCAACCGCAGAAACGCCGCGATTACGAGGAGCAGATAGTAAAGACATTCTACCTGGCCAACACTGTGCAGCCGCAGGATTTGACGGAAATCGTGACGGGATTGCGCCAATTACTGGATTTGAAACGCATTCATCAGTTGAATTCGCAAAACGCGATCATCATTCGCGATACCCCGGACAAATTGTTGCTGGCTGAAAAAATGATCGGGGACATCGACAAAGCCAAGCCCGAGGTGGTTGTGCAGGTTGAGGTGCTTCAGGCTCGCACCGACCGCTTGCGTGATTTGGGCATTCTGCCCATGCAAACTGCGTCAGTCACGATCAATCCGAATGCTTCGACGACGACAACCACAGGGGGTACCACTACCACTGCAACTCCAACAAACAACACCGTCACATTCAATCAATTGTCGCATCTAAATGGAAATTCTTATAACGTTACGGTTCCCAGCATCACAGCCAATGCGATTTTGACCGACACTTACACTAAAATCATTCAGAACCCGGAGATTCGCTCCATTGACGGCCAGCCTGCCAAACTGCGCGTCGGCGATAAAATACCGGTGGCAACGGGCAGCTTCCAAGCGGGCGTTGGCGTGGGTGCCACGGGCGTCAATCCCTTGGTCAATACCCAATTCCAATATCTGGAAGTCGGCGTCAACGTAGACATTACTCCTCGAGTGCACCCGAATCACGAAGTGAGCCTGAAAGTAATTGTCGAGGTCTCTTCTCAAACGGGTATTTCGACCATTGGAGGAATTCAACAGCCGATCATCAGTCAGCGGAAGATTGAACAAGACATCCGCTTGAAGGAAGGTGAAGTGAGCGTGCTCGGTGGTTTGTTTGAAAAAGACGACACGCGCACCTTAAATGGCTGGCCAGGACTCGCGAAAATTCCGTTCATGCGATATTTCTTTTCGGATGACAGAAATGACCATCAGGAAAATGAAGTTTTGATTGTCATGACCCCGCGGATTGTTCGCATTCCGGAGTGGACAAAAGGAAACTTGCGGCCGTTGTATTCGGGGTCTGAGTCGAATGTACAGGTTCGGCGCGATCGTGACGTCCGAACGCCCAGTGCGGAACCAACCCCAGGAGTTCAACAACCCGCAGGTCCACCCAACCAGAATCCTCCGCCGGTACCTCCTGCCGGCAGCACTCCAGACGGAGGCGCAGCGGCTATTCCAGGCGCTGGCCAAGGCGCACAAACAGCAAGAATACGATTCGAGCCGAAAGGTGTTTCGCTCAAAGCGGGACAGACAACTACCGTGGGCATCGTAGTCGACAACGTCAACGACCTTTTTTCGATACCGCTATTGCTGCAATATAACCCGGCGGTGGTCAGCGTCGAAGAAGTTCAACACGGCGGTTTTCTATCAGGCGGAACGCAGGAAATTGCCATCGTGTCGCGCGTGGACAAGGAGCATGGCCAAGCCATCATCTCCGCAACCCGCCAACCGAACACCGCAGGTGTCAATGGAAGCGGGACGTTAATGGGCATCGTTATCAAGGGGATCGCGCCCGGCTCGTCAAACCTTTCTATCGTGCAGGTCAACGCCAAAGACTCCCAGCAAAAACCCATTCCGCTGGTCAGCAGTGAAGCGACCGTGCAGGTTCAACCTTAGTGGTGGAGTTTTAAACGGCCATGCTGGGTAAAAATAAAAAGTTTTTCTACAATCAGCGAGTTACTAACGAAGCTGGGATGACGTTGATCGAATTGATCATCGCTTGTTCCATCCTATTGATACTCGCGTCGGCGGCCTTGCCCATCGCGAGGTTCACCGTAATTCGCACCAAGGAAAGCGAACTTCACCGAGATCTGCGCGAGATGCGGGATGCCATTGATCGTTACAAGGATGCCGCCGATCGCAATCAGATCAGAGTGGAACTTGGCAGCGAAGGGTATCCGCCTGATTTGGAAACACTGGTTAAGGGCGTGCAACTGGGCGCCTCAAGTGACAAAAAGATTCGCTTTCTGCGCAGAATTCCCGTGGATCCCATGACCGGGCAAAACGAATGGGGTTTGCGCGCCGTGCAGGATGATCCCGACTCAACAAGCTGGGGCGGGAAAAACGTATTCGATGTGTATTCGAAGTCGCAAGGTGTGGCGCAAGACGGAACAAAATATTCAGATTGGTGATTTGCCAGAATGCATGGATTGAAAATACACCAGGAGAAGAACGCGATTACCTATTCGCGACGTCGCGGCCGTAGCTTTGGTTTTACGCTGATCGAATTGATGATTGTAATTACGATTATCTTTATTCTGATCGGGATTGCGGCGGGACGCTATGACCGCTCGGTAATTCGCGCCCGCGAGGCTACCCTGAAGCAGGATTTGCAGGTGATGCGTCAGGCCATCGATAACTACACGCTAGATAAGCAGTCTGCTCCGCAGTCCATCGAGGCTCTGCAAGAGGCTGGATATCTGCGTGTCGTGCCGACCGACCCGATGACTCAAGCAAAAGATTGGCAACCGCAGTTCGATGAAGTAGTTCTGAGCCCGGACCAGACCGGCACAGGTATGGTTGATGTGCATTCGGGGTCGGATCGAACGTCGCCGTTTGATGGGACGCCATATAAAGATTGGTAGCCGGTTGGGTTTGTTCTTCGAACAACATTTGCTTAACGGGCGCGCCACCAAAAACCACTGAATTAAAAGCAGGGATTATTTGCGCGGTCTGCTGTGTCCGGCTGAGGCCTAAGCTCGCGCATTCTATTCAAGCCTAGCAAACCGCTATTTTCCCCTGGACATTCTCCTATGCCTGCCCAATCCGCCCCACTCAGCCGGCGTGCAGACAATTCCGGAAAACTCGCCGCCCGTCAGTGTGAGTCTTGCCTGTTTCGGCAGGAGGCCCGGCGGCGTTTGTCGGAGCGGCGCGGCCGGCGCTGCGTGACATGGATGCACAATTGCCGATGATTCAGCCGCAGAGTCTGCAAGATGCGGCCTATCAGTCGCCTTCGGTTTTTTTCGGCGCTATCCGTCGTATTTGATCGGCAGCTTTGCGGCCCTGGCGTTGGCGCTGGCCACGATCGGCTTGTATGGGTCGATTTCGTATACGGTGCAGCAACGCACCCGTGAGATTGGGATTCGCGTAGCGCTGGGGGCGGTGAGCGGGGACATTTTCCAGATGCTGTTAAAGGACGGCTTGCGAGCAACATTTCTGGGGATAGCTTGCGGGATAATTGCTGGGTTGGGGCTGACCCGGTTGATGGCCAGCGTTTTGTATGGGGTGAAGCCCAGCGATTGGGCCACGTTCAGCGGCGTAGCGCTAGTGTTGTTGATAGTGGCGGTAGTAGCTTGCGCGGTGCCGGCGCGCAGGCCATGCAAGTGGATCCGATTGTCGCGCTCAGGTACGAGTAAGGTGCGTTTTAGTCTTTTCTCCACGGAAGGAGTTCGCAAGTTGGGTAACGGCCAGGATGGGAGATTGGCGGAAATCTCTGTCTGGATTTGAAGTTTGATCTGCGAATTTGACGGGACTGCACACCTCGGCTATAGTCAATACGCGGGGTGGAGCAGCCTGGTAGCTCGTCGGGCTCATAACCCGAAGGTCGTCAGTTCAAATCTGACCCCCGCAACCATTCTTTTAGTTTAGATA
>Ga0210409_10001953_pt1 | contig 25639 bp, 23 predicted proteins | sample IncBWH17MmetaG_FD_161649 | JGI IMG/M metagenome (GOLD analysis project Ga0210409, IMG submission 161649) | Forest soil microbial communities from Barre Woods Harvard Forest LTER site, Petersham, Massachusetts, United States - Inc-BW-H-17-M | ecosystem: Environmental > Terrestrial > Soil >...
GATGACACGGCATCTGTCTGATTCGGCCGTAGCGGTCTAGACGCTTAAACCGTATTCGCTGAAATTCCCGAGAATCTTCTGTGAGCCCTGCGAAGCCTGGGTATTTAAGGAAATGTTTCGGTATGCTACGCCAAATCCGGTAAGTCTCAAAGCAAAGAATTCAAAGGAAACACCCCCCACCACGTTGCCCGAACCTCGTCCAAGCAGTCGGAAGGTTCGCATGGTCACCAGTCTGATACCACTGTCTGTTTTAACAGTAGGTAAACCGCCGCTGACATTTACAAGAAAAAAGCGGTACGGAGGTTAAGTATCGCGTTTTCTGATTACTAAGCGGTCTCGAGTTGCGCTTTCATTCGATCCTGGGCTCGGAGCTGTTATTTCTACCAGTGTCCCGAAGTGTGGAAAACGAGTATCTATAGAGGTTGGTCCGCTCGCGGTGCAGACTGTTCGTGCGGCCGCAGAGAATGTTCCCAGAATCCGGGACTTAGCGGAAATCAGGGACGTAAATCTATTCTGGGAGTTCGATGCATGCCTTCAGCCGCCACTGCAATGTTCCCTCAATCTTCCGAGTCGAGGTTTCTCAAGGGATTGACGCCACGTGAGGTAAAGGACCTATGGGCTGCAGGAAAGCCGCGGAGCCTTCTGGCCAACTCGATCATCACAAACCAAGGAAATCCTGCTGAACATTTATTCCTTCTGACCAGTGGACGTGCCAGACATTTTTTCGCTACCGAAGACGGCGACAGGACCCTTCTTCTGTGGCTTACACCTGGAGACATTTTTGGCGGTTTCACGTTTCTATCCGAACGCCAGGACTATCTTCTCAGTACCGAGACGGTTAAAGATAGCTCGGTCATGGTCTGGGACCATTTTACACTCCGAGGACTCGCTACACAGAATCCCAAGCTCGTGAGTAATGTATTATCGATTGGGGCCGACTATTTAACGTGGTATGTCGCCGATCATGTAGCTTTGATCTGTCACTCGGCCCATGAAAGACTTGCCCGTGTTCTCACACTGCTGGCAAAAACGATTGGCAACCAAACGCGAGACGGCGTAGAGTTTGACGTCACGAATGAGGAATTAGCTAGCGCAGCAAATATTACTCCATTCACGGCGAGTCGCCTGTTAAGCCAGTGGCAGACTAGCAAGGCCATTGCCAAGCGGCGTGGCAAACTGTTACTCCGTTCTCCTGACCAGTTGTTAATGCCGCCTCTCTAAGCCTCGCTGCTGAGACCGCTCTCTCTCGAATATTCCCTTCATTGCTCCAGCACACTTTCGCCATTGCTGTCGGTCAGCGACGGCATTCGCCGACGTATGTAATGCTGCTCAGGATAGGTTGAGGTGGACTCTAGGTGGCTATTCGCACGCTCACCGCAGGAAGGCTAGACGAATTAAGAATGTCATTAGTGAGAGTTCTCATAGTGGATGATTTTGAACCTTGGCGCGGTTTTATCTTTGATCATCTGAGGCAACGCCCTAATATTCATGTTATCGACCAGGCTTCGAATGGATTGGAAGCTGTGCAAAAAGCGGAAGAGCTTCAACCAGATTTAATCTTGCTGGATATAAGTCTTCCCGCATTGAATGGGATTGCAGCAGCTCGGGAGATTCGGAAACGTGCTCCCAAGTCCAAGATACTCTTCGTAAGTGCAAGCTCGGATGCCGACATCGTGGAAGCTGCATTGAGCGCCGGAGGACACGGATACGTTCTTAAGATGGACGCCGCAACCTCCTTGTGGCCGGGCATCGAAGCTGTTTTTCTGGGCAAGCAATTCTTAAGTCATGGGCTTATTAAATCTTGATCTCACCGATCTCGCGAAGTAATACCTTTCACTCCGACTGCTAGTTTTGACAGTTTTAGACCAATTCCACGCTGATATGATCTGAAACGTCGGTTTTGGATTTCCCTCGATGGTAACTTTTGGGAGGGCGGTCGGACTAGTTTGAATGGCATCCAAAACTCCCAGACCGTCCAAAAAAACTCCCGCATTGGAGCGACTGCCTCTATTCCCTTATCGAAGCACCATAGCCTCAAATTCAGCTATAGCGATGGCATGTACGTCCTTTATGGCGGGAACTATCAGAATCTTTCTGTGGCCTGGCAGTATTCGTGGGTAGGCAGGCCCGATTAGCGGTGTGTTAACCGAAAATTGCCGGACGGCAATGAAAAGTAATTATTTAACTGCGGGTTCGCTGGTTTTATTGAGATATTTGATCAATAGAACGTCGTTGCCTTTCTCGTCGTAGATTAGTTCGTCTACCAACTGTTTGGCCACCAGGACGCCATAGCCGCCAGGTCGTAAGCCCTGCTGTTCGCGGTAAGTCGCATGGCGAATGGGATCGTCCGGAGGATTAGTTAGAGCGCTATGACGAATTTCATCCAGGGAGAAGCCTTGCCCGGGATCTTTTACGCGACACATGACCATATGGCGCGAGCGCAGGTAAGAAATTTCCACGAATTCTTCGGGATCGAAGTGCCCTCCGTGTTCGATCGCGTTCAACAATATTTCGCGGAACGCGGTCGCGACGTCGTCTTTTTCATCGTCTGGCAAATCGGTGATCTCGTCGATAAATTGAATCAAGCGTTCGGCGGTTCTCAAGTCACATCTGGCAGCAAGGCTTATCCAGTTCGGTGTTGCTGATAGAATCTCGATCCCGTCGTCCCAGCACGGACCCTCGGCAGCAGAACGAATCATTTCGGCGAGAGATTCGAGTATGAATGGCTTTGAGAAGAGACTGAACGCATGCGCACGCATAGAAGCAATAACGTCAGTTGGCGTAGCCTGGTCTGTGAGAATGATCAGTCGTATGTGCGGCCGGACCCGGCGAATTTTACGCAATAGTTCTATATCCTCGGTGCCGGAGGTTTTCTCGCTGGTGAGGATCAGGTCACACGGAGTAGCATCGGCCAGCTCGAGCGCTTCGGCATTGTTGCAAACGTGCTTAATCTTCCACGAATCGGTGTCTAACGCCCGGTTGAGCGCGGCTTCCACTTGAGGGTCAACATCCACGACGATTGCAAATTTAAGCCGGAATAGTCGGTGCGCAACCTGAGGGACGGCATTCATACATTCAATCCGCCGGATCTATCTGACGATGTTTACATCTGCCCGCAGATAAACCAAACTCTATATATCCGAACACATTACTGACACGATCCATCATCCATAAACTGACCACTACCAGCGATTGAGGCTAGAGAGTGCGCGCAACTCATGATTGTCTGGTCTAATGCGTCATTCGCCAGGGAATCAGGCGAGATGTAGCTTACGGCTTCACGCTTCGCTAAATAATTGTCGCTCAGTTGTTTCATGTTTTGGAATTCACTGGTCAACAACTGAAACGTCTGCCGATCAGAATCGGTTGAAGCCGCGACAGAAGCCAGTCTCAGGCCGGTCGCCGCCTGGTTGCGGTAGGTGAGCAACCATGTCTCTGTTATGGGAAACCCATTCTGAATGGCGTTAGCAAGCGCGCTATGCCATTCCCTCACTAAGGACATCGCCTCGATGCCAGCTTTCAGAAAGCTTTTCGACAGGCCAGCGTTCGCAGTCGGGTTTGCCGACGAATCACCAGTCGTCGGTGGATTTGTGGCGCTGGGGAATGTCAGAGTAATCTGATCGCCGCTGAAAGTAACCGAACCATTGGCGAGTTGCGTTAACCCTTCGAGGTCCACGTACGAATGCCCGTTCAGCTGGACTACCCTGACTCGTCCAAGTTGCCCATTCACGTTGAAAGCCCGGGACTCCTCCGCCGCTTGAGATAAAGCCAAGGCCGGCAGTACCAGAAAAATGATCACGATCAGAGGAGCCAGCGGAATTGTTTTATGCATGGACTCGTTCCTTCAGCAATCGCCCGGTTGAGTGACTTCAAGTCTCCCAGTGACACAACGGCAGCGCTGCTTTGAACGAAAATGAGCAGCTTGCATGCCCCAAGCCGATCAGGCCACCATCTCCCAACCGGCTTCTGCGTAACAACATTCTCAAATCAAAACTAGCTTCTCGGGTTGGACAGCCGCGAAACCCTTCCGCGAATCGCAGTTGTCGCCAGCGAAGCTCCGCAGCACAACATTCCCAACAACTCGATCAAGGGTAGCTCACTCCCGGTTTTTGGTAGCTCAGTAGGTGCCGGTTCGGGCGCGGGTGCAGCAGTTGCAACTTCCGCAGGGGCTGCGGCACGAGCGGGAACTGGCACAAGAACTAGAATCGCAACGTTTGGCGCCGGCGTCGGCGGTGGGGGCGGCATGGTTCCCGTCCTCTTGATTTGTTGCGTGACTTCATCGGCAGGCTGTTCAACGACTTGTTGAGCATTCACCTTCATCCCTTTCCGCAGGCCGAAAGCGTCCGTCTCTTGACCATCGACCATGAATTTCTGTCCCTTGGGGATCTTGAACTGCTGGTTCTTGCCATTCGGCATGGTCAAAATCACGGAGTTGGGCGCGCTAATGAAGAACACCGTACCTGTGACGGTTTTGACGGTAGTGATCACCTTTGGAGTGGTTGTGGTGATGGTTTGCCTTTCTACCACCATGCCCGGCTCAAGCTGATGAATGTTGAGCTGTTTTCCGTCAACAGTAACGGTAACGCTGTCCGGAACGTTGTCGAAGTGCCGCAGCGTACCGTCCTCTGCCTTGATCACACAACTGTTGCCCGATACGTATACTACTGTGCCGCGTTCGACTCTGACGGTGCTTGTCGCCGGCGCATCTGTCGCTTCGCTCGTTGCCGTTTTTACCTGCGCGAGCGCGGCCAGAGATAGACTCAAGCAAAGCGCTCCTCCACCTGCTAGACCACGCAGTATGCTTCTTGAGAACCTAGTTGATTTCATCTCGTTTCTCCTTGTTGTTAATTTTCTTGATATTGAAATCGAGTTTTTGTTGATTTTGATCTGACCGGCTAAATCTCTGGGAGCGTGCTGTAACTATGTATCGCTGAGGAGCATTCCCTACGTAGTAGAAGGGAAAACAGGTCACCAGCGTTAACGTCGATGCAGTGGTAGGAGCCAAAGCCGAGACATCCTTGGGATTAACGACGCGCATTTCGGTGATCACGTATTCGTCGGTTGCGCCGGGGCGAATGACGTCGACGACGTCATTCAGGCCGATATCCTTCAGACCGCGGAAAAAACCGTCCCGGTGTCCCGCGATTCCAAGATTCCCGGTGTGCCCAATCTGCGCTGTTCCCCGGATACGCCCCACACCGCGATTCAAAGTGAGATCATCCGTGTTGTCGAACACCGGCACCTCGAGATTGATTTGTGGAATGCGGAGAATCGCCACCGGAAGATTTGTCTTCATAAACAGGCTAGCCTTGTAGGCCGCGACCCGTTTAGGGTTCCACAACGTAAAATCTACGGCCGATGTGGTCCTCTCGGACGTGTTGAGAGTTAACTGCGTGCCTGCGCGAAATCTTTCAATTGCTTCTTGAGAAGCCATACTTCCGTGAAGGCGCGCCACGCCCCAGAAGGCCAAGAGCGCCAAGCCAATTCCGAGTAAGATGCGCTCGCCTTTTTTAGTGTTCATGAAACTCTTTGATTTCATTTTCTAGCACGTAGTCGAGCGGAACGCCGACAGATCAGCCTTGTGAAGAAGCCGGCATGGTGAATATTCATCCATATTCAAGCCGATGCAGAGCGACTTGGGGAACACTGACTTGATGAGTCGCAAGATAGGCAATTAATCGCACTTTCGAAACTGTCAAAATTGACAGACAGGCGGGCATCTCCCACTGAGCGGAATCAAACTGCGGCAGTTACCGGCGCGTCGTAATTAATCCAATAGTGCCACTGAGCCGTTTGCGATGTCGTAGTATCCAGCCACAACTCTCAGCTTCCTTTCTTTTATTAACCCCGCTATCACTGTGGAAGCTTCTCGCAACAGACTTGCCTGGATTTTGGCGTTTGCTTTCGTTGCCGCCTCAAGATCGGGACCCGCTTGGTCTATAGCGGGCTGAATATGAGGATAAAGCGCGCTAATCTGCCCCGGCACTTCCTTGGCTTGAATTGTGGCTTTGACGGCCCCACAACTGCCGTGCCCCATGACCAGGATTACCTTGGTACCTAACACCGCGGCTCCGTACTCAAGGCTGGCGATGATCTCTGGCGTGACGACATTACCAGCGACCCTGGTCACAAAAATATGACCAAGACTTTGGTCAAATACCAACTCGACTGGCACACGGGAATCGGCGCATGATAACACCGCCGCGAAGGGTTCCTGTTTCTCTATGTTGTTTTGCTTCAGGATTGCTAAGTCTTGCTCGAATGAAACGAGTTTACCTGACTGGAACCGTCGATTGCCGTCCATTAATTCCTGAAGCGCGGCGTCGGGGCTGAGCTTGCTCTGCGCCAGAACCGCTTGGGGGAATAAGAAGGCGCTGCCGCCGGCAGTCAACCCAGCCAGCGTCGCACCGGTGCATACATGAAGAAACCGTCGCCTGGTGGAGTCCTTACCGGCCGCACAGCCTTCTAAGTTTGCGCCTGCTGGGCACAGTCTTGCCCGAAGCGAGCCCTTGTAGTTTTCCACAGCATTCCCTCTCGCAGTTCCAATCGCGTTTTTCATGGTTTATATTTCTGTCTGGCCCGGTCCGTCATCTTGTTCAACGGAAAACAAAGAAATATTGCCACGATCAGCGATGCTATCAGCATCGCAATAAGCAACATAGCGGACGCCTCCCCATAATTGGAGAGGGCGCATTTCAAGCGATCCCAGAGTAGCGGTGGACGCTCTAGTTGGAAACTGAAACGCTAACCCTCTTGTAAAAACTAAAGGTCAACCCGGAATTTTGAAATTGGCAGAACTAACAGGGAACTACGTGGGGTCAAAAATCTCTGTGTGGAAAATATCTTGGCAGTCTATTCAATCCTGGTGTATCCGCGTTTGTAGTATGGAATTCCGTACCCTGCAAACTTATCCTTGGGGCGCAGTTCAATGTGTATCTTGTGATGTTTGGCGTCCCCGTTGAGCGCCACTCCGGCGTTCGGTTTCTGTGTGGGCCGATAACTGAGAACGTACCGATACCTCACCGCCATTCCAATAGTCCGAACAATACGCGGAAGATCTTCCAAATTGTGCGCGGTAAAGACTCCGCCGCCAGTCACTTCCGTTAGATTTTTCAGATTGTGCGGCCCGCTCCGTTCCGCCGGGCCTATGTAATCCTTGTGCGGGATCTGTAACGGAAGATTGTCAAACGGATCCTCCTTCTTCTGGGAATCAGGAGGTGGTATTTTTTTGGGGTGCGTGAAAATTTCGGGGAGCTCGAACGTCGGCCCTGCCATGACCGCAAAGACCGGCACATCCGACTCGGCCAGGAGTTCCTTGGTTTCCCGCAGGTTATATCGGCTGTGGTTGTCTCCCCCATCGGAGATGATAATTATGGCCCGCCGTTTGTTTTCGGCCTCGCGCTTGGCTGCGCTGACGCCCCAGTAGATCCCATCAAAAAGTGCGGTGCTCCCGTTGGTGGGGTTAAGCAGAAAGGGAACTTTCCGCTGCACATCCAGTTGATCGCGAGTGAACGGTACAAGCCGCGACACCCGGGTCGCCACGCCGAAAACGGAAAACTCGTCGGGGTATTTATCTTGTGGCGCAACGGGGTCGAGCACGGACAGGGTAGCTTCTTGTACGAATGGAATCTTCTTCGTCATGCTCGAGCTGAGGTCAGCAAGAATAACGAAAGAAGCGCTTGCGCGTTCCTTTTCACAATACAAGATGCGTTGTTCAACGCCGTCTTCAGACAGCGAAAAATCGCCTTTCTCGAGATCGGTGGCTATAGCACCCTTGGCATCGAAGACCGTGACCTCGATCTGCACCAAATCGACCTCTGTGACAATGCGAACATTAGGTTGAGTTTGGGCAGAAATTTCGGAAGCGGCAGCGGCGGAGGAAATTGCGACCAAAAACAGGAAAAGAGCCCGAATTGCGTTCATCGTCCCCCCGAGTATACACACTGTGTGCGGTTAACTCGGATTTAAATACGGGGAACACCTTATGCCATCGTTTTTTGGTGGTCAACGGAAGAAAAAGGGCTGCGTTAATCGTAGTGGTTTTAGTACTGGCTAGTTCCTAGTACCAGTGGCCCAAAAAGTCAGCTTTTGAAACAGGCTCGGGGTCAGAATGCCTCGCCGACACCCATGCCGAAGGTGTGTCCGTCTCGCCCCTGGGCGATGTCGGCTCGAAGATTGACGTGATACTTCTTGCTTAACTCAAACCGCAACCCCCCGCCTCCGCTTGGCAGGAAATGGCTGGTCTCCAGTTGCTGCAAAAGTTGAGAACCGCCAGGAATAACTCCACCAAGGCCTCCGAACATCACTAACCCAAACCGCTTTGGCAAGACCAGCCGGTATTCCACTTGAGTTGTGAGGGAGTAGCGCGTGAAATAACGCCCAGCCACGTATCCTCTGAGCTCATTATTGGTTCCATATATGCAATTCCCGTAGAAGGGAGGAGCACCGCCTGTCGCACAGAAACTCGCGTCGTAGGCGAGGACTTGTTTTTTGGTGAGGCTCCAATACTTGTCAAATTCAGTTTTGTACGACTGGAAATGATATTTACTCCCCAGCGCCTGGGAGAAGAAATCTGATGTAAACGTGAAAAAGGTTCCGTCAATCGGATAGAAGTGGTTGCCGCGGGTATCTCTGTTCAGGCGTACGCCGATGGACGTTAGATTGGAGTGGATTCCAACCTCCGGCGGAATCGCCAGATTGCCTCCGGCATTGGGTACTACGGTCAAGAACGATCGCCCGGTGAAAAACCGTGGGCCCACAAAGAATTTCCACCAAATGCGGCGCAGAGCTTCTCCAAAAAACGCTTCACCAGTTTGCTGCAGAGGAAGTTTAAGGTTCGCAGCGATTCCGGTTCCGTAGATGTTGTAGTTTATGTTGCCGTGCCCGAAACCCGCGGTAATCTCATAGGTATCTTCCTTCAAGAAAAGCTGCCCCCCAACCGCGAAACCCCTGCTCCCGTTGTTGGTGACAATCCCGGCCACCCCAATGGTAGAAGGTGGAGAAATCTTATCCGCCGCGCTGAAAGGGAAAATGTAGCCCACCACGGGAATAACCCCTGAACCGATGGCGGGGCTTGATATCGGAAGAGGCGCAACTACGAACGACCCTCGTCCGCCAAGCTTTTTCTTTGGCTTCTCGTTTGACACTGGACTCGGACTTGATTGCGGCTCATGGCTGCTGATGTTCTCGCCTTCCGGTGAACCGAGTTCGGAGGATAGCCTACCTGGCGCTTCATCTTCTTGTGCGAAACACGATATGCCGAGTCCCAAACACGCCAAAGCAATAACTAGCCCGCGAAGAAAACACCCCCGCAAGATCCTCGGATAACGACATCTTCGGAGTTTTCTGCGAATCTTGCTTTGGATTGCCATGCGCTCAGTTCTATGCCGTCGACGCCCAGGAAGTCTCCCGCAGGGCTGTGTGTAACAAGACAGCCTGCTTGTATTGGTTTGCGAACTCACCGAGAAGATAAATATTCAGACCATCCATTCAAGGCTGCTTTGTGGCCATTTCCGTTTGATTCTTTGTTTTGTTTTCTCGAAGCTTAGCGCTATACACCATTGCCTTGGTTTCAAGAAGGTCCGCTTCCGCCTTCCGTTTTGTCTTCTCGAGCAGCCAAGCGTAGTTCTTCAAGGAATCGATCAGAGCGGGATAATCAGGAGGCGAAGATTTCTCTAGAATATCAAGCGACCGCCGGCAAGGGACTTCGGCCTCCGCATAGTATCCGCGGGCTAGATCAGCGAGGGCCACCTTACTCAAACTTTTCGCTACGCTGGGGTGTTCCGGGCCGAGCGACTCGGCCTTGATTGTCACCGCCCGTTCGAAAAGCGCTCCGGCCTCGTCATATTTGTGTTGATCAAAATAGAGCGCTCCTAAATTCTCGACGGCCTGCGCAAAGCCTGCCGAGTGCAGTGCAGGCGCCTTCTCCCAGATGCGAAGGGCATGCTTGTAAAGCAGCTCCGCCTCAGAAGAGTTGTTTTGCAGTTGGTTAGTTACCGCCAGATGGGTGAGGATTGGCGCCAGGTCGGGATTATCGGGCCCTTGCGATTGTTCTCGAATACTCAGTGCACGCTGGAACAGCGATTCGCATTCAGCGTATTTGCCTTGGCGTTGTTTGATTGCCCCTATGTTAACCAATAGGGTGGCTACTTCGGGGCTTTGGGATCCAAGTGTCTTTTCCGAAATGGTTAAAGCGCGCTGGAAAAGTTTTTCGGCCTCTGGATACCTGCCCTGTGAATTGTAGGAGGCTCCCAAGTTGTTGAGAATCGTGGCAGTCTCCGGGTGCTCTGGGCCGAAAACCTTTGTGCGAATTGCCAAACCGCGTTGGAACAACGGGTCGGCGTCCGAGTACTTGCCTTGCGCTTCCAGGACCGTGCCTACATTATTGAGAGCGGTCGCCACATCGGGGTGTTCCGGCGGAAGTTTTGCCTCCCAAATTGTCAGCGCGCGTCGAAAGCAAGCTTCTGCTTCTGTATACTTACCTTGCTTTTGCAGCAGAATTCCTAGACTGTTCAGCACCCTGGCCACATCTGGGTGTTCTGGTCCAAGCACCTCTTCTCGGATGATTAAAGCGCGTTGTAATAGCGCCTCGCTCTCTGGGTACGCACTTGGATTCATTCGAAGAGCCGCCAAGTTGCACAACGCGGTAGCGAAGTCCGGGTGCTTGGGACCACGGACTTTTTCCCAGATGACGAGCGCGCGCTGCAAAAGCTGCTCGGCTTCTGCATATTTGCCACTCCGTTTATAGAACATGGCCAGATTGTTGAGCACGGTTGCAAGGGTGGGGTCTTCCGGTAATCGCTCCTTTTCACAAATGCCTTGGGCGCGGAGCAATAGGCCTTCCGACTCCGTATAATTGCCTTGCTCCTCCTGATCCGTAGCAAGGTTGTTGAGCACCGTGGCAATATCAAGATCCGCGGCTGGCCCTGTCTTCTCCCAAATAGCCAAACTATGCCTGTAAAGCACTTCAGCATCCCTATACTTGCCCTGCGAACGATAAACTGCCGCCAAATTATTTAGGGCCGTAGCGACATCGTGGTGCTCAGGTCCCGACATCTTTTGCCAGATGGAAAGAGCACGTTCGAAAACTGCCTCGGCCTGCGAGTACTTGCCTTCTTCTCGCCAAAGTGTGCCCAGACCACTGAGAACGACAGCAACTTCTGAGTGCACTGGCCCAAGCTTTTTTTCTCGAATGGCGAGAGCCCGTTGGAAAAGTGGCTCCGCTTCCGAATATTTGGCCTCATCCCGTAGAAGCATAGCCAAGTAATTGAGCCCTGCCGCTGCGTTCAGGCTCTCGGGTCCATCGACCTTTTCCCATATCTGCAACGCCTGTCGGTATAAAGGGTCGGCTTCCGCAGCTCTGTTTTGCGCCTGACGAAGAATGGCTAAGTTTTTGAGGGTCGTCGCAAAACGAGGATCAAGATCTCCGAACTGGTTGGCTTCGTGAAACGCCTTGTTAAGAGAAATCTCGGCCTCAGCATAATTCCGTTGTCGCAACGCTTTGACCCCGGCGGCGTTTGTGCTTTCCCACTGAGACTGGAACGCTTGAGCAAAGCCTTCCGTAGCCCACAGCGTGATCACCAACGCTATAACGAAATGCCGGGACTTCATACGCCTCCTAGGCAGACCCATCATGGAATCTGCACTAGTCCCGACCTTGATCGAAACTGTCAAAGTTGCCAGATCAGTGAAGTACGAAGGGGATAGCTTGAGAAGGATATTTCTTGCTCAGCTCTAACCAATGCGTTAAAGATTTTCGTAGGTTCGCTCTAGAATGCCGCCTGGTCAAACCGTGTGAGGGTCGAAGACAAAGCAAGGTGCCAAATCCGCTTAGATGAGATTTTCAGCCCGGACACATCTAAGAATGTTCCACCCGTTGAGCAGAGCCACTGTGAACGTCGATTTAGTGGCTTTGAACTCCGGACCAAGATCCATCTGACTTGATTTCATTATCGAGAAACAGGGCTACTCATCCAGAGCCCCATACCATGATTCATCGGGATTGTAAGCCGTAATTTCTGAAGCAACCTGCGCCGTTCTGTCACCGAAATCTTGCTCATAGACAATCCCGTCTCGATTGACAATGAGTGTCATGACACCCGTCACGCCGTACTGCGCGGGATAAGCTATCAAGGCAAAACCACCTGTCGCCTTTCCATCTACCATGTAGCTTTTTGCTCCGTTCGGAGCTTGGGGGCCATCCGCGTTGAGCATTCTATAAAAATAGCCATGATAGGGCGTCGCTGATTTACCGTCTTGCTTGGAAACTTCTTCGGGAACTGCCTCAGCGATCAGAGAGCCCATCGGACTTTCCTGGCCAGCGACGGTGGGCCAGTAAAGACCGTCATGTTTGTCTGGACTGCTTCGAAATCTCACCGCATAAATACCGGAGGGACTCCCATCGTGTCCTTTCGAGGCATACTCAACCTGACTTTGAACATAGCCCTCGCAAACAGCGATCGCACCAAGCTCATTCCGCCCGACGCGCCGATCAGCGATTTCCTCGTTTCCACGAGCAATGTCGAAATACCAGGTTTTCCCATCGCGGACGATGGGAAACGGGAAAGGCCAGTCGTGTCGGCCCACCTGTAGGGATTCGTATCCTTGTCCCTCAGCAAACAGCGAATGCTTTTCGGCATAGGCCTTCACAAAACTTGCTAGAACGTCCTTCGCAGCCCCCAGGCCGCCCGAAGAAATGAGATCCGTCGCTTGCGGACCAAGGAGGGGGACCAGGTGCACCGGGTCACCTGAGCGGGCGGCGGCCACGAGAGTGTTCACCGCTTCTAGTGGCGAGGCGAAAGTTTTCTGTCCGGCGACGGCCTGGCTATATACGGGCATTGGTATCGTCAAACAAATGGAGACCAGGAAAAGCGACAAGCTAAATAGGTGGCGACTAGGAATTATCTGTCGGATGCTCATGAGTTCCCTCTGCTTCGTTGTGTGCTGGCGGCCCCTCTCTGACTGGATGCCCGTTCTGTTTTGCCACTATTGCCCGACCCTTCGAATGCGCCTCCTACTTTAGGCGGGGCTGTTTTAGCGGGGACCGTCTTTGCTGAATTCGTACGTTGTCCAACAGTTGTAGATGGTGCCGAGGCATAGCCTTTATCCGGTTTAATGGCTTGAGTATTCGCCTGGCCGGAATAATTGGCGCGCGAGTTCGTCGTGGAGGTGTTTCTGGACGTGTTGTTGGAAGAATTGCCGTTGTTCTTGTTGCCGCCGTTGTAGCTGCTTTGCCCTTTCCAACTTTGATTCGTCTGCGTGTTGCCCACAGCAGTATTTCTTGTCTTGTTGCCCTGGTTGTTTATCTGATTTCCGGTATTTATGGTGACGTTGTTTCCGCTCACGTTCCGATTGATGGTGTTGTTGCTTTTATTTTGAACGTTGGTATTTCCGCGGTAATTGTTGTAGTAGTTTCCGGAATTATAGTGAGTATTGCCAGGATACGGCCGGTTATACGCGTAAACGTAATTGGGTGGTCTGCGATATAGCGTAGCGCGGTGGTAGTTGGGACCGTAGACCGGCCGGTAAACGTAGTGGTGAACTACCCAAGGCCCACCGCGGTAATAAACGCCGCCGCCGTATCCCCAACGGGGGTAATAGTAATTGTTACTGCTGAACATGGCACCCACGGCCATGCCCACCCCGAAGGCGATTAACACACTCGTGCTGCTAGGCGGAGGTGCGACATACACTTGAACGGGGTTGTATTGCGGCACGTAAATGATTTGGGGATTCGTTGGCTGGATCACGATTACTTGTTGACCATTTACTTGTTGCGTCACTACCGTTTGTTGTGGAGTGGTTTGTAGATTCCCGACCTGTTTCGCCTGGAACCGAAGCCGCTGGACGGAGTCAAGAACAGCGCTCTGGTTCGCGCTGAATGCGTCTCCAAGCTGCTTCGTCCAATCAATCTCTGAGCACATCATGTCGACCACTTGAGGAAAGTGAAACAATGCCATCATCGCCGGCCCAAATCCCGCGGCCTTCGCGGCGCTATCGAGCTTGGTTCCTTCCAGGCTTTTGTTCTGCAGCAGCCAGTTGCCTCCGTCCAGTACTTCTTGGGAGTTCACTGATGCGGCCAGTACCTGCATCAAAAGAGCATCGGGATATAACGCAACCGGCGCTAGAAGCTTATCGAGTTGATCGGGCGTCGCTGCGGACGAGGTTCCCGTTTGTGAAAAACCGGCTGGTACATTGGCCAGGCTCATACAAACCGCAAGAATCAGCACCATAGCCTGTTGAAGCACCGAACTGCGCCCACCCATAGAGATCCCTCAGTGTTTGAAAAAGTTACGACGACGCGTAACCCTATCTATTTCCCTCATCTTACAAGGAAGGTTGACGTTGAATTACCGTTGCCAAATTCAAACGCATTTTGGCCTTCCGGTGCGAGGCCAGCAGTTACACGCTAGGGAATGCTAGACAGTCGGTAACCCTGCGCATACTGTCAAAACACACAGGGCCTCAGGTTAAAGTACAGACAACAATTACTTAACGAAATTGAGTACGCAGGCAGTCAAAAGAAATCCGTAGTCAGCAGAATAGTGTTTACAAATTGAGTGCAGAATCGTGACACATAGCCTCGGAGTTCTGATAGATTGGGCTAGGTTTGCACTAACAAGCTCGCCCCCGCGCAAAAGACCGCACCGGCACCCTAGGAATACCAAAAAGTGTCACAACTACTCCGGCAAGTTTGGGTTTGACCGAAAGGCTGTCGAGGCTGCTTGGATAAATCATTAGTCAGAACGCTTGTGATAGAAGACTACGAAGCATTCCGGACATTTATCTGTTCGACGCTGGTCAAAGATTCTCGAATAGAAATCGTCGGTGAGGCTTCAGACGGATTGGAAGCGGTTCACAAAGCTGAATTACTGCGACCGGACTTGATTGTGCTCGATGTCGGGCTTCCAAAACAGAATGGCATCGAGGCTGCGCGACAGATTGGTAAGCTCGTCCCAGAATCTAAAATTCTTTTTCTGAGCCTGGAATCTTCTGCTGATGTGGTTAGAGAAGCCTTCTGCGTTGGAGCGCGCGGTTACGTCGCGAAGGCAAGAGCCGGAACTGAGCTACTCGCTGCGGTGGAAGCAGTTCTCCAAGGTAAGCTGTTTGTAAGTAGTTCCTTGAACGTAGACCTTGGTCCCGGATTGCTGCGCTCGACGGTGCGTGGGCGTAGCGGGCGAAAAGAGTAGTCTCGAAGTCCTTTGCGGTGGCACCGGGCCCACTCTGGCACACCCGGTTCGCCAATTTCGCGCCCCGCCTGGATGCCGCTTACCCGTTGACCCCCAAAACCGTAGTGAGGGGAGGGTTTGGCCTCTTTTATGACTTGGGCTATGGCGACGTGGGTTCCGCGGTCGGCGACTTTCCTTACGATAGACAGGCTTTTTTCGACGGTCCAGTGCCCTTCGATTTGACCACCTCACCTTTCCAGCCTCCTCCGTTTACAACCACGATTAAGGGGAACGCATTCGTAATGTACGCAGTTGACCCGAATCTGCAAGTCCCGTTCGTCATGGAGTGGAACGCGGCCGTCGAGCGTCAAATTGGGGCGCGACAGACGTTAACCGCAACCTATGTGGGGTCGGACGGGAGGCGGCTCCTGCGGGAAGACGCGCTATATTCTCCTTCGCTCAGGGGACTTGGCGTCGGCGCCGGCGTCCGGGTAGCACGGAACGGCGGGTACTCCCGCTATAATGCTTTACAAGTTCAGTTCCAGCGTCGAACGTCGCACCGGCCTGCAGGCTCTAGCATCGTACACATTGGCAAAATCAAGCGATCAGGGTTCGAGCGATACGAGCGGGTCAGTCGCGGCGACCGTAAGCGACATCGTGCTCCCACCATTGACGCCCTCCGACTACGACATACGCCACGCAGTGTCCGGGGTTGTCTCGTACGAGATACCAGCGCCTGTTTGGGGCCGGGTAGGCAATGCAATTCTGAAAGGCTGGGCGGTGGCTGGTCTCGTGCGTGTCACCTCGCCATGGCCGATCAACGTAACCATCGCCGAGACTTCGCCCGTGATTGGCCCATACAGCACGCAGCCGGACGTCGTCTCGGGCCAACCGTTCTGGCTTCCGGCTCCGGATCAGCCGGGGGGCAAGGTGTTGAATCCAGCAGCATTTACGAGCCCGCCCGCAGGGCAGACGGGAGACTTCCCGCGCAATGGACTCCGAGGGATATTCTCGATCGACCAGACCGATGTCGCGCTGCGCCGGCGTTTCAACCTAACCGAACGCGTCAGTCTCGATTTTCGAGCAGAATACTTCAATGTGTTCAACCATCCCATGTTTGGAGGTCCAGGATCGGGTTGGGCTCCATTTACCAATTGGGGATTCGGCAACGCCCCCAACCCATATTTCGGCACGGTCTCGCCTATGCTTTCTGGCGGCACTACGAATACCATTGTGGGCTACGGAGGAATCGTTGGCGGACAGAGTCCACTGTACGCAGTCGGCGGCCCGCGGTCGGCTCAGTTCACGCTCAAACTGCATTTCTGAGCAGGACGCCAGCGTCACGGAGGAACGCCTCCACGAGTTGGTTCAACTATTACGCTTTCCTCCGCTTTTCAGATCTGAACTTCGCCCACCGCGCTTTCGCCAACTTCGAAATCTTCGCTCGACCTGCTGCCGCGTAACTCACTTCCTACGTACAACGGATGAGTAACAGTTGATAGCACGCGAAACGTCGCGGGTTACTGTGGCTGCTCCATTTTGCTGCGTAGATCAACCAACACCTGATCGTAAGCGCTTATTCGTATAAAGCCCATACGCGGATACTCGATATCCAGAATGACAAATACGCACGCCGCTGTGACTGCCGCAAACACTGTGGTGTGCAGCCAGTTGCGCTTTTTGCTGCCGCCTGTTCCGTATCCAGCCAAAACCGAACAAACTAATGCTAGTACAAATAGAAGCTTGTAGATGATCGGCGCTGGATGAATCATGGCGGCCATTGTTCGCGTAGCGGTGATATCGATCATCGCATTCACTGCGGGAAGAAGCAGCTTTGCCGCATCTTTGTGAGCGCCGGGCAAACTCGAGTCGGCTAGCGCCTGGGCCCAGATATTGTGTTGCAGTTGCTCAGACCGTGAGAGTTCCTCCTGGGCAGCCTTGATGTCCGGCATTCTGCTATACACTTCTAATCGCGAATCCAGATATTCACGGAATTGTTTCCGCATTCCTGGTTGTGACTTAGGCGCCAGAAGATCCAGACGCAGATAGGCAGTATCGATAGCGTTGGCTTCGTCAACAATCAATTCTCTACGCACGTCAAAGCGCGAGGTGGCCTCAGAAAAAGTGAAGGCGAGTAATAAACCATACAATGTAAACATCGCTCCTTGCATCGTGGAGAGGCCCGATACCGCCCCACTCGATTCCTGGGTCAACCAACGAGTGCCCATCTGACGACCGAGTTCCAAGCAGACCAGCATACCCACTAGCAAAGCTAGGGAATACGGCGTTGCCGCGATCATTCCGTCCATGTGCACTACGGTCTCCCAACAGCGTGTTGGCAATGAGGGCTTAAGTTTGCCAACGAAATAACTGGTGTTTCGCACAATCAAAAAATGGCTTGAAACGTTATTCACGCTTTGTGATTTCGAAGGCAAATCTCAGTCTTTTGCGCACATCGTTAGGCTCAGACCATGATCCGCCTTCGGATTGCCATTTCAGAACTGTCACTATTGCCAGACCGGCGCTGAAGAACCTCTCTTCGTGACTCCTGTCAAATCTGACAGTACCGCCACCGCGACCCATATAGATAATTAGGATGAGAAAAACGTGCCGGCTACGGGTAAGTGTTTGCATTGGTGTCGACGACCGACGCCAAGCGAAGGGTGCAAGTCGCTAGTACTGGAAAGGCGGGAACCATGTCGCAGTGGCAAAGGTTTGTTCAGGATCTTTTCGCCCGGTTGGATGGACCCCTTCACTTTCGCTTTATCGTACAGCCGGCGATGGCGATTATTTTCGCGGTCGTCGACGGGGCCAGAGATGCGAAAACCGGAAAGCCCGCATATTTCTGGGCGGTGCTTACGGCTACTGACCATCGCAAAGAACTGTTGAGGGAGTGTTGGAAGTCCGTCGGCAAGATTTTTTTCATCGCCGTGATTCTTGATGTCATCTACCAGTTGGATGTTCATTCCTCGGTTTATCTCGGAGAAACTCTCACCGTGGCTTTCATATTGGCGATCCTGCCCTATGTGCTGCTGCGCGGCCCAATAAATCGAGTTATACGGCTTGGGAGGAAGAAAACAGTCGACCCAGGTGTTCTGCTTCCAGAAGCGAGAAGATGACAAGGAAAAACATGGCGCCCTTAACCGAAAACTTCGTGCCGATTAACGCCCCACCGGCCTTCCACCTGCTGGCCAAGCCTAGTGGATCAACGTGCAATATCGACTGCACGTATTGCTTCTTTTTGTCGAAGGAATCGCTGTACCCGAGCGAAAAGAGCCGGATGTCTGAAGCGACGCTGGAAGCGTACATTCGGCAATTATTGGAATCACATCGCACGCCAACTGTAACCGTGGCGTGGCAGGGCGGGGAACCGACCCTCATGAAGGTTGACTTTTTTAGACGTTCTGTCGAGCTGGTCGAAAAATACCGGCGGCCCAGCCAAACCGTTCAGCATACTTTTCAGACCAACGGCATTCTGCTTGACGATGAATGGTGCACTTTTTTTAAAGAGCATAATTTTTTGGTTGGTCTGAGTGTGGATGGCCCACGCGAACTGCACGACACCTACCGGGTGGACCGTAGCAAACAGGGTACTTTTGACAAAGTCATGCGGGGTTGGCAGCAGCTGCGCAAACATGACGTGGACTTCAATGTACTGTGCACAGTTAACGCCGCCAATCAGAACCACGGTCGCGCCGTGTACCGCTTCTTTCGCGATGAGATGCACGCAAAGTGGATCCAGTTTATTCCCATCGTGGAGCGCGCCACCGAGGAAACGATCGGAATCGCAAACCTCGGCTGGAGTGAGCAGCCTAATCGCAAGCGCCTTCTGTACACCCAGTCCGGAAATCTGGTAACCAAGCGCTCCGTCGGTGGCAGACAATACGGCCAGTTCCTCGTGGATATTTTTGAAGAATGGGTCCGTCACGATGTAGGCGAAGTATTCGTCCAGCTCTTCGACGTGACCCTGGAAGCCTATTTCGGTCGCCACCTGCTGTGCATTCACGCACCTACTTGTGGTTATGGCCCTGCGCTGGAATTCAATGGCGATCTATACTCCTGCGATCATTTCGTTGAGCCGAAGTACTTGCTCGGCAACATCCACGAGACGCACATGTTGACCCTCATAGCGTCAGCCCAGCAACGTAAGTTTGGAGACGACAAGCGCGACTCCTTAACGGCGCAGTGCCGGAGCTGCATGGTGAGGCCACTGTGTAACGGCGGCTGTCCGAAAGATCGATTTGCGGTCTCGCGCGATGGCGAGCCGCACCAGAACTATCTATGTGAAGGATTAGAATTATTCTTCCTCCACACTGGCCCAGCAATGCAGACCATGGCAAGACTGTTGCAGACCGGCCATCCGCCTTCCGAAGTGATGGAGTTGACGACTGCTGAGGACAACAGAAAAGGACCGTATCAACCGTGCCCTTGTGGCGGCGGACTGAAGTTTCGCTTTTGTCACGGCCAAAGTTCGCCGCAGTCACAATTCAGCAGTTTGAGTGAGACAAAGGTTAGTTCACGTAGTAACAACGCCAGTGCTTCTCGCCGCGAGTTTCCCGTTCCAACAGTTATCCGGTGAATCCAACTGACGGCTAGATGGCGCCTCGATGGGACACTTCGCTTCCGAATTCAGTTATTTCCTGGACTTACGTGCAGAAAGGCCAATTGTTAAATGAGCCAGCAACAAGCACAGCACGCGACGTTACCCGGAGTTTCTGAGCAAGTCCGAAACTTTTACGACCATTATCCTTACCCGCGACCAACAGATAGCCTCGAAAAATATCGTAAGCTTTGGCAAGATCCGCAAAGACGTCGGGCCGATTTCCATTTATCCTGGCCGGCACGTCCCTTCCGGGAGGATCACTCCATCCTCATTGCCGGCTGTGGAACATCCCAAGCCGCAAAACACGCACTGCGTTGGCCTGCAGCCCACGTCACGGGAATCGATGTGAGTGCGACGAGTGTACGCTGCACCCAAAATCTGAAGGAAAAATACGGGCTGAAAAACCTCCGGGTCTATGAATTGCCGCTCGCGCAGGTGGGAGAGTTGGGTATCAGTTTCGATCAGATCGTATGCACCGGAGTCTTACACCACTTGGACGACCCTGATGCTGGACTGCGAGCCTTGCGCAATGTCCTGAAACAAGACGGCGCCATGCATCTAATGGTGTACGCGCCTTACGGCCGCGCCGGCATCTACATGTTGCAGGAATTTTGTAGGCGAATCAAAATACGCGCAATCAATTCAGACATTGGGGAACTTGTCGCGGCCCTTAAGGCCTTGCCACCCGGTCATCCTCTGGAAAACTTGATACGCGAAGCGCCCGACTTTCGCCAGGAGGGTGCCCTTGCCGATGCCTTGCTGCACCCCCAAGACCGCGCTTATTCGGTTCCTCAACTATTCGATTTCCTGGAACGCAGCCAACTCGTTTTTGGACGGTGGCTAAAGCAGGCACCCTATTCACCGCGCTGCGGCGTCATGGCGCAAATTCCGCAGGCATCATCGCTGGCCCAACTTTCGTTGATCGACCAGTATGCATGTGTTGAACTTTTTCGCGGAACGATGGCGCGTCACAGCATCATCACTTACCGGGACGACGGTCCGGGAATTGCCCAGTGGGTCCATCTTGACGGCCAAGCTTGGCGAGAGTACGTGCCCATTCGGATGCCCGACACTCTCTGCGTTCAAGAGCGACTTCCTCAAGGGGCCGCGGCCGTTTTGATCAACCAGAGTCACACCTACCGTGACCTTTTCTTGTCCATTAGTCCCACCGAAAAACATTGGTTCGACGCCATCGATGGCAGCCGCTGTATTGACGAAATATTGGAATACGGGGCCGTTACTTCACAGGTACCGCCACAGTTGGAGCACGCACGAACTTTTTTTGAGCGCCTTTGGCGATACGACCAGGTCGTGTTTGATGCGTCCCGGTAGCTCGGCCGGTGTAACGTTTGCGGCATTCCCGAATGCACTTGACTCAAACCCGTTCCGGTTCTTGCGCGCAATTCGAACAGACACACCGCCCCAAAACCTCATCATCAAGATCTGTTCCACGCTGGAGAGGGAATGACGGTTCAGATCCCCGGCGCACAAGAGCTCATCGATACAGCTGTACCGGCCAAACGACCGGCAGCGACCAATGCCAAGCCCGATCAGCTCGGGGTTAAATTGAGTTGGAGGCAGAAAACCACAAGAATTCAAAGGGAAGTGCACACCTTTTACTTTGCGTTCAAGCATCCCCGCTCTCCGTGGTACGCAAAAGTGGTGGCAGGATGCTCGGCCGGCTATCTTTTTAGTCCGATTCAGTTGATTCCCAGCTATATCCCGGTAATTGGCTTTATGGATGATTTTGCTGTACTGTTTCTCGGCGCCAAGATATTGCAAAGAATCATTCCGCAGGAAGTATTCAACGAGTGCCGCCAGTTGGCAGAACTCGCGGAGATGCGCAGGCGTGAAGAGATAACTTCCGTCCCAGCCATTTTCGCTCTTATAGTGATCGCTGCTGTTTGGCTACTCGGGGCGGTTGGCACCGGGATACTCGTGGCGAAGTATATGGCTCATTGATCAACAGCCTGGCTTACCTTGACGCTCAGATGACGTGTGGCACTGTAATGAGCCGATTCAATCAAAAAGCCCGAGAAACAAAGAAATACGTAATGTAATGACTTACAAAATCGTCTAAATTAACATTTACTTTACCCCACAAAATGCTATCGTGTGCGCGTCGGGGAAAGTACCACGACGTAAATCGGGGAAACCCCTACCTTCCGGAGTCCACATGTCCTCGCAAGCGGTGCCAATACAGTCTAAACCGCTGTTCTATCACCTGCTTTTCTATCATCTTTTTGAGCAAGCCTCACTGGGAATTGCTATCGAGGACTTAGACGGGAAGCTTTTGCTTGCCAACCCGGCACTTTGTTCCATGCTGGGATACACGCAGGACGAATTGTGCGCTATGAGTTGTTCGCAGTTTGCTAACGCCGAAGATTCCAAGGACGACTGGGCTCTCTTTCAACAACTTCGCGCGGGGGTCATCGACAATTACTCGCTAGAAAAACGCTATGTGAGAAAGGATGGCGTTCAACTTTGGGGACGGCTGAATGTCTCTGTTTTGAAGGATGCCGATCGAGGATCAGCGCCGTTGGTATTTGCATTTGTGGAGGACATCGACGAGCGCAAGCGCGCGGAAGAGGCACTTCGTGGGAGTGACGAACGTTTCCGTCTAGCGGCCCGGACAGCAAAGATGTATGCGTATGAGTGGGACGTTGCAACCGATAAAGTCACGCGATCCGAGGATTACACGAATGTCCTGGGTTACGGGGATCCGAAGAATCAGCTTACTCGTCGGCAACTAATGGCAATAATTCATCCAGAAGATCAAGCGTTGTTTATCACTTCTGCTGACGAGGTTAGTCCGGAGAATCCCATTCAACACCTTGTTTATCGTGTTTTGCGTCCCGATGGTTCGGTTGTTTGGTTGGAGAAATCCGCGCGGGGCTCGTTTGACCGGCAAGGGAAGCTGGTGCGGATGATTGGTATGGTGGCAGACGTCACCGAGCGCAAGCAGGTTGAACAGGCGCAACGGGACGGCGAGGAAAAACTCCGACTTCTTCTCGACTCGACTGCCGAAGCGATTTGCGGAATTGATCTTGAGGGTCGATGTACATTCTGCAATGCGGCTTGCCTACGTATTCTGGGGTACGAACGCGTGGACCAGCTGCTCGGAAAGAATATGCACGACCTGATTCAACACACTCGTGCAAACGGTGTTCCATTTCCGGCCGACGAGTGTCGAATTAGCCTGGCCATTCGAACCGGAGAAGCAGTCCACGCCGACGACGAGGTATTTTGGAAAGCCAACGGTACAAGCTTCCCCGTTGAATACTGGTCGTATCCCCAGCGGAGAGGACAAGAAGTTTTCGGAGCAGTGGTCGCTTTTAACGACATCAGCGATCGCAAATTGACGGAAGCAACGCTCGCGAGCGTGAGCCGCAGGTTGATTGAGGCCCAGGAGGGCGAACGCAGCCGGATCGGCAGGGAACTTCACGACGACATCGGTCAACGTCTGGCGCTATTGGCCGTCGAGTTACAACAACTCCACGAAGATCCTCCCGATTTGCCGGAGGTCCGCCTGCGCATTGCCGAACTCCAGAAGCAGGCTACCGAGATTGCGGCTGATGTCCAGTCGTTGTCGCACGAGTTGCACTCTTCAAAACTGCAATATCTCGGTGTTGCTGCGGCCATGAGGGGCTTCTGTCAAGAATTCGCTAAGCAGCAGAGAGTTGACATCCTCTTCCAGGCCCAGGATCTTCCCAACTCTTTAGCGCCGGACATTTCTCTGGGCTTCTTCCGAGTTCTGCAAGAAGCTCTTCACAATTCGGCGAAACACAGCGGGGTGCGGCACTTCGAAGTGCGATTGTGGGGTGCGCCCGGCGAGATTCATCTAACTGTTAGTGATGCGGGGGTGGGCTTTGACCGCGAAGCCGCAAAAGCGAGCCAGGGGCTTGGACTTATCAGCATGGAAGAGCGACTGAAGCTACTGAACGGAACATTTTCAATCGAGTCACAATTGCAGCGGGGTACCACGATCCACGCTCGCGTGCCTTTCTTCGGGAAGTGATTCAATGCACGCCGCTGGGTAACATCGCCTTACTGCGCGGTTATCGTTCACTATGAATCCTCTGGAAGATCTGTTTATCTTCCTCGCGGTAAAAGCTGTTCAACAAGAAACCACAAAGAATATCTATGTCATATCGTTTAGTTAGCTGGTTGCAGAGTTGTTCCACCTGCACAGCCGCATCGGTTTTACCTTGCGCCCACAGAATGGGCGCGCATTCTCCGCAAACAGCTACTCGTGACTGGTTCTTCGCCGCCGCCCGAGCTGCCGCGGTGATTAGATCTCCTGCAACCTTAAAAAATATCGTTGGGTCCGGCACGTCATCCCTCATGAAAGTCGAGAGCATCTCGTCGACATCCACGGAGAAATAGGATCCCCGTTCAATGCAGGCGGGAATATCCACCGCGTGCTCCTGCAATTGCTGAAGAAGACTCTCGCGATGTGACTGGGTCACCACCACGATAACTGAGTTGCCTGCCTTTAGAGCGACTTCGATAAAGCGCGCAAAGCCAGCCACGAAAGCCCCATCATCAGGATAGAATTCAACCTCGTGCCTGCGAGTGATCTTGGGCTCTTGCGTTACACGCGATGGACGAGTCTCACCCGATGAGCCGCGGTCGATGGCTTGCAAATAGGATGTGTCGCCGAAATGGAAATCAGGTAACCCCCGACTGATGAACTGTTTGTCCTCAAGAACCATTTCGACAGCCGTTAACAGCTCGACTCCAGCGTGCGCCTTAACGACATAGCCCAGAGCCCCCAACGCGAAGGCTTCCTGTGCTGCGTCGGTACCAGATTCTTGGCTCAAGAAGAGTATTTTGGAATTGGGAGAGAGCGTTCGAATTCGTCGAGCCGCCTCGATTCCATTCAGGGTTGGAAGGCCGACGTCGAGCAAAATCAAGTCTGGTTGCAATTCTTCGGATTTTTGAACCGCTTGTAACCCGTCTGAGGCCTCGGCGACGATTTGTAGTTGTGGTTTTTTTCCTAGCGTCGAACAGATGAATCGCCGAAACGGCTCGTAGTCGTCGACTACGAGAACCCGTATTTTTGGCATCTCCAATGCAACCTCCGACCGTCAAGGTCTTGAACCCGAGTTTTCGGCTTTAGTCGCTGGATTCTTTAAAGTATTTATCTTCTGCCAGCTTTCGGAGGCGCAATCCGAAGGCGGGTAGGGTAGCACGTACGAGAATCGTTCGCGACGACTTTTACTGTGAATGGCTGTGGATTTCCAGCCTTAATTCGAATTAGCGATCGCCCGTACGCCGCCCGCTCCCGTTCGGCGAGGATCGCAACCCGCTACAGTACTGTTTCAGCAGTGATTCGTCGCCGCCGTGCGCAAGGCCTGTCAATTTTGACACTTTTTTCAGTGAACGCCCATCCGCAGACTGGATTCCGCAACGCAGTAAATAGGTGAATTCAAGAAAGGGACAAACTATGGCTTCAGCTTCAAAGCAACCCAATATCCTAATTCTCTGGGGAGACGACATCGGCATGTGGAACATTAGCCACTACAGTCGTGGCATGATGGGCTACCAGACTCCTAACATCGACCGTGTGGCCAAGGAAGGAGTGATGTTCACTGACTGGTACGGCCAGCAGAGCTGCACCGCTGGACGGGCCGCCTTCATCACCGGGCAGAACCCGCTGCGCACCGGCTTGACGAAAGTTGGAATGCCCGGCGCCACTCTCGGACTTCAACCTGAAGACCCAACCATCGCCGATCTGCTAAAGCCACTGGGCTACGCCACTGGTCAGTTCGGCAAAAACCATCTCGGCGATCGGAATGAATTTTTGCCGACTGTGCACGGATTCGACGAATTCTTCGGCAATCTCTATCACCTGAATGCAGAGGAA
>Ga0210409_10001954_pt1 | contig 25638 bp, 22 predicted proteins | sample IncBWH17MmetaG_FD_161649 | JGI IMG/M metagenome (GOLD analysis project Ga0210409, IMG submission 161649) | Forest soil microbial communities from Barre Woods Harvard Forest LTER site, Petersham, Massachusetts, United States - Inc-BW-H-17-M | ecosystem: Environmental > Terrestrial > Soil >...
TACTGGGCGTAAACTTCGTAGTCGATGTTCGGGGAAAGCTCCGGGAAGTGGTATGCGCCGTCAGCGCCGACGATGTAACTTTTCACCGCATGGGTGCGGGTATTGGAGAGGTAGACGACAGCATCCGGCAACGGGTTATCGTGCCGATCGAGTACCTTGCCCGTCAGCATCCGCCCGACGGTGTTCTTGTCCTTGTCTTTAGAGTAAGGGGAAGCCGCCACAGCGGCGCCGAGCAGCAGCAACAGCAAGGCCGCAACCTGGTACTTTCTCATAGGATTTCTCGTCTTAGCTTACCCACATTTGCGCTCAGACCATGTTGCTATTTTAGATGCAAGCCGGTGTCGACGCGCTCGTCCCCATCTACATGTACTTTCACCTCTTCTCCCAGTAATGGGCGGCCATTTGTCGACTTAAGGCCCTTTAAGTCGGCCGAGATCACATAGTCCTGCTTGCCTGCGGGGACTCGTTGGGCGAACTCCCCGCTACGATTCGAATACTGCTCCCAACGCACTTTCTTTTCACCCTCGCGGCGAATCTTGATTTTCACGCCGTAGACAGGCCGGTCGTCCGGACCCCAGACCGTGCCGAAGATCAGGGCGTAGGGTGTTTCGCGTTGAGCTTGCCCGGGCGGGAATTTATCCGCAGAAACGGCAGACTTGCCAATGCCAAGTGTCGTTAAGACGCAGAGCGAGACGCAGACCGAGACGCACAGCCCAAGCGGAGCCATTCGAGGGGCATCGCGGAAGCAGAAATCTATCGGGCTGGGCAGAGGCGTGCGGGACCTAGGAGAGATCACCGTCTTCGACTTCCTCTTCCTCATCCTCTTCGTACTTCTCTTCATCCACGGGCTTCAATTCGATGGGACTCACCGTGATGATCTCGAAGTCAGTGCCGCACTCGGGGCAGGAGACGATTTCTCCTTCATCAACCTCGTCTTCTTCGATGTCGAGGTTGGTTTCGCATTCCGGACAGTGAACCACAATAGCCTCCATATGGTTAAGACTCCTTGATAATATTTAGTGGCTCTTGAGCCGAAGGTCAAGTCCTCGATTTCCGGAACTTGCCTGACCGCTCCGGAAACCCTTGGCTGGCGGCTATTCTGACAACGATCGTGAAACTCCAACGCTATGGTGGTGCGAATACCTCAGTGCGAAGACACGCATGTTTCCTGATTTGCGCTAGCTTTTGCGTCGCTCTCGCACTATCGACAAACATTGTTGGCGCGCAGGAGACTTTACCGACAGGCTCAGCGGACTCTCAGATCGCCGCAGCCTTGCGGCAGATTTCCGCGCCACGGATTCAATCCAACATTGAGAAGCTGGTGAGCTTCCAGACTCGCTCGACCCTTTCCGCACAGGACCCGGCTTCGATCGCGTCTGGACGTGGCATCGGCGCGGCGCGGGAATGGATTAAGTCTGAATTCGGACGCTATGCTCGCGACTGCGGCGGATGCCTGGAAGTCAAGCTCGACAGTTTTGCTGAGACGCCCGGCGGGCGGATTCCCAAGCCCACCGAAATCACCAATGTTTATGCGGTGATGAAGGGATCCGATCCAGAGAGTTCCCGGCGCATCGTGCTGGTCAGCGGTCACTACGATTCACGCAACAGCGACAACCTCAACATTACGGACCCCGCTCCCGGAGCGAACGACGATGGCAGCGGCACGGCTGTGAGCCTGGAGTGTGCCCGGGTGCTCAGCCAACTCAAGTTCCCCGCGACTGTTATTTTTCTGACCGTCGCGGGTGAGGAGCAGGGCTTAAATGGCAGCAGCCACTTCGCGAAAATGGCCAAGTCTGCAGGATGGGAGATTGAAGCGGTTCTGAACAATGACATTGTGGGCGGCGATCGGAGCCCGCAGCAAGATGCCAACGTGGTGCGCGTGTTTTCGGAAGGCGTGCCCATCGCTGCCAACGATGACGAACTGCGCCAGATCCGCAATCTCGGCGGAGAGAGCGACTCCGCGTCCCGGCAGCTCGCCCGCTACATCGCCGACGTCGGCCGCGCTTACGATGCCGGCGTGAAGCCAATGCTAACGTTTCGCCTGGACCGTTACCTGCGCGGGGGCGATCACATTTCATTCAATGAACAGGGCTACGCCGCGGTGCGCTTCACCGAATTTCGCGAAGATTACAACCACCAGCACCAGAATGTGCGCACTGAGAATGGAGTCGAATTTGGCGACCTTCCCAAGTTTGTCAACTTCGACTACGTGGCCAACGTCGCCCGCTTGAACGCGGCTACCTTGGCATCGCTCGCCTCCGCACCCGCGCCTCCGGCCAAGGTCCGCCTCCTGACCACAAAACTGGAGAACGACTCCTCTTTGACTTGGGAACCGTCCCCAGGCGGCCGCGTCGCGAGCTACGAGGTGCTCTGGCGAGCGACAACGAGCCCGGAATGGGAGCACGTGCGAGCTGTGGGAAATGTAACTCGTACGACGCTTCCCATGTCGAAGGACAATGTGATCTTCGCCGTGCGCGCAGTCGACAATCAAGGCCACCGGAGCGTGGCAGTGACGCCGCTCCCAGCGCGCTAGCCGGAACCTGCTAAAATAGCTTGCTGCTGATCGAGGCGTAAGTTGTCAGCTCCCCACTGGCAATCGGCCACTGAAGACCGGCATCTGCTTTTTATGTATCGCGGACGAACCCTCTCGCTGAGTTTCCCACCCTTCACCAAGGCGGTGAAGTGGCTCATCCTTATCAATGCCGCGGTCTACCTGCTTCTTGAACTTCTGAAAGCTGCGTTCCCTCAAGTGGGCGAGGCGTTGTTCTTCGCCTTGGCGTTGATACCCGCGTCGGTCACGCACGGTTGGATATTCCAAATCGTGACGTATTCATTCCTGCACGCGGGAATACTGCATATTCTTTTTAATATGCTGGGGCTGTGGATGTTCGGCGCGCAGCTGGAGTCTGACTGGGGACACAGGCGATTTCTCGAGTTCTATTTCTTCTGCGTAGTTGGGGCCGCGCTGACCACGATTGCAATCTCCTACACCGGCGTGGGTGGCGTTTCCCCGCTAACCCCGACCGTTGGCGCGTCCGGCGGAGTGCTGGGAATTCTAATGGCGTTCGGTCTCCTCTACGGCGATCGGGAAATCATGCTGTTTCCAATTCCGTTCTCCATTCGCGCGAAGTATTTCGTGGCGGGCGTCGCGTTCATCACCCTGGTCGAAGCGATCAGCGCGTCGGGGTCTGGACGGGGCTCGAACGTCGCTTATTTCGCTCATCTCGGTGGACTGCTATTTGGATTTTTGTACGTGAAGTTCATGCCCAAGCGCGGTCTGGCGTTCGGCGCGACGGAGCATTACTTCAGTGTGCGGAATTCCTACTATCGATGGAAGCGGCGCCGGGCGGCACGCAAGTTCGAAGTGTTCATGCGCAAACAGAATCGCACCGTGAGTGGGACTTTCGATGAAAATGGCAACTACATTCCGCCTGATGATGTGAACAAGAAAAATGGCGGTTCGAAATCCGGCTGGGTGAATTAAGAGCGCCACGGATTTGCACGGATACAACCTTTAACACTCAAGCAAAGAACTTTTGAAACTCCGCGAGCACGAGTGCGGGCAACTCCTCCTGCCTTGCCTTCCCCTTGAAACCAAGGTCGTGACCTGCACCTTCGATCCGCACCAGCAGAGTCTTCGCCGGAATCAGACTCACGGCGGTCTCCATCTCTTCCGGCAATCCGAACGGATCGCGTGTTCCATGCACAAAGAGCGTAGGCGTCTGCAATTTGGGCAGATGCTGGACGCGCAGCTGGTCGGGCTTGCGCGGCGGATGCAGCGGATACGACAACAGCAGCAAGCCCTCTACGAGGCCCGGCCGATCGGTGCAAAGCATCGTCGACTGCCGTCCTCCGTAGGAGTGCCCACCGAGAAACATGCGACCTGGCGCCAGATTGCGAAGCGCGGTAACGGCATTCTTCAGACCTTCACGATCGTGAGCTGCGTCTCCGGGACGAGGCGGACCGTAGGACCGACTTTGGCGATAGGGCAGATCGCAACGCAACACCGTCACTCCCGCCGCAGCGAACGCCTCAGCCAGCGCCACCAGGAGCGGAGACTTCGAGTGCGATCCCGCGCCATGAGTTAACACCAGGCCATCTCCTGAGGGCGCAACCGGCCGATGGAGAAATCCGCGAACCTGAGGATCAAGCAACGGATCGACGAAAGGCTCGCAGCTGGAGTTGGCAGACATAGCTAAAGGGCGATCTTCAATGGGCAGTATGACATGGGTCGACTCTTCTTACAGCAACACAAGCGTTAGCATTTTTTTACAAGTTTTTTCTTGCAGAAATTTCGAAGACATGGCATCTTGAAATATCTTCTCAGGAAAGGACGCCCAATTGGCAAAAGACATAACCAACTCGCCAAGCACACGACTGCGGCCTGTATTCGGCCTCGGTTGTCTTTTGGGCGTCGTCGATTACGCCAGCTAATCTGCGGCCCTCTCCAACGCAAACCAACTAAAACCATAGCTGTGCTGGGTGGCGTAGGCCGCGGTTCCTTCGACTGGTAATCGACACGACCGCTGCCGCTTATTCCCCCAGCCCTAACTTGAGGCGTTTGCGCGGCGTCTGAGCCGCGCGCCGAAATCCCGAGCGCAGTTTGCGACGGATCGCACAGGGTCAGTGGTGAAGGCCACGGTTACTTCATTGACAAACGAAACCGTGTCCGCATGTTCCCTGACCAGTATTTTTGTCGTGTGGCGGGGACACTCTTGTCCGCGTCGCACGAACTTTCGCCGGTGGTGAATGACGAGGGTTCCTTCGTTAATCGGCAGGTCGCAGGTTCGATTCCTGCTGTGACCGCGAGGTCACGTAGCTCAGTGGCAGAGCATCCGAACCAATACCGTCGTCAACTCGTTCCCCGGCGATTGAACATACAAGCGACTTCTGGCCGCCAAGTCTGATTTAGCTAGAGGCCAGCGGCTAGAAGCTCTTGCTGAAAGCTGATAGCTGATAGCTGAAAGCTGACCCCTCGAAAGGAAGCCACTATGGCTCGACTCAACATGTTGAACCTCAACGATCGGTCCTTGCCTGCCTGCTTTGGGAGAAGCAGTTTTACGAGGACGGAGTCGAGATCGCGGGACGCGTTGCCGAACTGGTGCCGAAGGTTGCAGCCGAGAAGGTTGCGGCTCTGGCCGTCGAGGCTCGCGCGCAGATGAAGCTGCGCCACGCGCCGCTCCTGCTGGTGCGTGAGATGACGCGTCACCAGACGCATCGCCGTCTTGTGGCTGACACGCTCGCGAGGGTCATTCAGCGTGCCGATGGGCTGACCGAGTTCGTCGCCATCTACTGGATGGAGGGTCGCATCCCGTTGTCGGGGCAGGTGAAGAAGGGACTGGCTGCGGCTTTCCCCAAGTTTGATGAGTACGCCCTGGCGAAGTACGACCGCGGCGGACCCGTCAAGCTGCGCGACGTCTTGTTCCTCTCCCACGCCAAGCCGCGTGATGCGGCCCAGGCCGGGGTGTGGAAGAAGTTGATCTGGGGACGCCTCAACGCTCCCGACACCTGGGAGGTTGCGCTCTCCTCAGGCGCCGACAAGCGCGAAGCCTGGCAGCGTCTCCTCACGGAGAACAAGCTGGGTGCGCTAGCGCTGCTTCGCAACTTGCGCAACATGCGGGAGGTTGGCGTGGAGGAAGAGTTGGTGCTTTCGGCTCTGCGCTCCATGAACGCGGCGCGCGTGTTGCCGTTTCGCTTTCTGGCGGCGGCTCGTTACGCGCCGCAGTGGGAGGAGTCACTCGAGCAGGCGATGCTGAAATGTGTTACCGGGCAGGAGAAGCTCGGAGGCAATGTTTTGCCTGGCAAGACCATCGTGCTGGTGGACGTTTCCGGTTCGATGACCGCGCCTCTCTCCCGCCGCTCCGAGATGCAGCGCACTGACGCAGCCTACGGGCTCGCCGTGTTGCTGCGCGAGATCAGCGAGAAGGTCAGCGTATTTTCCTTTTCCGATGATCTCGTCGAGGTGCCAGCCCGTCGTGGATTCGCCTTGCGCGACGCCATCGACGCCAGCCAGCGCCACAACAGCACGCAGCTGGGGAAGGCAGTCGAAAGCTTGAACCGGAAGGAGACGTACGATCGCCTGATCGTGATCTCTGACGAACAGGCGCACGACTCCGTCCCTGGACCTCGTCAATGGAGCGACGGGCGTGCTGGCCCGTCCAGGGGCTACATGATCAACGTGGCCAGCTTCAAAAACGGCGTCGGCTACGGCAAGTGGACCCACATCGACGGCTGGAGCGAGTCGGTTGTCGACTACATCCGCATGCTGGAGCAGACTGAGAGCAAGTGGGTGAACTGAGGGGTTGGGCCCGGGCGCAAGTCCGGGCCTGACAGTCAGCGGCTCAACGCCTCTTCCAGGGTTTCGTAAATCTTCAACGTGCGGATTTCATGAGAGAGCTTGGCCCAGCAGCGCAATACTTCGGGGTCTTCGAGCGCAGCGCGGCGAGCCTCTTCCGATTTCCAGTACCGCAGCAGAACGTACTCATGATGCGATTTAGCATCGCGATAGAGCAGATCGCGGGAGTATCCACCGGCTGCGAGCGCGGCAATGAGAGCCTGCATGGTGGCCAGAGATGCCTCCTCATGCCCCAGCAAGGGTTGGAAGATGGCGATCGAAAGTATTTCCTGCAGAGTTTCCTGCGGCATGAAGACTATTGTCTCCGGCGTGTCAACTCCGGCTTATGTCCGCCGTATTTACGGTTCTTGCGGCGTCACAATGTGCAGCCGCATAAGATTTGTCGAACCCGAAGCCATTTGAGTTCCCGCCACAACGCCGAGAACGTCTCCAACTCTGATGCGCCCCAGGCGCAAAAGTTCCCGCTCCGCCGTTTCGACCATTTCTTCGGCGTTGCGCGCTTGGGCTGTCCGCACTGGACTCACGCCCCAGAGAAGATTCATCCGGTTGCAAACGGGCACGACCTGGCTGAAGGCATAGATCGCGGCTTTGGGACGATACTTCGAAATCATGCGCGCCGTATTCCCCGTCTCCGTGAACACGGCAATCGCGCCCATGCGCAAATCCTCGGCGGCATGAGAGATGGATTCGCAAATGGCCTGCGCGACGGTGATCGAATGCTTCTCCCGCCGCCGCCGCGACGGGGCAAAATCCCCCGTATTACCCTCGGCCTCGACCACAATCCGGGCCATCATTGCCACCGCTTCGCGGGGATAGAGGCCGTTAGCGGTTTCCGCGGAGAGCATTACTGCGTCGGTGCCGTCGAAAATTGCATTGGCCACGTCGCTGGCCTCTGCCCGCGTGGGACGCGGGTTCTCGATCATCGATTCGAGCATTTGCGTGGCGATAATCACTGGCTTGCGCCACTCCGCCGACCTGCGGATCACGTGTTTCTGAATGACCGGAACCTTCTCCGGCGGCATTTCGACGCCCAGATCGCCCCGCGCGACCATTACCCCGTCGGCCGCTTCGAAAATCTCTTCCAGGCGTTCCAGCGCCTGAGGCTTTTCCAGTTTGGCGATGACGGGAAGATCGGAGCCATGACTCGCGATGATTTGTTTTACCTCGCGCACGTCCGCCCCCGAGCGCACGAACGAAATTGCAAGCATGTCCACACCATGCTCGAGCCCAAACTCCAAGTCGATCCGGTCCTTGTCGGTGAGGGCTGGAATGGAAAGCGCGATCCCGGGAAGGTTGATCCCCTGATGCTGTCCGAGTTGGCCGCCGTTGATGACTTCGCATTCAACATCTGCATCGCGGGTTCGAATGACGCGCAGCTCGATCAGGCCATCGGTGAGCAGAATGCGGGCGCCGGATTTGACTTCCCGCGCCAGCCCCTGAAATGTGGTTGAGATCAGGGTCGGGGTTCCTTCGATGTCGCGCGGCGTTATTGTCACTCGAGACCCGGCCTTGAGCACGACCGGCACTCCGTCCTTCAGCTGGCCAGTGCGAATCTTGGGACCCTGCAGATCCTGCAAAATGCAGATGGTACGATTCTCCTCGTCAGCCACGCGGCGCAAGCGCTCGATGATTTGCGCGTGTTCTTCGTGCGTCCCGTGGGAAAAGTTCAGCCGGGCCACGTCCATGCCGAGGCGCATGAGGTCGCGCAGGACCGGTTCCGAGTTGCATGCCGGGCCGATCGTGCAGATAATCTTTGCCCGTCGATCTGCCCGACGAATGTCAGATGCGGCGGGCGGCGCGTCAACGGGCGTGCTTGTGACTTTCCGAGTAGACTTTCTTTTTTTCAAGGTTGTCCCGACCAGAATTTGTGTAGGTCTAATTATTGTATATGGAGAAATACTCTTGTAGCAGTCGCGACGGGCACTCGAAGGCGATATCCTCGGCACCAAAGGTCGCGGCTGGCGTTGGTCGCGCTGCCGCGCCCGCGGGATCAGTGCAGCAGATGCCAGGCCTCTTTGTAGGGGGCGTACTTGCTGTTCGGGCTGGAAGGATAGAGACGAATTCCGCCTCTTTTCCCGCGGACGACCAGCCCTGCCGGGATAATGTACCAAACATCCTCCGCGATGACGTAGACCGCTAGGAAATCGAATTCTCCTGGTTGGTAAGGCTTGGCTTTATTGCAGGTCGCGATCTTGCATTGGTAACACCCATCCGGGCGCTGGTTAATTGTCGACTTGATCTGCACGCTTACGAAGTGCCCCGGGGTTCCGATCACGATGTCATAGCGAGAAAGCTCCGACCAGGGCTTGGAAATCTGCAGCCCTAGTTTGGCGGCTTTTGCCATGAACTGAATCTCGGCCCATTCCCCGCGACGCTTCGGATGGCTCATCATCTTTACGGAATTCATAGAGTGAAACCCAATAAAAAACGCGGCCCGGTGAAGGCCGCGTCTCTTTCTTTAGATTTTTGGCTTTTCAGATTCTGGAGGCTATCTGACCAATCCCGACGCCGGTCATTCCGAGCAAAGCGAGGAATCCCTACCCCGCCAATCAAGGCGGCAGAAACACTTCATGTTGCTCAAGTAGGAGGATCGAGGACGGTGAGAAAGCTTCTAGATCTATTATATCAATCTGAAATAGGTAAACCCGCCAACTTTTCAGATTTATATTCGTATTAGATGCAAGCAGTTAAGCTCGATCGTGTAATTTTTGCCTATTGACAACTTTTCGGCACCAGGTCGAAAGATCATCCATTTTGCTCCCGAGGGTGCCCCGTCCAAGCTCCGCTTGGGCGGGGATTTTTTCTCGGCTGAGCGCATCCGTACAGTCGCAGTCGGAAACATGCCAGCCTGAAGAGGGCAGGAACTGCAAATGGCAGGGTTAGGGAAGAGCCGGATCCGAAATCGCAAGGGGATTAATCGCCCTGGTGCAGGGCCGGCGACTGACGAAAACCCCCGCCCAAGCGGAGCTTGGACGGGCCACCCTCTAGAGTAGAATCAGGACGATTGTCTGGGCCACCCGCCGAAGGTTCTATTCCACCTCGTACGGACGCCGCGCAGGAGTGACGGGTAGACGACCAGTTTGCGGAACGGGTCGATCAGGGCCATGTAGATCGGGGTAAAGCGACTGACGCTGCGCACATAAACGCCGAAGTAGAAGCGGTACCCATTTTTCGTTTCGACAAGCGCGCTCAACGCCGCGGCGTGGGCAGTACGGTTGATCAGCTCAAGGAGTTGCTCGTTCTCGAAGCGGTAAACGACGCGGAAAAGTCCCTCGCGCGTGCCCGCGGGCGCAAGGGACCTGGAGCGATCGGCGGTGGTCAAGCGGGTTGCGAAGGATTCCCAGACGGTTGCGGGCGGCTCGCGATCCCATCCAAACAGCCGGCCCACGAAGAAACGGATATTCAGGAGCGAGCGCACGAGCCACGGGGGTGTGGAGAGGCATGCGCTTTGCGTCCGCAAGAGCTCATCCAGCGTGATGCCGGAGCGCGCCCGCGGCAGATCAACCGCCCACACGTCATGAAGCGGCACGCCGGCAAGAAAGTCGTGGACTCGTAGTGGAAGCCGTTCGAACTCTTGGGTCGAGATCCGGGGCATCGAGCTTCCTTTATTCATCACACTACAACTTAAAGCGGACTTTAAGGCAAGAGCATTTGTAGAGAACTTGTGAGCCGGAGCCAATTCCCGGGCTTTGCGCAGGCTGCCGGGTGGCCCACTCGTCACAGGAACCGCTGGGCAACTAATCGCCGAGTCAATCGCCGTCTTGATTGACCGCGTGAAATACTGAATCGTAAACTCGGTTGGTGAGTTCGATTGTGGCCTCTACCTGTGATAAGGCGCCGGCGATTAGGGCCGCGACGGGAAGCGATAGGCCTTTGGATGTTTCCGGGTCCAGAAACGCATGAACCAGTTTGAGGGTGGGCTCGTATTGCATTGGTAACTCCTAAAGGATGTTCGTGAGGGCTCGCCTCACATACTTCGATTGTGGGGTAAGACAGCCGTCGGTTCAATACGGCTGATTACCGATTACCTTAGTGTAGTGTCCTGCCGGGACGCGTCTTTCCGACGCCGGCAAGGCCACCGACCAGCGTGAGTTTTCTGAGTCACTCGCAGGAGACAGCAGGTCCCTCCACTTCGCTTCGCATCCCCATCGGGGATGGGAAGCTTCGGTTGGGATGACAATTTGTAGTGGGCACAGACTTAGCGGCGCCAACAAAGTGTAGAGATCCTTCGTCGACAAGCCTTCGCTTTGCGAAGACTTGTGCTTCCTCAGGATGACAGGTGAACCTAGACGTGAAATTTCTGGTTACTTGGTTGCGGTCTGCGGGGCTGGCATGGCTTTTAGCTCCTTGCCTAGGAAGGCGCGGGGGAAGAGCATGGCGTTGAACTCGGCGCCGACCAGGATGACGAGCGAGATCAGGTACATCCACACCAGCAGGGCGATGGCGGCGCCGAGCGAGCCGTAGATGATGCTGTAATCCGCGTAGTTCTGTAAATACCAGCCAAATAGTGCCGTCGATAGAAACCACATGACCGTGGCCAGCGTAGCGCCGGGCAAAACGCTGTGCCAGGGCTGGGTGCGGGGGACGGCGTTGTGGTAGATGAGCGCGATTACGGCAATGCTGGTGAGGGTGGCGATGAGCCAGCGGATCGCCGTCCACATCAGCAGAACGTAGAGTCCGAATTCCTGATTCAGATGGAACAGGATGTTGCGTTCGATGCGGCTGCCGGAAGCTACCAGGATGGTCGCGAAGGTTAGAGGAGTTCCGGCGAGGATGACCAGGGCGAAGGCGATCATCCGCTCCTTCACCAGGCCCCAGATTTTTGGGAGCTCGTAGCAGCGGCGAAAACCTTCCATCCAGGAAATCATGACCCCTGAGGCTGTCCACAAGGTGATCAGGGAAGCGGTGATCAGGAGCCCGACGGAGCGCGGAGAAGTTCCTTTCAGGAAAGAAACAGCGGCGCCGCTTCCGATGGGCAGCATTCGGTCCACGGCATAGGTGATCTCGCGGAGGTAGGCCGCAGTCTTGCGCGAATTGGCCAGGAGAGATCCGACTACCAGCAGAGCGGGGAAGAACGTAAGAATCGAAGAGTAGGCGGACGCTTTCGCGATGGCGAAGGCGTCATGTTGAAACGCGCGCCAGAAGGCAAGCCGTAGCAGCCGTAGAAAGCGCAGGATCACAGGCCAAAGAGTAGCGCCCTCGGGAGCCTCGTACAACAGAGAAATCTCGTAGCGCTCCCGTTCGTGCAATCGTTGTGGATTCGCGGCCATGGGGAATGCAAAGTAAGCCAGCAAAGCAAAAGGGCGGCTTGAAAACCGCCCCTCGGCTTTTGCATGCGATTACTCCGCCGTCAGTTCCTCGGTCTCGCCTTCATGCCGCATCAGCTCGAGCGCGCGCTCGGCTTCCTCGTAGGCTTGCGAGACTTCTTCCTGGACCTTGGCGGCCGCTTCTTCCATTTCCGGCGAGAGGCGGACGTTGCGGTAGTATTCCATGCCGGTGCCGGCTGGGATGAGGCGTCCGACGATGACGTTCTCTTTCAGCCCGCGCAGGTGGTCGACCGCTCCCTGGATGGAAGCCTCGGTCAGCACGCGCGTGGTCTCCTGGAACGAGGCCGCGGAGATGAACGAATCGGTGGAGAGCGAGGCTTTGGTGATGCCCAGGAGCAGCGGCCGGCCTGTGGCTGGACGTCCTCCCTGTGCAATCACGCGCTCGTTCTCTTCGGCGAAGCGGAATTTGTCGACTTGCTGTTCCAGCAGGAACTGGGTATCGCCGACGTCTTCCACTTTGCGCCACCGCATCATCTGGCGAACGATGACTTCGATGTGCTTGTCGCTGATGTTGACGCCCTGCAGCCGGTAGACTTCCTGGATTTCGTTGACCAGGTAAGACTGCAGTTCCTTTTCGCCGAGCACCGCGAGGATGTCGTGCGGGTTGAGCGGGCCGTCCATGAGCGGTTCGCCCGCCTTGACGCGCTCGCCTTCCTGCACGTTGATGTGGACGCCGCGCGGAACCGAGTATTCCTTTTCGGTGCCGTTGTCGGCGATCACATACATCTTGCGCTGTCCCTTGGAGACTTCACCGAACTTGACCGTGCCATCGATTTCGCTGATGACTGCGGTCTCATGCGGCTTGCGGGCTTCGAACAATTCGACCACGCGGGGCAGACCACCGGTGATGTCTTTGGTTTTGGTGGTCTCGCGCGGGATCTTGGCCAGCACGTCGCCGGGGTGAGCCGTATCGCCGTCCTGGACCATTAAGTGAGCGCGTGAGGGCATGAGGTAACGCTTGCTGGTCTTGCCCTTGATCACGATGGCGGGCTGGCGCTTCTCGTCGGGCGAATCGGCCACGACGTGACGCGACAAACCAGTGACCTCGTCCACTTCTTCGTGAAGTGTGACACCTTCCTGCAGGTCTTTGAACTGGATGGTGCCGCCGATTTCCGTGAGGACGGAGAAGGTGTACGGATCCCACTCGACCATGACTTTGCCGAGTTGAACCTGATCGCCTTCACTGACCTTGACCTTGGCGCCGTATACGACGGCGTAGCGCTCGCGCTCGCGGCCTTTTTCGTCGACTACCGCAATTGAGCCCTGGCGATTCATGACTACCAGGTCACCCGACTTGGCTTTGACGGTTTGGAGGCCGACAAAGCGCACAATGCCGCTGGTCTTGGCTTCCAAACGCGATTGCTCGGAGACTCGCGATGCCGTACCGCCGATGTGGAAGGTACGCATGGTGAGCTGGGTTCCGGGCTCGCCGATGGATTGAGCGGCGATGACTCCCGTCGCTTCGCCGAGTTCGACGAGGCGGCCCGAAGCCAGGTTGCGACCGTAGCACATCACGCAGACACCACGCTTGGACTCGCAGGTGAGCACGGAACGGATTTTCACCCGCTCGATGCCGGCGGCTTGAACGGTGCCCGCGAGCTCTTCCGTGATCTCCTGATTGATGTCGACAACTACGTTGCCGTCGTAGTCTTTGAGTTTCTCGAGCGAGACGCGGCCCACAATGCGGTCGCGCAATGGCTCAATGACTTCGCCGGCTTCGACGATACCTGCGACGTAGATGCCGTCGACCGTGCCGCAATCGTATTCGCTGATGATTACGTCTTGCGCCACGTCGACCAGACGACGGGTCAGGTAGCCTGAATCGGCCGTCTTGAGCGCCGTATCGGCCAGACCTTTACGAGCGCCGTGAGTCGAGATGAAGTACTCCAGCACGGTCAATCCTTCGCGGAAGTTGGCCGTGATTGGAGACTCGATGATTTCGCCGGAGGGTTTCGCCATCAACCCACGCATGCCGGAGAGCTGGCGGATCTGCTGTTTCGATCCGCGGGCGCCGGAGTCGGCCATGACGTAAATCGGGTTGATGAAACCTTCTTTATCGCGCTGCTGCATCTGCCCGAACATTTCGTCCGCAACTCGCTCGGTGATGCCGGACCAGATTTCAATGACCTTGTTGTAACGCTCGCCGTTGGTGATGGCGCCGTCAAGATATTGCTGCTGGACTTGCACCGCCTGTTTCTCGCCGTCTTTTACCAGGATCTTTTTATTGTCCGGGATGACCATGTCGTCAATGCCGATGGACAGGCCAGCGCGAGTTGCGAAGCGGAAGCCCAAGTCTTTGACCTCGTCGAGCATTTTCACCGTGACTTCGAGGCCGAAGCGGAGATAGCCGTAACTCACTAACTGGCCGATGCCCTTCTTCTTGAGCAAGCCATTGATGAACGGCATGCCCGGGGGAAGGTTGTCGTTCAGAATGGCGCGGCCCACGGTGGTGTTCAGGAAGCTGCGCTCATACTGCACGGGTTCGGCGTGGGTGATGTCCTGATCGTCGTAGGTTGCGGTCAGATCGATCACTTCGCCGGTATAGCGCAGGCGAATGGGAGTCAGGGTTTCGACTTCGCCGGATTCGAGAGCCATCAACACTTCCTCGATGTTGGCGAATGCGCGGCCTTCACCCTTGGCGCCGGGCTTGGCTTTGGTCAGGTAATAGAGGCCGAGCACCATGTCCTGCGTGGGCACCGTGATGGGGTGACCCGAAGCGGGAGACAGGATGTTGTGCGAAGACAACATCAACACACTGGCTTCGACCTGCGCTTCCGGGGACAGCGGAATGTGTACCGCCATCTGATCGCCGTCGAAGTCAGCGTTGAACGCGGTGCAGACCAGGGGGTGAATCTTGATGGCCTTGCCTTCGACCAGCACCGGCTCGAACGCTTGAATGCCGAGGCGGTGGAGGGTTGGTGCGCGGTTCAGAAGCACCGGGTGGTCCTTGATGACCTCTTCCAGGATGTCCCAAACAATCGGTTCCTGCTGCTCCACCATTTCCTTGGCTTGCTTGATGGTGGTGCAATGTCCGGTTTGCTCGAGCCGGTGGTAGATGAACGGCTTGAAGAGTTCGAGCGCCATTTTCTTAGGCAGACCGCACTGGTGCAGCTTGAGTTCTGGTCCAACCACGATGACGGAGCGGCCTGAGTAGTCGACGCGCTTGCCCAGCAGGTTCTGACGGAAGCGGCCTTGCTTGCCTTTGAGGGTGTCGGAGAGCGACTTCAACGGCCGGTTGTTGGCGCCACGCAGTACGCGTCCACGGCGTCCGTTGTCGAACAGGGCGTCTACGGCTTCCTGCAGCATGCGCTTTTCGTTGCGCACGATTACTTCCGGAGCGTGCAGGTCCATTAACTTCTTCAACCGGTTGTTGCGGTTGATGACGCGGCGATAGAGATCGTTGAGATCGGAGGTGGCAAAGCGACCGCCGTCCAATGGAACCAGCGGGCGAAGCTCCGGGGGAATGACCGGGATCACATCCAGGATCATCCAGTTCGGCTTATTGCCGCTCTTGCGGAAAGCCTCAACGACTTTTAGGCGCTTGGCATACTTGAGGCGCTTCTGCAGCGAGTTTTCGTGCTTCATCTTCTCGCGCAGTTCGGTAGACAGGCCTTCGATGTCGACGCGCTTGAGAAGCTCTTTGATGGCTTCCGCGCCCATCATGGCTTTGAAGCCGGTGGGACGGAATTGCTGGTCCAGCTCACGGTACTTGGTTTCGTCCTTGATGACTTCGTGGTCTTTGACCGTAGCTTCACCGGCCTCGACCACTACATAGGCTTCGAAATAGAGCACCGACTCGAGATCGCGGAGCGAGATGTCGAGAAGGTGGCCGATGCGGCTGGGCAGTCCTTTGAAGAACCACACGTGCGAGCAGGGCGATGCCAGCTCGATGTGTCCCAGGCGCTCGCGGCGAACTTTGGACAATGTGACTTCGACACCGCATTTGTCGCAAATGACGCCGCGGTGCTTCATGCGCTTGTATTTGCCGCAAAGACACTCCCAGTCGGTTACCGGGCCGAAGATGCGGGCGCAGAACAGGCCGTCGCGCTCCGGTTTGAAGGTGCGATAGTTGATGGTCTCCGGTTTAGTAACTTCGCCGTGCGACCAGCTCCGGATTTTTTCCGGAGAAGCGAGGCTGATGCGAATGGCATCGAAATCGGCGATAGGGTTTGCCAGGTCAAAGGGGCTCGAACGAAACAAGGTAATCCTCGGCTTCCTGCGGTCTTACGCCACCGCGGGCGGCTCTTGAAATCGGGTCGCTAGTCTTTGGTCGTTGGTCGCTAGCGAACTTTTTTGATCCGCAGTTCCAAGAGCGAGCACTGTGGATCTGGTTCCAAATCTATTTTCGGCTGGACGCTGGCCGCCAACGACGGACGGCCAACGACCAACGACTTCTCTAATCGGCTGCGGCTAACGCGGCCGGCTTCTTTTCTGTTGCCTTGATCAGCTCCACATCGAGGCACAACGACTGCAATTCGCGTATCAGCACGTTGAACGATTCCGGTACGCCCGGCTCCATGGCGGCTTCACCTTTGACGATGGCCTCGTAAATCTTGGTGCGGCCATAAACGTCGTCGGATTTTGCCGTCAACAGCTCCTGCAGGATGAACGCCGCTCCGTAAGCTTCCAGCGCCCAGACTTCCATTTCTCCGAAGCGCTGGCCGCCGAACTGCGCTTTGCCGCCCAGCGGCTGTTGCGTGATCAGCGAGTACGGACCGATCGAACGAGCGTGGATCTTGTCGTCCACCAAGTGCGAGAGTTTGAGCATGTAAATGTAGCCAACCGTGATCGGCTGCTCGAACTTGTTCCCGGTCATGCCGTCGTACAAGTAGGTTTTCCCGGACTCCGGCAGACCAGCGTGGTTGAGCAACGCCTTGATCTCGCTTTCTTTGGAGCCATCAAACACCGGCGAACCAGTGAAGACGCCGCGAGTGAGGGTCGGGGCGATTGCCATCAGTTCGTCATCGCTGAGATCGGTGATGGTGTCTGCCAAAACCGTGTCCTTGAACAGAGCCTTTAGCTCGCGGCGAATTGCGTCTTCGCGAGTGTTCTCGGCGAGCATCTGCGTGATCTTGCCGCCCAGTTCATGCCCCGCCCATCCGAGGTGGGTTTCAAGAATCTGTCCCACGTTCATACGGGAAGGAACGCCGAGCGGATTGAGCACGATCTCTACCGGCGTGCCGTTGTCGAGGTAAGGCATGTCTTCTTCCGGCAGAATCCTCGCAATGACACCTTTGTTGCCGTGACGTCCGGCCATTTTGTCCCCAACGCTCAGCTTGCGCTTCATCGCGATGTAGACTTTGACCAGCTTGATCACGCCCGGCGGCAACTCGTCGCCCTTGGTCAACTTGTCTTTTCTTTCGTTGACGATCTTCTTGAGCACGTCGATCTGACGCGAAGTCATTTCCTCGATCTCGTCGATTTGCTCGTTGACCCGCGGGTCTTTGTCGGCATATTTAATGCGCTTCAAGTTGCGGGTGGAAATGCGCTCGATGGTGTCGCGATCGAGAACAGTGTCTTTGGTGAGCAGGCGCTTGTTGGTGCGCTCGTCGTGTAGATCGGCCTGCACCACTTTGCCGCCCAGTATGTTGTCCAACCGCTTGAGACGCTCGTCGGTGAGAATTCGGATTTCGTCCGAAAGGTTGCGTTCGAGCTTGCCAATCTGTGCGGCCTCGATGGCTTTCGCGCGTTCGTCTTTTTCTTGACCCTTGCGGGAGAAGATTTTGACGTCGACGATCACGCCTTCGATCCCGGGCGGGCAGTACAGCGAAGCATCGCGCACGTCGCCGGCTTTTTCACCGAAGATGGCGCGCAGCAACTTCTCTTCCGGCGTGAGCTGAGTTTCACCCTTGGGCGTTACCTTGCCAACAAGGATGTCGCCTTGCTTGATGCTTGCGCCGATGCGAATCACGCCAGCTTCGTCCAAGTTGCGCAGCATAGACTCGCTGACGTTTGGAATGTCGCGCGTGACTTCTTCCGGTCCCAGCTTGGTGTCGCGAGACTCCAGTTCATATTCCTCGATGTGGACCGAGGTGTAGTAATCGTCTTTGACCAGTTTTTCGGAGACGAGGATTGCGTCTTCGAAGTTGTATCCGCGCCACGCCATGAAGGCGACCAGCACGTTGCGGCCGAGCGCCAACTCGCCATGATCGGTGCAAGGACCGTCCGCGATTACCTGGCCTTTGGTGACGCGCTGGCCTTTGATCACGATCGGCTTCTGGTTGATACAGGTGTTCTGGTTGGAGCGCTTGAATTTCATGAGCTGGTAAATGTCGCTACCAACTTCGCGGGAGAGCTGTCCGGGATGGTGCTCGCCCTCGACGCGCACGATGATGCGCTCGGAGTCGACCGAGTCAATAATGCCGTTACGTTTTGCCAGGATGACCGCGCCGGAATCGCGCGCCGTGACTCCTTCCATTCCGGTGCCGACAATGGGAGCTTCGGCGCGGAGGAGTGGAACGGACTGGCGTTGCATGTTCGCGCCCATCAGCGCGCGGTTGGCGTCGTCGTGCTCGAGGAACGGCACCAGCGATGCGGCGACGGAGACGAGTTGCTTCGGGCTGACGTCGATGTAATCGACTTCATCGCGGCTCACCAGCACGAAGTTACCAGCTTTGCGGGCGTTGACCAGATCGCCTACGATGCGGCCTTTGTCGTCGAGTTCAACGTTGGCCTGCGCGATTACGTGCCGGTCTTCTTCCCAAGCGGAAAGGTAGAAAGAGAACGGTTCGATCTCGGCTGGCTTTTTACGGCGATCCTTGATCTCGGCGTTGATCTTCTCGATCTCATGCTTCTCGATGTGATCACCGACCTTGTGGTCGCTGTCTCCGGCATTCACCACGCTGACGTAGTCGACCACGCGGCCGTTTTTCACGCGGCGGTACGGCGACTCGATGAAACCGTAGTCGTTGATTCGGGCATAGCAGCTCAACGACGAGATCAGTCCGATGTTCGGACCTTCCGGGGTCTCAATCGGGCAGATGCGTCCGTAGTGCGTGGGGTGAACGTCGCGGACTTCGAAGCCGGCGCGTTCGCGCGACAGGCCGCCCGGCCCGAGAGCCGAGAGACGCCGCTTGTGAGTGATTTCCGACAGCGGATTCGTCTGATCCATGAACTGCGAAAGCTGCGAGGACCCGAAGAATTCGCGAATGGCCGCCATTACTGGCTTGGCGTTGACCAAGTCGTGTGGCATCGCCGTGGACATTTCCTGGTACACGCTCATCTTTTCTTTGATGGCGCGTTCCATGCGGACTAGGCCGATGCGGAACTGGTTTTCCATCAACTCGCCGACTGCGCGTACGCGGCGGTTGCCGAGGTGATCGATGTCGTCCACCGAGCCGATGTTCTTGCGCAGCTTGAGCAGATAGCCGATCGTGCCGTAAAAGTCTTGCGGCTCAAGGGTGCGGTTCTCGAGTTTCGTGGCGTCCTGGTTTTCGAACAGCTTGATGTTGAATTTCAGACGGCCGACGCGGGAGAAATCGTACTTGCGGGGATCGAAGAACATCCCGTGGAACAATGCCGTCGCCGTATCGAGCGTCGGCGGATCGCCGGGGCGCAGCTTGCGGTAGATCTCGATCAGCGCTTCCTGCGGCGTCTTGACTGAGTCGCGCTTCAGAGTCTGGCTGATCACCGTGCCCACATCGTCGCGCTCGGGGAAAAACAAGCTGAGTTCGACTACGCCGGAATCGAGGATCTTGGCGAGCTTGTCGGGAGTAAGCTCGGAATTGGCTTCGAGCAAAACTTCGCCGGTGGTCGTGTCAACCACGTCGGCAGCGACCCATGCGCCTTCGAGATCGGAGATGTCGACTTCAATCTCGCTGATCTTTGCTTTTTGAATTTCCTTCAGAGTCGCAGCATTCAGCTTGCGTCCGGAGTGCGCGATCTCTTCGCCGGACTTGTTCTTGATGCTGTGCGCCAGCTTCATGCCCAAAAGGTTGGTGGCCTTTTCGCTGTTCGGATCGAGCGTCCAGAAAAGCTTCTTGTCGCGAATGACCAGGCGATCGACGGTGTAGAACGTCCGTAGAATATCTTCGCTGGACCGCAACCCGAGGGCGCGAAGGAAAATCGTTCCCAGGAACTTGCGCTTGCGATCGATACGCACATAGAGCACGTTCTTCTGGTCATATTCGAATTCGACCCATGATCCGCGGTAAGGAATAATCTTGCCGAGGAAATAGGTACGATTGTTTGCCGTCTCGAAGAAGACGCCGGGCGAACGGTGCAACTGGCTGACGATGACACGTTCGGTGCCATTAATGATGAACGTACCGTTCTGCGTCATCAGAGGAACATCGCCGAAGAACACTTCCTGCTCTTTAATGTCGCGGATGGAGCGATTGCCGGTCTCCGCGTCTTTGTCGAAAATCGTGAGACGCATGGTGACTTTGAGCGGCGCAGAGTAAGTCATGCCGCGCTCTTCGCACTCGCTCACGTCGTACTTCAGTTGCAGGCCAACCGGGTCGCCGCACTTGTTGCAGAAGTCTGGCGTGTTCGCGTTGTAAGTGCCGCACTTGCTGCAGAGCACGTCGCCGGGATGGAACGGATCGGTAACGATGGTGTTGCCGCAGTTCTTGCAGGTGGAGCGCAGGTGATGCAGGCCTTTCAGGTGGCCGCACTTGCACTCCCAGTTGCCGATGGCGTAGTCCACAAACTCGAGCTGCGAGACATTGCGGAAATCCGTGATCGGAAACACCGATTGGAAAACTGCCTGCAAACCGCCGTCGTCGCGTTCGCTGGGCAAACGATCCATTTGCAGGAAGCGATCGTAGGAGCGCTTCTGCACTTCGATCAGGTTCGGAATCTGGATGGTCGCTGGAATCTTGGAAAAATCGAATCGTGTACGGAATCCATTGCTCTTTGACATTCGGATACTCCAAACTTTCATGCGCAGCAATTGGGCTGCGACAAAAACGGCGGATGTGAGGGCGCGTCAGTCGCGCCGCGGTACTCTACTCGTAAGAACCGGTAATATGGCAAAGACAGGTATGCGCCCGCAGGGACATGACTCCCCGAAGGCGCCGATTGCAGCGCTTGGCCTCTGTTGAAATGTGTCGTTTCCGCGCCAGTATCTAAAGGCCTGTTCCCGTTCCGCCCTGCCCGCGGAACAGTCTGCCAACTCGTGTCAGCGACCACGCCCCCGCTTCCTGGGCTCGTTACATCGGATGGTCGCAGTCACTCTATGAAGCAGGAAGCGGCGTTATTGATATAGATGATACCACCGTCCCAAAAGCTTCACCAGAGACAAATATATGGAGGCCGGACGTCGCCGTCCGGCTGGACGGGCGAGGACGCCCGTCCTCCATCGTTCAAACTTACTTCACCTCGACTGTCGCTCCAGCGTCGGTGAATTTCTTCTTGATGGTTTCCGCCTCTTCCTTGGTTACGCCCCCTTTAATCTCTTTCGGGGCGCCGTCGACCAGATCCTTGGCCTCCTTCAAGCCCAGGCTGGTGACCTCGCGGACCGCCTTGATTACATTGATCTTATTGGCGCCCACTTCCTTCAGGACGACGCTAAATTCGGTCTTCTCTTCGGCCGGAGCCGCGCCTGCCGCCGCTCCACCGCCACCGGCCATCATCACGGGTGCCGCGGCCGCCGCCGAGACGCCCAGCTTCTCTTCGAGCCGCTTCACGAGCGCTGCCGCGTCGAGCAGCGACAGTCCGACGATTTGATCTTCCAACTGTTGCAGATCCGCCATGTTATTTCTCCAATTTTATGGTGAGACACAGCAAGCTATGTCTCGACAGTGTCGATTGCTGATTTCGCCATCCGCCGTCAAAGTTTCCAGTGCGACCAGGCTTCTGAACCACCGCGCCAGACACGCTGCGGAACCGAAACCGCGCAACCCTCGACTGCTGATAACTAAATCTTTTCGGACGGCTTTCCGCCCCGAAACCTTGTAGGGCCGGCATCCTGCCGGCTTTGCAGCCTACGCTCCAGCAGGCGCGTCGGCCTTGAATTTCCCTTTCTCCACACCCTGGTTGATCACAACCGCGATGTCGCGTCCGACGGCATTCATCACCGTCACCAGACGCTGCGCCGGTGCATTCATGAGGAACAGGAGCTTCGAGTAGATCTCTTCCTTCGACGGCATCGTGGCCAGTGCCTGGATCTGATTGATCGAAATCACTCGGCCTTCGACCACGCCGGACTTGAAACTGAACTCCGGATTGTCCTTGGCGTACTTGGATAAAGCCTTGGCTAACGCCACCGGATCGCCTGACGTGTATGCGATCGAGGTCACGCCAGAGAGGTTCTTCAGAACCTCCTCGACCTTCGTGCCCTTGGCCGCGCGCTCTGCCAAAGTGTTCTTCACCACCAGGTACTTCGCGCCGGAAGTTCGCAGCGTCTTGCGCAGCTCGTAGTCCTGGGCCACGGTCAGCTTGCTGTAAGTGGTCACGATCAAGCTGGAAACGTTCTGCAACTCCTCGCCCAGCTGCTTAACCTGCTCGGTTTTCTTTGCTCGAGTAACAGCCATGTCGTTAGTTCCTCTTCAATCTCGTATGCCTGTGTGGTGACGGGCGACTCGCCCGTCCAGCGCAATTAGGCCTTCGCGGCAGCTTCTACTGCGCTGGTGTCAATCGAAATTCCCGGGCCCATGCTGGAACTCAGATAGCACCCCTTCACGTATTTTCCCTTGGCCACGGTCGGCTTGGCCTTGACCACGCTGGTAATCACAGTCGTGGCGTTGTCGACCAGTTTCTCGGGTGGAAACGAAATCTTCCCTACCGGAACGTGAACCAGCGCCGTTTTGTCGGTGCGGAACTCCACCTTGCCGGCTTTGACTTCCTGCACCGCTTTGCCCACATCGAACGTGACAGTGCCGGTTTTCGGATTGGGCATCAGACCCTTGGGGCCGAGAACCTTACCCAGCCGGCCAACGGATTTCATGACGTCCGGAGTAGCGATCAGCGCGTCGAAGTCGGTCCAGTTCTCTTTGTTGATCTTCTCGACCATATCCTCGCCGCCTACGAAGTCGGCGCCCGCCGCCTCGGCTTCCTTGATCTTGTCGCCGCTGGCGATGACCAGCACGCGCTTCGACTTGCCCAGACCGTGAGGCAGGACGACTGTGCCCCGTACCATCTGGTCGGCGTGCTTGGGATCGACTCCGAGACGCATCGTGATTTCGACCGTCTCGTCAAACTTTGCGTATTTCACTTTTTGCAGAAGCGTGACCGCTTCCTGCATCGGGTAGGGACGCTTCTCGACTGCCGCCCGCGCCTTAGTGATGTTTTTTCCTGACTTCTTCATTGCTGTTCCTCGTCTCCCACCGCTCGTCGCTGTTCTGGCAAGCCGTAGTGTTTATTGACTAGAGAAGTAGCAGAGCTACGTCTCTACGGAATCTATCCAACTACTTCGATGCCCATCGACCGCGCCGTTCCGCGAATGCTCTTAATCGCGGTTTCCACCGACGCTGCATTCAAGTCCGGCATCTTTTGCTTAGCGATATCTTCCACCTGCCGCGCCGTGACCTTGCCCACTTTGTCCTTATTCGGGGTCCCCGAACCCTTGGCTATCCCCGCAGCCCGCTTGAGAAGAATCGAAGCCGGCGGGGTCTTGGTGATGAAGGTAAAGGTGCGGTCGCTATAAACCGTCACGACCACCGGAATGATGAGCCCTTCCAGTTCCTTCGCGCTGGTGCGCGCATTGAACTGCTTACAGAACTCCATGATGTTGATCTGCGCCTGGCCCAGAGCCGGACCCACCGGGGGCGCGGGCGTAGCCTTGCCCGCCGCAATCTGAAGCTTTACTGAACCTGTTGCCTTCTTTGCCATAATCTCTCTTCGAGCGAGCGTGGGGCTCGCGTTTATTTCTTACGAATCCCGTCGCACGTCCTTCACAGCAGTCAGCGCCAACATGACGGTCGGAACGAGCTTCTTCTGAACCGGATCTGCTGCCAGCCCTAATCCTTCGATAGTGTGCGCGCCCATGACTTCCATCTCTCCGGCTTCGGTCATCACGACCACGTCGGGAACGGAATACTTGTCGGTCGCGATATAGACGGTCGCCATATCCCGCTCCAGCGGTCGGCCCTCAATCGTACGAAAACCCATCTTTCGAGACGATACGACACCCAAGCGCTCGAGCCGCATGCGAGAAATCCAACTGAAGGCCGCGCCCGTATCGACGTAGGCGTCCAGCTCTTCTACGTCTCCCGGCTGCGCGGGATTCCACACTCGCAACTTCACGCTGAAGGTGCCCATGCCGCCTTACGCCACTTTCTCTACCTGATTAAATTCCAACTCAACCGGTGTGGAGCGCCCGAAGATCGTGACCATGACCTTCAACGTTTCGCGGTCTTCGTTGACCTCATCCACAATGCCAGTGAAGCTGGCAAACGGGCCCTCGGTGATGCGCACGGACTCGTTCTTCTCGAACTTGACCTTGAGCTTGGGCTTGTCTCTCGACTCGCCCACGCGATACACAATGTGCTGAACTTCTTCTTCTGAAAGCGGCGTTGGCTGCTGACCCGTGCCCACAAAGCCGGTCACGCGCGGAGTGGACTTCACCACATGCCACACGTGATCGTCCATATCCATCTCGACCAGTACGTATCCGGGATAGAACATGCGCTCGCTGGTGTACTTCTTGCCGCCGCGCACTTCGGTGACCGACTCGGTGGGAATGAGCACCTTGCCAATTCTTTCCTGCAGCCCGAATGCCTGAATGCGCGACTCCAGCGACTCCTTCACCTTGCGCTCGAATCCCGAATAAGAGTGGATGATGTACCACTTCATATTGGGATTGCGCGGAGCCTCAGGGGCCGAAGCGCCGTTCGCAGTTGGCGGTATTTCGTTTTCTCCGCCGTCTGCTCCGGTTGCGTTTTTTTCTTCCTGCATAGCGCGCTGTAAGATTTCAGCTTCCTTCCTTGGCATCAACGATGGGTCAAATATTTAAACAGATAATTGATGCCGCTGCCGATGGTGTTGTCCACGATCCAGAAATACAAGCCGAAAAGAAAGACCGTAATAATGACCACAGCGGTCGTCGCTTGCACGTCTTTGAACGAAGGCGCTGTGACCTTCTTCATTTCGGAACGCACGTCGTTATAGAAGGTCTTGACTTGCTCGGGCCAAGCCATGACCCGGCCAGTCAGGCTTCGTTCATCCGCGCTCGCTGCTGTAATTGACTTTGCCATCTTCTTTATCTCAACCCCGCCACTCCAACTTCTGCTCTCGTGCTTCGATCTCTGGCAGGGGCGGAGGGATTCGAACCCCCAAGTTCGGTTTTGGAGACCGACAGTTTAACCGTTGAGCTTACGCCCCTAAAGTTCATTGCGTAATTTCGTGATTGTGTAATTTAGCAATTGAAAAACTCCCTGTCTTCAAGCGCCAAATTACAAAATTTCTCAATTACTCAATTATTTCACTTCTTTGTGCGGCGTATGCTTCCGGCAACGCTTACAAAATTTCTTCAGCTCCAGCCGGTCTGGAGTAGTCTTTCGGTTCTTGGTGCTCGAATAGTTCCGCTCTTTGCAATCACCGCACTGCATCGTAATAATTTCTCGGGGCATGAAAACCGCTCCTAGCTTCTGGCTCTTAGCTTCTAGCTCAAGAACCTAACTGTCATCCTCAAGGCGACGCTTTTTGTCGCCGAAGGATCTATGTACTTCTCCGCTTACTGCACAATCTCGCTGATGGTTCCTGCGCCTACCGTGTGTCCGCCTTCGCGGATCGCGAAGCGTAAGCCCTTCTCCATCGCCACCGGCGTGATCAACTCAATTACCAGGCTGACATTATCGCCCGGCATCACCATCTCGGTTGCCGCCGGCAACTCCGCTACGCCCGTCACGTCCGTCGTTCGCAGATAAAACTGCGGACGGTATCCTTTAAAGAATGGCGTGTGCCTCCCGCCTTCTTCTTTCGTCAGAATGTAAACCTCGGCCTTGAACTTGGTGTGCGGAGTAATTGATCCCGGCTTCGCCAACACCATGCCGCGCTCGACATCATCCTTGCCAA
>Ga0210409_10001955_pt1 | contig 25610 bp, 18 predicted proteins | sample IncBWH17MmetaG_FD_161649 | JGI IMG/M metagenome (GOLD analysis project Ga0210409, IMG submission 161649) | Forest soil microbial communities from Barre Woods Harvard Forest LTER site, Petersham, Massachusetts, United States - Inc-BW-H-17-M | ecosystem: Environmental > Terrestrial > Soil >...
CAGTTGGCGCACAAAAACTAACTTGCCGCCAAAGGATGCGGCGGAGTAAAACAACTCTGTCCCGGCCTCTCTCGTTGGCCGGTTTTGACCTGATCGCCGTTGGCCGGTTTTGAGCTGATCACTGAGGCAACTCTACAAAATTGAACACATTGCGCAAGTTTAAAGGCAACTCCTGCACCTGCTTGCTCGACACTTCTGCGCTAAGGTTGGCATTGTCGGTCTGCAGGAGAGGAGCGGCTGCCGTCACCTCGATTTGCGTGGAAGACCCTACAGTAAGACTGATGTTTTGGCTCACTGACTGTCCCACCTCCAGCATGATGCCTTGTTGCTTGAAGGTCTTGAACCCAGACGCCTCTACCGCGAGGGTGTATGTGGAGGCAGGCAACAGTGGGAACGAAAAATTACCTAGCGCGTCGGTTTTGAACGTGCGCGTGATTCCTTTTTCGGGGCTGCTTAGAGTCACATTGGCGCTTGCCACACGCGCTCCAGAAGGGTCCGAAACCGAGCCTGAAAACGATGCCGTTGAAGCTAGCGTCTGGCTATTGGCGACGGGCAGGACCGCGCTGATTGCCAGCGCAACGACGACCAGAAATAGAAACAGAGAACTTCGGAGTTCGGACATTGGCACGGCTCTCCTCTCGACGCGGAGTAGAGTTATCGGTAACTGTACCGAAGTTTGAGCATCTAATATCACCGGGCTCCTCCTTGTCAAGAGTTTTTTCAAGCACGCTGACCCCAGTCGGCGAGCACAGCGTTTGCGACGCAGATTGGCTGACTCCCTCGAGCCCTTAGTTGCTTTGAGATAGATCGGTAAGCCACCGTGTTGACGGTGCTTATCTGTCGGCAGGCAGCAATCAAAGTTTCTTAGCGGTAAGTTGAGATCCTACTTGGCGCCAGAGTCGTAGAACTTCGAAGTACGAGGTTCGGTGCAATCGCCTCGATCGCGCGAGAGTTTCCTCCGAATGCAGGTTGTGCCAAATCGAGCAACGCTCGAAATGCGATGCTTGCGATTTGGTTCTGTGGCATTTGCACTGTAGTGAGCGGCGGGGTCATGCATTGCGCCGATGGAATGTCGTCAAATCCAACCACGGACAAATCTTTGGGGATGTTGACAGATAGTTCGAAGGCCTTGCGCATTGCCCCAATTGCCGTCAGGTCGTTCGAGCAGAACACAGCCGTTGGTCTGTCAGACAAGGACATCAAGGCGGAAACTGCCTGCCCCCCCGCGGCCATTGTGTGATCTCCCTCAATCAGCATTTCTGGAGGCGTCTCCAAATCAATCTCCTCCATGCACGCGTGAAACGCCTGCTTTCGCCTTATTACGGTTTTCAAATGTGCTGGCCCACTCACAAACGCGATGCGCGTGTGGCCCAAAGCGGCGAGGTGTTGCACAGCTTGGCGTATACCGTGTTGGTAATCAATTTGAACGGTTAGGAGGAGACCTCCAACGGAATCAACGTCGATTGCGACCACGGGCACCTTGCGGGAAGTGAAAATGTCGATGAGAACTGGCTCGACACCCGAACCCAAAACTGCCACCCCGTCGATCCTACGCTCGATCATCTGCCGAGCTGCCGGCTCCTGCAAGTGGGGATCCCGGATCATCGGGCTCAGCAGGATTCCGTAACTGTGCTGGATGGCCAGTTTCCCAAATGTTTGGACGATGTCCGGGAAGCCTGGGTCGGTGAGCTCCGCGATGAGACCGAACAAGCTACTCCGACCCGAAACCAGCGCCCGAGCTACGGTGTTTGGGTAGTAGCCCTCCCTTTCAATGACTTTTTGAACCCGTCTAGCTAACGCAGGATTAACAGTCGGCACCCGATTGACGATGCGAGAAACGGTAGCAATCGAAACATCGGCCCGTCTCGCGATTTCTTGGAGTGTCATTCCGCGTCTCCACCCAGATCAGAGGTCTCGATGCAGTTACCGATAATGTTTTCCATCAACAACCCTGCCTTCAGGTCCAGTTGGACGGAAACTGCATTTCACCGTCAATGCGAGGGATTGTCGAAGATCACGCGAACCACATAGGCGTACTTAAATGTGCTCCGCGCAGGCAGTTGCAGGTGCAGGCCATCGGCGCGCTGTTCGAACCCCAATTCCACATTATTGCCCAGCAATGTAACCGACCGGACGCGTTGACTGCCGGTTGTTTGTGCGAGCGAGTGAATTACTGCCTCCCCGTTGGCTGGCCGGGCAAGTCCTATCGCATACAGCACATCGCCTTTGGTCGTAAAACGAAAATCTTCAGGTTTGTAGGCGGTAGTGTCGGTATCGTGAAACGAGCCCGCTGCTACCTTCGTCGGGCCTTCTCCATAAACTCTCCACGGGCGAGTGCCGTAAATCGCCTCTCCATTCACGTTGAGCCATGCGCCGACGTCTAAGAGCACGCGCTGAACTTCATCGGGGATTGTGCCATCTGAGCGCGGGCCGATATTCAACAGCAAGTTACCATTCTTACTGACGATATCAATGAGTTGATGAATGATGAATTCCGGCGATTTGAAGGTGTCGCCGTTGATGTAGCCCCAGGATTTGTTGCTGATTGAAGTGTCGGTCTGCCAGTAAAGCGAGCGCATATCGCCGAGTTGTCCGCGTTCGATGTCGAGAACGCCAGCGTGCTCCTGCATCGCGTAGTCTTTGTAATTGATGACTCCGATATGGTCGCCGTATTTCAGGGAGCTGTTGAAATAGAACGCGGCGAAGCGTGTGAGATTCGCCCGGATCGAAGCCTGCCCGATCCACCAGTCGAAGTACACGATGTCAGGGTGGTATTTCTCAACCAGTTCGCTGCTGCGCGCAAGCCAATCGTCAGCCCAAGCCGTTGAAACGTAAGTGAAATCGTTACTGAGAGGGGCGCCCCACGGAGAGATCCAAGTGTGGGCTGGGCCATAGAAAGCCGCGTATTGTGGATCGTTTATATCGGAGGGAATCTCGCGTCCCACACCAAGAAAGAAATTATGTTCCACCCGGTGTGACGAGAGACCGAAGTGAAGACCCGCGGCCCTCACCGCATTAGCCAGTTCTCCTGTGGTGTCGCGATGCGGGCCCATTTTGGCGGCCGTCCAGTCACTGAGGCCGCTGTCGTACATGGCAAATCCATCGTGATGCTCGGCAACGGGAACTACATATTTCGCACCCGCCTTCTCAAAGAGCTCAGCCCAGACCGTGGCATCGAACTTCTCGGCCTTGAACATCGGAATGAAGTCCTTGTAGCCGAATTTTTCCAGCGCCCCGTAAGTCGCAATGTGATGCTTATACTCCTCTGACCCCTCCCGATACATGTTTCGCGGATACCACTCATTGCCGAACGCCGGGACCGAGTAAAGCCCCCAATGAATAAAGATCCCGAACTTCGCGTCTTTATACCATTCGGGCGGCTCATATTTTTGAAGGGATTCCCAGTCGGGACGAAATGGTCCTTGATGGTCGGCCGTATCGACATCTCTGAGCAGGGCGGCCCGCGCTCCATCGTACTTGCTGGTAGCCGCTTGCCATGTCTGATCAATGCTGGCGGGACCGTGGGACACCGTGGGAGCTGTAGCACTCTGCGCGTGGAGAACCGTCAGTGAGGACAGCGCCACAATAGACGCGCCGATTCTACGAATTGAGCATGACCACCGTACAGAGCGCAATAGTGTAACCCTCCTTTGCACTAAGCGAGAGACACGTCCGCCGACGAGTTCAACCTGCTGAATTTTGGCCATAGGAACCCGTATAGGGCGATGAAAACAAAACAGACCAGAGGCACGATAAAGCCAACACGCATCGAGTGCTGGTCAGCGATGTGGCCCATGAAGGGAGGAGCAATCGCTCCCCCAACAATGGACATCACGATCAGCGAGGAGCCAAGCTTGGTGTGTTCGCCTAATCCGCGAATGCCCAGCGCGAAAATAGTTGGGAAGCCAATAGACATGAAGAAGAATGTTGCAAACATCGCATACAGCCCCGCTTTGCCGCCCCCGATGGTGATCCCTACGAGCACGACGTTGAAAAGCGAGTAGATGGCGAGCACACGCTCCGGCTTGAACTGGCTGATGACGGCACTCCCGCACAAGCGCCCAATCATAAACAAGACAAACCCGATTGCGCCTAGCCATCGCGCAGCTTGTAGCCGGGTGACTCCCCGATCGTTTTCAAGCACGTAATTGACGAAGAAGCTGAAAATCCCGGTTTGTGCTGCAACGTAAAGAAACTCAGCAACAATGCCGAGAGTGAAATGCGTGTGCCGAAACATGTCCCAATTTCTTGAGACAAGAAGGTAGGCAGCTACGTAAGCAACGACGATGAGACCATATTTCACCGGCTGGAAAATCGCCTGGTTCAGATCAAGCAAGGTCCAAAGTAAACCTAGTATTGGTGCGATAAAGAAATACAGCAGCCCGCAGGTTGCGGCTAACACTACCGCGATAGCTGCCGACTGGGCGCCCGAAGGCTTCAACCGATTCGGGCCGGTCGTGGGTTGATGGCTTTGATCTTCGGCATGCAAATCCGGGACTCTCGAAATGCCAAATACGGCGATCAACAGAACCACAAAAACCCCAATCGCTATGTAAGGCGTCGCGAGTCCGGCATTTGCATCTACTCCACCGCTGCGGGAGAAAACAAAGTAGCCCCCGACAATTGGTCCGAGAATCCAGCCGGCGCCATTCAGGGTTTGAGCGATGTTGATGCGCGTTGGTCCAGGTTCCGGTGAGCCCAGAACGGTCGCATACGGATTCGCAATCGTTTCCAGGCACGTCATCCCCGCTCCAATCACAAACAAACCCAACAGAAAGGCCCAGTAGGTGCCGATGGTTGTAGCTGGAACAAACCAGAATGAACCTGCCGCAATCAGCGACAAACCGACAAGGATGCCTCCCTTGTAGCCGAATTTCTTTGCAATCAGGCCGGCCGGAATCGCCATAAGGAAGTAAGCCAGATAGTTCGCCGCTTGCACCAGTCCCGACTGTTCCTTGTTGATGTGCAAAGTGTCCTGAAAATGCTTGTTCAGGACGTCAATCATCCCGTTGCAGAACCCCCACAGCAGGAACAACGAAGTCAGCAGTAAAAAAGTGAAAGCCAGGTTTTCGCCCTTCGCTGTGCGAAACAATCCACCATGTGTGTCGGCCGAGACAGCTGCAGCCCTTGGCTCACTAGTGAAAGAACTCATGTGCTCTAATCCAATGAAACAAGAATCTTCTTGAACCCTGAAGGATTTTCACTCCAGGAACGCAGCGCCTCTGGCGCTTCCTCAAGGCGAACAACTAAGCTCACAAATTGCTCTACTGGTAACTTTCCGGCCTCAAACAGCCGGATCACTGCATTGAAATCTTCGGTTTCGGCATTTCGCGAGCCGAGGATGTCCAATTCCTTTTGCACGAACAGCTTGGTCTCGTAGCTCACCGGTTGTTTGGCATACCCGATATAAACGACCCGACCTGAATACGCGACTTCTTCGACGGCCGCTCGGAACGTCTCGGGAGTACCAACCGCTTCGATGATGACGTCCGGACCACGGCCGTCAGTTACCTCCGCCAAACGTTGGCGCAACGATTCCCTCGCACTGTTGATTGTGATGGCGCCAAAAACGAGTCGCGCGAAATCAAGTTTCTCGTCATCTACATCGATCGAAATTGTCCGAGCACCCCGAGAACTCGAAGCCGCTACGGCTCCGAGCCCGACTCCTCCACAGCCGAACACTGCGACTGTGTCGTTTGCGGTGATTCGTCCACGCGACGCCGCATGGAAACCTACGGTCAGCGGCTCAACAAGGCATAACTCTTTGAGCGTCAGGCTTGCTGGAAACAATCTCCCCGGCGGCAGCGCGACGAATTCGCTAAGGGCACCGTCGCGTTGCACACCCAGTGTTTCATTGAACTGACAGGCATTTGGTCGACCTCGCAGGCAGGATGCGCATTTCCCGCAGCTGGAATAGGGAGACACAGCCACGTCCGTTCCTGCAGAAAGCCTGCTGTCGTGGCCTATGTCTTCGAGAACTGTGGCCGAGACTTCATGCCCAAGAATCCGTGGATACGAAACAAGTGGGTTGAGTCCGCGAAAGGAATTCAAATCGCTGCCGCAGAATCCCACCATCCGCACCCTCAGCAATACATTCCCGGGCGTGAGCACTGGATCCGGAACCGTCTCGATCGTCGACTTCCCCGGTTTCTTAAGTACAAGTGCCTTCATTTGTGAACGAAAGCTGTTTGAAGCGATGAATCAGCGTTGCGAGGCGCGTAAACTCTTCTGTGTTCCGTTCTTCGACCGCATTGAAATGCGAAGCCGCTTCTCCGCGTCGGGACTCCAGTACCCGCATTCCAATTCCAGAAACACCGATGTATATGGAATGCGCATGTTGGTCTTGATTAGCAGCACGCGAAACTTCTCACCTACCCGATCCAGAGTTGAGATGATCTCTTCGTGCGGCAGAGTACGGACTTGATGGCCCTTCAGCAGAGCGCCTAATTTCTGCCGGTACGAACTGATCCCAGGCGCATCGTCATCGCCAATGAAGTTCAATTCCTTGTCCGTATAAATGTTCGGCTCAATGTGCTTGCAACCACCAAGAATGGCAAAAGTCTCTTCCAGAACTGTAACTTGTTCCTCATCGACCACTATGGTTTCAATCGCCCGTCTCGATTGCGCGGGATAGGCCGAGTCCGCTATGACAAGCCAGTTGCGGTGACCGTACAGTTGGAGCCGATCTTTGAGGAATTCCTTCCAGTTGGCTTTCATCTTATTGTCAATTCTTCATCAGAGCAGATCGCAACCTTGCCGCATTTCCCTGATGCCATAAGAGAGTACGCATTCGCCGCATCCTCAAGGCAGAAGCGGTGCGTGATGATGTCGGCGGGATGAAGGTTCCAGCGTACGAGACGTTCCACCAACTCTTCCATCAACCACGTTGATGTGACCCATGATCCATAGATCGTCTTCTGATCGTGGATTATGTCAGGCGATGGCTGGAACTCGACGCTACCACCTTCACCGACGAATGCGATCTTCCCCCATTTGCGTGTGGCCCGGATCGCGGCAGCACGCGCGTTAGTGTTCGCGGAACAATCAATCGCCCGCTCGACTCCGAAGCCGCCTGTTAATTCTCTGACCTGATGCACGTTGTCGGCTCCTGCATGCAAAACAAAATCACACAGTTTGAGAGAACTAGCCAGCTGCAGACGCTCGAGAACAACATCAATTCCGATTATTTGGTGGACACCTAGCTTACGGGACAATGCCGCCGCTGCGAGTCCTACAGGCCCGAGTCCGGTGATCAATACGGAGTGGTTGCCGTTCAGCTGAATCTTTTCGATTGCTTCGTATACGGTCCCGAAGCCGCACGCGACCTGCGCCCCATCTGCGTACGAAAGCTCACCCGGCAATGCAATGAGATCCTTCTCTTCTGCAATCATGTAGTCGGCCATTCCCCCATCTCGTTGCCAACCGTATGCGCGCCGATACTTCTCATTCGTGCAGGAAATCATGTAACCACGGCGACAGTCGTTACAAACGCCGCAGCCCGAGATGTGATACACGATCACGCGGTCGGCGACTTCAAAGCGCCGGCAACCCGGTCCCACGTCGACGATTTCGCCGCTTGGCTCATGGCCGGCGATAACTCCCTGGTAACCTTCGGGTCCCTTGCCGAGATGCTCGTGATAAATGCACCGAATATCGGAACCGCAGATTGTGGAGGCCTTAACCCTGATCAGAACTTCGCCATGGGTCGGGCGAGGCATGGGAACCGAGCGAAGTTCGACTCTGTCGTTTCCAGGAAGAAACGCGGCTCGCATAGTTTGTCCCATAGAATTCATTCCGGATTTCAACCGCGCTGCTCAAGCTGGCGCTATCTCACCGGTTAGATCCCAGAGATCTTCCCAGGACTGAGCTTCTTTCCAAAGAAACACCTGGCCCTTAATCAATCGGCAATCGCGGTCGATGGCGCTGATCGCTAGCATCTCATCGGCACTTAGAGGCTCATTCACGACGGATTCGAGATTACTGAGATAATGGCTCCGGTTTGTGGAAAATGGAATGGGAACCTGCCCGCGCTGGACTGCCCATTTCAAACAGACGGCAGCCGGATGCACTTTCAGCCGTTTCGCTATTTTGAGGATCACCGAATCCTGGGTTGGTGCCGTGTCATCAGGGGTACGATCTCTCTCAGGCCGGCCTGGCGAACCGACCGGGCAATACCCTACCGGAATCACTCCATTGGAAGTGACGAAATCGAACAGCTGCGGCTGCTGAAAATGAGGGTGCAGTTCCATCTCATTCGCCGCCGGCTTGATTCGAGCATCCCGCAGAAGAAGCTTCAACTTGGGGATTGTCATATTGGAGGTTCCAATATGGCGAACCAGGCCTAGATCGACCAGTTCCTCCATTTTGCGCCAAGTCTTCATGAACTCGGCGTGAATGTAGGGTTTCGCGTCTTTGCTGCGGGAACTCACGTCACAGCCGGGCGGGTGGAAGTTGGGAAAGGGCCAATGAATCAGGTAGAGGTCGAGATAGTGCAGTCTCAAATCCGCAAGCGATCGCTGACAAGAGGGGACTACGTCTGTTTCGCAATGCTTATCATTCCACAGCTTCGAAGTAATCCATAATTGCTCGCGTCCGATGCCTCGGAGAATGTGCTGCAACGCGAAACCAATCTCGCGTTCGTTTCCATAAACGGACGCGCAATCAAAATGCCGATATCCCACTGCCGCGGCGCCTTCGACAGCGCCTGCCACCTCGGCAGCCGAAACGTGGTCTGAACCGAAGGTTCCTAACCCAATCGCAGGCATCCGTGCCCCTGTGTACAGGATCCTCCGAGGCACCAAGCCAGGATCGACGTCCCCGTGAATCAGCGGCCCCGTACTCCGTGTTCCCATTTTGAATTCCAATCGTTTCTTGAAGAACCGCTTCCTTTTACCAGGGATCAGAAGCTCTATACTCGCAGCACGATAAGCGGTAAAGTTACCGATGTCAACTGTAAGAAGCGGACCGGGCCCTGACCGCCGGCCGCAAATCTCGCGAATCCAAGTTATATATACTGTTGTGCGATCTATGAGCACACGAATGAAGGACATTGCCAGGGATCTTGGGGTGTCCGTAATCACTATCTCCAAGGTCCTGCGCAACCATCCAGATGTAGGAGACGAAACTCGCGAGCGAGTTCTGGCTCGGGTGAAAGAGCTCGACTATCGGCCGAATCTGGCCGCCCGCAGCCTAGTGACCGGCCGCACCTACCTTGTCGGACTGGTTGTTCCGGATCTGCTTCACCCGTTCTTCGCAGAGATCGCCAAATCCCTCTCGGAGACGTTGAGAGGCAGTGGGTACTATCTGATCGTTTCGTCTTCTGAGGAAGATCCGGAAGTTGAGGAACAAGAAATTAATCAGTTGCTAGCCCGGCGTCTCGACACTCTGATCATCGCTTCGTGCCGCTCCACCGTAGATCTCTTCTTCCGTATTGAAAAGCAAAAGACCCCCTATGTTCTTATCGACCGCAGCTTGCCTGGGCTTGCCGCGAATTTCGTTGGAGTGGACGATGAAGCTGTCGGAAGACTTGCCACAAAGCATCTAATTGACATCGGATGCAAACGGATCGCTCACATTCGTGGGCCGGAGACCAGCACTGGCATTCGCCGCGTTGAAGGGTACAAGAAGGCACTCGCACAAGCAGGCCTCAGGGCTATCGACGATTACCTGATTTCAGAACGCAAGGGCGATGTCGAAACCAAACAGCGGGGCGCCGATGCCATGCAACAACTCTTGAGCCTAAAGCCTCGGCCCGACGGCGTCTTCTGTTTCAACGACCCGTTGGCGATGGGCGCAATGAATTACGCGCTGGATCAAGGAATTCGTATTCCCGAAGACATCGCAGTCATTGGCTGCGGAAACCTTCACTATGATGATTCACTCCGCGTGCCACTCTCAAGCATCGATCAGCACAGCCGACAGATCGGCGAAGAGGCTGCGCGCATCGCTCTCGGGATCCTGAACTCAAAGATCCCGCCCAAGGCTGAAACCGTGGTACTTCAACCGCAGCTGATCCAGCGTCGATCTACAGAGAGGCGTGGAGCGAAACGTGTCCCCGGGCACACCAGGTCTCGTTCCTGACCCACTGCTGGCACGATTAGCTTCAAGTCCCACTTATAGTTGGCATTCTGTCTACTATTCGATACAGTTATCGATACACAATTTTGGGTGGGACTGCGGAGTGTGCCAGCCGGACTGATATCCGGGTAGCGGTTAACGATAACTGCGTATGCTCACAAATCGAAGACGCTTCATCAAAACTAGCGGCAGCATGGCGATTGGCGCACTTGTGCCTTTTCATCTCGTCGCCGATCTGAAAAACCTTCAGCCATTTCAATGGATAACCGGGAATCTGGTTTTTTCGTTCGACGTACAGGCCGGAAAACTGCGCCAAAAGCGGCTTCTCCCGTCCGGTAGCTTAATTCAGCAAGACAATTCCTCTGGCGTAGAAGTCGCCCTGCAATGCAGCGGGGAGAATTCTCCGGATCAAGGTATGAAATCGGGCATGGGCCAGCCCGGCGCCCGATTGTTGTTCGCTGGCTATCGCGAGGAGTCTACGGACGCCGGCAAGCGGCTGATCTGCACGCAAACAGACTCACTCTTGAACTTGCAAGTGGATTCTATTTATGAGGGATTCGACGGCGTTCCCGTCGTCCGGCGGCGTTCACGAGTTACGAATAACAATCGTGCAGCAATCGGTATCGAATTCTTGAGTTCGGCCATGCTCCATGGACTCGCCGCCCCACAAGAATATGATCGCGAACTCCGCATCCATGTTGCGATGAATAGCTGGATGGCAGAGGGACAATGGCACACGCTTCGTCCTTCCGAGATGGGCTTCGTAGAAAACGAACGAACGAGCTGGTCCGAGGCGAGGGCCGGAAGCATTGGGAGTTGGTCGACAGAACGATACCTGCCCATGGGGATAGTCGAAAACTTGAAACTAGGCCTAGCCTGGTTCTGGCAGATCGAACACAACGGATCGTGGTACTGGGAAATCTCCAATGCTTCGGCGCGCGACAACTATGCCGACGATGTATACGCGTATCTCGGCGGTCCCGATGACCTGCACTCCACAGCCTGGAAGCGTTTGGAACCTGGGAAAACCTATGAAAGTGTCCCTGTGGCGGTCGGCTGCGTACGCGGCGGGTTCGACCAAGCAGTTGAGGCGCTGACCCGGTACCGGCGCGTTGCCTGCGTAAGAGCAACCAAGAACGACTCGCGATGTCCAGTAATTTTCAACGACTACATGAATTGCCTTTGGGGTGATCCTACAGAACAAAAGGAATTGCCTCTGATAGCTGCTGCCGCAAAAGCCGGCTGCGAATACTTTGTAATCGACGCCGGGTGGTATGCAGAAATTAAAGAGGATTGGAGCCCCACTATAGGGTTGTGGCAACCAACTTCCAGTCGATGGCCGCATGGACTGAAATTCGTACTCGATCAGATCAGACGCAGTGGAATGATCCCCGGACTATGGCTCGAGCCGGAAGTTGCCGGAGCAAAATCACTTCTGGCCCAGAAGCCAGACAGCTGGTTTTTCATGCGGCACGGCAAGAGGGTGCTTAAGAATTCGAGATATCTGCTGGATTTCCGCAACCCAGAGGTGTGGGCTTATTTGGATGAGGTGATTGCGCGACTTGCAAACGACTACGGCGTTGGCTATATCAAGATGGACTACAACGTCGATTCGCTGCAAGGCACAGAGCTCAACGCAGATAGTTTTGGCCAGGGCTTGCTTGAGCACAACCGTGCCCATCTCGCCTGGCTCGAGAGCATTCTGAAGCGCTACCCCGAATTGGTGATTGAGAACTGTGGCAGCGGAGGCGGGCGTATGGATTACGCCATGCTAAGTCTCCTGCAGGTACAGTCGATGACGGATCAGGAGAATTATCGAAAACTCCCAGCGATCCTGGTTGGCGCGTCGGCAGCCGTTTTGCCGGAGCAGTTGGCAATCTGGTCTTACCCCTTACAGAATGCTGATGCCGATCAGGCCAGCTTCAATATGGTTACAGCCATGTTGTGCCGCATCCACCAGAGTGGGCGACTGGACTCGCTTTCAATGGAAGCAGGAAAACAAGTAGCCGAGGGCATCAGGATCTATAAAGAAGTTCTTCGCAAACACATTCCCGAAGCAGTTCCCTTTTATCCGCTTGGAATGTCTGATGTCACTAATTCCAATGGTTCAGTTGCTCTCGGCATGTGCTCTCTGACGCAAACCCTGCTGGGAGTCTGGCGACTCGATGGCCCGGCAACCGCGAGAATACCGTGGACGTTGGCTGAGCCTAAACTTCTGTACCCGAGAGATCTTGGAATCAAAATCGCGGCCTCGGAGGGAACATTGCAGATTGAATTTCCTCGAAGCCGCATGGCCTGCTTGCTTACTGCTTGATGCGGCAAGTGGTGCTTCGATCACATCTTGCAAAATTCGTCAAACATCGCTCAATAGTCATTGGGCACAGATAGCAGTGGAGGAGAGTTGAAATGAAACACCTTGGGACCGCAATCATGTTGGCTGCAAGCCTTTGCTGCGCGCAAGCACCGGAAGAATTTCAGCCTTCTTCGACGAAACGTTTGGGGAGCAGAGTATCCGCGCGTTGACGCTAGCGGAAGAGTGCAAATCCGCCTAAAAGCCCCGGACGCTACGAAGGTGAAGCTGAACTTCTGGAGCGGGCCCAAAATCGAAATGGAAAAGCAGCCCGGCGGTTTCTGGACCGTGACAACGCCTCCGCTTGTTCCGGGCTTGCACTATTACACCTTGATTATTGACGGCGCCGAAGTCAGCGACCTCAACACGCATTCGTTTTTCGGCGGGACCAAGGAGGCGAGTGCGGTTGAGGTGCCGGAACCGGGTTCTGCGTATTATTCGATTCAAGATGTGCCTCACGGCCAGGTCCGGGAAGTTTGGTATCACTCGAAGATCACGGGCACTTGGCGGCACGCGCTCGTTTATCTACCACCGACTTACGATACCCAGACTACCGAGCGCTTTCCTGTGCTGTATCTCCAGCATGGCGCCGGCGAAGACGAAACGGGATGGATTCGCCAAGGGAATGCCAACTTCATTCTCGACAATCTGATCGCGGCTCGCAATTGCAGGCCCATGATTGTGGTCATGGCGTATGGATACGCACGCCGCGCAGGCCAACCTCCTCCGGATCTAACCGGAAAACCCTTTGGCTCTCCGGAAATGCTGAAAGCCATGCAGGACATGGCAGCCGCATTTGAAGACGATGTAACCCAAGTTCTGATCCCGTATGTTGATTCGACTTTCAGGACACTTTCTGATCGGGATCACCGTGCCATGGCGGGGCTTTCGATGGGAGGAATGCAGACCTTCCAAATTACCCTCAATCATCTTGATCTCTTCTCCTACATTGGCGGATTCAGCGGAGCTGGAGGAATGCTTGTGCTCGGCGACCGGAAACTCGATCCCAAGACGGATTACAACGGCGTATTCGCTGATTCCGCCGCATTCGCGAAGAAGGTGCATTTGTTGTGGCTGGGCGTCGGAACGCAGGAGCCGGAACGAATGCGTGCGGGCCTGCTACGGCTCCATACCTCGTTTCAAGACGCAAATATTCAGCATGTCTTCTATGAGTCACCAGGAACAGACCATGAATGGCAGACGTGGCGACGTGATCTGAAAGACTTCGCTCCTCAACTTTTTCAGTCCGGGGGAGCGAAATGAACTATCGCAGAACAATCGTCTCGTCAGCATTTGCTGCTTGTATCGCTTTCCTGAGTTTCACCGCTTTCGCACAGGAAACGTCTGACTTGCCTTACACGAATCCCAAGCTTCCGCCGGAACGACGCGCGGCGGACTTGGTACATAGCTTGAGGCTCGAGGAGAAAGCCTCGCAACTGGTGAATCAGGCACGTGCGATCCCCCGATTGAAGGTCCCGGCTTACGACTGGTGGAGCGAGGCTCTGCACGGCGTTGCAGTTGATGGCACGACGGAGTTTCCCGAACCTGTAGGCCTCGCAGCGACCTTCGATATACCGCGTATTCACGAGATGGCCACTACCATTGGTATTGAAGCGCGCATCGTTCATGCTCAGGGGGTACGCAAAGGAACCTTCCCGATTTTTCATGGTCTCGATTTCTGGGCGCCCAACGTAAACATCTTTCGCGATCCACGGTGGGGACGCGGTCAGGAGACCTACGGCGAAGATCCATTTCTCAGCGCGCGAATGGCGGTCGCCTTTGTCACGGGAATGCAAGGCGATGATCCTCGCTACTACCGGACCATCTCGACGCCCAAGCATTTCGCCGTGCACAGTGGACCTGAGCCTACGCGCCACTTCGCAGACGTGGACGTAAGCAAGCACGACCAGCTCGACACTTACTTGCCCGCTTTTCGTGCCGCCGTGGTTGAGGGACACGCGGGGTCCGTCATGTGCGCATATAACGCGATTAACGGGGAACCCGCCTGCGCTAGCCAGTTTCTCCTGCAGCAAACGCTTCGTGGAGCATAGCAATTCCATGGCTACGTAGTTTCCGATTGTGACGCGGTTCGAAACATTTTCCGGGATCACCACTACCGCCCGACTCAGCCGCAAGCCTCGGCGATCTCGCTTTTGCGCGGGATGGACAATGAGTGCATCGACTTCGCTAAAGTGCCGGACGACCACGACTACCGCCCTTACATCGACGCGGTCCAACAAGGATATTTGCCCGAGAGTTCTGTCGATACCGCGTTGGTCCGCCTGTTCACGGCTCGCATTCGCCTTGGCTTGTTCGATCCGCCGGACGTGGCTCCATACAGCAAGATTGACGAGAAGGCGCTCGATGACGCAGAGCATCGGGCTCTCGCTCACCGCATGGCGAACGAGTCGATGGTGTTGTTGAAGAACGATGGAGTGCTGCCGCTCAAATCTGCCATGCGCATCGCAGTGGTCGGGCCGCTTGCCGATCAAACTGCTGTTCTGCTCGGGAACTACAATGGCACCCCGACGCACACAGTAAGCGTACTGGAAGGAATGAAAGCGGAGTTTCCGAATGCCAAAATTACATACATTCCTGGAACTCAGTTTCTTTCCAATCGTGGCGATCCGGTGCCTGCATCGGTCCTGACCACTCCTGACGGTAAGCCGGGCCTCAAAGCAGATTACGGCTCCCGAACAGGGTTCGACTCCAAACCTACTCCACTCGCGTCGCGAGTTGAATCGGGCGTGAACCTGAAAGATGGAAACCTGCCCGAAGAAGCAAAGACAACCAAGACGCTGTCCGTGCAATGGAACGGATTCTTGAATCCGATTGCCACCGGCGATTACCTGCTCGGCATCAAGGCCGATGGCTTCGCAAGAGTGTCGGCGGATGACAAGCTCGTTACACAAGGATGGGGCAATAACACCCACCTCGGCCAGATTCATCTGGAGAAAGGCCATCCAGTCAAACTCGATGTCAGCTACAGCCGCTTTGAAGAAGGCAATCATGATGCGCAGCTGATCTGGGCACCGGTAAATACCGTGCCCGATCCTGCTGCCGTTGCCGCTGCTCAGAACGCAGATGTAATCGTCGCGGTGGTCGGAATCACAAGCCGCCTTGAAGGCGAGGAGATGCCGGTTGATCAGCCGGGATTCTCTGGGGGAGACCGCACCAGCCTGGACTTGCCCAAACCAGAGGAAGACCTGGTTCAGGCTGTGGCTGCGACTGGTAAGCCACTTGTCATTGTGCTGATGAACGGAAGTGCGTTGGGAGTGAACTGGGAAAAGGCGCACGCCAGTGCCATTCTCGAAAGTTGGTATTCAGGAGAGGAAGGCGGAGCGGCAATCGCTGGACCCTGAGTGGAAAGAACAATCCAGCAGGACGCCTCCCCGTCACATTCTATAAAGATGTCCATCAGTTGCCCCATTTTGAAAACTACTCAATGAAAGGCCGCACCTACCGCTATTTCGATGGCGAGCCGCTGTGGCCCTTCGGGTATGGCCTGAGTTACACCACCTTCGGCTACGGCGATCTCGTTCTGCCGAACTCCCCACTCAATGCGGGAGACTCGCTCGACGCTGCCGTCACCGTCACAAATACCGGCAAAACTGCTGGCGATGAGGTCGTGCAGTTTTACCTGAAGTTTCCAGATGTACCGGGTGCGCCAATGCGTGCGCTTCGGGGCTTCCAACGCATCTACTTAGAACCAGGGGCAAAACAAAAGGTCGACTTTCATCTGAATCCGCGAGACCTGAGCATGGTGACCGAACTCGGGGACATTATCGTAGCGCAAGGCAAATATACAGTTTCGATTGGCGGCGGCCAGCCGGACACGGGAGTTCCTTCGATCAGCGGCACCTTTGAAGTCAATGGGCAGATTATTTTGCCGGAGTAACAAGACTGCGGGTTTGGTTGGAAACATCCGATGAGACCCTTGGAGGCAGCGAAATGTACTGGCGATTTCTGCGGGCGTTCTTCTGTCACGCCTTTGTCTTGTCTGTCTACGCTTGTGCTGAAGTAGATAATTCCTGCGTCAGCATGCGCGAATTCAAAGCGCCGAATGTCGAAATTACAAACGTTGCCAAGATTCCGGCTGGCACCACTGAAGAAAAGCCCTGGGGCCAGGGTCGGACTGCGCCGCTCCCGGGTTATTGCCGGGTTGAAGGAGTCATGAATCGCCGAACTGGAGTTGGCGGCGAAGAGTTTGGCACTACATTCGCCCTGGCAATGCCTGACAACTGGAATGGCGATCTGCTGATGCAAGGAGGAGCTGGCAGCAATGGTATCGTCATGGCGCCGCTCGGACTGAATGCCGCTGGAGACACGCCCGCTCTTATCCGCGGATTCGCCGTTCTCAGCAATGACAGTGGTCACAAGAGCCACCATCCGGGCTTTGATTTTGATTTCGTCAAAGATCAGCGGGCCTACCTGGATTTTGCCTATCTTGCCAACGCCGAAGTGGCCGTGCTGGCGAAACAACTCATCGCGCAGTATTACCGAAAAGAAGCAGCTTTCTCATATTTCTCCGGGTGCTCGACCGGCGGGCGTGAAGGGATGATTCTCTCCCAGCGCTATCCCACTGTTTTCGACGGAATTATCTCCGGCGATCCAGCCATGCGCACGGTCCTTTCGAATCTGGCAATTGGGAAGTGGGTCCCAGTAGCATTCAATCAAATCGCACCCAAGGATGCCGATGGAAAGCCAATTATCACTCAAGCCATTACCGACGATGATCGCAAGTTGATCGCGGATGCTCTTCTGAAGCAGTGCGACGCCAAGGACGGGGCAGCCGACGGCATCATTTCCGATCCCCTCAATTGTGATTTCGATCCCGAAGTGTTGGCGTGTAGGCAGGGGAAGGATCAATCATGTCTTTCTCCGGCGAAAGTCGCCGCAATCAAGAAAGCCATGGGAGGCCCAAAGACTTCCGAAGGAGTTCAAGTGTATCCCGGTTTCCTCTACGATACGGGCATCACCGCCAGCGGTCCTATACGCGGCATCCTCTCGCCGGGCCCAGACATCTTTGGACCGGCGACGACAGCGATGGACGTCGATGTTGAGAAGGAAGCGCTCGCGGCCGCGCAGCCGCTCACTGACTCAATGTCCACAAATCTGACCGCCTTTTCTGCACATCGCGGAAAGCTGATTTTCTACCATGGCGACAGCGATCCCTGGTTTTCTCCCCTCGACACGTTCGCATACTACAAGGACATGGCATCTGCGAACGGTGGTCTCGATACCGTGTCTAAGTGGAGCCAGTTCTACTTCGTTCCGGGAATGGGGCATTGTGGCGGCGGCCCAGGACTGGATCAATTCGATTTCCTAGGTGCGATGGTTAACTGGGTCGAGAAAGGAATCGAACCTACATCGGTGACCGCGACCGGAAGAGCCTTTCCCGGCCGCAGTCGCCCACTGTGTCCTTATCCCAAGCATGCGAATTACAAGGAACAGGGCGAAACTGAAGATGCGAGTAATTTCGAGTGCCGCTGATCCCTGCACAACCCCGCGACCGAGCAAGTTGTGCAGCGAGCGGACCGTGAAACTGGGTGCCCAGACGCATGTCATATCATGTGGGAGCGAAGGAGCAGGTTATCAATCCCAATCTATGTTCACGCGAATCATCGTCCGTCTCCTCCTGGCCCTGATCTCAGCCCAAGGCTTGTCGGCCACCGATTTTACGATGAAGGTGACCGACAAGAACTATCTGGATACTCAAGGTTTCAGTGTTTTTCTCTACGACAGCACGTACCATCCCGTTTTTGTAGACCAAAAGAATACGGCCATGGAGATGATTCTCCACGGCCAGCGCATCGCCACCAACGGAGACGTGCGACTGATGCCAACGCCGGAACAGTGGGACTTGGTGGCAACCCTCAAAGGGCGACATGCCGACAAGGCAAATAGCCGGCTCACGGCCGACCTCGCCTTCCCGACGTTCGACCTCAGTTACACACTGGAAGTGGCAGCGGAGCCAGGCGGCGTGGAGGTTAGCATCAATCTCGACAAGCCGCTACCGGATAAACTGGCGGGGAGGGCGGGCTTCAACCTGGAGTTCCTGCCGTCGATCTACATGGGCAAAGCTTACCTGGTGGACGGAACCAAAGCCGGTATCTTCCCGCGTACGCCGAACGATCCGATGACGAAGGTTTTGCCCCTGCCCGATGAACCGAAAAAGGCGTACTACTTGGAGGACTGGGATAAGGCTAAGGGATACACTCAGCCGCTGCCGTTCGCCGAGGGCAAGAGCATCACTCTGGGGGTTGACGATTCGCTGGCCCGGGTGAATGTGGTGTCGGATACGGCCAACCTCATGCTTTTCGATGGACGCGACCGCGCTCAGAACGGCTGGTTCGTGTTACGTTCGCTGATCCCTACAGGCAAGACCACCGGCGTCATAGTCTGGCACATCAGGCCTGACGTGATTCCGAACTGGACGCGGCCGCCCGTGATCGCGCACAGCCAGGTCGGTTATGCGCCAAGCTTCTCGAAGGTGGCTGTGCTCGAACTCGATCCGCTGTACAACGCTCCGAAGACAGCCAGACTGCTGCGTCTGATGGAAGACGGGTCGTACAAGCAGGTGTTTGAGGGCCCGATCACGCCTTCAACACCGTGGCTACGCTACGCCTATTCAAAGTTCGACTTCACCTCCGTGAAGGACCCCGGTCTTTATGTAATCGAGTACGCGAACCAGCGCACGGCGCCCTTCCCCATCTCCAAAGACGCTTACGCCAACATCTGGCAGGACAGCCTGGATCATCACATTGCTGCGCAGATGGACCACGTTTCCGTTCGCGAAGGCTATCGCATGTGGCACGGAGCTTCGCACCTGGATGATGGCCGCATGGCGCCCGTCGTAGGGGAGCAATTCGATGGCTGGAATCAGGCCACAGCAAAGGACGGAAAGTACAAAGGCGGAGATCACATCCCTGGAATGAACGTGGGCGGCTGGTACGATGCCGGCGACTTCGACCTCGAGGAGCCTGCGCAGTTGAGTGTGATTCAGAGCCTCGCTCTCGCGTATCGCGAATTCAATCTCAAGTACGACGAGCTTACGGTGGATGAAGTCGCCCGTGAGGTTGAGATGCACCGCCCCGATGGCGTGCCCGATACGGTGCAGCAAGTTAAGCACGGGGCAATGCTCATCCTCGCGCAGTTCCATAACATTGGCCATGCCATCCGCGGAACTCACGAGCCGGATCTGCGCCAGTACACACAGGTGGGCGACGGCGCGTCGAAAACTGATGGCCGCATTTACGACCCGAAGCTCGGCCCGAACGAAACGAAAGGCGACTACTCCGGCAAGCCGGACGATCGCTGGATCTTTACTACGAACAACCCGTATTTTCAGTGGAATGCCATCGCGGCATTGGCTGCTGCGGCGAATACGTTGAAAGGCTGGGACGACGCGTTGGCGAAAGACTGCCTCGACACCGCGATCACAGCATGGAACGACACGAAGGCGAACCCGGCGCAGTATCCGACCGACATTTCAGAGCGAGAGACTCCGGCAGGTGCGCCTGCAGGTGGTGCGCTCGCCGCGGCTCAGGGAGTGGTCGCTGGCGCTCAAACGCGTCGTAACCCAGCGGGCAACTCGGGTACTACCAGTGCACCACCACCTACGCCCTCTGGATCCGCCCGTCGCGCATTTGGCATCGGAATGGACTGGGCTGCGGCTCTGGAATTGACGATCGCCACTCACGGCGCCGAACCATACAAGTCCCGTTTGAAGGAATTATTCCCGCAGATGATCACTCCGCAGCAGATGGACTTCCGCGGTTGGACAGCGGTCCACGCATTGCCCTATCTCGACACGAGCGCGAAAGATCAAATGCGCGAGGCGGTAAAAACATACATGGCGGGTTTGGACAAGCGGTTGGACGAGACCCCGTTCGGCGTGCCCCCGAGCCTCGGCACTTGGGGCGGATCGGGCGCCGTGGTGGACATGGCTATCCGAATGTATTTCCTGCACAAGGCGTTCCCGGATCTCGTGAGCCCCGAATACACACTTCGCGCTGTCAACTACATTCTCGGCACGCACCCCGTATCCAGCACTTCGTATGTAGCTGGCGTCGGTACGGTCTCGAAGACGAAGACGTACAGCAACAATCGCGCCGACAATGCCTACATCCCGGGTGCCGTGATTCCGGGATACATCATCATCAAGCCGGATTTTCCAGAGTGCATCGACGACTTCGGATTCCTGTGGTTCGAGGATGAAGCCGTCGTGGCCGGGTCGGCAAGCTGGGTGGTGGCCGGCAACGCTGCGGACGCAATCATTAAGGAATCGAAGTAGGTCCAGAACTATAAGCGCCGGCATTGGACTGAATAAATCTGCTTCACTCGGAAGGGCCTTGCGTGTATAAGGGGCCATTCGGTTGGTCAAAATGGAAATCCCGCCTAAGTTCCCGAACCCTCCTCGTTGTCAGAGACTTCCGCTCCGGGGCCGCCCATGACATTCCGACCACTCATCCTGGCTTCCCTGTTTCTGCTCGCCGGTTTCCCTTCACGTTCGCTGAACGCACAGGAGCCTGCTCCTGCTGCCCCCGTTCAGGCTCCCGTCATAAAAGTGGAAACGCGCATCGTGCTGGTGGACGTCGTGGCCACCGACAAGCAAGGACAAGCGGTCCCCGGCCTGCGGGAAAACAATTTCCAGATCACCGAGGACGGCACCGCGCAGACCATTTCCTCATTCGAAGAGCACAAAGGCGCGGCAGCCACGGAAATCAAGCTTCCGCCGATGCCTCCCAATGTCTTCACCAACTTCCCCACCACGCGCTACGCCGACTCGGTCAACATCCTGCTGCTCGATCTGCTCAACACCCAGCCGCAGAACCAGGCGTTCGTCCGTCTGCAGGTTGCCAAATATCTGACCGAAGTCCAGCCCGGCACGCCTCTCGCGGTGTTCGCTCTCGGTTCCCAGTTGCGCCTCGTGCGCGGATTTACCACTGACTTTTCTGGACTTTCCGCCGCACTCGACGACAAAAAACTCGGCGTCACGCCTGAAGTTTCTCGAAATTTGCCGACCGAGTCCAACCAGTACAGCGACGCTGAGATCTTGCGGCAAATGCGTAAAAGCCAGGATGCGCCTTCCGCGATCGACGCTGTGGAAGCTTTCCAGCGCGATGAGGCCGCCGATCGCGCCGGCGCGCGTATCGAGGTTACGCTGCAAGCCTTCCAGCAAATTGCCCGCTATCTTTCCGGAGTTCCGGCCCGCAAAAATCTCATCTGGTTCTCAGACAATTTCCCGATCAGCTTTTTTCCCGATACCCGAGGCAAAGTACCCAAAAACCAGGAGTACATCCAGAAGACTTCCGACATGCTCATTGCGGCGCAAATCGCCATCTATCCCGTATCGGCACTTGGTGTCCTCGGCGACCCCACTTTCGATGCCAGCAAACTCGCCGGCTCGCGCCGCGAACTCGAAACCCGCCTGAGAGCCAATCAGATTGCCATGGAAACCATCGCCGAAGAAACCGGCGGCCGCGCCTTCTCCAGCACCAACGCTCTCGACGATGCTCTGAAGGACGCCGTCAACAATGGCTCGCATTACTACACGTTGGCCTATTCGCCCGCGAACAAAAAAAACGACGGAAGATTCCGCCGGATCCAGGTGCGCCTCTCCGATGACGGTTACCAGCTTTCCTATCGTCGCGGCTACTACGCCGACAAGCCGCTGCCCGAGTCGGCCTCTGAAGAAGCAGCCGACGATCCGCTGATGCCGCTGATCGGTTTGGGCATGCCCAACTTCAACCAGATCCTGTACAAGGTGCAGGTCGCTCCCAAGAATCCGCAGCCTTCGCCGAACGCACCGCGCGCCGGAAGCAACACTAAGCTAAAGCCGCCGTTCACGCGCTATGACGTGAACTTCGCGGCGGCGTTGCCGGACATTGCCATGGGCGCGGACTCCGACGGCGTGCGGCACGGCCACATTGAAGTGATGCTCATCGCTTTCGATCACGATGGCAATATCCTCAATATCGTGAAGAAGCGCAGCAAGCTGGCGCTGGAGCCGAAGGTGTACATGGCGACGCAGGCGGTGGGAATGCAGATCCACGAAGAGATTGATGTTCCGGCCGGCGAAGTGTATCTGCGCACGGGAATCTACGATCTGAATTCCGGGAATTGCGGCACGCTTGGAGCTCCACTGAACATGACGGGCGCGCCGCAGATGACGAAGAAATAAATTCGCAGCTGTTTAGTCAGACCGCTACAGGAAAACACTTCCGATCACCGCATCCCTCCGGTCGCCGCTACAGATCGCTACTTTTGGCTGCCAGCATTATTGCCTTTATGACGCCACAAACGCCGGAGGGTTTGCAGAGGTCGATTGGCGCAAAATCAACCGTACCCACAGCTCAGTCTGTGGGCTTCTTGGTGGTTGGCGAAATACTCTTCGTCCCGAAGAATCTATGGGATACTGGGGTTAATGTTAGTAGTTCCACGAGTCCAAACCCGAAAGCATTTTCGTACAATAAACGTACAATGGAATCGGCAATGGTGCCTTTTTTGCCCCTTAGGCCATACCAAGAATCAATAACTTACGTGCTGACAACACGCTGAATAGTTCGACTCCGCCGCCTCCACCAGATCTTTTATTATCAATAGATTACAGACGCGTAAATTTTCTCAACAAGCTGTATTCTCAATCCATTGCGATTTTTCGGACGTGGGTTCCTTCGGCAGGATACATATCGCTCTAAACCGCCATCACTTCCTAGAATGTAATGGCTCAGACCGTCAACAGGAACCGGCCGGCACGGCGATCTTCATCGACTGACTTCTTGATGGCCCGAGAAAGGTCGGGAACTCTCTGTGCTTCGTGGTGATGAATTCGTGATTGCCCGCGACCAAATCGCGGACCAGTGTGGGCTTGCCGCACTGCCGAGGCCTGTAACAATAACAGCCGGCGTGTCCTTGAGCGCGCTGAACACCAGTTCGGCAGAAAAGCGCGGAAAGAACGCGTGATCGGTATCGTCCCTGCCGGGTAGAAGCTTCGTCTAATTCGGATTAAGGTTGCGTCTATCTCGGATTATAGACTCGTCTGATCCAGAACCGAACCTGGAGAGCGCCGGGACTCTCGGCTCGTGGAGGGGCGTCCCGTGCCTGGCTGTAGCGCTGAACGAATTCCGGGAAGATAGCGGCAAGCTTGCTCCCGAGGCGGCCTTAGTCTTTGTCGACCTTGCCTAGCTTCTTCGGATCCATCGCCAGCCCGCATGCGCACTGCGCATCGATCAAGCGAAGCCTCCCGATCGCGCTGCGCGGCCTTGCACACGATCGAACAGGCGCTTGACGAAACCCGACAGATGCTTGGGTCTTCCACGTCATTTAATCTGCCATTAATAGTTGCGATCCGCAATTTTCTTGTATTACACGCCGTAATACGGTAGACTCATGGGTATTAGTAATATGGCTTCTCCTCTGACTTTGAGACTTGACGCGAAGACCAGAAAGCGGATCGAGCGCATCGCTCGCCGCAGACAAGTCTCCGTCTCCGAAGTGATACGTCTCGCGATCGCAGCGTGGACGGAGCAGCAAGAGCCGATCACCGCACCCTATGAGGCGATTGCTGATTTGATCGGGGTGGCCCATGGCGGGATGCCCGGTCGCTCCACTCAGATGGGCCGCCGATTCTCCGAAATCCTCAGGAAGCGGCGGAACCACAAGTGATCCTCATCGACGCTGGACCACTTGTGGCGCTGGTCGATGCTGACGATCAGTATCACGAGAAGTGCGTCGATTGCTTGAAGAGCATGCGAGAGCCCTTGGTCACCGTGTGGCCTCCCCTCGTCGAAGCCGTCTATTTGCTAGGGGATCTTCCACAAGCCCAGGAAGCTCTGTGGGAGATGTTGGCGCGAGGAGCTGTGCGACTCCTCACCCTCGACCTGGTAGACATACCCCGCATTCGAGAGCTCATGATCAAATATGCCGACCGCCCGATGGATCTCGCGGACGCGGCACTCGTCAGAGTGGCTGAGCGAGAAGGCATCAGGAGGATCTTTACAGTGGACCGCAGCGATTTCTTGGTCTATCGCCTTCACGGACGGATCGGTCTTGCTATCGTCCCTTAGGAGAACTCGGGAATACGGGTCACCGTTGACCCGATCAGCTCGACCCAGTCGGGTTGCTCAGCCGTCTTTGGCTGGTGGTCGGTCGATTGCGCTAACTTCTTCAGGCGGGGAGTGCGGAAAAGAAGGCCGAAGCGTACCGGGAAGAGCATGACATTCTGGGTAAGCTCATGCCCATTTGGCAACGCCAGTGGATGGCTTTTGGATGCTTCTGCAATCAGCGCATTCCCACGTTTTTCACTGGCGAAAAGAACCAACTCCTTTATTTTCGATGGCTTTTCACAGCACCCGCGTAGCCTTTCAGCCACCCGTTACTATTGGGTCGGGGATTGCCGAATGTAGCCGGCCGCAAACCAACGTTTCTCAATTTAGCCCCGATGGGCGCCTACAAGTAACTTGTTTGCCCAACCTCGTGGAGCTTCACGCGGTATCGCCCCTGTCCACGGCAAGCCGCCGGGCCATGCGCCTCTCCTCTTTCTTCGCTGCTTCGCGTCGGCATCGCTCCTCGATAGACAGAACTGCTTCTGGGGAAGTCTTGCCGAACCGTTTGGAGTAGAGCTCTTCGATAAACTGCGGCAAGGGCAGCTTCCACGGCTCCTGCCTGTGGTTATCGATCTTGCCCAACTTCGCCGGGTTCATCCCCAGTTCGCGGGCCATGTGGACCTGGGCGTGAGACAAGTGGTGGCGCTTTCGCGCCTCGATCCATGCCTGCATCTTCTGAGTGGGCTTCTTCGTCTTCTTGGCCATACCATCATTTTCCTTCGAGACAAACGTCCTCCCGCATCTGGCATGGTTGGTCGGGGCGCTGGGGGCAGATTCGGGTCGAGGCTGTCCCGCTACCCTTGAGGTCGATTCTTTGCTTGCTCCATAGCGATCTGGTTGACATGTGACAACGCCTTCGACCCAGAGGCCCCCTCGATCGCTTTCAAGGCTATGTCCTGCACCTGCTGCTTAGCGTCTACTAGTTGCTTTTCGAGCGTTACGATCTGAGCGGCTTGGCGGGCTAGAGTCTCCTCCAGGGTCCTCACCTGCAGTTCAGCAAGCCGCTTCTCGGTCTCTGCGTCCTTCTTCAGAACGAGCACCTCCTGCTCGAACTTGGCTTCCGTCTCGCGTCG
>Ga0210409_10001956_pt1 | contig 25605 bp, 16 predicted proteins | sample IncBWH17MmetaG_FD_161649 | JGI IMG/M metagenome (GOLD analysis project Ga0210409, IMG submission 161649) | Forest soil microbial communities from Barre Woods Harvard Forest LTER site, Petersham, Massachusetts, United States - Inc-BW-H-17-M | ecosystem: Environmental > Terrestrial > Soil >...
TCAGTTGTTGGGTTCGGCACAACAGCCGCAAGCCGGACAACACGCCTCTTCCGCCGAGGATGGTCCCGCTCTTTGGCGCTGCCCCAAATGCGGTGGACCGATGAAGGTCATCGAAAGGCTCACCGCTGCCGAAATTCAACTTCGTTCTCCACCACGGACCAGCTCTGCGGCATGAAACTACTCTCTCCAACTCGAAAACTCTGCGTCTTTCCCGGCGCTCCGTATCTCTGTGCTCCGCGGTCAAACCAATCCCTTCTTCTAGCTTCTTCGACCACAGTCTTTGCGATACTTTTTCGCCGTAGCCAATTTCCGCGCGCACGGTGTCATGTGTCGTGCCCTGCAGCACAGTCTCGGCACGGCTTAACGCCGCTCCTTCCCACCATTGAATTTGCATAGGGCCCGCGTCCACCGCAACCACGGGCGGCCACGTCCAAACGGCTTTACCGGACGCGCGCAGAACTCCCTGCCTCCGTTTACTCCTCACCGAGAACGCGCATCCGGTAAAGCACTAGCGTTAATCAGGACCCTGCCCGCTGATTTGCCCCTATACTGTTCTGAAAGCGCTTGTTTTCGGGGGGGAATGTTCGATGTCCACAATGGAGGCTCTACGCCGTCCATATTCTTGTTGTGGTCGTCTTTGCAATTCCTGGCACATTGTTTCGACAGTCGCCAGAATCAATTCCACAAGGCTGGTACGTTTTACCCGAACTCCAAGCTGAATCACGCCGACATCACCACCTTGAGATGCTTCAATTATTCGCGCAACGAGTGGGAAGTCAGCGACGAAAGTGTTGGCGTTAAGATTACAAAATGGGCAGGAAGAAAGGCCGATGTTCCATCGTTGCCCGCATTGTTGAAGGTCCAGCCCGGGATGCCTGGCCCGACTCCGAGCACAGATTTGGTTGGCGCGATGCATTTTGCGCAAGGTTGGCTATTTGCCTACGACGGGAGTGGATCGGGTGGGAGAATTATGGCTTACGAACCCCGATGGAAGCAAAACAAAACGGATAATCAGTGAAAACGTTCGCGGTATAGTGCCTCTCAATGGTGACAGGATTCTTGTTCTATCTGCGTGGGTTGCAATGATACCGGACTATGGCAAGGAGTATATTTTCTCCAATCCGATCGGGTTGAACATCAAGCTCCTATACTCGACTCGATGGTGCGCCGATGGCATCCACAAAACTGCCTGATGGCTCGGTTCTTCTCGTAACAACTCGCAGTTTGCACGCAATCACAACATCAGAATCGCAGAAGAAGCCAGAACATCGCTTCCCCGATTGGGTGACAGCGCAATATCCCAACTCGATTGTTGCCCGGCCTGATGGAACCATATTCATTGGAATGCGCATGTTCGTTCTGCGGCTCACCCCAAATCCCACGGGATATAGTGAAGACTGGCTGCTTCCGAATAGCTGTCCTACGTTTGAGTTGGATGAAAAAGAGTTGGATTGTGTTTGTAAGTCCCGGTAAGCCCCGACTGCGTCTTCGACGCGTCGCTAGTGCCAGGAACTTCTCCACACAGATTTGTTGATTTGAAAGGATTTATCAAACAAGTTTCTGGAGGAGTCTAATCGGAAACTGACCCGCTAACCGACCAGAGGACGCAGTAGCCGATTGATTTCTGATACAAGATTGCGAAGAATCCACGCGCTTTTCCGAGGATCGTGAAGCGGTATCGCAAATGGACGACGTGGAACGGATGCCGGAGTGCCGAGAGGCAACTGTATCTTGGTGATTATAAAGTGTTTATTTCGATGAATCGGAAATACCCTCGCGCGCATCCCATGGGTGTGGACGTGGATCTGAAGGAGGGTTATCCCGATGGATGGGCGTAATGTCGAGACAATAGGCGTGCGCCGCACGGGTTGGGCTGCTCTAGACCGCGATCCGCAGCAGGACAAAGTCGAGTTTGTCTGTCCGTACTGCGGTGCGCGAGACGAGAAAAATGCCAGACGCGAGCGGATGCTATATCATTTCACGGACGGCTTTCTGCAGGATTTGCAGGGCGAAGTGACGCAGTGCCATTCCTGCAAGAGATCGCTGCGCGTGGTTCCGGTGGTGTTGTTGCACGACCAGGACGAAGAGCGGCGATTTGAAGCGGTCTTCTCCGACGAATTGGCTGCCGCTTCGAAGAATTAATTCGTTCGACGATTTGAAATTCGAAAAGGGCTAAAAATGAGAACGGGGCACAATCATCGGCGCCCCGTTTTTCTTTTGCGATTTACTGAGATTTAGTAGCGGTGCCAGCAGCCGAAGCGGTCATAGTAGCCGCGGACAACCACTGGGCGCCGTTCGAAACGCCGGTAGTCGACGCGCGGGCCGTAAAACTCGCGACGGACAACGACTTCACGGCGGACGATGCGATCCCGCTCATTCGCTTGCGCGTTGGGTGCGCCTGCGAAACACAGAGCGCCGCCCAATACGGCCGCAGCTAGAGCTGCCTTGCCAAACATGGACTTCAAAATATTGCTGAACATTGCGTCCTCCCGGGCGTCTCCAGGACTGCTCTCGGGTTGCGCCCTATATTCCATGAAACACCCTCACTCACGGAATGTTGCGCGATGCATAAGAGACATGGTGACAGGGGAACGCTGCACATTGTTCACAAAATGAAAAGAGCGCAGCGGAATTCCGCTGCGCTCTGATGGAAGCTCAAGAGTTAGTGGCCGTGATCGTGGTCGTGCTCGTCCCAATCGTGTTCGGTGTGCCATCTGTGACCGTCTTCATCCCACCAGCGATGGCCATGTTCCCAGCACCATTCCCTTGCGGCAGCCAGCGCTCTGCGCTGTTCGGCAACTTGGGGGCTGTCCCAGCCATGTTTCTCAGCGGCTTTGTGCAAATTGTGATCAATATTAATAATGCGCTTTTGGCAGTCCTCAGCTTGTGACTGTGCAGCACCGAAAAGCAGGAAAGTTCCGGCGAGCGTGGCTCCTACAAGCAACGTCTTTCTGACGAATGAAAACTCCGCGCAATGTCGCATGAGTGTTTTTCTCCTCCGACTCCACCTTAATAAACGCAGCGAACGACAGCTATAGGGTGGAAGCCGTACAACGGTGTGAGGTAATCCTGTAGACGAAATTGACGACGGGTTCGTTCAGTAGGCCTGCAAAAAGGGATCGACTTCCATGTGATATTTCTCGAGGCCGGCGCGGATGTGGTCGAAAGCTTCGTCGACGCTGTCGGCGAACTGCAGCATCTTGTATTCGTCTTCGTTGATCGTGCCCCAGTTCACCATGGCCTTCCAATTCAGGACTTTGTCCCAGTACCTGCGGCCGTAGATGAGGATGATGTTGTGCTTTGCGAGCTTTCCGGTTTGCAGCAGCGTGAGCATTTCCCAAAGCTCATCCATGGTGCCAAATCCGCCGGGAAAAACGACGAGAGCTTTGGCGATTTGCGCGAACCAGAGTTTGCGCATAAAGAAATAGTGGAAATTAAAGCTGAGCTCGGGGCTAATGTAGGCGTTGGCGAACTGCTCGTGAGGCAGCTCGATCGAGAGGCCGATGGACTTGCCGCCGGCTTCGCTGGCACCGCGATTGGCGGCTTCCATGATGCCGGGCCCGCCGCCGGAGCAGATGACGAAGCGGCGCGGCTTGGGTCCGAGCGTCAGCGACCAGGAGGTAATCTTGTGCGAGAGCTGGCGCGCCTCCTCGTAATAACGAGACATTTCGAGGAGGCTCTTGGCGTGGCGCACTTCGCTTCGGTGCCGGACCTGCGCCGCTGCAGATAGCTTTCTGACGTTTTCTTTTTTCAGCCGCGTGACCCGAGCTTGCGCCGTCTCGTGAGATTCGATGCGCGCCGAGCCGAACATGACGATGGTGTCGGCGATTCCCTCTCGCTTGAGCTGCACAAGAGGATGGAGATACTCCGCCAGGATGCGAAGAGGGCGCGCGGGGGTACTCTCCAAAAACCGATGATCCTCATGGGGTGCTTTTGGCGCGTGCTGGGGCTTGAGCTTGGGCTGACCTGCGGACATGGGCTGTTCTCTCCGAAAGATGCAAACAATCATTGTAGGAATCGCGGAGGCTCGCGGCAACGTCTTCCGGCGAGGGTGCGTCGAATTGAGTACACTGCGGGAACCGGTCTTTGCTAGCGGAGAGACAGAATGAAGCAATCCAGACGTAAATATGCATTGGTGCTCGTTGTTCTGCTTGGGGCTCTGCTTGCGGCAGCTGGAGCATCGCGGGCGCAGGCTCCCGAAGGACCGATGATTCCCAGGCCCGGCCAGCCGATTCAGCAAGCTCCGCCGGACGTGCAGGCCAAGCTGAAGGTTCAAGTTGCGCTGGTAAACATGCCGGTGACGGTGCGCGACGCGAAGGGCGAAATGGTGCATGACCTGGAAGCCAAGGATTTTCGCATCACCGATAACGGCGTCGAGCAGAGGATTTTGCATTTCGATCTCGGAGGCGATCCTGTTTCCGTGGTGATTTTGATCGAGACAAGTTCGCGCATCGATCCGCTCCTGCCGCAGATGCGCAAGACCGGGATTCTTTTTACGCAGACGGTGGTGGGACCGGAAGGCGAGGCTGCCGTGGTGGGCTTCAACGACGCGGTCGACAAGTTGCAGGACTTCACAACGAACGGCGATTCCATTGAAAACGTGGTGAACCAGCTGCAGTCGGGATCTTCGGGGTCAAGGCTTTATGATGCGATGGCCGTGGGCGTGGACATGCTCAGCGCTCGCATGCCACAGCCGACAGCGGAGAATCCTGGCCGGCGGCGCTTGCTGCTGATTATGTCCGAATCCGTGGATGTGGGGAGCGAAGCGAAGCTGGGCGAGGTGCTGCGAAAGGCACAGCTCGCGAACGTGACGATCTACAGCGTGGGACTTTCCACCACGCGTTCTGAACTGCATTCCAAACGCAAAGACTCGGAGCCGACGCCGATAGCACCACCGGGCATCATGACGCTGCCAGCGCCGCCCGGGACGATCCAGACTCCCACAACGGAGGAGAACCGCAACAGCGGCGTCGACTTGTTGGGGCTCGCGGTTTGGGCAGTGCAACACGCGGACAACAAGGTGAAGGATCACGCGATGGAGGTGGCTTGTATCGCGACTGGCGGGGCGCATTTGTCAACGTACAAGGACCGGTCGATTGAAAAGGCCATCGACGAAATCGGCGGCGAGCTGCACGCGCAATACACCGTCAGCTATGCGCCAACGGATACGAACGCCTTTGGCTATCACGAAATCAAAGTGGACGTGGATCGCAAGAACTTGAAGGTTCGGGCGCGGCCTGGGTATTACCTTGCGCCGCCGGAAAGTTGAGAACCCGCCTCAGCAATCTCAAATAACTTGCTTCCAGTAAGTGACCTCGCGCGAGGCGAGAAGGGCGTCTTTGCGTGCGTTCCAACGCAGGAAGTGCGGCGTGCCGGTGTGGCGGGAATGAGCTTCGCGGCTGGCCCAAACTTCATCGAGCAGAAAAGCGCTTGGGCCCTCCGCGGAACGGTGGAGGTCATAGGTCAGGCAGCCGTCTTCTTTGCGTGTGGGGCCTACCAGAGCGCGCAGTTCGGCCTCCAGGAGCGTTGCCTGACCTTCCCGCGGGCGCAGTTGCACGATGAGGGTCACAGCATCCTTCGGGAGCTTGGGGCTCGTAGCTTTGCTGGATTTGCGGGGACCGGCTGATTTTTTCTTTGTTTTGCGCTTTGCCATAGTGGGCGGGATTCTACTCCAACATGGGCAGAAAATCCCAATCCGAGGGGACGCGCTAGAAGAGCGTCCCTGTTTAGGAATTGAGGGGCAGCAACGCTCCCTACTATTTTTCGGCCAGCTTGCGGCCGGCGTTGAGGCTGTCGAAATTCAGGATAGTGTTGAGCACGAGCGAATACGTGCCACGCGTTTCGCCGCGATACACCGGGTTGATGGAGAAGAGCACGACGTGGCCGCTGCCCGTGGGCACATCCACGACGGCGGGATGCTGTGCGATTTCATCGGCGCCTTCGACGAGGCCAGAAATGAGCAGATCTTTGCTGTCCGCATAGCGGAAAATGACGCGCGCGCGATTCGCAGGAGGGATCGCGCGGAAATTGTTGTGCAGCTGCTCGTCGGTGAGCAGAGGATTTTCCCAGATTTCGGACTTGGGCTCGTCGGGGACTTCGATGGCTGGGCGTCCAGGCGTGAAATCGGGATCGTCGGCGGTGCCGCGGCCGGTGGGGCGGGTGTGCATTTCGCCGCCGAGTCGGCGCCCGCCGCGCGCGCCGGAAACACTGCTGAGAGAAAAAATCGGGCCGTTGTCGCAATAGGCAGAGAGCTTTTCGTCGTAACCGTAGGCGATGGGGCTGGCGCCATCAACGAGCCGCGTGCCGACTACGGAACCTACGATTTTCATTTTCTGCGCGTTGCCGACGCTTACGCCGTCGGCGAGGCCGATGGACAGCGCAAACCGAGAAGTGTCGGTGGCGGTAAGGAGAACGCCGCCCTTTGCCACGAAGTTTTGGAGATTGGCCACGCCTTCCCAGCCGAGGCCGGGGCGCATGTCGTCCGTGGAATCATTTTTGCCGACGAGGTTCGGCGTTTCCGGCGTGTTCTTCCACGGAAGCGGATTGCCCCAGGCGCTTGGCAAGCCGTTGATGATGGCCGTGGGGCTGGAGAAGAAGCCGACCGGCGGAAATAGGATGACGTCGTACTTGGCGTTGAGATCGCTGGTCTTGGAGAGGGTTTGCGTGCTGATGTAGTCGTAAGGAATGCCGAGGTTGTCGAGCGCAATGCGCCACCAGCCTTCCGCCTGCGTGCTGAGCCAGGTGTGGACAAACGCAATGCGCGCGGCGCGCAAAGGATGCGTTTTGACGCTGGGCATCGCGGAGACCGGCGTCGCTTGCAGACCTAGCTCGGAAATGGCGTCATTGAGCTGCGCTCGGGTGACGTTGCGCAGGAGGAACGAGCCGCGGCTGAATTTCTTTCCGCCGCTTTCGAAGGGTTCTTCGGCGGCTTCGATCGAAGCGTCGTGCAATTTGTAGCGCAGTGTGGCCAGAGATGGCTCGGCGTTATTGTTGATCGCAAAGATTGTGCCTTCGCCGCTCACGCCGCCGGGCGCACGGATTTCTTTCACGCGCTCCATCGCAACATCGAGGACTTTCGCATCGGTGATGCGCGTCACTTGCACGCCGAACAGTTCGCCAAACGTCCAGCCGGTATCGTCATAGGGCGTTTTCTGTGGGTCGTCGGGGCTCCAGTATTGATGGTCGAGGAGCGCATCGGCGATTCGCGAGTAGGGTTGGTCCAAGCGAACGATATAGCTGCCTGCGGGAAATTCGCGCGTTGTGGGAGCTGGCGGCGTGTCTTTTTCTTTCGTGTCTTTCGCGTCCTTTTTTGGTTTCGCGGATTTCTTTACGGGTAGCGTTACCGTGAAGGCCGAAGTCGCACGCGAAATTTCGACCGCTTGTTTCTGTAATACCTGCAATAACGCTGCTTGCGAGCCTAAGCGTGGATCGTCCGCGGGCAAAACATACGCAGCGGGACCTTCTGCGCCGGGCTTCGTGACGGAGCGTTTGGCTTTGAGATAAAAATTCTTTAGGAAGAGGCGTTTGTTCTCGTTGAAATAGTGGAGCGAGGTGAGCAGGCCGGTTTGTTCGTAGTTGTTGTTGTCGCGCTGCGACCACAAAGCCTTCGGGAGTGGCGGATTTTGCCGATACCAAGTGCGGGCGTATTCTTCCTGGTCCAGGGTGCGCTCCAGCGTGTCCGCGCCGCCGTTGCCGAATGTTTCGTACAGACGGCTGATGCCGTTGTGCATTGCTGCGATAAACATCAGATAGCCCGGCGACCACGTGTCAAAGACGCCGTGCGTGAAAACACCGGGCATGCCGAACTTGGTCATGTCCGAGACGTTGCGCCAGCCAATCATTTCCCACTCGTCTGTGAGGATTGGGTCGACCCAGGCGTTGAAGGGGCCGTCGCCGGCGGTGTTGTCGTACAGATAGGGCACGGATTCATGCAGGTCGTGCAGCACCTGGGCCTTCCAGCCGACATAGGTGTTGAGGACGTTTTCCGTGAGCTTCAGAGTGACGCCCATGGCATCGCGGTTGTTGTCGTGCGCGACGTATTTGCCCCAATAAATCAGCGGCGGATAAAAATCCTTGGGGTGAGAGAGATGCCAGCGATAGATATCCACCATGCGGTCGCGGCCGTCAACCTCGACGACCGGCGTGATGAGCGTGATCATGCCATCGCGAATTTCACGGATGTAGGGGCTTTCGTCGACCGCGAGGCGGTATGCCAGCTCCATTAACGCCGTGGGCGCTCCGGTTTCAGGCGAATGGATCGTTCCGGTGATGTAGTACACGGGCACGGCTTGGGCGACGATGCGGTCTGCCTCGGCATCATCGAGTTTTATTGTGCGGGGATCGGCCAGCTTCGCGAGGCGCGCGCGGTTCTCTTCCAGGTTTTTCAAATTTTCCGGAGAAGAGACCGCCACGGCGATCATCTCGCGCCCTTCCTCCGTTTTGCCAATGGAGAAGACCTTCACGCGCGGACTGGCCTTTTCGAGAAGGCGCATGTATTTGTACACGTCTTCCGCATAGGGCAGGATTCCCGGCGCTCCGGCCACGTCGCCGAGGACGGCTTCGGGAGTCGGAATATTCTTCGATGCCGGCAAATAGTCGACGAGGGGCGAGGTAAAGAACGGCTGCGTGGTGTACTTATGGATTTTCGCCGTGTAGGCGTCGTCCACGGGCTGCTTCGGGTCGCGAGCCGGGGCGGTTTCGCCGTCACCTAGCGCGGCGGTCGCCGCCACGGAAAGAAGTAGCAACATGGCGAAACTTCGCAGGATGTGCATGCGCGCTTTTCCAATACGAGTCATTTGGTTCTCCCGATGGTATGAAGTGGAACGCGGATTGTAACGCTGCTATTGGGCTGCGACAAATGTTATACACACGGGCGAAGGTACCTCGATGGTCTGGCCCGTCGGCGTCAGACTGCCGGTTGCGGGATCAATGTGGAAGACGACGATATTGTTGGACTCCTGATTCTCGGCGAGCAAGTAGGCGCCGGTGGGATCGATTGCAAAATGGCGGGGCGTTTTGCCGCCGGTCAAGACCTGGCCAAGAGATTTCAGCGTACCCTTCTTTTCGTCGACGGCGAAAACGGCGATGCTGTCGTGGCCCCGGTTCGAGGTGTAGAGAAATTTTCCGGAAGGATGCACGACAATTTCGGCGGCTTCCTTTGGACCGGAGTAATCCTTCGGCAGAGCGGAAATGGTTTGCAGGGACGTCAAACCGCCCGTCTTCGCCTGATAAGAGAACACCGTCACAGACGACTCCATTTCACTCAGCACGTAAGCAAACTTTCCGTTCGGATGAAACGCAAGGTGGCGCGGGCCGGCGCCTGGTTTCACTTTTGCAAAACCGGAAAGCACCGGCGTAAAAACTCCTTTGATCGGGTCGAAGCCATAGACGATCACCTGATCGAGGCCTAAATCGACCGCGAGAGCGAACCGATTGTCGGGCGAGGTGCCAATCCAGTGGGCATGCGGGCCTTCCTGACGCTCCTTATTGGGGCCGGAGCCGGAATGTTGGACGAAGCCGCTTGTGGTACCGAGGCTGCCATCATCGTGAATAGGAAACGACGCAATGCTGCCGCCATCGTAATTCGCGACCAGGACGAATGCGCCTTCCTTGTCGAGAGAAACGTGGCAAGGTCCGGCGCCCCGCGTGGGCACCTGATTCAGAAACTTGAGGGCGCCCGTTTTCGAATCGATGGCGAACGCGCTGACCGCGCCGCTGGTTCCTCCATTGAAATTGCCGATTTCATTTACGGCGTAGAGGAACTTGCCGTTGGGATGCACGGCCAAAAACGAAGGATCCGTCGTCTCGGCCGCGATGCCGATAGAGGTGAGCTGGCCCTTCTCTGGATCGAATCGGTAGGCGTAGATCCCTTTGCTGATGGTTTTTGACGTGTACGTGCCGACGTAGGCGATGTACTGGCCCTTCGCGGCGGGCTTTGGTGGCGCCTGTACCCGAGAGAGCAAAAGCAGCGGCGGGGATAGAAGAAATAGAACTGCAAACAATCGTCGCGTGATTTTCATGAGGGAAAAGATTCTAACACTAACTATTGAAGTTGCAGGGGCACAGCATCCCTTCGCTCGCGCTGAGGATAAAGCAGCGCCCCTACAAAGGCAGAGTCAGAGGCGCGTCTACTTCTTTTCTTCTTCCTGCTCTTCCTGCAGAACGGCAGCGGCGGCGACGGAATCGTCCTCTTCGAGGCGCAACAAACGAACGCCCTGGGTGGAGCGGCCAGCTTCGCGAATTTCATTGGCGTGTACGCGAATTACTTTGCCATCGTGAGTGATAATCATGACGTCGGACTCTTCCGTCACCTGAAGCGTTGCGACGACGGAGCCGTTGCGGTCCGTGGTCTTCATATTGACGACGCCCTTGCCGCCGCGAGACGTGATGCGGTACTCCGCCAGGGGAGTGCGCTTGCCAAAACCCTTTTCCGCAACGGTGAGCATCAGCGTCACCAGCGAGTCTTTGATCTGCTCGTTTTCGAGTTCTTCGAGATTCTGTGCGGTGACTTTGTGTTCCTTGGCGATGATTTCGAAATCGGGTTGGACGGCGTCCATGCTTACGACATAGTCGTCTTTGTCGAGGTCCATGCCGTTCACACCGCCGGCATTGCGCCCCATCGGACGCACCTCCGTCTCGCGGAAAAGAATCGCCTGGCCTTCATGGCTGGCAAGGAAAATCATCTGCTTGCCGTCGGTGAGCTTCGCTCCAATGAGTTCGTCCTTGCCGTCGAGATTGATGGCGATAATTCCCGTCGAGCGCGGATTCGAAAACTCGGTCAGCGTCGATTTCTTGACCGTTCCGCTCTTTGTCGCCAGGAAAACGAAGCGGCCCTCTTCTTCGAGGTTCTGCGCCGCGACAAGAGCCGTGAGCTTTTCGTCTTCCTGGAATTTCACGAGGCTGGAAATCGCTTTGCCCCGCGTGGCTGCGGCTGCTTCCGGCAGTTCGTACACCTTGAGCCAGTAGACGCGGCCTTTCGAGGTGAAGAGCAAAATGTAGCTGTGCGCCGAGGCAATGAACATGTGCTCGACGAAGTCTTCTTCCTTGGTGCGCGCGCCGATGCGGCCCTTGCCGCCACGCGACTGATGCCGGTAGGTGTCCGCCGCGGTGCGCTTGATGTAGCCGGCATGGCTCACCGTGATCAGCATCTCCGTATCAGCGATCAGGTCCTCGAGCTTGATCTCATCGACCTTGTCGACAATCTGCGTGCGGCGTTCGTCCCCGTACGCCTTTTGGACTTCGCGCAATTCTCCAGTGATGACCTGCTTCAACTTCTTTTCGCTCGAGAGAATTTCCTTCAGCTCGGCAATCTGCTCCCGGATGGACTTCAATTCCTTGAGGATTTCGTCGACCGAGAGCTGCGTCAGGCGGTGGAGTTGCAGCTCGAGAATGGCGTCCACTTGAATGGGCGTCAGCCCGTCAGAGACAGACCGAGTGATTTCGCCCTCGAGTGCGGCGACTCTGTATTTCCTGCCGTCCAGCTTGACGCCTTCGATCTTCCGGGACTTTCCGTTCTCCGTGATGGTGACGTCCTGCTCGGAAAAATAATTGAGCAAGTTCTGCTTGGCGTCGGCGCGGCCCGAAGAACCCCGAATGATGCGGATGACGGCGTCCAAATGATCGAGAGCAACCTGATAGCCGACGAGGATGTGCTCGCGCTCTTCGGCTTTGCGCAATTCATATCGCGTGCGGCGCAGCACGACGTCGCGGCGATGCTCAAGAAACAGCTTGATCAGCGGGATCAACCCCAACTCGCGTGGCTGGCCGCCCACGATGGCAAGCAGGATCATGCCGAACGATTCCTGCATCTGCGTGTGTTTGAAAAGATTGTTGAGGATGAGCTGCGATTCCTCGCCACGCTTGATTTCAATGACGATACGCATGCCTTCGCGCGAGGATTCGTCGCGCACGTCAGAGATGCCTTCGATCTTCTTGGTCTGCACCAGTTCGGCGATGCGTTCGATCAGCCTGGATTTGTTCACCTGGTACGGAATTTCGGTGACTACGATATTTTCGCGGTCTTTGCCAACTTCCTCGATGGCAGCCTTGGCGCGCATCATGAAGCTGCCGCGTCCCGTTTTGTAAGCGGCTAAGATGCCTTCGCGGCCGGCGATGTACGCGCCAGTCGGAAAATCAGGGCCAGGTACGATCTTCATGATTTCGTTCAGCGACGTGTCCGGCTTGTCGAGCAGAATCACCGCGGCTTCCACAATTTCGCGCAAATTGTGCGGCGGAATGTTCGTGGCCATGCCGACGGCGATGCCGCTGGCGCCGTTGACTAGAAGATTCGGAATGCGCGAGGGCAGAACGAACGGCTCTTCACGCGTCTGGTCAAAGTTCGGAACGAAATCGACCGTTTCTTTTTCGAGGTCAGCGAGAATGTCTTCGCTGATTTTGGCCAGGCGCGCTTCCGTATACCGCATGGCCGCAGGGGGATCGCCATCGACGGAGCCGAAATTTCCCTGGCCGTCGATCAACGGGTACCGCATGTTGAAGTCCTGCGCCAGGCGCACCAGCGCGGGATAGATGACGGCTTCGCCGTGCGGATGGTAGTTGCCGGAAGTGTCGCCGCAGATCTTGGCGCATTTGCGGTAGCCGCGATTCGAGGCGAGGCCGAGGTCGTTCATGGCCACCAGGATGCGGCGCTGCACGGGCTTCAGGCCGTCGCGCACGTCCGGCAGCGCGCGCGCGATGATCACGCTCATCGCATAGTCGAGATAAGACTTCTTCATCTCGGCTTCGATATCGACCGGCAGTAGTATCGACTTGTTTGTTTCGTCCGCCATTTCCCCTCGCTGATGCTTGAATTCTGTGTTGCACCGGCACGATATATCGTGCCCCTACGACTGATACCTATCGATTTGCCGCGTACTCGAGCACGTAAGCTCTCACTGAATCGAAGGCGTCCGCTGCGTTCGTAAAACGCCTGGGACCAAAGTGTTCCTCAAGTTGCTTCAAAAAGCTGTCACGCTGGGCATCGTTCTCGAATCCGATCGCGACGCCGCCTGCATTGTCTGGCGCATTCGTTGGCGTTGCGCGAAATTCGCTTACGCTCAATCCACGCATCCCTGGCAAAGTCGTCCAGCCCAACTGCCATATCATTTCGCGGACTTCGCTTTTGGCCGCAAGAGATAGAAAGCCCCGACGCCGATGGCCAGCACGACCAATACGCCGATCAGTTCGACCGTGAGAACTCTGTGCCAGCCTTCCGACGCGGAAGTGTCACCAAACCCAAGAGCGTCTCGCCACGCTCGGTATTCATGCACTAGACGCGGCAAGCGAAATCCGGCGGTGCAGACCGACGCTAGCAGCAAACCCCAACGGATAGCGTTTCGAATCGAGCCCGCATCCGCATTGGACTCCGCCGTCACCGATCAAATATCCAGGTTCACGACTTCGAGCGCGTTTTCTTCGATGAACTTGCGACGCGCTTCGACGTTTTCACCCATCAGCGTGGTGAAAATGTCCTCGGCGGCCACCGCGTCTTCGAGTTTTACCTGGAGGAGCGTCCGCGTGTCCGCATTCATTGTGGTTTCCCACAACTGCTCGGCGTTCATTTCTCCCAGGCCTTTGAATCGCGTGATCGTGAAATCTTTTTTAGCGTCTTCCACGACGTAGTTGAGGACGTCGTGCACATTTTCCTTGCTCACTTTGTCGCCGTTGCGGGCCACCGTGAACGGCGGCTTGTTGTATTCTTCGATCTGTTTGGCCAGCCCTCTCAAACGCTTGTAATCCGCGGTTGAGGCTAGCGCCCAATTCACTTTTTGGTTGTGTGGCGGGCCGAACTGGATTTCGTAGAGGCTGTGCTCTTCGTCGAAGGCCACTCTGCCTTCGAGCTTGAGTTTGGCCTTGTCCACTTCCTTTAAAAGCTTTTCGAGCGTTTTCTTGTCTTCGAAATCCGTCTTTTTCTCGAGCCCACTCTCGGCGAGCAACTCGACCAACCCGGGCTCGCGCAGACGCCGGCCTAGTTTCGCGGCGGCGGCTTCGTACTCCTGCACATTGAGAAGGAATTTCGTCAGGCTGGCGCCTTCGAGCGATACGCCTTCTTTCGCCTTCACGACGTGATCTTCCGTGGCGCGCTTCATCAGTTCGTGCGCGAATTCGCGTTCATCGCGAATGTATTTTTCGGTTTTGCCACGCTTCACGCGGTACAGAGGCGGCTGCGCGATGTAAATGTGGCCGCGATCGATCAGCTCCTTCATGTGACGGAAGAAGAATGTCAGAAGCAGCGTGCGGATATGCGAGCCGTCGACGTCCGCGTCAGTCATCAGAATCACTTTGTGATAGCGGAGTTTACCTGCGTCAAAATCATCTTTGCCGATGCCGGTGCCAAGCGCGGTGATGATGGCACGAATTTCTTCGTGTCCCAGCATTTTGTCGTAGCGCGCTTTCTCGACGTTGAGGATTTTTCCTTTCAGCGGCAGGATCGCCTGAAACTTTCGGTCGCGGCCCATTTTCGCCGAGCCGCCGGCGGATTCTCCCTCGACGACGAACAGCTCACAACGAGAAGGATCGCGCTCCTGGCAATCGGCGAGTTTGCCGGGCAGGCCGCTTGAATCCATAGCGGATTTGCGCCGCGTCAGCTCGCGGGCTTTGCGTGCGGCCTCACGGGCGCGCGCGGCATCGATGCACTTGGAAATGATGCGGCGAGCCACCGTGGAATGCTTATCAAACCACTCGCCCAGCTTTTCGTTAACGAGTTGCTCGACGTCGCCTTTGATGTCGCTGTTCAGTTTGCCCTTGGTCTGTCCTTCAAATTGCGGTTGTGGCAGGCGCACGGAGACGACTGCCACAAGGCCTTCGCGAACGTCGTCGCCTGTGATGGTCACTTCGTCCTTCTGCTCTTTGAGCATGCCGGCAGCGGACGCGAAATTGTTGATCGTCCGCGTCAGCGCGGAACGAAAACCGGATAGGTGCGTGCCGCCGTCCACCGTATTGATGGTGTTCGCGAAGGCAAAAACGTTTTCGCCATATGTGTCGTTGTATTGAAGCGCGATTTCGATTTCGACGGCGCCGCGCTTCCCTTCGATGTAGATCGGCGAATCGTGCAGCGTTGTTTTCCCACGGTTCAGGTGCTTGACGAACTCGCCGATGCCACCCGTGAAGCGAAACTCGGCGGTCTTTTCGGAACGTTCATCGGTGAGCGTAATTTTCAGACCTTTGTTGAGGAAGGCAAGCTCGCGCAAGCGTTGCGAGAGTGTGTCAAAGCTGAAGACTGTCTTGTCGAAAATAGTCGCATCGGGATGAAAGGTTACACTCGTGCCCGTTTTTCGGGTTTTCCCTGTTTGTTTTAGCTTCGTGGTCGGCTTGCCTTTTTCGTAGGACTGTTCCCACACCGCGCCATCACGCGAAATTTCCAGTTCGAGACGGTCTGAAAGTGCATTGACAACGGAAACGCCGACGCCGTGCAGACCGCCGGAAACCTTGTAGGTGTCGCTGTCGAATTTTCCGCCGGCATGCAGCACCGTAAGCACCACTTCTGCTGCTGGTCGCTTTTCCGTGGCGTGCATGTCGACGGGGATGCCGCGGCCGTTATCCACCACGGTGACCGAATCATCCGCATGTACCGTGACGTTGATTTCATCGGCATAGCCGGCCATGGCTTCGTCGACGGAGTTGTCGACGACTTCCCACACCAGATGGTGCAGGCCCATGTCTCCCGTCGAGCCGATGTACATCGCGGGACGCAAGCGCACGGCTTCGAGACCGCCGAGGACTTTGATCGACTTCGCGTCGTATTGATGACCCGGAGTTTTTCCGGCCACCGTCTCTTTATCGCCCATGTATGCTCCTGACGAAACTCTTAACGCCCAAAGACGGACCCCGAGCTATGCGGTGGGCCTCAGCGCTTAAAAACTTGCTCAATCTTTTGTGAAGCGAGGAAAGGCGTGCTCGCGGAATGCTCCGTACGTCGCCTTACCCTTTGATTCCGATCGCATGCGATCAGAACTCGTAGGGTTCCTGCTCCATCCCATCTCGCGCAGCGAGACGTGGCGAAGACTTCATAACTCCAAGCTTCCGGCTCACTAGCTCCTGGCGCGAAGCTAAATTGCAGAGCCGAATTTACTTGGCCGACGTGCCGATTGGGAGGTTAGCGAACTGCGAATCGACAGCCAACAAATTGTACTTGATCCGACGCCGTTTCTCAAGGCCAGAAGAAGCCGCAAGCGTTCTGTAAAGTACTTATTTTGTGCTATTTAGACTTGCCTTTGCAGGCTTGGCAGACTTCGTGGGGAATTCAAGTCTGGCGTAAAATCCGATCGGTTTTTTCGCCGGAATGGGTGTTTCCAGCATCTGGCGAATAGTCTCAAAAACGGCCTGAAATCTCGCATCGTACCGCTTTTCCATTGCGTCAATTTTTCGGCGCAATTCTTCGTGCCTTGCGAGCATTTCGCGAAGCCGAACGAAGGTTCGCATGATCGCGACGTTTACCTGAACGGCGCGCGAACTGCGGAGCACGCTGGAGAGCATCGCGACGCCCTGCTCCGTGAAAGCATGGGGAGCATAGCGACGACCACCTCGCCCTGGTTTTGAGGTTCCAAACTGGAACCCCAAACCGTGCAGTTCCTTGGGCGAAAGTTGGAACATGAAATCGGAAGGAAACCGGCTTGCGTTGCGTTTGACGGCTTTGTTTAGGTTTTTTGTCGCAACACCATAGAGCCGGGCGAGATCGGCATCCAGCATTACCCGAGTGCCCCGCACAAAAAGGATTTTCTGGCTAATCAGGGCAGTCGGAACAATGGCGGTCTGCGAAGACATTTGCGTCGAAGCACAGATTTGAGGTTCCACTTTGGAACCTCAAAAATGACACCTCGCAGCATATATTATTATCTAAGCTAAATCCAACATGTAGATAATCTATTGGTAAAAAGAGTCGCCAGAATCCGCATCGCTTATGTTCTCTGATGCACCGATTCAAATGCGCATGGGCATGATGATGTACCGGTAGCGGTAGGATTCGTCGGCGAGCGGGCGCATCTGGCCGGCGGATTGTTCGTCCTTCAATTCGATGCTAATGGGGCCATCGGCGGCTGCCGCAAGAAAATCCAGCATATAGGAAGAATTGAAACCGATGGAAATCGCGTCGCCTTTGTATTCCTTTTCGATATTTTCCTTGGCTTCGCCGTATTCTGGGCTCGAAGCGGAAATTTCAACACCTTCTTTGGAAACTGCCAACTTCACGGCATGCGAACGCTGGTCGGCGAGTTGCGATACGCGCCGGACCGCATCGCTGAGTTCCGCGCGCTCGAGCACAACGGTCTTGCTGTTGTCGCGCGGCAGCACTGCTTCGTAATTCGGAAATTGGCCGGTGAGGATTCGCGAGATCAAAAGGCGGTGGCCGACCTGGAAGAACAGATGGCTTTCGTCCTTCGCGAATTCGATGGATGCATCGGAGCCGGCCGCGCTCGCCAGCTTCTCGACTTCGTCCATCGCTTTTTTCGGAATGAGAACTTTCACTTCGCCGTTCAAACCGGCGAGCTTCTGGTCCGTTTCTGCAAGCGCCAGGCGGTGGCCGTCAGTGGCTACCATGGCTAAGGTATCCGGCTTCAGGATGAGCAGCCCGCCATTCAATGTGTAGCGCGACTCTTCCATCGAAATAGCAAATTTTGTTTTGGCAATTAGGCTCTCCAAAACAGGAGCTGAAATCTTGACGAGCGTGTGGGGCATGGTGGGAAGTGCCGGAAAATTCTCTTTGGCCATGCCAACGAGCTTGTACTTTTTTCGGTCGCTGACGATTTCCACCCAGTGATTCTCAAGGAGCCTGACTTTGATTTCGCCCTCTGGCAGCAGGCGCACGAGCTCCAGCAGCTTTTTCGCGGGGATAGTTCCTGCGCCCTCTTTTTTGATCTTTGCTTCGCAGGACGTGCGAACACTCAGCTCTAGGTCCGTCGCGGTGATGGTCAGCTGGCTGCCTTTGGCCTCCACCAACAAGTTTGAAAGTATCGGGATCGTCGTCTTGCGCTCAACGACACCTTGCGTCGTGCTTAACTCATTCAACAGCGCCGATTTTGTAACGCTGAATTCCATCGATTGATGTTCCTCGCGTGCGGTTCCTGTTGCGCTCATTCGGGTTCCTCGCCACTTTTTACCGCTGTCGTACTGTACTCGCTTTTTCGCAAAGTATAAAGCCACAAGGCACGTAAAACCTGTGAAAATACGTGGGAATCAGAACTCTCTTACTTAGTGCTGGAAAAGGATGGCCCCCCGCATTTTATCCACAACCTAGAACCCCTGTCATAATCACAAGAGCACTTAGTAATTTCTATAAACTATAAAGCTTGTTGTTGTGATGAGTGTGGTGGATTTGTGGAAAGCTCAACAACTGCATTTGTCCCAGCGGACTAGCGCTGATTGTTCCAAGTGGCGAACTGTGGGAATCGGTGAAAACACCGCGGCTATTTCTCACTAATCGCGCCCCACGAAGTTATCTTCCACAGTACTCAACAGGATTTCCGCGTTTTCTCCAACACCTATTCACAAGGCCTTCAGGCGCAGGATTCCGTAGGTTCATGGAGCGGATAGAAGATGCGGACACTCCGAGCGGCAAAGGCGGAGATCCCACAGGGGATTTATTTTGTTTTGTCCAAGAAAGGCAGGGGTGTGTAAGAACAAGACGTATCGCGTGAAGAGCCAGCGTTTGCCGTCGCTATTGCAGCGTGTCCATCAAACGCGTGATTGTCCGGTTCAAATCTTTGTCGGACCGACGCATTTCCTCTATTTTGTTGATGGAGTGCAGCACAGTGGTGTGATGCTTGCCGCCAAATTGCCGGCCAATTTCCGGCAAGGACGCCGTCGTGAGTTGCTTCACGATATACATGGCCACCTGCCGCGGGAACGCGATCGCGCGGGTGTTGCTGCGAACCTTCAAATCCTGCTCGCGCATATTGAAATGTTCGCTCACGCGCTTCTGAATCAGATCGATAGTGACGCGTTTTTCCTGAGAAGCGATGATGTTGCGCAGCACCTGCTGGGCGGTCGACAGAGAAATGGTGGCCCCGGTCAAAGAAGCATACGCCATCAGCCGAGTCAGCGCACCTTCCAACTCGCGCACGTTGGACTTGATCGCCCGCGCGATATACTCCGCCACATCGTCCGGCAAACCGAACCGGTCGTTCTCCGCCTTTTTCTGCAAAATCGCGATTTTGGTTTCCAGATCCGGCGGCTGGATATCGGCGATCAGGCCCCACTCAAACCGCGAGCGCAGCCGCTCTTCGATCGAATTAATCTCTTTCGGCAGGCAGTCGGAAGAAATCACAATCTGTTTCTGCTGTTCGTACAGCGCATTGAACGTGTGAAAGAACTCTTCCTGCGTCCGTTCTTTCCCCGCGATGAATTGGATGTCGTCCACCAGCAAAACATCCACAGTATGAAAGCGGTCGCGAAAACTCGTCATCCGATCGAAGCGCAATGAATTGATCACTTCGATGGTGAATTTCTCGGCGCTTACGTAGCTCAAGCGCATCGCGGGATTCCGCTTCTTGATGGTGTGCCCGATGGCATGCATCAAGTGCGTCTTGCCCATGCCCACTCCGCCATAAAGAAACAACGGGTTGTACGCCTTTGAAGGCTGCTCTGCCACCGCGCGCGCCGCCGCGTGCGCAAACTCATTTGATTTGCCAACGACAAACGAATCGAAGCTGTAACGCAGATTCAATTGATGATCGCTGCTTTCAAAGTCGAGTTTCGCTTGTTTCACGCCGGTTGCTGTAGGGGCGGCTGGCACGGGCTCTTCCTCCCTACAGACGTATTGCACTTTCACGCCCGGGGTCCCGAGTTCGTGGAAAACGGCTTTGACGATTTCGCCATAGGTCCGCGTCAGGACCTGCCGGAAGACCGTGCTGGGGATCTGAACAAACAGGTTTTCACCCTCGGCGCGGTTCAGCCGCGTCGGTTGGAACCAGGTAGTGTAGGTGTTGATGCTGACCCGGGACTTCACGCGCTCAAGAAACCGCTCCCAGGCATTCGTCGCAGTAGTCATCGCAAGAGAAAATCTATCCCGGCAATTTCCACAGATGTGAATAAGCTGTGGAAAGCAGGTCCCTTCATTATCTTTATCGTTTTCAGGCTTCGGGAATCATGCCCGTACGGGAGCGTCTTGCTTTCCCCTGGCGCCCCGTGCGCGGCCCTTATGGAACTGCCGGCCCCTCGAACTTGTTGCTATCAGACAGCGCGGGATTGTCGCCGATTGGGGCGACTGGGGCAAGCGAAAAGTGTGCGAAGGGATTCACCGGGGTGCACACCCCATGCACAGCTTTTCCACAAGCACCATTTTTGTGCAACTCCGCTTGCCGGACCACATTTGCGCGGGAATTCCCGCAAAATTTTCGCGCGCGCACGCAACTTTGCACAGGTTCCATCCAAATCACCCTGAGGATAATTCCCTTATTGTTGAGATTTTTTATCGGGCCGGTCGAATTCGTAGATGCCCAGCGGGTCGCTTCCTATGATCAGACGGTCTTGCTCGATGAGAATCGTATTGGCTTCGAGCCGTGCTCCCGCAGGCGTGTAGATCAGGTAAGTTGCGCGCCGGTTTCCTTCTTTGTCGAAGTGCAGCAGCTTGTCGCCCAGCGCCATCCAAACTTCTCCGCTCGTGCGCTCCACGCCAACCGCCGTAAGGATGCGCTTGAACATGGGAGCGTCCCCGCGCTTCTCCTGCCGCTCAATCTCTTTACGAGTCGCTTGCGCCGCTGGCCATGCATCCACTCCCGTGTACTGAATATCTTGCCCAGCGTAACCATAACGATCGTATTGCCGTACGGTCGCTTCCGGCATGTAAGGAAATGCGAAGTACAGGTGGCTTGCGCCGTCTGTCACAAGCATTCCGATGTTCAAATAGCGGTTCAATTCCGGACGCTCAGAAATCGGCTCCGGATCACCAAACTCGCGCACGTCGCGCCCGTTCTTGTCGAACACTATGACCAAATGAGGCTCATGCACGGTGGCGACGGCGACTTCTCCATCCGGAAGCGCCGCTACCGCCACTGGCCCGTTAATCTTCACCACGCGTTCATTTCCCTTGGTGTCCCAGACCTTGATCGCATTTGCGCCGCGGTCCGCCACGTACACGGTTCCTTGCGCATCCACGTCCAGGTCTTCGCCAAAAGTGATCGTCGCCAGTTGGCTTGTCTGGGGATTGGGACTCTTGCCTTCTTCGAAGGCTGGAACTCTCCTTAGCAGCTTGCCCGCAGCGTCGAATACGGAGGCCGAAGATCCCGGAGCGCTCAACACATAATAATTCCCATCCGTCCCGCGCTTCACCGCCCGCAATCCTGGCCCAACTCCCGGCAAGAGACGCTTCTTGGCCGTAAGCTCCCCTTCATCCTGGCCAAACGCGCACCCGGCCAAACACGCCAATAGACACAACCCCGCAAGAATTCTCACGTTAATCACAACCCCTTTGTTCTACTTCATTTGTCCTGAATCCTCAGAGTACGACGGATGGATACAGGTTGCCCGTTTCAGAGTATTCGGTGTGTCGATCAGTCAATCTTGAAGCGCAAGCGCTCGATCGACCGCGCCCGCAGCCGGCTGGCCGCATTGCGCGGGCCTTCGTCGTCCGTTTCGATCAGCACGCAATTCATTTGCACGTCGCCCGAGGCCACTTCAAACCGCGCGGGCAATCCATCGAGAAACTTTTTGATAATGCCGCCGCGGTCCATCCCGATCACGCCGCCGTGCGGTCCGCTCATGCCCACATCCGTGATGTACGCCGTGCCGCCAGGGAGAACGTGTTCATCCGCGGTCGTAACGTGCGTGTGCGTTCCTACGATTGCGGTAACACGCCCATCGAGGTACCAGCCCATCGCCACCTTCTCGCTGGTGGTCTCCGCGTGCATATCGACAAAAACAAACGCGACATCCTCCGGCAGCTTGGCCAGCTCGCTGTCCGCTTTGCGAAACGGATCGTCGATCGGCGTCATGAAAACGCGGCCCTGCAGATTGAGGACGGCATATTTCACTCCATTTTTTGCCGTGCCGACATAGAGCCCGGTGCCCACGTTACCTTCCGGAAAGTTCGCCGGCCGCAGCAGCCGCGGCTCGTGCGGCATGAATTCTAGGATTTCCTTGCGGTCCCAACTGTGGTTGCCGCCCGTGAGGACCTCTATCCCCATCCCGAGCAGTTCCGCCGCCAGCCGCGGCGTGATCCCAAAGCCAGAAGCCGAATTCTCGCCATTGGCGATCACCAAATCAATCTGCCGTTGCCCAACGATGTCTGCCAGCCGGTCGCGGACAATCTGCCGTCCCGGCGAACCAACAATGTCTCCAATAAAAAGTATGCGCATGCTTTATTAGGGCTCGTTGATACAAAAATAGAGCGGACTGCTCGGCCGTGGGGAGCTAGGCCGTGAACCTCTGAATTAGGTGGGCGCCACGAGCCAACCGTTAGGCTTTCCTGCCCCGCTCGCCCGTCTCGATTCGCTTGGTCTCAGCGATAAACGCAAGCGACAAAGACGTTCCAGCGGGACAGGCCGTGCACACGGGCTGTCTATCCGCAGCTCCTCAGAGATTCGTCATTGGTTCAAACAGCTTTCGCTCCCTCACCTGCTTCGAAGGACCGCTCCGCCTCATATTCTAGCAGGATGCCTGCCCAAAGAAAGTCAAGGGCGCCAATGGCTTCTGAAGAGGTTCCAAACTTAAAAGGAGTTGGACAAATAGGCCTGCGAGACACGGATCCCTGCAGCCAGTGAACTCTCCCAGAACGGACTAATCTATGAAATCGATGACCGCTCCATCGCGGCGATCGAGGAACCCGACGAATTGCCCGAAGTTTGGGGCCGTCACATTGTTGTACACGGCATTGAAGTTGCCGTGATTGGTGACATTGAGCGAATAGAATCCCAGCCGGATGTGGTGAATTTTTCCGCTCTTCGCGCCCAGAAAAGGAACCTGGAAGACTCGGTAGATTTTAACATCCAACGAGAGATACGTGGCAAAGCGTTGGCCGTTTGGCGTGCCTACATAGTTCTGCAGCACATCCACATTCGAGTAGGAGTAGCCGGAATGCACGTCGAGAATGGGACTGAACGTGAACTTCTTCGGTAACGAAAAAACTCCCCAGGTGACAACTCTCTGGGGAACGTCAGAAGGCAGGATACCGTAGACGTTCGGCCGGATGACGGGCTGCAAGAACGGAATCATCACGTCGGAAAGGTTATTCAAATCTCCCCGCGTGCGGCTCCATATATAAGACGCGTTCACCTCATTGTTTTGATGAACGGTGAAGCGCACGGTGCTCTCCACCTCGCGATAGTGAGAGGAACCTGTGTTCGTGAGACCGAGGAAAGAGTTCGCGCCCGGCGCGCCGGTGAAGGGATTGATGACAAATAAGTAGGTCGTGTGGCTGTCGATGTACCCGACCCGCAGCACCACGTTTCTGCGCAACTCGCGATCTGCCTCGAGACTCCACGTGAAATTGCGAGGCGTTGTACCCGGCCCCTGCGGCAAAATTCCGGTATTTAGGGGATTCACGCCGCCCACGTAGGCGTTGGTGTACGTTACAGGCGGACCGATCAATTGCCCGGTGGGATCAAACTGGCTCACCACACGAGTCGGGTTCACGTCAAAGTCGGCTGCTAGCAGAGGCAGCATGCTATAGAACAAGCCCGCCCCCGCTCGAATTACGGTCTTGCCGTCCTTATTCGGTGAATAGGCGATAGCAACACGCGGTGCGAACGCCGCGGACCAGCCAGAGGTCTCGCTGGACAAACGCGCTCCGGCATCGACCGTCCAGTGGGAGTTGAGTATCCAATGATCTTGGACGAACTCGGCAACGGCCGTATCGGATGTATTCTGAGCCGTCGTAGGCAGAAAGTTGATCTGCTCATCTAGCGTGCCGTCCTGCTCCAGCAGTTGAATTGGATTAGCCGTGTTCACACCGGCATAGGAACGATAGTTCACATCCACGCCCACATGGATCTCGTGTTTTCCCAGCCAGTGTTTCTCCGCAAATTGATAGCTAGGCAGCAACTGGAACTGCTTGCCTCTCCTTGACCATTGGTTGAAAAAGTTTCCGCCCCAGCCTTGCGGCGTGATCAGCATGTCATCTAATCCTTCGCCATGAGCATTGCTGTCGAACCGCGTGTACTGCGAAATCACGCTGAAAATCGCCCCGGAATCCAGCTGGTATTTGTCGGACAAATGTGTGGCGATGCCCTTTTGATTCAAGTCGTTGGAGGCCGGCTCCGGAACGAGAGCATTAATGCCGACGCGCTGCTGCCGCAGTGGGAAAGCGTTGACTGTAAGAGTCACAACTTGTTTGGGCGAAAGAACGAACTCGAGGGTAGTAAAAGAGTTAAATCCCTGTTTCTTGGTGATGTCGTCCGGCCACGGGAGTCCGCGAACCGTGGTCTTTTTCATGTCGTACTGGAAAACCTCCGAGAAGAACAGCTTGCCCGCGATCAGCGGTCCTCCAAAATCAACGCCAGGTGTCGCTTGCGCGATGCCGACCATCGAGCCGTTCTTGCCAAGAATGGAAGGCACAAAATTCTTTACGTAGAAATTCCATTTCTCTGCCGGGGGCTTGGTCTCAATGGTTGTCAATCCGCCTGAGAAACTTCCGAGCGCCGCGTTATAGGGCGTTTTGTAAACAGCGAACGATTGCACCGCATCCGTGGGCACCGCAATGGAAAAGCTTCCGGTCACCGGATCGGCCGTCTGCGCGGAATTCACCAGAAACAGGCTCTGATTTTCGTCAGCACCCTTGAATGTGAGTTTTCCGTCCTGCGTTTTTATCACTCCTGGAGTAATGGGAATCACTTCCCGGATCTTTTCCTCTGGCGTGGGCAGCGCAACTAGCTCGCGGTGAGTTACCGTGGCCTCCGGGTTGGCAACGCTCTCCGTTGAGATGACCTGAGTCTGTTCCTTAACCTCGACTTTTTCCGTCACAGCCTCTAGTTCCAGCGTGATGTCTTGAACCGCAGCCTGTCCTGGAGCTACGGAGACCGTTTTTGTTACCGGCTTGAACCCTTGCTGGTTGACAGAAATGGTGTACTTTCCAGCTTTTAGGCCCTTGAACTCGAAGTGCCCCGCGTCATCTGTATTCGCAGTCAGGGGGGTTCCATCGGGCGGAACTGCACTCAGGTTTACGCTAATTCCCGATAAATCAGACGAAGCGTCCCCTTGCTTGGTGGAAACGGTGCCGCGGATGGACCCAGTCTGGGTCTTCTCGGCACTAGCGCGCGTGCCTTGTCCATACGCTGGGAAAGCCGCAATCACAACTACCAAAAGCAAAGCACAGCATCTTGCCCAGTCTCGGGCGAGCAGATGCAATGAACTGCCAACGGAAAGGAGACTTGCTGCCAACTGGCGAATTGCCTTTGGAAATATTTTCATGGTCTAGCCGATGGGAACTCTGTTTAATTGGCGCTTTCTTTCCTTAGTGTGAATAGGTCAGTTGGATTGGCGAGCGTCGCAAGCGCCTTTGTCCAGCCAGACGACAACCCCTTTATTGTCAATTTCCAGTGCCGAAACGGGAAGTCCGGCGAGGTCAGGGTGTGCCTCAATCTCCAACTCCACGAATCTGGGTGCGAGCTGGGCGTAATCCGCTTTTGCCCAGTCTGGGTGAGATTGGATGTACGAACGGATGTGTCCGTTAAGTCCTATAAA
>Ga0210409_10001958_pt1 | contig 25583 bp, 21 predicted proteins | sample IncBWH17MmetaG_FD_161649 | JGI IMG/M metagenome (GOLD analysis project Ga0210409, IMG submission 161649) | Forest soil microbial communities from Barre Woods Harvard Forest LTER site, Petersham, Massachusetts, United States - Inc-BW-H-17-M | ecosystem: Environmental > Terrestrial > Soil >...
CGGCCAATCGGTGCCAAAGGCCAGCCGCACGCCATGATCGATGAACGTGCGGAATGCATAGGTTCTTGAGGCACGATCGTGGCCGATGCGTGCCTCCGCCCAACGGCCGTCGTCGATTGCCTGGTACGGCTGGACCGAGGCGATCACATGCAGTTGCGCAAAGCGCTCGAAATCGCGCGCCGCCATGTGCTGGGCATGCTCGATTCGCCAGCGACGGTCGCGAGGGCCGTTGCGCTTCTCGATCTCCTGATAAAGATCCAGAGTCGTCGAGATCGCGGCATCGCCGATGGCGTGGGTGCACACCTGCAGCTCGCTCGCATCGGCCAGCTGCAGCCGCTGGCGGGTTCGCGATAGCGGCAGCATGTCCTTGAACAGCAATCCTCGATTCTGCGGCTCGTCCGTGAAGGGTTCGAAAAAATAGGCCGTTCGCGAGCCCAGCGAGCCATCGGCGAACATCTTCAACGCGCCAATGCGCAGGCTGTCACTGCCGAACGCATGGCCGATCCCAAGCTTGGCCTGGTCGGAAACTTTTCCGATCGGCGGAGCGCCGTAAAACCGCACGCTGAGTTTCCCTTCCCTGAGCAGCTGCGAATACACCGCCAGGTCGCCGTAATCCAGCGTCATGTCCTGTACGCTGGTCACGCCGTGGGACGCGGCCTCGTGCAGCGCGTTCTCGATGATGCGGCGCCGCTGCGCCGGCGTCGGCACCGGCGTGACGTGATCCACCAATTCTATGGCAGCGTCCTTGAGCGCGCCGGTGGGTTGACCCGAAGCATCGCGCACGATCACGCCGCCGGGCGGATCCAAAGTCTTGGCGGTGATGCCGGCGAGCTTGAGCACCTGAGAATTGACGATGATCATGTGGCCGTCGTAGCGGTCGAGCGACACCGGATTGTTGGGAGTCACGGCGTCGATGTCCTGGCGGGTCGGCAATGCGGCCGGGCTCCACTTGGTCTCATCCCAGTTGCCGGAGCGGATCCACTCGCCCTGCGGCGCATGTACCGCATAGTCGGCAATCCGTTTGACGAAATCCTTGAGGCTGGTGGCATCGTTGAGCTGCACGGCGGTCAATGCCGCGCCGCCGTCGGCGAAATGGACGTGCGCATCGTTGAATCCGGGAAGCAGCCGGTGACCCATGGCATCCACCACTCGCGTCTTCGGTCCTCGCCAGAGCAGCACGCTGGAGTCGGCGCCCACGGCGGTGATGCGGCCGTCGAGAACGGCGACCGCTTCGGCTTGCGGCTGCGCAGGGTTCAGCGTCCAAACGAGCGCATCGCGAATGATGAGATCCGCCGCAGGGTGCGCATCGCCGGGAGCCGACGCAGTCTCGGTCTTGGCCGCAGCCGCCGCGGCCACCGCGACGCCAGCCAGCGCCACTGCGACGGCGGCCGCGAAACGCAACGCGGACCTTCGGCTACAGGTCATAAGGCACTCCCGCTTTGATCTGCGCCCAGGTGAGTTCGCGGCGTATCCTATTGTGATCGTCGATGTGCAGCTTCCCGGTCAGTCCCGAAATCTCGCCGGCATCGCTCGGACTCTTCGAGCGCAGAATGGGCACCAGGCGATAGGAGTCGAAGCCAAACGCGTACAAGCGATTGCGGTCCCCGCGAGAGGTCCGTGAGGGCCAGGCCGCGCGCACGCTGTCGCGAATCTGCGCGGTTACCGGGTCACTGGAGATCATCCAGGGCATGTCGGGGAAGAACATGCCGTCGATTTCCGCATTCGCAGCCGGGTCCGGGTCGAAGCTGCCCGACGTGGAGTACACCGGCACATCCCCGGCGTAGTAGAAATTCAACTGCGGCATGATGAGGCGGGCGGCGCCCGCGGTTCCGACCACGAATACGAAGGTTGCGTCGGTACGATGCGTGGAGGGCTCGCCCTTGACTGTCTTGACCTGCAGTACCTGCTTGATGATGTCGGAGAAATCGGGTTGCGATGGATCGTATTTTTGGCTGTCGAGCAGCGTGCCGCCGAGCGTCTTCAGTTCCTCGGCGAATGCCGCGCCGACGCGGTTGCCCAGTTCACCCGCGGGTACGATTGCGACCCCGGCAAGCCGGCCGTCCGCGACGACGCGCCGTGCAACGATGCGGGCCTCGTCTTCGGGCAGCAACGCAAACTGATAAAAGTTTCTGGCGGGATTTGCCGATTCGGCGAGAAAATTCAGCGCCAGCACCGGAGTGCGACCCTCGCTCAACGGCGCGACCGCGGCAACGTCTTCCTTGGTCAACGGGCCCACGATGAAGCCGGCGCCGTCTGCAACGGCGCGGCTGTAAGCGGTGCCCGCGGATTCGGCCGCGACGTCGTAGATTTTCAATTTAGGCCGGCGCGCCGCATCCTGCTCGAGATAGGCGGCGATGAAGCCGTCGCGCACCGCGACGCCGAATGCCTCGCCTCGGCCTGACAGCGGCAGCAGCAGCGCAATCTGGTTGGGGTACTCGGTGGCGATGGCAATCTGCTGCGGAGCCGTGCCGAGCACGCTGTCGTTCGCCGGATGATTTGGATACTGCCGCTTCCAACTGTCGAGCGCCGCAGCTGCGCGAGCGGGATTGCGTTCGAGCTCGACGGCGACCGGCCCGAGCTCCAGCCAGCCAAGCACGATGGGTTCGGTTTTCGCAGGGGGTTTTAGCGGGGCGCCTTTTTCGGCGGCGGTGCGGACCCTGATGTAGAGTTCATCGCGATTCGCGCGAATCGCGGCAGGGTCGGCGAGATAGCGTTCGCGTTCGACCAGGGCGCGCGTGCCTTCGACCGGATGTCCGGTGAGAAACGCGCTGCGGCCGCGTATCCAATAGTAGTTCTGCGCCTGGTTGGGTGCCGTCGGCACCGGAATTTGATCCAGTTCGCGAATCGCGCCGGCCGGATCGTCTTCCGCATAGGCAATTTCGGCTGCCACCAAAGCGCGCTGAGTCGGCATTCTGGTGCGCGCCTCGGACGACACTTGCGCGAAGGCTTGTTTGGCCGCGGCCACATAGCCCGCCGCCACCCATTGTTCCGCGCTCAGCAGTTCATAGTTGTCGGCGTCGGCGGGCAATTGCGTGGCAAGGGTGGCATAGGCGCGCGCTGCCTCCGCGTGCTTGCCGTCGCGCACCAGGCGTGCCGCTTGCTCTTGTTTTTCGCTCGGGCCCACCACCGGGCTGACCAGGCTGCACGCCGCCGCGATCACCGATGCCGCCAATGCCGCGTACAACGCCCGTGGACGTCTTGAGATCGCTGCCATACCCTTGGGCTCCTAGCTCTTCGAAACAGCCGAGAATTATAAGTGACAATTCAACCGATCGGCCCGCCGGCGGCAGGGCGGCTCTACGTCATCGCCACGCCGATCGGCAATTTGGGCGATCTGAGCGCGCGGGCGCGCGATACCCTGCAAAATTGCGCCCTGATTGCGGCGGAGGATACGCGACACACGGGAATGCTGTTGAAGCATTTCGGCATTCAAACCCCGCAGATCTCGCTGCATGATCACAACGAAGCCTCGCGAGCAGTTGAAATAATTGCACGCCTTCGCGACGGCCACTCCATTGCGCTGGTGAGCGATGCCGGCACTCCGGCCATCAGCGATCCTGGATTTGAACTGGTGCGCGCAGTCGCGGCCGCGGGCCTGGAGATTGCCGCAATTCCCGGCCCGTGCGCGGCCATCGCCGCGCTGTCGATCAGCGGGCTGCCCACCGACCGATTTTGTTTCGAGGGATTTTTGCCGGCGCGCGGCAGCGCGCGGCGCGAGCGGCTGAAATTGCTGGGACAGGAGCCGCGCACGCTGGTGCTGTATGAAGCCCCGCATCGCGTGCAGGAAACGCTCGAGGACTGCGTCAACGCTTTCGGCGCAGCGCGGCCGGGCGCGGTCGCGCGCGAAATAACCAAGCTGCATGAAACGACCTATCGCGGCTCGTTGGGCGAACTATCGAGCCTTGCAAGATCGGATGCCGATTTCGTCCGGGGTGAAATCGTGTTGTTGATTGCGGGCGCGACGCTGTCCGCAGCCCCTGCGGATGCCGGCGCGGATGGACATGGCGGCGCGCTGGACAAGGCCCTGGCCGCCCTGCTCAAGGAGCTGCCGCTCAAGCAGGCGGCGCGTCTGGCTGCGCAAATCACCGGAGCTCGCGACAACGAGGCCTACAAGCGCGCTTTGCTGCTCAAAGAGCAACTGGCCTCGCATTAGGGCCCATACTCAGCGTATGGTGCGGGTCGGAGTCGGCCAGACAGTCGCTGTGTGCCTTCAAGCACATGGAGGAAAGTCCGGGCTCCACAGGGCACGGTGCCAGGTAACGCCTGGGAGGCGCGAGCCTACGGAAAGTGCAACAGAAAGATACCGCCTAAGCGCCGCGTAAGCGGCGCCGGTAAGGGTGAAATGGTGCGGTAAGAGCGCACCGCGCGGATGGCAACATCAGCGGCACGGCAAACCCCACCTGGAGCAAGACCAAATAGGGAAGCGAGCGGCTCAAAAGGCCGCTACATGTGGCCCACATGGGCTTCCGGGTAGGTCGCTTGAGCCGCGCGGTGACGCGTGTGCCAGAGGAATGACTGTTCACGACAGAACCCGGCTTATCGGCCGACTCCTTTTTAAGCGCTGAAGCGTGTTGAGCGCCACTTCTACGTGAGGTTGGCGGGAAACCTGCGAGTTCGCAGCATAAACGCCGATTTTAGACGAAGATCCCAGCATCGAGTACCTGTAGTCCAATACAGGAAAACCTCCTAACAGATTGATTCCCCTGACAGGCGTTATCGCAGCGCGGCGCATATCTCCAGAATGTGACCTAAGTCACTGTCGGCACGGGTTTTTTTTAACTTAACCCGTTGACACTGCGAGGCAGCGCTCCCTATAGTGGCATCCGGTGGGAAATTGTGGGAGAGAATGGGTTTAAACGCCCATACAAGAATGTTCCGGGGTGCCAACAAACTAACTCTCGATGTAAAAGGCCGGCTGGTCATGCCGACCCGGTATCGCGAGCGGCTGCAGGAGCGTTGCGGCGGCAATCTGGTGGTCACCGTCGACAAGGACCAATGCCTGCTGATCTATCCCTTGCCGGATTGGGAAGACATCGAGCGAAAACTGACCAAATTGCCCACCTTGGATCCCCGCACACGGGGGCTGCAGCGCTTGATGGTGGGTTACGCCACCGATTTGGAACTGGATGGACACGGGCGTCTGTTATTGCCAGCGAACCTGCGGGAGTTCGGCCATTTGACGCGCGACGCCATGCTGATCGGACAAGGTTTGCGGTTTGAATTGTGGGACGAGGCGAAATGGAATGAGCGGCGCGATGAATGGCTGGCGAGTGGCGAGAGCAGCAATTTGCCGGGCGAACTTGACACGCTGTCGTTCTAGCCGGACGGCGCGGTGCACAGCGGGGGCTTTCACACACCGGTCTTGCTACCACAGGTACTGGCTGCGTTGAACATACAGGCGAGTGGCACTTACATGGATGCCACGTTTGGCCGGGGCGGACATGCAGAGGCGATTTTGCAGAATCTCATCGCGAATGGCCGGCTGCTTTGTCTCGATCGCGATGCCGCGGCGGTGGCGGATGCCCGAGCCCGATTCTCCAAGGATCCGCGAGTGACGGTGTTCCACGCGCGCTTCTCTTCCCTGGCGGCCTGCGCCGACCAGGTGCAGCCCGGACTCAGGTTGGATGGCATCCTGCTCGACCTCGGCGTGTCGTCGCCGCAGATCGACGATGCGGCGCGCGGCTTCAGTTTCATGCAGGACGGCCCGCTCGACATGCGCATGACGGCAGGCGAGGGAGTGAGCGCCGCCGATGTGGTGAATCACGCGTCGCTCGATGAACTGATTCGAATCTTCCGCGAGTATGGCGAAGAGCGTTTGGCGCCGCGCATCGCGCGCGCCATCGTGGCGGACCGCCAGGTCAAGCCCTTCGAGCGCACCGTCGAACTCGCGCAGATGATCGCCAGAGTCGCTCGCAGCCGCGAGCGCCACAAGCATCCGGCCACCCGCGTATTCCAGGCTCTGCGCATCCATGTCAACGCGGAGCTGCAGGAACTCAAGACTGCGCTCGAGGCTGCGCTGCAGCGATTGGCCCCTGGCGGGCGGCTCGCAGCGATCAGCTTTCATTCACTGGAAGATCGCATGGTCAAACAGTTCATGCGCCGCCACTCGCTGGCCGATCCCATGTATGCCGGCCTGCCGCACATCCCGGCACACGCCCGCCCGAAGCTGAAGATCGTCGGCAAATCGGTCGAGCCGGATGCGGACGAGTGCAGCAGCAATCCACGCGCCCGCAGTGCGCGCCTGCGCGTGGCCGTTCGTCTCGATGAAGGAATCGCCGCATGAATCAGAGCCGCTGGCTGAGCTTGTTGTTGCCGTTGTTGTGGCTGGCGGTGCTCGGCTCCGCCGTGCAGGTGATCTACGCGCGCCACACGGCGCGCGACACCTTCGTGCGCTTGGAGAAGCTCAACGTCGAACGCGACGCGCTGGACATGGAATGGGGACGTTTGCAGCTGGAGCAAAGCTTCTGGTCCTCGAATGCCTTTGTCGAACGCGTCGCGAACGCCAAAATGAAAATGAGCCTGCCGCAAACCAAAGATGTGCGGATCGTGCGGCCGTGAAATCACGCAGCGGCGAAAGCGATACACAGGCGAAGGCATATCGCTGGCGCTCGGCGGTGGTCTTAAGTCTGGTCGTGCTGGGCGCGATCGGGCTGGCCGCGCGCGCGGTTGAGCTGCAGTTGCTGGATCACGGGTTTCTCGCCAAAGAGGGCGCCGAGCGCTCGATGCGGGTGGTCAAGATTGCCGCGCATCGCGGCGCCATCACGGATCGCTACGGCGAGCCGCTGGCGATCAGCACACCGGTGGACAGCATCTGGGTCAATCCCCAGGAACTCAACGACAATATCGACCAGCTGCCAAAGCTTGCGCGTGCGCTGAAGGAGGATCAGCAGACCCTCGCGCGGCGCATCACCAGCAATCTCGACCGCGAATTTCTCTATCTGCTGCGTCACATGCCGCCCGATCAGGCGGCGCGCATCAAGGCATTGGGAATTCCCGGCGTGTACCTGCTGCGCGAATACCAGCGCTACTACCCCGCCGGCGAAGTGGCCGGACATGTGGTCGGATTTACAACCATCGATGATCTCGGTCAGGAAGGTCTGGAACTGGGATTCGATCAATTGCTCAATGGCGCGGACGGCGCGAAACGCGTCATCCAGGATTCTCTCGGCCGTTACGTGGAGAACGTCGAAAGCATCCGCGCGCCGCGGCCCGGCCGCGACCTCGTCACCAGCATCGACATGCGCATTCAATATCTGGCTTACCGTGAACTCAAGTCTGCGATGCAGGAGTATCGCGCGCGCGCCGGTTCGGTGATCGTGCTCGACGTCGACACGGGCGAAGTGCTGGCGATGGTGAATCAACCCTCATATAACCCGAACGACCGCGAGCAACTCAAGCCGGGTCTGTATCGCAACCGCGCCGCCACCGACATCTTCGAGCCCGGCTCCAGCATCAAGCCCTTCATCATGGCCGCCGCGCTCGCCTCCGGGCAGTACCGTCCCGACAGCGTGGTGGATACATCTCCCGGGTTCATAAAAGTTGGTACCAAGGTGTTCGAGGATGAACACAATCTGGGCGCCGTCGATCTGGCGACGATCCTGGCAAAGTCCAGCAACGTCGGCACCGCGAAGGTGGCGCTGTCTCTGCAGCCCGAACATATTTGGCGCACGCTGACGGCGTTGGGATTTGGCCAGGTGACCGGCAGCAGTTATCCGGGTGAGTCGGCCGGCATGCTGAGCAATTACTCGCATTGGCGTCCCATCGGCATCGCAACGATGTCGCATGGCTACGGCCTCTCGGTGACCCCCCTGCAATTGGCGCATGCCTACGCCACGATCGGTGCGGGCGGGGTGAAGCGTCCCATCTCGTTCGAGCGCGTTTCCGGTCCGGTGGCCGGAGAGCGTGTCATGGATCCCAAAGTGGCGCGTGAACTCGTGCAGCTGATGGAACAGGTGGTCGAGAAGGGCGGCACCGCCACGCGCGCGTCCCTCATCGGTTACCAGGTATCCGGAAAGACGGGTACCGCCTTCAAATCGATTGCGGGCGGTTATTCCACCGACCGGATCATGGCGGTATTTGCCGGGTTGGTGCCGGCGTCGCACCCGAAACTGGCCACGGTGGTGGTGATCGACGAGCCGAGCCGGGACCTGCAGCAGGGCGGCACGTTGGCCCAGGGAGGCTCGGTTGCCGCGCCGGTGTTCTCCAGCGTCATGTCCGGCACGCTGCGCCTGATGGACATCGCTCCCGATGACTTGCAAAACGTGCCGGCGGCGGCGCTGGTACAGGCGAACGAAAACCCATGAGCAGCGCCCTCATGTGGTTGCTGGATGGAATCGCGAGCATTCCTCACAGCGAATCGAGAGTCAGCGATTTGACGCTCGACAGCCGCGACGTGCGCGCCGGCAGCCTGTTCTTCGCATTGCCCGGCCGCAACGCGCATGGACTGGAGTTTGCGGCCGAGGCGGCAGCGCGCGGCGCCAGCGTGGTGCTGTGGGAGCCGCGCGCCGACCTGCCGGCCCCATCGCTGCCGGCAAGCGTGTTCGCGGCGGCGGTACCCAACCTGAAAAACCTGGTGGGCCGCATTGCCGACCGGTTCTTCAGCTGGCCGTCCTCCGGCTTGCGCATCACGGGGATCACCGGCACCAATGGCAAGACCACCTGCGCTTACTTGCTGGCGCAATGCCTGGAGCGATTGGGATTGCCTGCCGCGTACATCGGCACCATCGGCTGGGGACTGCCCAAAGCGCTGGCACAGCCCACGCATACGACCCCCGATGTGGTGACGGTGCACCGCGAACTTGCGCAGCTGCGCGCCTCCGGAGTGCGTGAAGTGGCGATGGAGGTTTCCTCGCATGCACTCGATCAGGGCCGGGTGGACGGCGTGCGCTTCCACGTGGCGGCGTTCACGAATCTGACCCGTGATCATCTGGATTACCACGAATCAATGGCCGCCTATGGCGCCGCCAAAGCGCGTTTGTTTCAAATGCCGGATCTCAAGCACATCGTGCTCAACATCGGCGATGAATTCGGCCGCGGTTTGGCGCAGACCTACAACGGCGATGCGTCGCTGACGGCAGTGTGGGTGGGAGCGGGCGATTCGGGCTGGTTGGCCGATCGGGCGCTGCACGCCACGGAAGTGCGGGTTGAGCCGCGGGGCATTTCCATGCAACTGGACGGCAGCTTCGGCAAGCTCGCAGTCAACACGCAGCTGATGGGCCGGTTCAACGCCGAGAATTCGTTGGTGGTGATCGCCTGCTTGCTGTCCCTGGGGATTCCAATCAGCGAGGCGGCCAGCGCGCTGGCCGACGCCGCGCCTGCTCCCGGACGGATGGAAGTGCTCAAGAGCGGCGCTCGCGACAAGGCGACCGCAGTGGTCGATTACGCGCACACGCCCGATGCGCTGGCAAAGGCTTTGGGCGCGGCGCGCGAGCATTGCGCGGGAGCGCTGTGGTGCGTGTTCGGCTGCGGCGGCGACCGCGATCCCGGCAAGCGCCCCATCATGGGCGCCATCGCCGCCGATCTCGCCGATCAGATCATCGTCACCGACGACAATCCGCGTTCCGAAAATCCCCAGGCCATCACCGCGGCCATCGTGGGCGGCATCAAATCACGCAAGGTCAGGGTGATTCACGACCGCGGCGAGGCGATCGCCACCGCGCTCAACGAAGCGCAGCCGGTCGACCTCGTGTTGATCGCCGGCAAAGGCCATGAGGACTATCAGATTTACGGCGATACGCGCCGCGATTTCAGCGATCGACGCGAAGCGCTTCGCTACCTGGGAGCCGCCGCATGAAACGAACACTGCGCGACGCCGCGCGAATCACCGGCGGGCAATTGCTCGGCGAGGATCGTCCGTACGGCGCAGTGTCGACCGACAGCCGCACCTTGAGTCCCGGGGCGCTGTTCGTGGCGCTGCGCGGTCCGAACTTCGACGGCGCTGCTTTCGTTGCGGCGGCCGCGGCGCGTGGCGCCATCGGCGCGCTGGTCGAACGCGCCGTGACCTCAAACCTGCCGCAGGTGATCGTGCCGGATTCGCTGCGCGCGCTGCAGGAGCTCTCGAAGGCGTGGCGCGCAGATTTCAATCTGCCGGTGGTGGTGGTCGCGGGCAGCAACGGCAAGACCACGGTCAAGGAAATGACTGCGGCAATTTTATCGCGCATGGGCCTTTGCATGGCGACCCACGGCAATCTGAACAATCACATCGGCGTGCCGGTCACGCTCATGCGCCTGGAGGCCGCGCATCGCAGCGCGGTGATTGAAATTGGCGCGAATCGCGTCGGCGATGTCGCCGGGCTCATGCAGCTGGCCCAGCCCACCGTCGGGCTCATTACCAACGCCGGCGCCGAACATCTGGAGGGATTCGGTAACCTCGATGGCGTGGCAAAGGGCGAGGGCGAAGCGGTGTCCTGTCTTCAAGCGCACGGCACCGCGGTGATCAACGCCGATGATGCGTACGCCGGCTACTGGCGCGGCGTGAGTGGCGCGCAAACCATCGTTACATTCGGAGTGCATAAAGGTGCGGACTTCGCCGCGAAGCATGTCATTCAAGCGATTGAACGCGGCGAGTTCGCGACGCGCTTTACGCTGATCTCTCGCCTCGGCGAGCGGCAGATCATGCTGAAGGCGGGCGGCGCGCACAACATCGGCAACGCATTGGCGGCAGCCGCCGCGGCCAGCGCCGCCGGCGCCTCGCTCGAGGACATTGGCCTGGGGTTGGCCGACTTTCGCGCGGTCTCCGGACGCCTGCAGCTGAAAGCCGGCGCCCGCGACAGCTGGATCATCGACGATTCCTACAATGCCAATCCGAGCTCGGTGCGCGCCGGGTTGGAGGTGTTGCGTTCGCTCGCAGGCGTGACCTGGCTGGTGCTCGGGGACATGGCGGAACTTGGCGAATCCGCCGAGGACAGTCACGCCCACATGGGCGCTTACGCGCGCGAGTGCGGCATCAAGCGCCTGTTTGCACTCGGACCCTTGAGCTCGAGAGCGGTGGAGACCTTCGGATCCGGCGGCGAATGGTTCGTCGACGCCGACTCCTTGATCCGCCGCCTGCAGGCGGAGCTGTCTCCGGGCGTGACGGTGCTGATCAAGGGCTCGCGCATCAATCGCTTGGAACGGGTCGTACAAGCGCTGACCGGCGGCGGCGCTGGTTCCGGACCCATGATGAGGGCGAGCTAGACCATGCTGCTTCTATTGACCGAATATCTGGCGCGATTCTACAGCGGCTTTCACGTCTTCCAATATCTCACGCTGCGCGGAATCCTCGCGGCGATGACCGCGCTCATCATGGCGCTGTTCATCGGGCCGCTGATGATTTCGCTCCTGAACCGCTATCAGATCGGCCAGCGGGTGCGCAGCGACGGCCCGCAAACGCATCTGCAAAAATCCGGCACGCCGACCATGGGCGGCGGTCTGATCCTGGTGGCCATGGCGATCGGCACGCTGCTGTGGGCCGACCTGTCCAGCCGCTTCGTATGGATCTTGCTGGGAACGACCCTGGCCTTCGGAGCGATCGGCTTCTATGACGACTATCTGAAGCTGGTGGTGGGCAACTCCAAGGGCTTGGCCGCGCGCTACAAGTATCTGGCGCAATCGGCGGCGGGACTCACGGTTGCGCTGGCGCTGCATGGCTTGCATCAGGCGCCGGCGGAAACCTCCTTGTACGTGCCGTTCTTCAAGACCGTTGCCGTGCCCATGTCGACCATCGGATTCGTGGCGCTGGCCTACTTCGTCATCGTCGGCAGCAGCAATGCGGTGAATCTGACCGACGGCCTCGACGGATTGGCGATCATGCCGGCGGTGATGATCGCGGCGGCGCTCGGCGTGTTCGCCTATGTCACGGGCAACATCAAGTTCGCCGGCTATTTGCAGATTCCCTACATCAACGGCGTCGGCGAGGTGCTCATATTCAGCGCGACCCTGGTGGGCGCCGGCTTGGGATTCCTGTGGTTCAACTCCTATCCCGCGCAAGTGTTCATGGGCGACGTGGGCGCGCTCGCGGTGGGCGCATCGCTCGGCACCATTGCCACCATCGTGCGCCAGGAAATCGTGTTTTTCGTGATGAGCGGCGTGTTCGTGCTCGAGACCGTCTCGGTGATCCTGCAGGTCGCATCCTTCCGGCTCACCGGCAAACGAATATTCCGCATGGCGCCGATCCATCACCATTTTGAACTCAAAGGCTGGGCCGAACCAAAGGTCATCGTGCGATTCTGGATCATCAGCTTCGTGCTGGTGCTGGCGGGCCTTGCAACCCTGAAGATCCGCTGATGAGAAGCGTCGTCGTTGGTCTCGGCAAAACCGGCGCCTCGTGCGTGCGTTACCTCGCGAAGCGCGGCGACCGCGTGAGCGCCACCGATACCCGGCGCGCGCCGCCCGGCCTCGCCGAGCTCGGCGGCCTTGCGAAGTCGATCGATTTGCGTCTCGGCGGCTTCGATCTATCGCTGCTCGATGGCGCGTCGCAGGTGCTGATGTCCCCGGGCGTATCACTCGATGAGCCCATTGCAAAAGAGGCGCGCGCCCGCGGCATCGAATTGCTCGGCGATGTCGAGCTGTTCGCGCGCGCGGTACGCGGGCCGGTGATCGGAATCACCGGCACCAACGGCAAGAGCACGGTCACCACCCTGGTGGCGCGCATGGCCGCCGCGGCAGGCCGCAGGGTACTGGCCGGCGGCAATCTGGGCGAGCCCGCGCTCGATCTGCTCGAGGAACCGGCGGCGGATCTCTACGTGCTCGAGCTGTCGAGTTTTCAGCTGGAAAGCACATCGTCGTTGGCGCTCGAGGCTGCGGTGGTGCTCAACGTCACGGCCGATCACCTGGATCGCTATCCCACGCTGGCGGCGTATGCGAATGCCAAGCAAAGAATTTTTGCCAATGCCGCCACGGTGGTGCTGAACGCGGACGACCCGTGGGTGGCCGCGATGCAGGACCGGCGGTTTCGCAATCCCGCTGCCCGCACCGTCACTTTTTCCATCGCGCGCGCGGACACCGATTTTTCGCTGGCGCGCCATGGTGCGCAGATTTACCTCACGCGCCGCGGCGAGCCATTGCTCGATACGGCGCGCATGAAAATCTCCGGTCTGCACAACGCCGCCAACGCGCTCGCGGCGCTGGCGCTCGGCGAGGCGGTGGGTTTGCCCACGGCAAAGATGCTCGAGGCGCTCGAATCCTTTCCCGGTTTGTCGCACCGCTCGTCATGGGTCGCCGATATCAACGGCGTTCGCTACATCGACGATTCCAAGGGTACCAATGTGGGGGCGACCAGCGCCGCGGTCGCGGGCTTAGCCGGACCGTTGCTCATCATCGCCGGAGGCGAGGGCAAGGGGCAGGACTTCGCGCCGCTCGCCGCAGCGTTTCGCGGCAAGGTGCGCATCGCCCTGCTGATCGGCAGGGATGCGCCGGCGCTCGCCGCCGCGCTCGAGGGAGTGTGCCCGACGAAGATCGTGGCATCGATGGAGGCGGCGGTGCTGGCCGCACATCGTGCCGCCGCGCCCGGAGACACCGTGCTGCTGTCGCCGGCCTGCGCGAGTTTCGACATGTTCCGCGACTACGGACATCGGGGCGATGTATTCGCCGCGGCGGTGCGCCAGCTGGAAGTCCTGCAATGACGGTCGCCACGATGTCCTACGGAGTCCGTGCGCGCGAGCGCATGCCGTTCGCCTGGGATCCCATCACCGTGGGTTTGACCGCCGCGCTATTGCTGGTGGGCCTGATCATGGTCACCTCGGCATCCATGTCGATTGCGGCGCGCAACATGGGCGATCCCTTTTACTTCCTCGAGCGGCAATTCATTTTTACGATGGCGGGACTGCTGCTGGCGTGGGTGGTGACCCGCGTGCCGGTTCAGCTGTGGGACAAATACAGCCTGGCGCTGCTGTTGATTGCGCTGCTGTTGCTGACGTTGGTGCTGATCCCGGGCCTGGGCGCGCGGGTCAACGGCGCCCGCCGCTGGCTGCGGATCGGCGTACTCAATTTTCAGGTGTCCGAGCTCGCCAAGGTGCTGGTGTTGACCTGGGTCTGCAGCTACTGCGTGCGCAAGCGCGCCGAACTGGAGAGCACTCTGCCGGGTTTGGTGAAGCCCGTGTCGCTGCTGGCGCTGACCGGATTGCTGCTGCTGATCGAACCGGACTTCGGCGCCGCGACCGTGCTGTTCGCCACCGGCTTTGCCGTGCTGTTCGTGGCCGGCGCGCGCCTGCGCTACGTGGCGCTGTTGGTTTCCGCCGCGGTCCTGGTATTCGTGTTGCTGGCGCTGGCATCTCCCTATCGCCTGAAGCGCCTGTTGATTTTCTTGCATCCGTTCGACGATCCGTTCAACGGCGGCTTCCAACTCGCCCAATCGCTGATCGCGATCGGACGAGGCGCCTGGTTCGGCGTGGGTTTGGGCAGCAGCGTTCAAAAGCTGTTCTATCTGCCGGAAGCGCACACCGACTTCGTGTTCGCGGTGCTGGCTGAGGAACTGGGACTGGTCGGCGTGTTGGGCGTGATCGCCCTGTTTGTCGCGCTGGTGTGGCGCGCCTTCGGCATTTCACGCATGGCCGCGCAGGCGGGATTGCGCTTTCAAGCCTATCTGGCGATGGCCTTCGGCGTGTGGCTCGGGCTTCAGGCCATCGTGAACATCGGCGTCAACATGGGCGTGCTGCCGACCAAGGGATTGACGCTGCCGCTCTTGAGCTACGGGCGCAGCTCACTGCTCGTCTGTCTAGCCTGGCTCGGGGCGCTGCTGCGCATCTACCACGAGGTCAAATGCAGCTCGCGCTCCGCCGTGACCCGGCTGCCTGGAGGGACGCGATGAGCGGCGCTCTCACAGGCCTCACAGGCCGCACGGGCGATGGCGGGCCGGTGCTCATCATGGCCGGGGGAACCGGCGGGCATGTTTTCCCGGCACTGGCGGTGGCCGATGTGTTGCGCGCGCGCGGCGTCGCGGTGGTGTGGCTCGGCGTTCCCGGCAGCATGGAATCGCGCCTGGTGCCGGCGCATGGTTTTCCCATCGAGTGGGTCCGCGTCGCGGGAATTCGCGGCAAGGGCATGTTGACCTGGATGCTCGCGCCGCTGCGCATCTTGAGCGCCGTGGCGCAATCGATGGGCGTACTGCGTCGCGTTCGGCCGCGTTCCGTGCTGGGCGCCGGCGGCTATGTCAGCGGGCCCGGCGGCATCGCCGCGTGGCTGCTGCGCATACCCTTGCTCATCCACGAACAAAACGCAATCGCCGGCTTGACCAATCGATGGCTGGCGCGACTGGCCACCCAGGTGTGGGAAGCATTTCCCAAAAGCTTCGCGCCTTCCGCGCATGCCCGCACGATCGGCAATCCGGTGCGCGCGGACATCGCGGCACTGCCGCCGCCGGCACAGCGATTCGCGGGACGCGAATCCCAGGCCCGCCTGTTGGTATTCGGTGGCAGCCAGGGCGCGCAGCGCCTGAACGCGGCGCTGCCTGATGCGCTGGCACGCCTCGCTCCCGAGCAACGTCCGCTGGTGCGCCATCAGACCGGCGAACGGGGCCTCCGAGATACCCGCGCACGCTACGCCCAAGCGCAGGTCGAAGCCGACGTGGTGCCGTTCATCGACGACATGGCCAAGGCGTATGCATGGGCCGATCTTGCGGTGTGCCGCGCCGGGGCCATGACCGTCGCCGAACTGCAGGCCGCCGGCCTCGGCGCAATCTTCGTGCCGTTGAGTCTAGCCGCCGACGATCATCAGACCAAAAATGCCGCGGTGATGGTGACAGCCGGCGCTGCGCGCATCATCCCGGAACATCATCTTACGCCGGAGCGTTTGAGCGCGGTGATTGCCGAGCTGACCGGCAATCGCGCGTCGCTGCTGAAGATGGCCGACGCCGCCCGCGCACAGCGCGTCATCGATGCGGCGACGCGGCTTGCGGATCAGTGCATCGCCGCCGGAGCGCGCGCATGACCGAACGCAGGCGCACATCCGAACGCCGGCGCATGAATGATCGCATGGGGCGCATTCAGTGCGTTCACCTGGTCGGCATCGGCGGCAGCGGCATGGGGGGAATTGCCGAGGTGCTGCTCAATCTCGGCTACAAGGTTCAGGGATCGGATCTCAAGGCCAACGCGGTGACCGAGCGCCTGGCGCGGCTGGGCGCGACAATTTTCATCGGCCACAGCGAATCGAATCTCGGCGCGGCGGACGTCGTGGTGGTATCGAGCGCAGTCGGCCGCGCCAACCCCGAGGTCGCAAGCGCCCTGGCGAAGCGCATCCCCGTGGTCGCGCGCGCGGAAATGCTGGGCGAATTGATGCGCTTTCGCTATTCGATCGCGGTGGCGGGAACGCACGGCAAGACCACGACCACGAGCCTGGTGGCCAGCGTGCTCGCCGAGGCCGGACTCGATCCGACATTCGTCATCGGCGGGCGTCTGAAGAGCGCCGACAGCAATGCACGGCTCGGCGCTGGCCGATATCTGGTGGCCGAGGCCGACGAAAGCGACGCCTCGTTCATGCATCTGCAGCCGATGATTGCCATCGTCACGAATATCGACAACGATCATCTGGCCACCCACGACGGCGATTTCGCCCGCCTCAAGCAAAGTTTCGTTGATTTCCTGCACAACCTGCCGTTCTACGGGCTCGCGGTGCTGTGCGCGGAGGACGAGCATGTCCGCGGCATTCTGGAGAGCGTCGCCAGACCCTTTGTGACTTACGGATTCGGCGAGGGCGCGGACATACGCGCGGTCAACGTCCAGCGCATGGGACTCAAGTCCCGCTACGAGGCGCTGCGCAGCGGCCGCGAGCCGCTCAAGGTGACCATCAATCTGCCGGGCCGCCACAACGTTCTGAACTCACTGGCGGCGCTGGCCGTGGCCACCGAACTCGATGTGCCCGACGCGGCGATCCAGCGCGCGCTTGCCAATTTCCAAGGCATCGACCGGCGGTTGCAGCAGCTGGGTGAGATTCACTGGGCGGGCGGCAGCGCGCTGATCGTCGATGACTACGGCCATCATCCCACCGAAGTGGCCGCGACCCTCGAAGCGGTGCGTCAAGCGTGGCCGAAGCGGCGCCTGCTGCTGGCCTTTCAGCCGCATCGATACACGCGCACCCGGGATTTGCTGGACGACTTCGGCCGGACCTTAAGCGAATGCGATGTGCTGCTGGTCACCGAAGTCTACGCAGCCGGAGAAGCGCCGATTGCCGGCGCCGATGGACGCGCCATCTGCCGCGCGGTGCGCACGCGCGGGCTCACCGAGCCGGTGTTCGTCGAGCGCGTCGAAGACCTCGCCGAATCGCTGCGCGGCGTATTGCGTGACGGCGACGTGGTGCTGACCATGGGCGCCGGCAACATCGGCACAGTGGCCCAGGAACTGAAAAGCCGCTTCGCGGCGGGGGCCGCGGCATGAGCGCGCAGCGTTTCGTGGAGCTGGCACCGGAATTCAGCGCCCGGGTGCTGCGCGACGTGTCCATGGCCAAGCACACTTCCTGGCACGCGGGAGGCCCGGCCGATCTTCTTTTCACGCCCCGCGACATCATGGATCTCGCCTCCTTCATGCGCCAGTTGCCCGCGGTGGTGCCGGTGCTGTGGATCGGCCTCGGCAGCAATCTGCTGGTGCGTGATGGTGGAATCCGCGGCGCGGTGGTGTCCACGCATGGCGCGCTGGGAGCGCTCGAGCGCCACAGCGCCAGCCGCATCCGCGCCGAAGCCGGCGTGCCCTGTGCGCGCGTCGCCCGCCAGTGCGTGAAATGGGGTTTGGGGCCGGCGGAATTCTTTGCCGGCATCCCCGGTACCCTTGGCGGCGCACTGGCGATGAATGCCGGTGCCTGGGGCGGCGAAACCTGGCGGCACGTGGTCGAGGTGGAAGTGATCGATCGGCGCGGCCTGCGCCACACCCGCACCCCGGCCGAATACACGATCGGCTATCGGCGCGTGGAAGGCCCCGCCGACGAATGGTTCATCGGCGCGCGGCTGGAGTTCGAACGCAAGCCGGGCGTCAACAGCGACGCCATTCGCGAGCTGCTCGACAAGCGCCGCGAGACGCAGCCCATCGGTGAGTGGAGCTGCGGATCGGTGTTCACCAATCCGCCCAATGAGCACGCGGCGCGATTGATCGAGAGCGCGGGCCTGAAGGGCTTTCGCATCGGCGATGCCTCGGTGTCGGAGAAGCACGCCAACTTCATCATCAATCATGGCTCGGCGCGCGCCGCCGACATCGAAGCATTGATCGTGCACGTGCAAAAAACGGTCGCAAAATTGAGCGGCATCGAGCTCGCCACCGAAGTGCGCATCGTCGGAGACCCGGCATGAGCCTGCTTGCCACGCAATCGGGCCTGCGCCGCGCCGCCACTCCCGCGGACTTCGGCAAGACCGCGGTGTTGCTCGGCGGAGATTCGAGCGAGCGCGAAATTTCGCTGCTGAGCGGCAACGCAGTGCTGGCCGCGCTCAAGCGCCGCGGCATCGATGCGCATGCATTCGATCCCCTGCAGCGCCCGGTGCAGGCCCTGGTCAGCGAGGGATTCGCGCGCGTCTGGATCGCATTGCACGGCCCGGGGGGTGAGGATGGCGCCATGCAGGGCGCGCTCGAATGGCTGGGCGTGCCTTACTCCGGCAGCGGCGTGCTGGCCTGCGCGTTGACCATGGATAAGCTCAAGACCAAGCGCGTGGTGGTGGGTGCAGGCCATGCCGCTCCGGAATACGCCGTGCTCGCGGAGCCTAAGGATCTCGAGGCCGCGCTCAAGCGCATTGGTCTGCCGATGATGGTGAAGCCGGCCTCGCAAGGCTCGAGCGTCGGCATGACCAAGGTCAAATCCGCCGCCGAACTGCCGGGCGCCTACGCCGAGGCTCGCGCCGTCGACCCGGTTGTGTTCGCGGAACGCTTCATTGCCGGCGATGAATTCACCGTGAGCATATTGCAAGACATCGCTCTGCCCTCGATCCGGATTCAGCCGGCGACCGAGTTCTATGATTATCAGGCGAAGTATTTCCGCGACGACACGCAGTATTTCTGCCCCGGGGGCTTGAGCGACACGGATGAAGCCGCGCTCAAAGCCGCGGCGCTCGCGGCATTCACGGTCACCGATTGCTACGGTTGGGGACGCGTGGACTTCATGCGCGACCGCGCCAGCGGAAAATTCTACTTCATCGAGATCAACACCGTGCCGGGCATGACGAGCCATAGTTTGGTGCCGATGGCGGCGCGCCAGGCCGGCTACGACTTCGAGGAGCTGGTGTGGCGGGTGCTCGAAACCAGTTTCTCAAGGGAGCGCAAATGAGCTTGAGCATTCGCCGCAATCGATTCAAGAACCCACCGGCTGCGAGGAGTCCGCGCACCTGGCCGAAGTTCGTGACCGAGTGGCGCATCCACGTAAGGCGTGGCGCGCTGCTGCTTCTGTTGACGGGAGCCTTGAGCATTCTGATCTGGGCGCTCGACCGTCCAGTGCGGGTGATATCGATGGATGGCAGCTTTCAGCGGGTTTCCCCCGGTCAGATCGAGAAGGCGGTGGCTGCGTACGCTCACGCCGGATTCATGTCCGCGAACCTAGGCGACATTCAGCGCGCCGTCGAGGCCTTGCCCTGGGTGGACCATGCGCGCATCGCACGTCGCTGGCCGAACAGTTTGCATGTTGCGGTGACCGAACAGACCGCGGCGGCGCGCTGGGGCGAGTCCGGTCTCTTGAACACCCGCGGCGAGTTGTTCGTGAGGTCCGCAGCGCATGTGCCCGCGGAGTTGCCGCGCCTGAACGGACCTGAAGGCTCGGAGGCGCAGGTGGCGCAGCGCTATTTGTCTGCTCAGGGGCGGATGCTCGAAGCCGGCATGCGAATCGCGGCGCTGCGCCTGGATGAACGCGGCGCCTGGGAAATGGATCTGGACAGCGGCGTCACGGTGCGCTTGGGAAGGCGCGAGGTGGACGAGCGCATCGAGCGCTTCATCCGCACCGCATCCCAGGTCATCGCGCATCGCATGACGGAGATCAATTACGTGGACATGCGCTACTCCAACGGCTTCGCCATTGGTTGGCGCAACCCCGGGTCGAGCGCTCCGGGTGCCCTCAAACATTCCGACGACACCGACGCCTAGAGGAAACCTTCAAGATCATGGCCAAGCGTTCTGATCGGCATTTATTGGTGGGCCTGGACATCGGCACCAGCAAAGTGGTCGCCATCGTCGGCGAAATCAAGGCCGACGGAGCGCTCGAGATCATCGGCATCGGCAGCCATCCGTCGCGCGGCCTGAAGAAGGGCGTGGTGGTGAACATCGAATCCACGGTGCAGTCGATTCAACGCGCGGTGGAGGAGGCGGAGTTGATGGCCGGTTGCGAAATTCATTCGGTGTATGCCGGCATCGCCGGCAGCCACGTGCGCAGCCTCAACTCACACGGCATCGTCGCAATCAAGGACAAAGAGGTGGTGCAGGGTGATGTCGAACGCGTGATCGACGCCGCCAAAGCGGTCGCCATCCCGGCCGATCAGAAGATCCTGCACGTGCTGCCGCAGGAATACATCATCGATTCGCAGGAGGGCATCCGCGATCCCATCGGCATGTCGGGCGTGCGGCTGGAGGCGAAAGTCCACATCGTCACCGGTGCCGACAGCGCGGCGCAGAACATCGTCAAGTGCGTGCAGCGCTGCGGACTCAGCGTGGACGACATCGTGCTCGAGCAGCTGGCCTCGAGTTACGCCGTGCTCACCGAGGATGAAAAGGATCTCGGCGTGTGCGTGGTCGACATCGGCGGCGGCACCACCGACATCGCCGTCTTCGGCGGCGGCGCGATCCGCCACACCGCGGTGATACCGATTGCCGGCGATCAGATCACCAACGACATCGCCGTGTCCATGCGCACCCCCACGCAATACGCGGAGGACATCAAGATCAAGTACGCCTGTGCCTTGTCGCAGCTGGCGAATCCCGACGAAACCATCGAGGTGCCGAGCGTCGGCGACCGGCCGCCGCGCCGCCTCGCGCGCCAGACGCTCGCCGAGATCGTGGAGCCTAGGTACGAGGAATTGTTCGGGCTGATCCGCGATGAGATTCGCCGCGCCGGATTGGAGGAGCAGGTGGCCACCGGCATCGTGCTCACCGGCGGCAGCGCAAAAATGGAGGGCGCCATCGAACTCGCCGAAGAAGTGTTTCACATGCCGGTGAGGCTCGGCGTGCCGCAATACGTGAGCGGACTCGCCGAGGTGGTGAGCAATCCCATTCATGCCACCGGCGTCGGCCTGCTGCTGTACGCGAAGAGCAATCTCGAAGTTGAGCGCACCGGCGCACCGCTGCTCGCGGGCGGCGTGAAGAGTGTGTTTGAGCGGATGAAGGCTTGGTTCCAAGGCAATTTTTGACAGCTGATTTGCAATAACTAATTGAAGGAGTACTGGAATGTTCGAACTCATGGACTCGTATAGCCAAAGCGCCATCATCAAGGTGCTGGGCGTGGGCGGCGGCGGCGGTAATGCCGTCTCGCACATGGTCCAGGCCGGACTCGAGGGCGTGGATTTCATATGTATCAACACCGACGCGCAGGCGCTGAAGCACTCCAAGGTGCGCACCGCGCTGCAGATCGGCTGCAACATCACCAAGGGTTTGGGCGCGGGCGCCGATCCCGAAGTGGGCCGCCAGGCGGCGATGGAGGATCGTGATCGCATCATCGAACTCATCGAAGGATGCGACATGCTGTTCATCACCGCCGGCATGGGCGGCGGCACCGGCACCGGCGCGGCGCCGGTGGTGGCGCAGGTTGCCAAGGAACTGGGGATACTAACCGTCGCGGTGGTGACCAAGCCCTTCGAGATGGAAGGCAACAAGCGCTCGCGCGTGGCCGATCAGGGCATGCTGGAATTATCCAAGTACGTGGACTCGCTGATCACGATCCCGAATCAAAAACTGCTGTCGGTGTTGGGCAGCAGCACCACGCTGCTCGATGCCTTCAAGGCGGCGAACACCGTGCTGCAGGGTGCGGTGCAGGGGATCGCGGAACTGATCACGCGGCCGGGACTGATCAATGTCGATTTTGCCGACGTGCGCACCGTGATGTCGGAAACCGGCATGGCCATGATGGGTTCGGGCACCGCCTCCGGCGACGATCGGGCGCGCGAAGCGGCCGAGGCGGCGATTTCCAGCCCGCTGCTCGAGGACATCAATCTCTCGGGCGCGCAGGGCATCTTGGTGAATGTCACCGCCGGCATGGATTTGTCGATCGGCGAATTCCAGGAGGTGGGCAATGTCATCAAGCAATTTGCCTCGGACGATGCCACGGTGGTGGTCGGCACGGTGATCGATCCGGAGATGACCAGTCAGATCAGGGTCACCGTGGTTGCGACGGGTCTCGGCAAGCCCCTGGCGCGCGTGGCTCCGCAGCCGGTGGCCGCCGCCTCCATCGCACCTCCGCTCACCATGCGCATGGTGCGACCCAAATCATCGATGGGGCCCACCGACTATGCCATGCTCGATAAGCCGACTGTGCAGAGGCAGCGTGCCGTAGGCGATGGTCTGCGGGCCGAATCGGGAAGCGAGGATTTGCTCGATATACCAGCCTTTTTGCGGAGACAGGCGGATTAACCAGCGGTCCGACATTCCAGACATTGGCGCCCTTTAAGTCAAGAAATCTTAAGGGCGCCGGTTTTGGGTTGTGGAATAGCCACACCGGTCTTAAAGGTGCCAACCGAGGCGCGACGCTGTGGTACCTTTGGCACCTGACTTTAGTCCGGTTAACTTAATGCTGAATCAGAGAACACTTAAGAATTCGATCCGAGCCACGGGAGTGGGGCTGCACACGGGCAAGAAGGTCCTCATGACCCTGCGGCCGGCGTTGCCCGATACCGGCATCGTCTTTCGCCGCACGGATTTGGATCAGCCGATCGACATTCGAGCGCACGCCGAGAATGTCGGCGACACCATGATGGGCACCACCCTGCACAAGGGCGAGGTCAAGGTTTCCACCGTCGAGCATCTGCTCTCCGCCCTCGCGGGATTGGGCATTGACAATGCGCTGGTGGAAGTCACTTCCGGCGAAGTGCCGATCATGGATGGCAGCGCCGGACCGTTCGTGTTCCTGCTGCAATCGGCTGGAATCGAGGAGCAAAAGGCACCCAAGCGTTTTATTCGCATTCTCGAAAGCCTGCAGGTCGAGGACGGCGACAAATGGGCGCGCTTTGATCCCTATGACGGCTTCAAAGTGAATTTCGAAATTGTGTTCAATCACCCGACCTTCAAGAAGCATTCGCAAGTCGCGTCCATGGATTTCTCCACCACGTCATTTTTGCGCGAAATCAGCCGCGCGCGCACCTTTGGATTCATGCGCGAGCTGGAGAGTCTGCGCGCGCGCAATCTGGCGCTCGGCGGCAATATGGACAATGCCATCGTGCTCGATGATTACCGGGTCCTGAATGAAGATGGCTTGCGCTACGAAGATGAATTCGTGAAGCACAAGATTCTGGATGCCATCGGCGACTTGTACCTTTTAGGGCACAGCCTGATCGGCGAATTCAGCGGCTTCAAATCGGGACATGCGCTCAACAACAAATTGCTGCGCAGCCTCATCAACACGCAGAGCGCATGGCAGGAAGTGACTTTCGAAAGTTTGGCCGACGCGCCGATTTCCTATGTGGCGGCCGCCGCCGCGCACGCCTGATTGCCCACCGGCTAGTCCTTGTCCGGGGGCGGGACGACCCGTATGCGGATCGTCTGAATTGCAGTTCCTGAGGAGCCCGCCAGCCGCGTGCGGATGACTTCGGTCGAGTAGCGCAGCCGTGACGCCCATTGGGCTCCCACGACGCCGATGGTCAAGCGGCCCTGCTCCAAGCCCGCGCTCACCACCGCATCTTGAAGCTTCGGAGGAAGGGCCGCGCGAACCTGCGCCAGCACCTGCGATCGTTCGGAAGAGCGTACATTAAGTAATGAAAGCCGCTTGCCACCTCTTGCTAGTAACTCGCTGAGACTCTTAGGTTTTTGCATTGCAGCAGTCATTCAGGGCTCGGATTGACATGGGAAAACCGTGCGGAAATCCTTGTTTTGAGTAAGTTTTCTGCATAGTCTACCCTTACCGCTCCGGGGCATACTCGATATACAGGGATGACGCTTAGTACGCGCAGGCCACCGGTTCTTAGCATGATGAAAGCGTTGGAAGTTCAAGCTGTATGAATGTCATTCTTGTCGGCCGCAAGTCGGGCCGGGTGAAACAATTTGACCTGCACCACCCGGTAGTCCTATCGGTGGCTGCTCTCTTGGTACTTGGAATCCTCGGCACTGCGTTCTCCATCGGCATGGGACTTGGCGCCCGCCATGTTGCCAATCCCATTGATCAGCTGGGTAATTGGTCGGCTGAACTCATCAAGCAGAAAGGCCAGATCGAGGACACCAAGCGCGTCCTGCAGGAAAAGGTCAACGCGCTGGCCATGCGAGTCGGGCAGATGAACGCCAATGTGATTCGCCTGGACGCCCTCGGTAAGCGCTTGACCCGTATGGCAAATTTGGATGACGGGGAGTTCGATTTCGGCCATCCGCCGGCCATTGGCGGCGCCGAGAACGCGGACGGCCAGCCCGCCCAGATTCCAGACCTTACGGCCATGGTCGACGATTTACAGTCACAGCTCTCGAGCCGCGAGCAGCAATTGGGCGTGCTCGAAAACATGATCCTGAGCCGCGAATTGAATAAACAGGTCTACCCCGAGGGGCGGCCCGTTCAGGAGGGCTGGATCTCCTCGTATTTCGGCCGCCGGGCGGACCCGTTCACCGGCTATTCGGCGGTACATAAGGGTCTGGACTTCGCGGGACCCGAAGGCACCAAGGTCACGGCCGTGGCGGCGGGCCTTGTGACCTATGCCGGCGATCGCTCGGGTTATGGGGTGATGGTTGAAATCAACCATGGCAACGGCTTATCCACCCGCTACTGCCACAACGAGCAGCTGTTGGTAAAGTCGGGCGACATGGTGCGCAAGGGCCAGGACCTGGCGCTGATGGGATCCACCGGACGATCCACCGGTCCCCACTTGCACTTCGAAGTCTTGAAAAACGGCGTTCAGGTCGACCCCCTGCGCTTCGTCGGCGAGGATCGTTAGTCCGCTAGGTTCCGCCGTGGGCAGGCCTCACGGCGAAACGATTTCCCGCGATTCCGGTCTATCCGTACAATACCCAGTTTTCTCAAGGACTCCCTCGCGTGTGGAAGCTTCTGACGCAGATATTTGGCAGCCGCAATCAGCGTCTCATTAAAGAGCTGAGCCGCACGGTTGCGGCCGTAAACAACTTGGAAGCAAGCGTCGGCGCGCTCACCGACGAGCAATTTCCCGAGAAGACCCAGGAACTCAAAGCCCGCTTTGCAGCCGGCACGCCCCTTGACGATCTGATTCCGGAGGCCTTTGCCCTGGTGCGCGAAGCTTCGCGCCGCAAGCTGGGGCTGCGCCATTTCGACGTGCAGCTGATCGGCGGCTTGGCGTTGAATGCCGGCAAGATCTCGGAGATGCGCACCGGCGAGGGCAAGACCCTGATGGCCACCCTGCCGGCGTATTTGAACGCCCTCACCGGGGAAGGCGTGCATGTCGTCACCGTGAACGAATACCTGGCACAGCGCGACTCGGATTGGATGGGGCCGGTATTCCGGTTTCTCGGCCTCGAAGTCGGCGTCATCAAGAATGCGCAGACGCCGGATGAGAAGCG
>Ga0210409_10001959_pt1 | contig 25563 bp, 19 predicted proteins | sample IncBWH17MmetaG_FD_161649 | JGI IMG/M metagenome (GOLD analysis project Ga0210409, IMG submission 161649) | Forest soil microbial communities from Barre Woods Harvard Forest LTER site, Petersham, Massachusetts, United States - Inc-BW-H-17-M | ecosystem: Environmental > Terrestrial > Soil >...
GATCTCTGCGTCTCTGCGCCTCTCTGCGTTAAATCTCTTTCCCCACTACGGCTCCGCAACCAGAATCCGCAAATCTCTTAAATTGTTTCCCGTAGGCCCAGTCACAATCGCATCCTCCAAGCGCGAGAAAAACGTAAACGCATCACTCCGCCGAAACGCATCCCCCGGATCAAACCCCGCCGTGCGCGCACGTTCCAGCGTCTCGCCATCCGCGACGGCCCCCGCCGCCGGACTATTCCCATCAATCCCATCTGTACCGCAGCTAAGCACCGCGACCCTCTTTCCCGCAATCTTCTCCACGCAAGCCAGCACAAACGCCGAATTCCTCCCGCCGATTCCATTCCCGGTTACTGGCGAACTTATTTCGCCATCCGCGATCAACGCCACGCGCTGACCGCGGTGCATCTCTCGAAGTTCCTCCAGCTGCGCCAGCAGATATTCCGCCGCCTTCTCCACCGGCCAATCGTCCGTAGAATTGTCGCAGCAAGCGATGCATCCCTTCGCTTCCGCAGCATGGTGAGCCGGGTGAAAAAGTTCATCCATTCCCAGTAACAAGGAAAAATGTGCGTTTCGAAATGCGGGAGCGTGAGTTTTCGGCGTTTCCGGAATTCGCCCCTCGTCAAACCGGCGTCGCAAAGATTCTGGCAGCTTTTCCCGCAGGGAATATTCCACCAGGATGCGCTTCACGTCTGCGAGCGTCGTGGGATCTGGCAGCGTGGGCCCGGATGCCAGCGCAGACTCTTTCCCCACTGGCACGTCGCTAACCGCCAAGGTGATCTTCGCAGCATTATTCGCGGCCGCAGCGAGGCGTCCGCCTTTCACCGCGGAAACATGCTTGCGAACCGAATTGATATCATCGATAGGCGCACCGCATGTTACGAGCGCACGATTTGTTTGTTGCACTTCTTCGAGGGTCGTCGCCCGCTCCAGCGGCAACTCCACCAACGCGGATGCACCACCCGAGAGCAAAAAAAACACCAGCGTCTTTTCATCGCAGTTTTTTAGTAGCGCAAGGATCGCCTCTGCCGCTTTCCAGCTCTCCTCGTTGGGCATCGGATGACCACCCACGAAATACTTCATGCCCGGCAAAGGCTTCAGCGCCGCCGTGGGAGCAGAAACCACGCCTTCGAATCTCACGAACGGCACCAGCACGGCAGCGAGCCCGCTTACCATCGCATGTGCCGCTTTCCCCATGGCCACCACTCGAAGTTTCTCGAAGTTTCGCAGATCGAAAACGACATCGTTGCAATGCAATCGCGTTCCATCGCGACGCAGTTTCCGCTGCATGGCCGCAGGAATATCAATCGCAGCCAGGGTTTCGTGGAAAATGCGGCGGGCGAGTTGCTTCAGATCCGCCATGGGGGGTTTGCTGAGAGACTTCTCAAGAGGTCTTCCACACTTCCGGGTTGAGTATGTTCGCTGGCCGCTCCCCCGCGAACAGCGCGACGACGTTCTGCGCCGCCATGCACGCCATTTTCGTCCGTGTCTCCCGCGATGCAGAAGCCAGGTGCGGCGTCAGAACCACGTTCGCCCTCTTCAGACCCGAATGAATGAACGGCTCATTCTCGTAAACGTCCAATCCTGCGCCCGCAATTTTCTCAGCTTCCAGCGCCGCCACCAGCGCCGCTTCATCCACCACCGGCCCGCGCGAAGTGTTAATCAAGAACGCCGTCGGCTTCATGCGATAGAATTTCGGCGCATCAAACAATCCGCGCGTCTCCGGCAGCAGGGGAACGTGCACGCTCACGAAATCCGATTCCGCCAGCAGCGCGTTCATATCCCGGAACTCTGCCTTCAACTCTTTCTCCACCGCTTCCGGTGCCCGCACCGCATCCACATAAATCACCTTCATCTGAAATCCGCTCGCCCGCCGAGCCATTGCGCGCCCGATCCGCCCAAATCCAACGATACCCAGCGTCTTCCCCCAAACATCTGTTCCCACCAGCTGATCCAGGCTCCAGCCCTGCCAAATCCCCGACCGCGCCAGCGCCTCACCTTCTCCCAACCGCCGCGCCACGGCCATCATCAGCGTCCACGCAAAGTCCGCCGTCGTCTCGTCGAGCACTCCCGGCGTATTCGTGGCTACCACGCCGCGCGCGGTGCACGCCGCAACATCTATATTGTCGAATCCCACCGCGACGTTGGCTGCAATCCGCAGTTTCGGCGCCGCTCGCAGCAGCTCTTCGGTCACTTTCTCCGTCAACAGACAGACCAGCCCATCCTTGTCCTTGAGCAGCTGCAACAATTCCGGCCGCGGCGGGCGATCCGGCTTGGTCCAGTATTCCACCTCACAGCTCTCCTGTAGAATCTCCCTCGCCGGCTCAAACAGCGGGTGCGTCGCAAACACTTTCGGTTTCGCCATCGATCCCTCTTCGCAATTTTGGGAAATTTACACTAACACAACCCCGCGTCCCAGACCTATCTTGCCGTTGCGTGCGCTCCCCAACTCTCACTATAGTGCCATCTGCGCATTTTTCGCAGGTGTTCACACAATGAGCTCTGGCCTGGTCCAAGAACTCGAAAAACTTCTCGGCGAATCTTCCGTCCTGCACAAGCCGGAAGACCTTCTTCTTTACGAATACGACGGCTCTGTTGAAAAGGGCCGCCCCAACGTTGTCGTTTTTCCTACCACCACCGAGGAAGTCTCCCGCATAGTCAAACTCGCTGCCAAATACAACGTTCCCATCGTCGGCCGCGGCGCAGGAACCGGCCTCTCGGGCGGAGCGCTCGCCCGCACCGGGGGCGTGATGCTCGTCTTCGCCCGCATGAACCGCATCCTTGCAGTGGATGCCGAAAACCAACGCGCCATCGTCCAGCCCGGAGTCGTCAATTTCGAGCTCACCCGCGCCGCTGAACCTCATGGCCTTTATTTCGCCCCGGATCCCTCCAGCTGGAAGTCCTGCACCATCGGCGGCAACGTTGCGGAAAATGCCGGCGGCCCGCACACCCTTGCTTACGGCGTGACCACCAATCACGTCACCGCTCTCGAGCTCGTCCTTCCCGACGGCGAAATCGTCCGCGTCGGGAGCAAGCACGGCGATGCGCCTGGCTACGATCTCACGGGGCTCTTCGTCGGATCGGAAGGCACCCTGGCCCTGGTTACCGAAATCACTGTGAAACTTTCGCGCAGGCCGGAAGCCGTGAAAACGCTGCTCGCCATTTTCGATTCCGTCGATGACGCCGCGGAGTCCGTCGTGGACATCACCGCCCGTGCCATCATTCCCGCCGCCTGCGAAATGCTGGATGGCTGGACCTTGCGCGTCGTCGAAGACTACATCCACGCGGGATTCCCCATGGACAGCGCCGCCGTCTTGCTCATCGAAGTCGAAGGCCTCACCGAAGCCGTCGCCGCACAAGCTGCCGCTGTAACCGAAGTTTGCAACGCGCACCACGCCCGCGAAGTCCGCGTCGCTCGCGACAATGCCGAGCGCGAGCTCCTCTGGAAAGGCCGCAAGAATGCCTTCGGCGCGCTTGGCCGTCTCGCTCCCAGCAATTACGTTCTCGATGGCGTCATTCCGCGTTCGAAACTGCCGCAAACCCTCCGCCGCATCCAGCAAATCGGCACGCAGTTCGGTTTTCAGATCGGCAACATTTTTCATGCTGGCGACGGCAATCTGCATCCCATCGTCCTCTACGATCCCCGCGACGCCGCGCAATTCGAACGCGCCATGCAAGCCTCCACCGAAATCATCCGCTATTGCCTGGAAGTCGGCGGCGCGCTCACCGGTGAACATGGAGTTGGTATGGAAAAATCCGAGCTCATGCCGCTCCTCTTTTCCGACGCTGATTTCGCTCTAATGCGCCGCGTCCACGACGCCTTCAATCCTGATTGCTCTCTCAACCCCGGCAAAATCTTCCCGCTCAGCAAAGGCTGCGGCGAGATCCGCATTCGCAAACAACCTAGCGCATCTGTCGCTCGCTCATGACCACGACTTCAGCAGATTTCACCGAGAGACTCGGAGCCGCAATCGGTGCTTCTCATGTACTGAGTGATCTTGCTTCGCGCGCTGCCTACGCGGTCGACGAAATTATTCCCTCTGCCGTGGCAAAGCCCGCCTCCGCCGAACAAGTCGCCGAAGTCGTTCGGTTTGCCGCTCTAGAAAAACTCGCCCTCATCCCCTGTGGCAACCGCACCAAGGTCTCCATCGGCATGCCACCCACGCGTTACGACATCGCCCTCGACATGACCGCGCTCAACCAGATCGCGCACTACGACCCAGGCGATCTCACACTTAGCGTGGATGCCGGAATCTCGCTCGCAAAATTGAATGCCGCGCTTTTCGAACACCAGCAATTCCTCCCTCTTCTCGTTCCCTGGTATTCGCGCGCCACGATCGCCGGCACCATCACCTCCGGCCTGCATTCTCCTTTGCAGCAATTCTACGGCACCGCGCGCGACTTCCTCATCGGCGCCGAATTCATCGACGGTACCGGCAAACTCTGCAAGTCCGGCGGCCGCGTAGTAAAAAACGTCACCGGCTACGACCTCCACAAATTGCTCATCGGCTCTCTCGGTTCCCTCGCCGTTATCACGCGCCTGAATTTCCGCACCTTCCCGGCTCCCATCGCGGGCAGCCGCGGCTTCGTCGCCTCGTTTCCCAATGCTGAGGGCGCACTAGCCCTTCGTCGTGCCATCGCCGAATCTTCCCTGACTCCGCTCACTCACGACATCGTGAGTCCCGAGCTCGCCCTGATCTTCGCCACGAGAACTCCAAGCGCGCCGGAACCTGCCGTCTTCGCCGGAGAAGCCGGCACCGCGGCTCAGAGCTCTCTCCCGCCCATCGGCAATTGGTTTAACCCACACGGATGGCATCTCTGCGTCGCCTTCGCAGGCACTCCCGAAGTCCTCGATCGCTACGCCCGCGAACTGACCCTTCTCGCCGAGCGATCCCGCGCCACCTCCACCACGCTCCTCGACGACGCCACGCGCCCCGCTTTCTGGGGACGTCTCCGCGAAAGCCTCTCCATGCTTCTGGAAATTTCTCCCGCAACAGTCATTTACAAAATCAGCGCCCTCCCCGGCCATCACGCCGCGCTCTTCTCCGACTTGCGCCAAATCGCCGATCGCGCCAAACTGCCCCACGCGCTCGTCGCTCGCGCCGGCGGAACGATTTACTTTGCGCTGCTCCCAGCTTCTATCAGCGTCGAAACCACCCCACGCATCTCGAACTTCGCTGACGAACTTTTCCGCTCCATTTCCCCCGCCGTCGACCCCGTCCACATCCATCGGGGCCATGCCACTCTGCTCTTCGCACCGCCTACATGGAAACGCTCCCTGCTCATTCCAGATGGCGGCGAGGGACAAACCCTTGACCTCTGGGGCCCGCCTTCCCGTGATCTCGTTTTGATGCGCCGCATCAGAACCGCTTTCGACCCGCAAAATATCTTCGCCCCCGGCCGCTTCGCCGGAGGAATCTGAAAATGTCTGAATCTGTGGAGTCTTATTGTTTTGCTGCGGATTTCGCGTGCTCAGCCCTGTAGGCCTTCCACGCACCGTCGATAACGTACGCATGAATCGCGTCCGCGTCAGCCACCGTCATCTTGTCATGCGGAAACGCAAACTTCGGTGGATCGGCAAATCCCGGCATGCCCTTGTCCCAATGCGAGCCGCCCAGCACGATCTGATACCAGTCTTTGTGAGCATCGGCAGGCATGTAGCGAAGATCCGGTATCGCGCCGTTCAGCACCCACGCCCCGCTCCCATCCAAGTCCGGTGAGTGGCAACCGTCGCACACAAAAGTTCCGTATAGCTTTTCGCCTTTGCGGATCATTTCTTCACTAGCCTTCTGCTCCGGAGGCTTCGGCACCGGCGGGATCACATTTTCGGGATACGGAAACGGTGTGTTCGCGCCTAGCTTAAAGGCCAGCAGCCGCGCCGGCCCGCGCTTTGATTCCGGCGTAGCCATCGTCCGCGCCGGCGCAAAGAGCCGCGACCCCGATCCCCATCCAACAGGCGTAATCACATACTGTTCGCCCTTCACGGAAAAGGTCACGGGAATCGATTCAATCGCCGAGCCCGTCTTGATCGACCAGACTCTTTTCCCGCTGTCTGCCGCGTACGCCGCAAATTCTCCGGTCCCTTGTCCCTGAAATACTAGATTGCCTGCCGTGGAGAGCACCCCGCCATTGACCGCGATCTCCTCATTCACCGTCCAGCGCGCCGATTGACTCACAGGATCCCACGCAATCAGTCGCCCATAAAGGCCCGCCCCACCCTCGCCCGCCTCCACTTCAGCTTTCGAATCCGCATGCCGATCCGTCGTCGGAACGTACACCAAGCCCGTCAGCGAGCTGTAGCTCATCGGCCACCAGTTGTGCACCGTCCATTGCCTGCCGCCACCCTCCGATCGCGGCACCAGCACCGCGCGCCCGGTTTGCAGGTCAATGGACTTGGCCCACACGACGTTCACCAACGGCTTGGCCGAGAGAAGTTTTCCAGTCTTGGCATCCAGCAAAAAAAAGAATCCATTCTTCGGCGCGGTCAGCGCCACGTGCCGCTTCTCACCGTCAATGATCAAGTCCGCCATCAGGATGTGATTGTTTTCGGAATGGATCCCTTCCGTCCCCGTCTGGTAGTGCCAGACGTATTCTCCCGTGTCCGCCTTCACCGCAATAATGCATTCGCCGAAGAGCCGGTCGCCCGTCGCCTTGATATTCCGAAACTCGCCGTAGTCCACTCCCACGCCCGCCGTTCCGAAAATCACCAGCCCCGTCGCGTCGTCATAGGTAATTGCATTCCACACATCTCCGCCGCCGACCTTCCACCAGTCCTTTCCTCCCCAACTCTTCGCCGCCATCTCCAGCGCCTTCGTTTCGAACGGCTTCGACAGATCACCCGGCACCGTCCAGAACCGCCACGCTTCCTTTCCCGTTTCCGCATCATAGGCCACCAACGCGCCCCGCACGCCGTCGTCTGAGCCGTTGAAACCCATCAGAATTTTCCCTTTTGCCAAATGCGGCGCTCCGGTAATTCCCGTTTGCGTCGGCTCGCAAACCTGCGCCTCCCAAACCTGCTTCGCCGCCGCCGCGTCGATGGCCACCAGCCGGCAATCCCCCGTCCCGACATAAACTTTTCCATTCCATACCGCCACGCCCGCATTCACGCGTGCTGAGTACGATCCATTGATCGCCTGGTTCAGCCGCACCTTGGGATCAAACCTCCATAGAACTTTCCCCGAGACCGCATCCACTGCATAAACAATGGACAGCGGCGCGCTCACATAGATCACCCCATCGACCACAATCGGTTCCGACACCACCCCCATCCCGCTCTCGATATCCAAAGACCACGCCAGCCCCAAGCCGCCGATATTTTTATCCGTGATCTGCTGGAGCGGGCTGAAATGCTTCTCGTCAAACGTCCGCCCGTTCAGCAGCCAATTGTTTCCTCCGTCCGCCTCTGCTGCCACTCGCGCCTCGTTCACATCACCCGGTTTCGCCGGATGATCAGCCGAACCATGAAGCGCAATCGCCGCCGCGGCGGCGAGTCCCGCCATCGTCACACCAACTGCTTGCCACGTCTTCATGCCCGGCCGCCTCTCTGAAGTCGTCCAAAGTTCTCACTTGAGCGCTATTATCACGAGCGTAAATTTCCTCGTCCAGAACTCATTGGATTGAAGTTCCCGCCGCCATGTTAGTTGCCGCGCGGAAACAATGTCAACGCGTGGGGTGCCACCTGGCTTAGCCAGCACGCACAACAATTAGGATGACGCAATTCCGCAAGCTCGGTGTAGGCTTGCCAGCCTTCCACACTCGCATCAAAACTTATTGATTAGTCGTGCAAAACCACGCTGAGGAGAGAACCATGGACGTGCAGGCCACCGTTATGCCGGATGAAACCCATCTTCTTGAAGCGATTCATGAAGAAATTCACGCGCGAACGCGTCGTTCCGATCATTTCCGCCAGCATTTCCTGCGACACCTTGGGAAGCATCTTTTCCTGCTGAGAATCCTTGCCATAGCGGGCGAGCAGCAACAGCGCCCGCGCCAGACGCTTTTCGCTGGAATTAAAGAGCTGGTCGATCAAATCCTCTTCGATGCGGATGTTGCGCGAAAGCATGTAAGCCATGAAGCGGTCGGAAAGAGCGTGTTCCGCGTGCAGCACCCGCACCATTTCTTTTTTCTCGATCATCAGCACGGCAGTGGGAACAATCGCGGTAGCCGTCCCCATGCGCAGATGCTGCCCTGCCAGGCAACCTTCGCCGAAGAAGTCCCCCGCTCCCAGCATCGCCACCACGGCTTCCTTGCCAACTTGGTTGACCACCGTGAGCTTGATGCCGCCCTTTTGGATATACATCACGCTCGCAGCAGCATCGCCTTGCGAGTAAATCTTCTGCGCTTTCTCATACAAAACGACTCTTCTCGCTATCCCCGCTGAATCGAGAAAAGCCTGCGCGTCGAAAACATTCTTCTGCTTGGATTTTTTTCTAGGCTTAGAGATAGTTGAACTCGCGATCGTTTTCACAGCTCCACCGCTTGCCTCATATCTTAGCAAATCTCGGCGGTGGCGGACAAGACGCATCATTTACGGTTATATTAACTTTTTATTACTGTGCAAACGCACGCCTGTGCTGCCGTCGAGTCCGGAGCCTGTTTCAATCTGGCACCGCGAAAATGGAGCGTGCTCACCGCTTCGATCCGTTGTGCCGCGGCTCCGTCGGCAGCGCTCTCTCTAACTTTCTCGCGTACAGCCCTGAATCGGCTTCGCACAACAGGCCCTCAATCGTCTCGCCATTCTCGGGATACACCGCCACTCCCACGCTCACGGAAACCCTTGGCCCTTTGCCATCATTGGCCAGGCTCTCGCAGATCCGTTGGGCCACCCGGTTGGCGGCCAGTGCGTTCGTCTCCGGTAACACCACCGCAAACTCATCACCGCCGAACCGCGCCGAGGTATCGATATCCCGGCAGCACGACAACAACACGTCGGCCAACCGGCAAATTGCCTGGCTGCCTACCATGTGTCCGTGGCGATCGTTAATCGCTTTCAATCCATCCATGTCAAAGAGCAGCAGGGCAAACTCCCGGCTTGTCCGCTTGCTCCGCTTGATCTCCGAGTCCAGCACATCCACCAGGCAGCGATAATTCGCCAACCCTGTCAGCGGATCGCTGGCCGCCTGCCGTCTCAAGTGATCCTCCAGCTCGCGCTGCCGTGTCACATCTTCCGCGATCACCTCATAGGCTTCCCACTCCCCGTGTTCGTCCAGGACTTCCCGGCCGCTCAGTCGCACTCTCAGAAGGGTGTGGTCTTTCCGCTTCCACTCGATTTCCACTGGTTCGGCAGGAGTGTCCGCACTCGACCGCCCCAGCAATTTCGCTCGTCTCCCCGGATCTTGAATCATGTCTCGCGCGAGATCTTCCCTCAGGAGTTCTTCTCTGGTCCCATACCCCAGCATCCGCATCATCGCTTCGTTTACTTCCAGAAATCTTCCATCCCGGCTACAGCGGCAAACCCCAAAGCTTCGATTTCCTACCAGCGCCCGATAACGCGCCTCTGAACGCCGCAAATCCTTTTCCGCGCGATCCCGCTGATCGCGCAACACTTTTTCATCCAGCGCTCGATGCACCGCCACCGGCAGGTGCCCGAGGCTCTCCACTTCAATGCAATCCGCCGCGCCTTTCAAGATCAGCTCCGCCGCAATTTCCCGTTTCAGTCCGTGTGCCAGAAAGACAACCGGGATGTCCTTCTGCATTTCACGCAGCATGTCCAACGCCTGCGTTTCCTGCCAGTTTGGACTGGGATATTCCGCCACGATCGTGTCGTAGACTTCGGAATGAAGCCGTTCCGCGAACTGCTCCGGAGTCAAAACGATATCGGAGCTGACGGTATACCGCATCCTCTTCAGCTCATGCAGACAGCGCTCCACGTCCGCAAAACAACGGTGCACAAACAGGATTCGCACAAGGTTTTGACGGCGTCCTGGCACATCAATCACAGATGCTTGTGCCGCTGGATCGAGCCGGGGCTGAGGTTTTGAAGACATTTCCAGTTTGGACATAATCCCGGGGTGCGGTTCCCTTCCGCGCCCAACTGCACCCCGGGTTTAGTCGGAGTTAACTCGCGCAAGAGGATACCTTTCGGAGACTTCTACCGCTGTCCACAATTGCACAGAAGGTACTGACTTGGTACTCGCCCCCGCCCCGCCCCGCACCGCCTCATCTGAAGCCCGACGCCCCCTGAAGCCTGATATTCCTCCCTTCCCGACGCTTCCCACTCCGCACAAATTATAGTTTTCAAATACGTGCTTTACGGCACATACATCGCCAGCCCTGTAGCTCATAGTCGTATTTGCCGGGATTCTGATTTCGGGTCTCCCGGACTTTTGGAGGAATACATCGTGCGCAATTTGAATCGCTACATCAGTTCACTCGTCTTGGCTTCTGCCCTTGCCGCGCCAGTGGTTATGATGGCCGGCCCTACGCCTCAAGAGGCCAGCGTCCAGGTCCGAGTCTACGATCGGAATCACAAGGACTACCACAATTGGGACGACCGCGAGGATCGCGCCTATAGAGGCTATCTCACGGATCAGCACAGAAACTATCGGGAGTACAACAAGCAGAGCGGCAGACAGCAGCGGAATTACTGGAACTGGCGCCACAGCCATCCAGACCGCGATTAAATAACTAACCAACGTCTCGGCGGTCCCGTCTGGGGCACCGTCGAGCATAACGCGCGCTAAGGGTCGGCCTGTTTCCGGCCTTCCCTAGCGCGTTTCTTTCCTGCAATTTCCGAGACGGTTTCGCGATTCAGCAATTGGACAAGTTTGTACTGAAATTCTCCCCGGTTCCCATCCTCCCTCTGTTCAAGTTGACACGCCGTTCCGTCCCGGAGTCTAATCACCCGAATTCCTGTGGCCAACCTTCGGCCATCAACGCAGTCTGGGCCTGGAAAAAACTCGACCTCGGATCCTTGGAGCATCTGATGATTCTGCGCGGTAGCCTCTCGCTTCTATTCGCCCCGTTGCTCCTCACCCTTGGGGCCTGCAACTCCTCCAGCCCTGGGAAGCGCACCGGTGACGCGGCAGACTGGCTCATGCATGGCAGGACCTCCGACGAGCAGCGCTTCAGCCCCTTGACGCAAATCAACGAGCAAACTGTCGGCAAGCTCGGCTTGCTCTGGAGCCGCGAACTCGGAACTACCCGCGGCCTCGAAGCCACCCCTCTCGTCGTCAACGGCGTCATCTACGCATCCGGCGAATGGAGCATGGCTTACGCGCTCAACGCCAAGTCTGGCGAAATCCTTTGGACCTTCGATCCCAAAGTATCCAAGGCCCGCGCCCGTACCATCTGCTGCGACGTTGTCAATCGCGGCGTAGCCTTTCACAACGGCAAGGTTTACCTCGGCACCCTCGATGGCCGCCTCATCGCCCTCGATGCCAAGTCTGGCACTCCCGTCTGGGACGTCATTACCGCCGACCAATCCAAGCCTTACGCCATCACCGGCGCCCCCCGCATCGCCAAAGAATTAGTCCTCATCGGCAACGCCGGCTCCGAATTCGGCGTCCGCGGCTATCTCTCCGCCTACGACGCCGAAACGGGCAAGCTTGTCTGGCGCACCTTCACCGTCCCCGGAGATCCCTCGAAGGGCTTCGAATCCAAAGCTCTGGAAGCCGCCGCGAAAACCTGGCACGGCAACTGGTGGGTCGCCGGTGGAGGAGGCTCCCCGTGGGACACCATTGTTTACGATCCCGAACTCGATCTCGTCTTCACCGGCACCGGTAACGGCACCGCCTGGTACCGCGATCTCCGCAGCCCCGGCGGCGGCGACAATCTTTACCTCGCCTCCGTCCTGGCGCTCCGAGCGAGCGATGGCCAATTGGTCTGGCATTTCCAAACCGTTCCCGGCGACAACTGGGACTACGACGCCACGCAACCACTAATGCTGGCGGACCTGCCCATCGGCGGCGCAACCCGCAAAGTCCTCATGCAAGCTTCAAAAAACGGTTTCTTCTACCTCCTCGACCGCCAGACCGGCCAATTCATCTCCGCCAAGCCATTCGTCAACAAAATCACCTGGGCCACCGGCATTGATCCTCAGACGGGGCGCCCCCTGGAATCACCCACAGCCTACGACGGCATGAATCCCGTGGTCGTCTCTCCAGATCCGAGTGGAGCTCATAACTGGCATCCGATGGCCTTCAACCCAGCCACAGGTCTTGTCTACGTCCCCGCAAGAGAAGGCTCCACAGGACTGCACGCTCCCGACAAAGGTTGGAAGTCCAATCCGTCCAGCGTGAACATCGGCAACGACTTCCGCTACGAAGGCCCAGTCTTCGCCAAGTTACTAGCCGCTCCTCCCCCAACCGGCCATCTTATAGCCTGGAATCCCGTCGAGCAGCGCCAAGCCTGGCGCGTCGACCTTCCCACGGTCGAAAGCGGAGGCGTCCTCGCGACCGCCGGCAATCTCATCTTTCAAGGCCGCGCCGACGGCCTGCTCTGCGCCTATCGAGCGGCCGACGGCAAAAAGCTTTGGGAGTTCAACGCCGGCACCGGCATCATGGCTCCGCCCATCACCTACCTCATCGGCGGAGTCCAATACCTCACAGTAATGGTCGGTTGGGGCGGCGCGGCTGGCCTAATCAATATCCCCGGAAATGGCCCCTTCAAACCCGGCTTCGGCCGCATCCTCACTTTCGCCGTCGGCGCCAACGCCAAACTCGAAGTCCCGCCCTTCGGCCATGCCGGCCCACCTTCACCCGCCATTCACGCGAACGCCACACCTGCCACCATCCACGAAGGCGCTCTCCTGTATGGAACCTACTGCTGGAATTGTCACGGCATCGTAGCCGTCGCCGCCAGCGGCGTTCCTGACCTCCGCTACGCCTCCGCCGAAACTCACCAGCAATTTGAGTCCATCGTCCTCGCTGGCACCCGCGCCACCCGCGGCATGCCCTCCTTCAAAGACGCCCTGAAGCCCGCCCAAGTCCGCGCCATCCAGGCCTACGTCTTGGCCCGCGCCGCCGAATCCGCGGCTGCCGCCGCAAAACCCGCCGCGCAAGCACCCGCAAGTTCGAGCCCGCCCGCCAAGCCGAACTGACGCGGTCCCGTTCTTCTATTAACCTGTCGGGGCGTCCGCCGTGGCGGGATGCGTTCTTCCTCCACAAACACACCGCGAATTCCGCCGCGATAACTCTCTCTCTGTCGTCATCCTCTCCTCACGCGTTGTCTCCATGATAGAAGTCTCGCGGGCGTCAGAACCTCCCACACGGCCATGCCACCATTCATCCAGCTCCCAGCGGTATGCATACACCGTCGCTCCGCGCGCATGCCGATGGCGAAAGATGGGAAGTCCCTCATTCTTCTCCCATCTCTGCATGCAACGCACGGAACGCCTCAGATACGCCGCGATCTCCTTCCAGCTATCTAAGCGATCGCTGGCACTTGGCATTCGCCCATCGACACCGTCCATCACCGCAATCGACGCGCTCATCACTTCCTGAGCTTGCTGGGAGTTCATTGGATTTCCTCCTCGACTCGTTGCCTCTCCAACGTCAGCGCTTCGCTAAATGCACCCTCTTCCTCGGCATGGAGAAACACCACATCCTGCACCTCTTCCACGGTTCCCGTGAGTACTAGCGATCCATCCACTTTTTCATGCGGTGTATCGATGCTCTTTTCTTCGATCTTCCGTTGGAGCCAGCTGGCGCTCAAGAATGTCATCTCGCTGGAGCCCAATCCGATTTCAATTCGCGCGATGGAATGTCCGCGCACAAAATGCACGCGGTAGAAATCGTCTCCCTCCTGAATGCTCCTTGGAAAGAAGTCCAGGAACATGCTTCCTCCGAGCCGCACAAGATGCGCCTCAAACTCCCCGGACTTCTCATCCTCTCCTTCCTTCTCGGTGACAACCAGCTTGTACTCCTTCGCGCCGCCTTGCTCGAACGTGAAGCTCACGTCTCCCTCCTTATCCCGCCACGTGCCGGCCAATAGGGGGTCCGACTGCAGGTCCGCCTCGCTGTAGAAAGGCCGCAGGGACACCGCAAACTCGGTTCCTCCATCTTCACACCCGGCCTGCGCGAAACTAACGAGCGCCACACTCATGCCAACGATCCACATCACTGAGCGCCTCTGCCAGAAGCACTGTTTCCTCATAGTCGCTCTCCTCCAAGGGAGGTCCTACAGGCGTCCCGCCCAGCCCAGGCGGAATCCTTTGGGCGATCACTCCCTCTTACCGAGGAACAGCGTCAAAAAAAGACAGGAATTGCAGTTGGAAGGAGAAAAAAGTAGCGTTCAGGTCTGTCGTCGGACCAGCCGGGAAACCGCCAGTTTGATGGCCGAATACCGCGTGGAACTGACCATCAGCAGAGACCCCAGTATCAAGAGAACGATGGGCCAGCGCGACTGCTTTTCAAACAGATCGAATTGCCAGGTAACGATTCCAATGGCCAGGAAGATCATCCCGCTCACAAAGAAATTTTTCATCTGCTTACGGATGCTGCCGAAAATGAAGAAGCACGCCACAATCGGCAGAAGAATCTCCAGTGTCCGCGCTTCCCGTTTCCGGGCAAGATTGTCCAACTCGTCCTGCCAGCGGTCATATGCATGGAACCACAGCAAGAACAGCGAAGTCAGAATGTGCCCCGGAATCATAAAACGGAATGCTTTCGCCACCGCGCGCATTTGTGCCGTGGGAAAACGGTCGCAAAGCGCTTGAAGGGCGAAATAAATACCTGCGTTTGCGATGAATAAGTATTCAATCTGCCCGCGCGTCCACGCCAGATTTCTCGTCAGCCATTCCCGGTAGGGATGGTGCTCCGCTGCCAGCCCCGACAGCGCCATTAACGTAAACACCACCGCAACCGGATAAAAATAGCGGGAGTCGTTGAAAAAACCTAAGCGCTCGATTGTAAACGCGGCAACAAAAAAAATCACCGCCACCGGCAAAATCCGAAAATAAAACCAGCCTGGATCATGCTTTGCAAATTCCAGCCATCCCAATCGAAGCAGCGTAACCAGGCTCAGCGCAACGCCCATCACCGCAATCATCAGTGAAAAAACGGAAGAATGCGTGAATCGCCGCAACCACCCGCACGCCGGCAACGTCAGCAATATCCCCCACCACAGTTGCGCATTGGTGACTGCGCGGAATGGCTCCTCCAGATTCGCCAGCAATTCCCAGTCTTTGTGCGCTGAAGGCGCCGCCATAATGTGGTACTCGATCATCGTCAGCAGCAAGACGATTGGCACCAGCAGGCAAAACGTCAGCAGGAACGCGATTCCGATGCGTAGCTGGCCCCTCTTCCAGATCCGCCGCCCGCCCCAAAGCATCAAGCCGGCCGCACCCGCCACCATCGCCACCGAAACTTTTCCCGGTAGATGCAGGAACTGAAAGAGAAACAACAGCGCCGCTCCAACCGTCAGAATCCATGCTCCGAAGTAGAGCGTCACCTGCGGCAGCGTCAATCGGCGCGCCTCGAGAATCCACGCGTCTTCTCGCTCGATCAGTCGGCTGTAGTTTTTTCGGAATTCATCAAATTCATACTCAGAGAGGATTTCGTCCTGCCGCCACCCTTCTAACTCCTGAATGTGCTGTTCGATCTTCGCGGTGATCAGGCTCGCATAAGCCGTCGGTACCGCATGCACTTTTTCTCCCGCCAGAAATCGTTCCAGGTCATCCGCCATCTCTTTCGCGGAGGCGTAGCGATTCTCCGGTTTTTTCTCCAGGGCCTTCAGGCAAATGTCTTGCAGCTCTCCGGGGACCTCCGGATTTCTCCGCCGCGGCAAAATCGGTACTTCCTCCCGGATCTGCCGGACCTGTTCTCCAAACGATTCTGCATGGAACGGCAAGCTTCCCGTCAGGACCTCGTACAACACGGTGCCCAGTGAAAACACATCGCTTCTCGGATCAAATCGCGAACCCGGCACTGCATGTTCCGGCGAAAAATAATCCGGCGTGCCCATGATTTCGCCAGGGCGCGTCATTCGCCTTTCGTCGCTTTCCAACTGCTGCGCCAATCCAAAATCGAGTATTTTCGGCTCCAGGTCCGCCCCAACCAGAATGTTCGTCGGCTTCAGATCGCGGTGCAGAATCTGGTGCTCGTGCAGAAAATCCACCGCCAGCGCCACTTTTTGCATCAGGTCCGCTTTTTGTCTCAGCGTCAGCGCCCTCACGGCCTCCACCAGGGAAGCGCCTTCAATCAGTTCCATCACAAAGTGCGGCGTTTCTTCCGGCTGGCCCAGGCTGAAAATGTGCACAATGTTCGGATGGCTGATGTGCGCCAGCGCACGCGCTTCTTGCATGAACCGTTGTCGCACCGCTTCGTTTTCTCGGTATCTTCGGTTCAATATCTTGATCGCAACCTTGCGCTTTAACCCGTCGTCGTAACCCAGCAAGACCCGCCCCATGCCTCCTGCGCCGATCTCCCCGAGAATTTTGTGTCCTGAAAGCGTCTCAGGCAGTTTTTCCTCCGCCCCCACTTCCCGCACCGCCGCGTGCGGGAACGATTCTCCGTCCATCGCATTCATCGATTCCAGCAATGGCCGAAGCTCCCTCTCAATCTCCGGACGCGCCTTGCAGAACTCCTCAATGTCCACCGTTTCTTCGTCCGCATGGCGATCCACATAAGCCGCCAGCGCCTCGGCAACGGCGCGTTCCCGGTCCAAGGACTTCTCTTTATCGCCTTTTTTTGTTTCTTCGCCGCTCATTGTCTCGGACTTGCCGCTTCCAGCTCGCGGAAGCGTTTCAGCGCTCGGTGCAACAACAGCGCCACGTTTTCCCGTGATTTTCCTGTCCGCTCGGAAATCTCTTTGGTCGTCAGTCCTTCAAACTTCGCCAGCAAAATCATTTCCCGGTATTCCTCAGGCAGCGCATCCAGCTTCTTGAGAAGATTCCGCGCACCTTCTTCGCGCTCAAATACTCGGCTCGGCGTTTCCGAATCCGCCGGCTCCGGCCCTCCGGGATTACTCTCGGACCGCAACCTCACCATCTCTTCCGCGCGCCGCTTCTCCCTGTTCCGATAGCGCGCCGCGTCCACGATTACGTGATCCGCAATCCGCGAAAGCCAGGCCATCAAACTCCCCGGCGTCCGATAGGTAAACTGATTCATGTCTTGCGACGCCGCCAGGAACACTTCTTGCAAAATGTCGTCCACTTCCGCCACATTCCGCAGCTCCGCGCTCATCTTGTAATACACCAGCGTCGCCAGCCTCCGTTGATACTTCTGGAACACCAGGCTGAACGCCGCCGTGTCGCCCCTCTTGAATCGCTCAACCAGTTCATACGTGGAGGTTCGCAAGTCCAACGTGTCCGCACTCCCGGTCTGCCTGTCAGGATTCCTCGTACTCTATCCACACACCCATTTGCAAGCAAGCATCCCCGCCGCCCCGGCCCGTCCTTGTAGTGGCGGGTCTTCAGACCCGTTCTTTCCTCGGGCGGCCCGTCCTCGTGGCGGCGACTTCACGTCGCCAATTGCTTCGCTCCCTCATTGCGCGTCCAACTCGCCGCGCGTCGACAGGAATTCTCCTTTTCACAACCGTGCCGAAAGGCACATACATCGAGGCGCCAGAAGTGCATAGTCATTACAACCGGGATTCTGAAACGGAGTGTCTCGGTACACGGAGGAAACACCTTGCGTCATATCAATCGATACTTCAGTTTGTTGCTCTTAGGTGCTGCCCTGGTCGCGCCTGCCGCCCTCGTCGCCAGCCCCCAGCCTCAAGAAGGAAGCGTCCAGGTCCGCGTCTACGATCGCGACCACCGCGACTACCACAACTGGGACGACCGCGAAGACCGCGCTTACAGGCGCTACCTCGTGGTGCAGCACAGAGGCTATCGGAGCTACGAGCGCCAGAACTACAGAGTCCACCGCCATTACTGGCAGTGGCGCCACAGCCATCCTGACAACGACTAAGACATCTCCCTTGTAGGGGCGCAGCATTGCTGCGTCCCGCCTTTGCTTTCCCGTCGACGTATGTGTCGGGAAGCCCGGCTGATCGAGCCTCACCTAAATCGAGGACGGATCAACTGTGATAGCCATTTCCAAATAGCCGCAAAACGCATTCGCCAGTTGCATCTGCCGCGGCGTTCGGCATTCCGGTTCGAAGAGCTTCGGGTTAGCAACCAAAATTACCGTCGTCATCGACCGTGACGTCGCTACATTCAGCCGGTTCAAGCTATACAAAAACTCCATCCCCCGCGGCGCATCTTCCTGCGTCGACGTCGTCAGTGAATAAATCACCACCGGTGCTTCTTGTCCCTGAAACTTGTCCACCGTCCCGACTCGCATCTTCGGTAGCCTCGCCGACAAATCCGCAACCTGCCCGTTATATGGCGCCACGATCAAAATGTCCTCTTCCTTTAGACGTCGCGGATTTCCAGCGCTCCGGAACCACCTTACCTCCGGCCTTAGCAATCCTTCCACAATCCGGGCCACGGCCACCACTTCTTCAGCGCTGGAATTCCGATTCCCCTCATGCTCGACCGGAACAATCCACAATCCCGATCCGTTCAGCCACGGATGTCCTTGAAGGACCCGGTTTTGCAATAGTTCCCGCGACGCTAGCCTTCCCTCATAAAAAAACGCTGAAGTAAACTCGCAGACTCTAGGATGTAATCTCCACGTCTCCGGCAGCAGAAACCCCATATCCTTCGAGATCGTTTTGCGCTCGCCCAGCAAATGCTCAAGCGCCGATTTCTCCGCTCCGTCCGGATGACTCCCCTTCAGCGGCCGCTCCAGCTGCTGCGGATCGCCAATAAGCACCAAGCTTTTCGCTGCCTGCGAAACAGCCAGCACGTCTGCAAGTCCCATCTGGCCCGCTTCATCGATAAACAACACGTCCACCGCCTCAAACGCCGCCTCTGGCGACCATAGCCATGACGTCCCACCCAACACATTTGCATTTCCAGACCCTAGCGCGGTCCATCCTTCCTCGTTCTTCCTTGCGATGGTGATCTCCTCGGTTGGCTCTTCCGTATCCGACCGCTGCATGCAATGCACTCCAGCCTGGTCGTGCTCCTTTGTCGCAGACACAACCTCCTCCAATAATTTCCGGATCACATTGTGGCTTAACGCCGTGATTCCGATTTTCTTGCCTTCCTTCACTAACTCGCAAATCATCCGGGCGCCGGTGAACGTCTTCCCTGCACCCGGGGGGCCTTGGATCGCAAACACTGATTCCCGAAGCGCCGAGACAATCCGGCACGCGGTGCTCCTGGGACCTTCGCCCGCTAGCTGCTCCAGCGTTTCGCCTCTCGCGAGCCGCGGCGAGTTCCGCATCAGCAGATCGCGCCCTGCACGATATCTTCCTGCGGCATCAATACCATTCGTCGCCACCCACTCGCCGATCCGGAAAAGCGCCTCCGCATGTTCCTTTATGTTTATAGGCCGATCCCATACGTACACCGCAGTCGGATGCAGTTCCGCTGTCTTTCTCGTTTTCTTGATGTCGATTGCCCGATTCACTGTGTCAATCGCCAAAACACTCCCGAACCTTTCGCCTTTGCAGTACAGATCTTTTTCTACACGTGCTTCCGTCTCCTGCCTGTCGAACGCGTAACGGTCTACGGGAATCTTTCGTTCAACCAGCAACCGCTCCAAGAATCTCAGTCCCGCAAGTCCTGCCCGATCCTCGAGCAAGTCCTCATCGTTCAGATCTGCCAAGCGGTAACCCTCCCAGTACGTCGCCTTATGCTCTCGCCTGTGCCAATCCAAGAGTTGCGCCAACAGCCATTGCGCCTGCTGCTCTTTGCTTCGCTCCTTCAAGCCCGCAGGTATTTCCGCCGTTAACACTTCTACCAGCCCCGCAACTCGTTTTTGCCTCTCGTCTAGCTCTTCGGATGCCTCTTCATCCCTATCTGTAAACCGCCGCACGCTCGCTCCGGATTCCTCTAACTCTTTCCGTTCCGCCTCCAGCCAATCCCGCAGCATCGCAGTCGAAACGCAGTCTTCCTCGTTGTAACCCTCCATCGCCTCGCGAACTTCTTCGGGCAGCTTCTCGTTTCCCCAACCTAGTTCCAGTCGGTGCTCCACAAATCGCATCGCAGCCCGCGAAGTTTCCGGACGCGTTTTCCGTTCGAATCCGTAGAACCCTTCCACTTTTTTCAGCGAATATTCCTCCACGCTCGCCCGCACTCCTTGCTTATACGCCTGATGCAAATCGACCATCACGCCCGCGCGTAGCATTCGGTCAATCTCGTCTTCCCGCGTCGCGTACATTCCCATCAAACGTTTCAGCGCTCCAGGCTCGTAGGCTCCGAAGTGGTACACATGCATCTTCGGATTCGCTTCCCGCCGCCGCATGATTTCGTCTACCAGCCACTCAAATCCTTTTTTCTCATCCTCACGATTCAAAGCCCATCGCTTTTCGTACTTCAATTCTCCCGGCAAATCGAGCTCCGCAAAACCAAAGAGATACTGCAACCCGTTTTCTCCCACAAACGGGTCGCCCTCCAAATCCACAAACATGTCGCCCACCGAAGGCTCCGGCAGCCGGCAAAATCCCATTCCCTCCGCCACCGGTAAAAGCGGCTCATGCTTCAGCTTCTTCTCTGTCCGTCCCTCCACCTGCACCCGCGCCTGCTCCCGAGCCCGTTCATATCCTGCCTTCGACCCGTTTTTCGGCCGCTCCCTCAGCGGAATCGGTAGCACCGCCAGCTTCGCCATCGTCTCCGCGTTCCACACTTCAAATTGATCCCTCTGCTGCCGCCGGATTCCCGCCACTAGTGACAGATGATCATCCGCACGCCGCCTCGCGTCGCACTCCTTAAACCACCGGCACACATTGCAGTGCTCTACTGGCTCCGGATATGTTTTAGGCTCGGCGCCCTTTCCCGTAGGGACCACCTTCCGAGGCGGTCCGCCACCGATCGCACGAGCGAGCCTGCCCTTTACATGACGGTAATACGCCGCATACTCCGACACGCGATATTTCTCCCCCGCAAACCCTTCGCCTGGCGGCACAACCCACAAAAGCTCCGGCATCGTCCCCTGAATCTTCCCAAGCAAGTCTGAATACAGCGACAGTTGCAGAATCGTCGTCGCCTTCGTCTCGCGCGCCAGCTTCGTATCCACCACTTCGTAGGACCACTTCCAGCGCTTGCTCGGTTTCTCCACCCGCCGGAGCACATCCGGCCGTCCAAACCACTCCGCGTCGCTGAGCGACCCCTGCGCGATCACTTCAGCCCCGCGTTCCATAAGCGCCAGAGTCTCCGCCAGCAACCGCCCTTCATCTTTGTGATCGATCTGCCCTAAGTTTTCGACTGCCAACCCCAACCCCGAAAGATGCGCAAGGTACGCCGCCTCATGCCGCAGCCCCAGTTCCTGAATCACCTTCAGGTCTGGCGCAGCCCAATCCGGTGCGGCTCGCTCGCCTCGCGCCACCTGCAAATCCAGCGCGGTCAGGTGCCGGCATGCGAGGTGATTGCTCAGGTCTGACCCCGCAAGTCGAATTTGCTGCCCAACAGTCTTCATAGGATGAAAGCTTAAACTAGTTCCTCACCGCCGGCGGGTGGCGCACTCTTGATCCTATAGAATAGAACGCCTCTGGTAAGCCTAACCTTGTGGTGCCTACGATCTATAGAATCCTACAAACTGTACAAAAGTGAACAGTACGTGCCCTTGATAGTCTCTACGCTCCAAGGCCAGAGATCCAAATTGGAAATTCCGGTTTAATTGCCAACCCCAGGCTAATACTCGGCGATGTTCTAAAGGCAAAGGATGGAGAAAAAGCATGTTTCACTTGATCTGGTACGTTCTCATTGGGCTAATCTCGGGGGTTATCGCGAAAGACGTCATGCACGTGCACATTGCGATTTTCTGGACGGTCGTGCTAGGCATCATCGGAGGGATCATCGGCGGCGCCGTTACCCACATGTTTTCACGCCCGACAAACGAACGATATCATCCTGCCGGCCTCATTTTTTCCACACTGGGCGCGATCCTAGTCCTCTTCGTTTGCTATAAGCTGAATATCCATTTTCCTGCGGTCTAACCACGTCTTATCCCCTGTGAGTGCCTGGCGGGCGGCGCATTCTTGATCCTACCCTCACCGTGAACCAAGATAGTTGGAGTCGCAGTTTTGTGTATGTCCGTGTTGAAATGCTGAAGTGCGATGCAACATAAAACCAGGGTAAAATCAAACCAGCGATGTCATACGAACTCATTGAACGGGCTGACGAGTTACAACCGCAGGCGGGTTCGAGTCGCTCGGGCGGTCCACCACGAAAATCAAGTCTGGCTGGTGTGCTTAGTCCACAAAACTGCCCCCAATGTGGCCAGCGGTTTCCGTCCAAAACAGAAGAATCCGCCATGAGGAAAACTCGCGCCAAAGACTCTGACGAATGGGAAAAGCTACGTCAGAAAATAAGCAATAGGGTGTGTACGTGCCTGGAGCCGTCGAGCGCCTGACTTTAAACCGTCGCTTTATCCGCCAGGCCCACGAATAGATAGCCGGCGCCCTTGCACTTCGGGCATTCTTTATTGCGGTAATATCCGGTTGCCTGACAGTGTGTACATTCGTTCCAATCAGATGCTTGGATCGCAACAGCGTTAATGCCAGTGCAGCGTTGTTTGCCGCTGGTTCTGCAACAACGGCCGTTTACAACTCTAATGTTGTAACCAGCACCGCCGCACTCGGAACAAGACGTAACAGGCAGTTCTCGCTTCATTCCCTGATGATACGCCTCCGCCGGTGCATTCACCTGTTCCATACGGCACGCCCCATCCTCGCCCGCCAGGGCAGCCCGCCCATTCCACTAGACAAGCCAGAGAGCCCGGCGGGTTTGCTTTCAACCTTCAACTTTCAACTGTCGACCTTTAGCCTCTCCCGTATCCCCCTCCATCCGAACCACTTAAAGTTATCCTTGACTAATAGTACCAATATGCTATAATACTCAATGTAGTCGGCGCGACTCTTTCGTGCCTTGCCTCCCATGGGCGCCCAGCAGATAGTCCTTCAAGCTCCCCCAAGACTTTCCCATCCCAGACCGTTACTTTCTCGCCAATACCCCACATCCATAAGTCCTTTGTTTGGCTCACTTACGCACACTGCGCATCTCTCTCATTCTTCACCACTTACGCGTCCTTTGTTTTCATACGCTTACGCACTCTCTGGCACTACCTAAAGACTTAACTCCTCTCTTTTCAAACACCCCCGCACTCTTCTGCCGAAAAGCGGGGGTGGTAGGCGAGCGCGTCCCCAGTTTCCTGTTCCAGGTGCGCCCCGTGGCGATTCGACCGGCGCGGTTTCCGCGAAGAGAACTCGCCCCGCCCCTGACGCTGCGACTCTTGGACTCTTGGACTCTTGGACTTTTCGACGCTCCGACGTTTCTCTCCCTCCCGCACCTCTAACTCCCGTAGAATCATCCCCCAGAGCAACCGCCAACATGCCCCCGTCCCCCATGCCCGGCCAAACTCCCGTCTACGAGGACTACGCTCGCTGCATCCACTGCGGCCTTTGCCTCAACGCCTGCCCAACCTACCGCCTCTGGAATCTCGAAGCCGATTCCCCCCGCGGCCGCATCCACCAGATGATCCACGTCGAGTCAAAGCAACAGCCCATCACCGACTCCTTCGTCGACCACATCGACAAATGTCTCGACTGCCGCGCCTGCGAAACCGCCTGCCCCTCCGGCGTCGAGTACGGCAAACTCGTCGAGCACGCCCGCGCGCGCATCGATCTCGAATACGAGCGCCCCTGGTTCTCCCGCGTCGTCCGCAACTTCGTCTTCCACGAGTTGCTCCCCAATCCCCACGTCATCACCGATTTCGCGCGCATTTTTCGTCTTTACCAGCGCTCCGGCTTGCAAGCCATTGCCCGCGCCATCGGCGTCCTCCATCTTCTCGGCCTCTCCGAGCGCGAACGTTTTCTCCCGCGCATCGACGACCATTTTTTCTACCGCCGCTATGGCTGGAGCTACCCCGCCGCCGGCCCGCGCCGCGCCCGCGTCGCTTTCTTCGCGGGATGCGTCGCCAACGTTACTTTCTCGCAGCTCAATGAAGCCACCATCCGCGTGCTCACTGCCAACGGCTGCGAAGTCGTTGTCCCCAAAGGACAACTTTGCTGCGGCGCCCTCGCCGCGCACGCCGGAGTCCGCGATGCTGCCCGTGAACTCGCGCAAAAAAATCTCGCCGTTTTCCTCCGCGAAGATTTCGATGCCATCATCACCAACGCCGCCGGCTGCGGCTCCACGCTCAAAGAGTACGACCATCTTTTTTCCCCTGACCAACCAGAATTTGAACAAGCCCGCGCCTTTTCCAAGAAAGTTCGCGACGTCACCGAATTCCTCGTCTCCCTCGGCCTTACCGCAAAACTAAAACCGCTTCCGCTCCGCGTCACCTATCAGGATTCCTGCCACCTCCTCCATGGACAAAAAATCCGCGAAGCTCCGCGTACCATTCTGCGGGCCATACCCAAACTAGATTTTGTGGAATTGCCCGACTCGGAAATCTGCTGCGGCTCCGCCGGAATCTACAACGTCACACAAACCGAAACATCTTTGCAATTGGTCGCCGAAAAAATGCACTGCGCCCAATCCACTCGCGCCCCGATTATCGCCACCGCCAATCCCGGCTGCCTCTTGCAGCTCCGCGCCGGAGTCAGGATTCACCGCACCAGCCAGCAAGTCCTCCACGTCGTCGAACTCCTCGACCGGAGCATCCGCGCATGACGACTCCATGCTCCACTCCGCGCGGCCACCTTCACGTGCCGTGCCCCGTCTCTTTGCGGCGTACTTTCGTTCCTGCTCCATTCTATTTCGCCCCCAGAAACGGCAGCGCCCTCCTCGCGGCGATGGGGGCTGCTGCGAAAAGGGCGTGCCGTCTTCAGGAGAGAAGATCGTTACTTCAAAAAATTAATTTTCCGACGGCGGTGCGGCCTGCGGCGCCTGCTTCATCCCACGCCGGCCCATTCCGTGCTGCTGCACGGTGTAGTCCGACGGCACGGCAAACAGCGACGCCGGCTGTTCGCCGCGCTGAATATTCGTCAGCGTATAGCTCGTTTCCCCGAATCGTGGATCGCTTCTCTTGCTCATCACCACCATTTGCAAATCGTTGGAGTACCAGTGTTCGGAGACGATCAAAATCGGTTTCTCGTTTCCGATCTGTCCCACTGGAATCGTCCGCGTATACCGCGTTCCCTGCGCGCTCATTCCCGCGATCATCTGCGTGCCCAGGTCTTCCTTCTTCAGCGATCCGTCGGCCAGCTCTTTTTGCATACGCGCCTCGAACTTGTCAGCGAAGCCTCCGCCGTTCTTTTTGTGCCGCGCCCCCCCCAACGACATTTGTCGCGCAATTTTTTGTTCCGGCTCGAGCGAATAACCTACCTTCGCCACCGGATCATGGATCACTACGAACGAACGCGGCTTCCCTGCTTGCGCCAGCATTCCAACGGACGAAAAGTTTACTTCCTTGCGGAAACGCCCCTGGCTGTCGCGGAAAAGATTCGTCTGCGTCTTGCGTGAGATTTGGTTGCCGTCCGAAAGCGACTGCGTCGAAACGGATACCGCGACCGCGCTGAACGGCGCGCCCGTAACGATTTTCCCGCCGTGCATTCCCGCAAAACCCAGCAGTTCGATTTTGTCGCCCATCGGCGGAGCCATCATGTCGCCGCCGGGGCCGCCATGCATCA
>Ga0210409_10001960_pt1 | contig 25562 bp, 22 predicted proteins | sample IncBWH17MmetaG_FD_161649 | JGI IMG/M metagenome (GOLD analysis project Ga0210409, IMG submission 161649) | Forest soil microbial communities from Barre Woods Harvard Forest LTER site, Petersham, Massachusetts, United States - Inc-BW-H-17-M | ecosystem: Environmental > Terrestrial > Soil >...
AACATGATCGGCCGCACCCCCGGGCACATCACCGCGGTGCGCCCCATGAAGGACGGCGTGATCGCCGACTTCACCTACACCGAGAAGATGCTGCAGTACTTCATCAACAAGGTGCACGGCAACCGTACCCTGAAGCCCTCACCGCGCGTGCTGGTGTGCGTGCCGTTCGGCTCCACCCAGGTGGAGCGGCGCGCGATCCGCGAGTCCGCCGAAGGCGCCGGCGCGCGCAACGTCGCGATCGTGAGTGAACCGATGGCAGCGGCGGTCGGGGCCGGGCTGCCGGTGCACGAGCCGCGTGGCTCGATGGTGCTGGATATCGGCGGCGGCACCTCCGAGGTGGCGGTGCTGTCGCTTAATGGCATTGTGTACGCGAGCTCGGCGCGTATCGGTGGCGATCGCTTCGATGAGGCGATCATGAACTACGTGCGGCGCAACTACGGCATCCTGATCGGCGAGGCGACCTCCGAGCGCATCAAGATCGAGATCGGCTCGGCGTACCCCGGCGCGCAGGTGCGGGAACTGTCGGTGAAAGGCCGTAACCTCTCGGAAGGGGTGCCGCGCAGCTTCACGCTCAACAGCAACGAAATCCTCGAGGCGCTGCAGGAACCCCTGCAGAGCATCGTCGGGGCAGTCAAGCAGGCGCTCGAACAGACTCCTCCGGAGCTCGGTGCGGACGTCGCCGAGCGCGGCATCGTGCTCACCGGCGGCGGGGCGCTGCTGCGCGACATCGACAAGCTGCTCACCGAAGAGACCGGGCTGCCGGTCATGGTGGCCGATGATCCGCTCACCTGCGTCGCGCGCGGCGGCGGGCGAATCCTGGAGCTGATGGACGAGCTCGGCCCGGGACACTTCGGACTCGAGTAACCGCTACGCAGAAAGCTCAGGGAGCGCGCGGGTCTTAGGTGGCAGCCTTCGGGACAGGAGCCGGGAGACCCCTGCAGGCGCGCGGTGGCTCGGCCGGCTTTCGCTTCACCCTCTACGCAACCCTCGCGGTCGCGGTCATGTACCTCGACCAGAGGGCGCACTACCTCGAGCAGGTGCGTTACGTCTTCGAGGCGACGGCCTACCCGATCCAGCTCGCCGTCAGCTCCCCGGCCGCCGCCTGGGCGTGGCTGCGGGCGACCTTCCAGGCGCGCGCCGCGCTGCAGGCTGACAACGCGCGCCTGCGCACGCAGCAACGCGACCTGGAGTTGCGCGCCATGCGCTACGACGCTCTGGCGCGCGAGAACGGCGAACTGCGCGGCCTGCACGCGGCGCTGCCCCCGGTGGTTGATCACTGGCTCGCCGCCGAGATCGTCAATATCCAGCTGAACAGCCTGCGGCAGAAGCTCCTCATCAACCGCGGCGCGGCCAACGGGGTGTTTGCGGGCCAGGCGGTCCTGGATGACAGGGGTCTGATCGGTCAGACGACGCACATCGGTCCCTGGAGCGCGGAAGTCATCCTCATCACCGCCCCGGAGCACGCCGTTCCGGTGCGTGTTGAGCGCACCGGGCTGCGCACCATTGCCGTGGGCGCGGGGGATGCGACCTCGCTCGCGTTGCCGTACCTGCCGGGCAACGCCGACATCAAGCCCGGCGACCTGCTGGTGACTTCGGGCCTCGGCGGCGTCTTTCCGCAAGGCTACCCGGTCGCCCGCGTCACCGAAGTGCACCGCGATGCCGTACAGCCGCTGGCGCAGGTGCGCGCGGCACCTCTGGCCCATATCGAGGTCGACTCCGAGGTGATGCTGGTGTGGTTCCGCCCCGGGCACCCGGCCGCCCCGGTGCCCAACGCGGGCAGCGGCGACCTGAAGAGCGGCAACCGCGACATGCAACCGCAAGCCGCGGCCACCTCGCTACCGACGGCGCCACCTCCAGCGCCGGCCACGCCGCCGGGCGCCGTCGCGGCGGCAACCCCGGGGGGTGGGGAGTGAAAGCGGAGGGCCCCGGCCGCCTGTTCCTCAGCGCGTTTGTGGCGCTGGTCCTTTCCGTGCTGCCGCTGCCGCCGTGGCTCGACGCGTTGCGCCCGGCCTTCCTGGTGCTGGCGGTGCTGTACTGGTCGGTAAACGCGCCGCGCACCGGCGGGATCGCGCTGGGATTTTTCGCCGGCCTCGCGCTCGATGTCTTTCAGGGTCCGGTGCTCGGGGAGCACGCGCTCGCACTTTCGCTGGTCACTTATATCGCGGTGCGCGAGCATCAGCGCATCCGCTCGAAGCCTGCGATCCAGCAGGCGCTTATCGTGTTCGCGGCACTCGTGGTTTACGAGATCGTGCTATTCATGATCGATGGTTGGACCGGACATGCGGTGACAACCCCGCTGCGCTGGGTGCACACCGTTACGGGGGCGCTCATCTGGCCGCCGGCGGAGGCCATCCTCGCCTACGCTGCGGGCCGGCGGTCCTAACAGCATGCCGGCGGTACGCATCAAGGACCATTGGCGAGAGCAGCGCCTGTTCGATCAGCGCTCGCTCATCTGCGCAGCGCTCATGGGGCTCGCCACCCTCGGCCTGATCGCGCGCCTGTTCATGCTGCAGGTGGTGCGCCATGAGTACTACTCCGCTCTCTCGCAGGGAAACCGGGTCCGTATTGAGCCGATCCCCGCGACGCGCGGGCTGATCCTGGATCGCAACGGCGAGCTGATCGCGGGCAACCAGCCGGCCTACCAGCTGGAACTGGTCCCGGAGGAGGTGCCGGACGTGCAAAAGACGCTCGACACCCTGGTGCAGCTGGAGCTCTTGCGCGCCGACGACGTTGATGAAATCGAACGCACCATCGATTCGAGCCGCGGCTTTGACAGCGTGCCCATCCGGCTGCGCATGTCGGATGAGGATGTGGCGCGCTTTGCCGTGCGCCGCTTTGAATTCCCGGGACTGGACATCAAGACCCGCGAGACGCGCTGGTACCCGCACGGCGCGCTGGCGGTGCACGCCCTGGGCTACGTGGGGGCGATCAGCGAGCAGGACCTCAAGCACATCGACCGCGCCACCTACGCCGGCACCTCGCTCATCGGCAAGCTCGGGGTCGAGAGCGCCTTCGAGCGGCAACTGCACGGCACCAACGGCTTTCGCGAGATCCTGGTCAACGCGCAGGGACGCTCGGTGGAGCGCCAGGGCGCGTTCGTGCCGGACCTGCGCACGCGCGCACCCGCCCCGGGGGCCGATCTGTTGCTGTCGATCGACCTGAAGGTACAGCGCACCGCCGAGGAAGCGCTCGCCGGACACCGCGGCGCGGTAGTCGCGCTCGACCCCAACAACGGCGACGTACTCGCGCTCGTCAGCCTGCCGGATTTCGATCCGACGATGTTTGGCCGCGGCATCACCACCGCCGAGTACGGCGCTCTGCAAAGCGACATCGACCGGCCGCTGTTCAACCGCGCGCTGCGCGGCACGTACCCTTCAGGCTCGACCATCAAGCCGGTGCTCGGGCTTGCCGCCCTTACCGACCACACGATTGAGGCGAACACCAAGGTGTTCTGCAACGCCGAGTTCTACCTTCCGGGCAGCCGCCACGTATGGCGCGCGGACAAGGGCGAGCCGCGCGGCTGGCTCGATCTGCCGGAGGCGATCTCGCGCTCCTCCGACGTGTATTTCTACCGGCTGGCCTCGACGCTCGGAATCGACCGCATGGCGGCCTTCCTCGACCCCTTCGGCTACGGCCAGCTCACAGGCATCGACATCGGCGGCGAGAAGCCGGGCCTGCTGCCGAGCCCGGAGTGGAAGCGCAAGGCGTTCAAGCGGCCGGAGGATAAGGTGTGGTTCCCCGGCGAGACGGTCAACATGGGCATCGGGCAGGGCTACTTGCTGGTGACGCCGCTGCAGCTCGCTCACATCACGGGAATCCTGGCTGAGCGCGGTCGCGGCTTTCGCCCGCGATTGGTCAAGGGAATGCGCGATAAGGCCGGGCACGTACAGTGGCTCGCCCCGATCGAGGCTGCCCCGATCAGGGGCGTGTCCGCTGAAGATTGGAGGGTGGTGATCGATGCGATGATCGGCACCACGCGCTGCGCGCGCTATTGCGGCACCGCCTGGGTCCCCTTCAAGGGCGCGGCGTATCAGGCCGCGGGGAAGACCGGAACAGCCCAGGTGTACACGGTTGCGCAGAACGCGAAATACAACGCGAAGACCGTCCCGGAGCGGCTGCGCGATCACGCGTGGTTCATCGCCTTCGCGCCGGCGGAGGCGCCGCGCATCGCGGTCGCGGTGCTCGTCGAGAATGCCGGCTTCGGCGCGAGCAACGCAGCGCCGGTGGCGCGCAAGGTGCTCGACGCCTACCTGCTCGACGAGCAAGGTCGCCTCAGGGGCACAGCGGGCGGAGCCCCCCTGACACCGGTTGCCCCGGCACCACCGGCGGCGGCGCCTGCGCCGGCAACAGGCGCCGTGGGTGAGGCGTCCCGCACGTGATGTACGAGGAAGTCAGCTCCGGTTCGCGCACGCGCCGCACGCTCACGACCGCGGCGCGCGTGCTGCTGGCGCTGAAAATCGACGGGCCGCTGGTGGTGGGGCTGGCCCTGGTCGCGGTTTACGGGCTGGTCATCCTCTACAGCGCCTCGGGCCAGAGCACAGCTACGCTGCTGCGTACCCTGGCACGCCTGGCTCTTGGCGCGGTCGCCATGCTGCTGCTGGCACGCGTCAATCCCAACTTCCTGCGGCGCTCCGCCCCGTGGCTGTACGCCGGCGGCTGCGTGCTGCTCCTGATCGTGGTGGCGATCGGTCACATCGGCATGGGTGCGCAGCGCTGGCTCAACCTGGGACTGTTCCGCTTTCAGCCCTCGGAGCTCATGAAGCTCTCGGTGCCGATGATGTGCGCGTGGTACCTGCACGAGCGCCCGCTGCCCCCGGGGTGGGTGTCGCTGGCGGCGCTCGGCGCGCTCATTCTCCTGCCGGTGGGCCTGGTGGCGATCCAGCCTGACCTCGGTACCGCGGCGCTGATCGCCGCCGCCGGCGCGCTGGTCATCATCCTCGCGGGACTGCGCGCCCGGGTGATCGTCGCGCTGCTGGCGCTGGCCGCGGCCGCCGCCTGGTTCGGCTGGAGCTTCATGCACGACTACCAGCGCAAGCGCGTGCTCACCTTCCTCAACCCGCAGACCGATCCGCTCGGGGCCGGCTATCACATCATCCAGTCGCAGATCGCCATCGGCTCGGGCGGCGTGTTCGGCAAAGGCTGGATGAACGGCAGCCAGGCGCAGCTGGAATTCCTCCCCGAACGCTCGACCGATTTCATTTTCGCGGTCGTGGGCGAGGAGTTTGGCCTGCTGGGCCTGCTGCTGCTGTTGCTGCTATATGCGTTCGTCGTCGGCCGCGCCATCTATCTTGCGACCCAGACCCAGGACACGTTCGCGCGCCTGCTCGCCGGCAGCCTGGCGCTGACTTTCTTCGTGTACGTGTTCATCAACGCCGGCATGGTGACGGGTCTCCTGCCGGTGGTCGGCGTGCCGCTGCCGCTCGTGAGTTACGGCGGCAGTTCAGTCGTGACGCTCCTGGCGGGCTTCGGTATTCTCATGGCGCTGTACTCCCGCCGCAAACTCATCGGATCGTAGTTGAACAAGCGCCTGTGCCTCGGCTTCGCATTGCTGGCGTGCGCGCGCGCGTTCGGGCAGCCGGAAACGCCGCCCGCCGCGAACTTTGACCCCAAGCGTCCGGAGATTGCGCACTTCATAAACGAGGTGGCCGAGCGCGACGGCCTCAGTCGCCACGAAGTGCGCGCGCTGCTGCAGCAGGCGCAGCCGCAGCAGAAGATCATCGACCTCATGAACCGGCCGATCGAAAAGGTCGCGCCGTGGTGGGAATATCGCGAGCGCTTCCTGAGCAGCGAGCGCATCACCCTGGGGGCGCAGTTCTGGGCCGACCACAAGGAGTCGCTGGAGCGCATCGCCGCCAGCTACCAGGTGCCGCCCGAATACCTGGTCGCGATCATCGGTGTGGAAACCTTCTACGGGCGGCAGACGGGCCGCTTTCGCGTGCTGGATGCGCTGGCGACGCTGGCGTTCGACTACCCGCAGCGCGGCGCTTACTTTCGCGGCGAGCTCGAGCAGTTCCTGCTGCTCACGCGCGAAAGCAAGCTCGACCCCCTGAGCACCATGGGTTCGTACGCGGGCGCCATGGGGGTGCCGCAGTTCATGCCCTCGGCCTACCGCCGGTTCGCGGTGAATGCGGATAACGACAAGACGCTGGACCTGTGGGGCGACTGGGACGACATCCTCGCCAGCGTCGCCAACTACCTGAAGCTATATGGCTGGGTCCCCGGTGCACCGGTGCTCACCGAAGTGCGCCTCGACCCGGATCCGAGCTTCCAGATCGAAACCCACAACCTGGAGCTCACCGAGACACTCGCGGGCCTCGCGGCCCACGGCGTCAGGGTCGACAGCGATCTGCCGGGCAACACCCCGGTGGTGCTGATATCGGCCGAGCAGCGTGACGGCCCCGTCTACCGCGTCGGCTTCAGGAACTTCTACGTGATCACGCGCTACAACAACAGCGCGCGTTATGCGATGGCGGTCTGCGATCTCGCCCAGGCCATCGCCCAGCGCGCGCACGGTCCCGGGAAGTGACCCGCGCGCCCCGCGCGCGCACCGGCGCGGCTGCGGCGCTGCTCGCGGGCGCCCTCGCGCTCACGGGCTGCTCGATGGTAATGCACCGTCCGGGCACGCTCAGGCCAGCGGCGGCGCCCGCCGCCAGCGTCCCCGCGCCACCACCCGAGGTCGCTGCGATAACCGATGCCGTGCCGCGAGCCGAGCCGCGCAGTCCCCACGGCAATCCGCCGTTCTACGATGTCTTCGGCCAGCGCTACCACGTTCTGCCGAGCGCCGATGGCTACCTCGAGCGCGGCGTCGCCTCCTGGTATGGTCCGACCTTCCACGGGGGCAACACCTCCAGCGGCGAGGTGTACGACATGTACGGGATGAGCGCCGCGCACAAGACGCTGCCCCTGCCAAGCTACGCGCGCGTCACCAACCTCAGGAATGGCAAGAGCGTCATCGTGCGCATCAACGATCGCGGGCCGTTCGTCGCCAATCGCCTCATTGATCTGTCCTACACGGCGGCGGCCAAGCTCGACATGATCCAGGGCGGCACCGCGCTCGTGGAAGTCCGCGCGCTCACGCCGGGTGTCCCGGATGAGCTCAGCCGCAGTACCGAGGCCCCCGCGCCGGCGCTGTACCTGCAGGCCGGGGCGTTCGCCGACCGAGAGAACGCCCAGCGCACCCTCGCGCGGCTTAAGGCGGCGGGACTTCCGAACGCGAGCGTCGCTTCCCCCGTCCAGGGACTCTCCCACCTGTATCGCGTGCGGCTGGGACCGGTGCACAGCGTGGCGCAGTTCGATGAGCTGGCAGCGAGACTCGCCACGCTCGGCTTTCCCGACGCGCGGCTCGCAAGCGAGTGACACGCGGCGCAGTGGGTTAAAATTCCTCTCTTTTTTCCGCACGCCACAAGGAATCCGCAACAGTGAGCCGTTTCGCCTGCATCGTTGCGCTCGTCGCGCTCGCCAGCGCCGCGGCCGCGGCACCAAACCCGCCCGCCACTCCTGCCCCGGCAGCAGCGAACAGCGCGGCCCCGATTCCGAACCCGCCGGCGGTAAGTGCCCGCTCCTACCTGCTGATGGATCACTTCAGCGGCCGCGTGCTGGCGCAAGCCAACGCCGACGAGCGCGCGGAGCCGGCGAGCCTCACCAAGCTCATGAGCGCTTACGTCGTGTTCCGCGCGCTCGCCGAGGGGCGCCTGCGGCTTACCGACATGGTCAGCATCAGCGAGCACGCCTGGCGCGCGGAGGGCTCGCGCACCTTCGTGCAGGTCGGCACGCAGATCCCCGCGGACATTCTCATCAAGGGCATGATCGTGCAGTCGGGGAATGACGCGACCATCGCGCTCGCCGAAAAAGTCGGCGGCACGGAAGGCGCGTTCGTGCAGATCATGAACCAATACGCGCAGCGCCTCGGGATGCCGGGCACGCATTTCGCCAACAGTGACGGGCTGCCCGCCCCGGATCACTACACCACGGCGCGCGACATCGCGACACTCTCCAACGCCCTCATCAGCGAGTTCCCCCAGTACTATCCGCTGTTCGGCCTGCGGGAATTCATGTGGAACAACATCCACCAGGAGAACCGCAACGGCCTGCTCGGCAAGGACCCGTCGGTCGACGGCCTGAAGACCGGCCACACCGACAGCGCCGGCTACTGCCTGGCGACGTCCGCGAACCGCAGCGGCATGCGCCTGGTGTCGGTCGTCATGGGCTCCCCCAGTGTCAAGGCGCGCGAAGCTGCGAGCGCGGCGCTCCTGAACTACGGCTACACCTTCTTCGAGACGCTGCGCATCAAGGCGGCGCGCGACACGGTTCTCAAGCCGCGCGTCTACCTGGCGGCGGAGGAATACGCGCCGGTGGGTGTGCCCGCGGACGTGTATGCAACCATCGCCCGCGGCCAGGGCGCGAGCCTCCGGACCAGCGCGCGCCTGGGAGCTGCGACCCTGCGCGCACCGCTCGCCGCCGGCGCGACCGTGGGGGAATTGACCGTCGCGGACGGCGGCGGCAACGTAATCGGGCGCGCACCGCTGATCACGCTGCAGGAGGTCAGGAGCGGCGGTGTGTGGACCTGGCTTGTCGACAGCATTGCCCTGTTGTTTCACTGAAGCCTCAAGCCGGGCGCGCGATCATGGCCGAGCCGCTTCCGCTGTGCTACCTCAACGGCGCGTACCTGCCGCTGACCGAGGCGCGCATCTCGCCGCTGGATCGCGGCTTCCTGTACGCGGACGGCGTCTACGAGCTCATGCCGGTGTACGGCGGACGGCCGTTCCGCTTTGCCGCGCACGGCGAGCGGCTCACGCGCAGCCTCGCTGCGATTGGCATGCGTGATCCACATACGCGCGAGGGATGGCGCGCGCTGCTGGGCGCGCTGCTCGAAAAGAACGGCGGCGGCGACTGTTACATCTACTGGCAGGTGACCCGCGGCGCACAGCACGGCCGCACGCACGCACCGCTGCCGGACATCCCGCGCACGGTGTTTGCGTTCTGCGCGCCCTGGCCGGCAACGACGCCTGGCAGCCTTGAGCAGGGGGTTGCGTGCGTGACCGCCGCCGACACGCGCTGGGCGCGCTGCGACATCAAATCCGTTGCCCTGCTCGCCAACGTGCTCTTGCGCCAGCAATCGGTGGACGCCGGCGCTGCCGAGACCATCCTGCTGCGCGACGGCGGCTTGACCGAAGCGTCCGCATCCGCCGTGCACGTCGTGCTGGGCGGCACACTCGTCGTGCCGCCCCCTTCGCACCAGATCCTCCCCGGCACGACCCGCGGTGTCGTGGAGGAACTGGCGGCGCGCGTGGCGCTCCCGTGCCGCGCAGCTGCCGTGAGTGAGGCGCAGTTGCGCGCTGCGGATGAGATCTGGCTGTCCGCGGCCACGCGCGAGGTGCAGGCGGTGACGCGCCTCGACGGCCGTGCCGTGGGCACCGGCCAGCCGGGTCCGGTCTGGCGCCGTGTGTACGACGAACTGCAGCGCTACAAGGGTGAGCTTGCGGGTACGCCGTGGTGACGGGGGCTGCGGCGCTGCGGTTTCCGAGCGACTATCCGCTCAAGATCGTCGGCCGGCCGGCGGATGATTTTCGCGCGCGCGTGCACGCCATCATGCTGCGCCACGCGCCTGACCTCGACGCCGGCGGGATCACGGAACGCCTGAGCGCCAACGGCAACTTCCTGTCGATTTCCTACCTGCTGCGCGCGACCAGCCGCGCGCAGGTCGAGGCGCTGGTCACGGACCTGAAAGCCTGCGACGGCGTGATGATGCTTCTATAGCCCGGCGGCGGGTCCGGCGGCGCCTGTAACCGGTTTGTCACCGCCCTGCGACCGGGCGGACACTGACGCTCGGGCACCGGCCCCGGTAGCATCCTCGCATGTCCATCACCCTCGACCAGGTCACCAAGCACTACAGCGGCGTCCCGGTGGTGAACGACGTTTCGCTCGACATCGGCGATGGTGAATTCTTCGTACTGCTGGGCCCCAGCGGCAGTGGCAAGAGCACCCTGCTGCGCGCCATCGCCGGGCTCTCCGGTGTCGATCACGGCCGCATCGCCCTGCACGGGCGCGACGTCACCCACGTGGCGGCCCGCAAGCGCGGCGTGGGACTGGTGTTCCAGAATTACGCCCTGTTCCGCCACATGACGGTGGCGGACAACATCGAGTTCGCGCTGCGCGTGCGGCACACACGCGGCAAGCTGCGCCGGGCGCGCCGCCAGGAACTGCTGCGCCTGGTGGCGCTCGAGGGCATGGACGGGCGCCTGCCGGCGCAGCTCTCCGGCGGCCAGCAGCAGCGCGTCGCGGTGGCGCGGGCGCTCGCGCACAAGCCCGAGGTGCTGCTGCTCGATGAACCATTCGGGGCGCTCGATGCGAAAATCCGCGAGGAGCTGCGCCGCACGATCCGCGAGGTGCAGCGCGAGCTCGGTATCACCACCGTGCTGGTCACCCACGACCAGGATGAAGCCTTCGCGATGGCCGACCGCATCGGCATCATGAATCTCGGGCGGCTGCTGGAGGTGGGGGCGCCGCATGACCTGTATTCGCGCCCGGCGACCCGCTTCGTGGCCACCTTCCTCGGCGCCGCCAACCTGCTGCTCGCGCGCCGCACCGCCGACGGCATCCAGGTTGGCGGCACCACCAGCGCGGCGGGCGACCGCACCCCGGCGGCGGATGAGCACGAGGTGGTCGCCGTCGTGCGTCCGGAAGAGGTGGAGCTCGCGCCGGCGCGCGCGGCGCTGAACGCCAACTACCTCGCGGGCGGGGTCGTCGAGGAGGTGGTATTCACGGGCGCACTGGAAAAACTGCGCGTGCGGCTCGACGACGCCGCGCAAACACCGCTGCTCGCACACAGCGGTGCCGACGGCGAGGCGGTGGAGTTGCTGCAGGTGACCCGCACCCAGCACGAGCAGCGCGGCTTCGCCGTGGCCCCGGGGCAGAATGTGGCGGTCGGGGTGCGGCGCGTGCACGTGCTGCCCACCCCGCTCTCGAGCTTCACGGCCTGCGCCGCGAGCCCGCAGCTCGCGCAGGACTTGAGCCGCGAGCCGCTGCTCGCCGAGCTCGCGAGGCGCATGAAGACCCGTATCACGACGCGTTGCGAGCCGCAGCTCGGCGTCGTCGAGGTGGACAGCGAGAGCGCCGCGGATTTTGTCGGCACCACCGTCATCGCCTCGCAGGCCGACTGCGCGCATCGCAGCGAGTGGCTGCTGCGCCGCGGGGCGCGCGACCTGCTGGTGCTGCCGGCGGGCGCCGCCGCGCCGCAACGGATACTCATCCACTGGATGGGTGAGGCGGCGCGCAGTGCCACGCTTGCCATGTCGGCGAGCGTGCTGCGCCACGTGCCGGCCGAGGCCGTATACGTCGGCATCTTTCCCGGGCCCGGCGGCGGCCGCCGCCCGCAAGGCATCCGCGAGCTCCTGGATGCGCGCTCCGAGGCACAGGCCGCGCATGGCCTGGAGATGCGCACCGAGCTGCGCTTCGGCGAGGTCGCCGAGGAACTCGCGCGGCGTCTGGCGGAAGGCCCCGGACAGATGCTGATCGTGGGCGTGACGGACCTGACGCGCTTCGCCGAGCGCTTCCGCAAACTCCTCGACGGCGGACAGTGGCCGGTGCTGATCGTGCACCGCGGCGCCCCATGAGCTTCCGGCAGCCGAGTGTGCTGCCCGGCTTCGGGCTCACCTTCGGGTTCACGACATTTTTCCTGAGCGCCATGGTGCTGTTGCCGCTGGCCGCGATGGTGCTGGCCGCCGGCTCCATGCACTGGCACGACTTCGTACACGTGGTGTTCAGCGCGCGGGCTCTGGGCTCGTACCGCCTGTCGTTCGGCGCCTCGTTCCTGGCCGCGAGCATCAATCTCGTGTTCGGCTTCATCATCGCCTGGACACTGGTGCGGTACGAGTTTCCCGGCCGCAAGCTGATCGACGCGCTGATCGACATGCCGTTCGCGCTGCCCACCGCGGTATCGGGCATCGCGCTCACCACCGTGTTTGCGCAATCGGGCTGGATCGGCCGCTACCTTGAGCCGCTGGGGATCAAGGTGGCCTACACCTGGCTCGGCGTGACGCTGGCGCTGACCCTCATCAGCATGCCGTTCGCGGTGCGCGCCGTGCAGCCGGCGCTGCTGGAAGTGCAGCGCGACCTCGAGGATGCCGCGGAAACCCTCGGCGCGGGGCGCGTCTACGTGTTTCGCCGCATCATCCTGCCGACGGTACTGCCGGCGCTGCTCACCGGCTTCACGCTGTCGTTTGCACGCGCGGTGGGCGAGTACGGCTCGGTCATTTTCATCGCCGGCAACCTGCCCATGAAAACCGAGATCACCCCGCTGTTGATCGTGGTGCATCTGGAACAGTTCGACTACCAGGGTGCCGCCGCCCTTGGTCTGGTGATGCTCGTCATGTCATTCACGGTGCTGTTTGCCATCAACCTGCTGCAGGCCTGGGGCCGCCGCCGGCACGTGCAGGCGGCGCGCTCATGAGCACCGCCGCCCGGGTGCTGCCCGCCGACGCGCTGCGGCCGGGTCAACACACCTGGCTGCACTCCATCGTGCGCTGGTTATTCATCGCGGTGTCGCTGACTTTTCTCGCCGCGGTGCTGCTGGCGCCGCTGGCCACGGTGTTTGCCATGGCGTTGGCGCGCGGCGTCGCGGCCTACGCGCACGCCTTCGCGGACCCAGATACGGCGGCGGCGATCCGCCTCACGCTGCTGTGCGCCGCGGTGGTGGTGCCGATCAACACCGTGTTTGGCCTGGCCGCGGCCTGGGCCATCGCCAAGTTCGAGTTTCGCGGCAAGAGCGTGCTGGTCACGCTCATTGATCTGCCGCTGGCGATCTCGCCGGTCATTTCCGGCATGCTGTTCGTGCTGCTGTTCGGGCTGCATGGCTGGTTCGGCGCGTGGCTGCAGGAACACGGCGTGAGCATCATTTTCGCGCTGCCGGGAATCGTGCTGGCCACCATGTTCGTGACCTTCCCGTACGTCGCGCGCGAGCTGATCCCGCTCATGCAGCAGCTCGGCAACGACGAGGAGGAGGCGGCGATCACCCTCGGCGCCGGCGGCTGGCTGACGTTCTTCAGGGTTACCCTGCCGAAGGTGCGCTGGGGGCTGGTGTACGGCATGGTGCTGTGCAACGCCCGCGCCATGGGCGAGTTCGGCGCGGTCTCGGTGGTGTCCGGGCACATCCGCGGGCTCACCAACACCATGCCGCTGCATATCGAGATTCTCTACAACGAATACAACTTCGTGGCCGCCTTTGCGGTGGCCTCGCTCCTGACCCTGCTGGCGGTGCTGACTCTGGGCGTGAAAACACTGGTCGAGCGCACCGGTTACCGGGGACACTGACGGCCATGCTCCGGCGGTTTATTGCCAGGTGGCGCGCAACGTGGCCGGATCCGGCACGGACCAGCCTCGGCTGGTGGCTGGTGGCGATCCACGTCGCCATCGTGCTCCTGGTCGGCGGCGGCATCACCTGGTCCGCGAGCGCCAAGCTCCACACCCTCGCGGACGAGCAGGGCAAGGCGCGCGTGCAACTGGCGGCCACGACGGCGCGCGAGGATCTGCGGCGCTTCGCCGACGAGGCGCTGGTCACGGCCCGCACGCTCAGCGATCGCCCTACCCTGCAGCGCCTGCTGGCGGAAGGGCGCAGCGAAGCCGTGCCGCCGGTCCTGCGCAGCGCCTGCGAGGCGAGCGGCATGGATGCCTGCGCCGTAATCTCCAACACCAGCGTGCTCGCGGTCTCCGGCCCCGCGCTCGACTGGCAGCAGATCATCACCGCCAGCGGCGAACAGGGCGCGACCTTCATGGCACTGCCCGCCATCGAACGCGTGCCGGTACAGGGCGCCTGGGCTGCCCTGGGTGCGCCGGCGGGCATGCGCGTCTACGTCGTGCGGCGCCTGGACGCGAAGCTCGCGGCGCAGCTCTCGCGCCAGGCGGGCGCGCAGGTGAAGCTCATCGACTATCGCCTTTACAACAGCGCACCGGTGAACGCGTTCACGCTGCTGTATTCCGCCGCGCTCGCCGACGGCCATTCCGCGGTCCAGCGCATCGATTCGCAGGACGTGTACGCCGCGGTCGTGCCGGTGTTCGCCGCCAGCGGTGAGGCCATCGCGCTCATCGAGGCGCTGCTGCCCACGAGCGCGGTGGATACCTCCACACGCCTCCTGGTGAGGAAGCTGCTGGTCACCGCGCTGCTGCTCGCGGCGCTGGCGGTGCTCGCCGGCATCATCCTGGGCGAACTGGTCGCCGGGCCGGTGCGCGCGCTCACCGCCGCGGCGACACGCCTGGGACAGGGCGACTTCTCCGCTTCCATCCCCACCGGCGGCGCCGCCGAGGTGGGCACGCTGGCACGCACCATGGAGGACATGCGCCGCAACCTGATCGAGCTCACGAGCACCCTGCGGCGGCGCGAGGCGGAGGCGCAGGCGGTGCTCGGCGGGATCGTGGAAGGGGTCTACGCGGTGGATCGGGAGCGCGTGATCCGTTACCTGAACCCGCAGGCCGCACGCCTCCTGGGCGTCGAGCCGGCCGCGGCGGTGGGGCGCTTCTGCGGCGACGTGCTGCAGCCGCGCGCAGAAGACGGCCGCCGGCCGTGCGATTTCCGCTGCCCCATCGTGCAGGCACGCAGCGCGGGCAGCACCACGGCGGTCGAACATCTGGGCGCTCCGCCGGCCGCGCCGCGCACCACGGTGATCACCAGCGCCCCGCAGGTGGAAGGCCTGCAGGTGCAGGTGATCCGCGACGAGACCGAGCTCGAGGCGGTGCGCCGCGCGCGCGACTCGGTGCTCGCCAACATCTCGCATGAATTCCGCACGCCGCTCGCCGCACAGCTCGCCTCCATCGAGCTGTTGCTCGCCGGCATGGAGCGCATGCCGCTGGCACAGCAGCGTGAGCTCGTCACTTCCCTCGAGCGCGGCACGCTGCGCCTGACGCAGCTCATCGACAATCTGCTCGAGAGCGTGCGCATCGAATCCGGCCAGCTCGCCATCCGTCACCAGAGCGTGGCGCTCGCCGAGGTGGTGGCGGAGGCGCGCGAACTCGTGGCCGCACTGCTCGCGCAGCGCCGCCAGAGCCTGGAGCTGAGCATGCCGGATGAGCTGCCGGCGGTGTGCGGCGACAAGACGCGCCTCACGCAGGTGTTCGTGAACCTGCTCGCCAACGCCAACAAGTTTGCCCCCGAGGGCAGCGTCATACGCATCGGCGCCGGCACCCACGCCAGCGAAGTGCAGGCGTGGGTGGAGGATGAGGGCGCGGGACCTGCGCAGGGCGACGGGCAGTCGCTGTTCGCGCGCTTCCGGCGCGGCGACGGCACGGAGCCGGAAGCTGCGGGCCTGGGGCTGGGCCTGTGGCTCGTTAAATCGATCATCGAGCGCCACGGCGGCAGCGTCGCCTTTGAACGTACCGCGGCGGCCCGCACGCGCTTCACGCTTACCTTGCCGGCGGAGAGCCCCTGATGAAGGTGCTGGTTGCCGACGATGACGCGGACCTGCGCGACCTCATCGCCTTCACCCTGACCCAGGCGGGCTACTTGGTGATCAAGGCCGGCGATGGCCTCGCGGCCGCGCGCCATTTCAGGGAGGAAGCTCCGGATCTGGTGGTGCTCGACATCAACATGCCGGGCATGTCCGGATTCCAGGTGTGCGAGGCCATCCGGCGCGACTCGCGCGTCCCGGTGATGATGCTCACCGTGCGCGGCGAGGAGGAGGACCTGGTGCGCGCGCTCGGCCTCGGCGCCGATGACTACCTCACCAAGCCTTTCAGCCCGCGGACACTGCTGGCACGCGCCCGGGCCCTGCTGCGACGCGCGGGAATGGAGGCCAGCGCGCCGCTCGCCGCGGGCCGCGTGCAGCTGGACCTGGGCGAGCACACCGTGACCATCGGTGCCGCGGCGCCGGTGCAGCTCACGCGCCTGGAGCTGCGCCTGCTGCAGATGCTGCTGGTGAACGCCGGGCGCACGGTCAGCTCCGAGCGGCTGCTGGTACAGGTGTGGGGGCACAAGAGCGGCGGCGACCGCCAGCTGCTGAAGCAGCTGGTGCACCGGCTGCGGCATAAAATCGAGACGGATCCGGCGGCACCGACACTGCTGCGCACCGCCGCTGTCGGCTACAAGCTCAGCGTCGATTGACGCGCAGCGCCTGCCCTCGCGTTATTGTCCGGAAATCTGGTCGAATACGGCGCCGTCAGCGAAATGCATGCGCTGCGCATTCGCCCAGCCGCCGAAATCCGCGATGCTCGTGAGCTTAAGCTGCGGGAAGCGCGCGGCGTAGCGCGCGGCCACTTCAGGATCGCGCGGCCGGTAGTCGTGCCGCGCGACGATCTCCTGGCCCTCCTTGCTGTAGAGGTACTCAAGATAAGCCACCGCCACCTCGCGCGTGCCATGGCGCAGCGCCACCTTGTCGACCACCGCCACCGGTGGCTCCGCGAGGATGCTTAAGGTGGGCACGACGATCTGCAGCTTGTCGGCGCCGAGTTCGCGCACCGCCAGCAGTGCCTCGTTCTCCCAGGTGATCAGCACATCCCCGAGTCCGCGCTGCGCAAACGTCGTGGTCGAACCGCGGGCGCCGGTGTCGAGCACCGGCACGTTGTGGTACACGCGTCGCACGAACTCCCGGGCGCTCGCCTCGCTGCCGTCCGGCTGCGCGCGCGCCCAGGACCAGGCGGCGAGATAATTCCAGCGCGCGCCGCCGGAGGTTTTCGGGTTGGGTGTGATCACCCCGATCCCGGGACGCACCAGATCGCCCCAGTCGTGAATGCCCTTGGGGTTGCCAGCGCGCACCACGAACACGATCGTCGAGGTGTAGGGCGAGCTGTTGTCGGGCAGGCGGCTTTGCCAGTTGAGCGGCAGCAGCTGCCCCTGGGTGGCGATGGCGTCGATGTCGGCCGCCAGCGCGAGGGTCACGACGTCCGCGGCGAGACCCTCGATCACCGAGCGCGCCTGCTTGCCCGAGCCGCCGTGCGACAGGTCCACCCGCACCTCCTGGCCGGTCCTGCCCTTCCAGTAGCGGGCAAAGGCGGCGTTGAACTCGACATACAGTTCGCGTGTCGGGTCGTACGACACGTTCAGCAGCGTCACGCGCGCGCCCGTGGCGGGCGGGGCGAACTGCTCGTTGCAGGAGCTGGCCAGCGCCGCCGCCAGGGTGCACAACAGCAGGCGCCGCGCGCGGCGTGAGCATTTCACGCGCTGACAAACCCCAGCGCCTTGCGCAACAGCGGCTCGAGCGCTGCGGCGCAGGCGGCGACCGAGCGCGGGCCGCCGAGGTCCGAAAGCTGCGTCATCTGCAGGCCCTGATAACCGCACGGATTGATGCGCTGGAAGGGCTCGAGGTCGAGCGCCACGTTGAGCGCGAGCCCGTGGTAGCTGCCGCCGCGGCGCACACGCACGCCGACGCTGGCAAGTTTGCTGCCCGCCACGTACACGCCCGGTGCGTGGCGCCGGCACTCGGCCGCGATACCGAAGCGCGCCGCAAGCTCGATCACGCCGCGCTCAAGGGCCGTGACGAAGTCACGGATACCCAGGCCTGCGCGCCTGAGGTCAATGAGCGGATACACGACCAGCTGCCCGGGTCCGTGATACGTCACCTGCCCGCCGCGATCGATCTGCAGCACCGGAATGTCGCCCGGCGCCAGCAAATGGGCGCGGCTGGCGTTCAGCCCCAGGGTAAACACCGGCGGATGCTCGAGGAACCAGATCTCGTCCGGCGTCGCGACGCCGCGCTCCTCGGTGAAGCGCTGCATGGCGCGCCAGGTGGGCTCGTAGTCGACGAGCCCCAGATACCGGATCACGGGCGCCGGCAGCGGCGCGCCTGCGAAGCCGGCGGTCGGCGCACCCGCGGGCGCTGCGGCACGGAGCGCGCCATTGGCGTTCATGTCGCCAGCTTCCGGTTGTCGAGTCCGGCGTTGTTGCGATTCAAGGCCTGTTCCGCGCGATAGCTCGAGCGCACCAGCGGCCCCGACACGCACTCAAGAAAGCCGTGCGCGAGCGCCGCCTCGCGGTAACGATCGAACTGCTCCGGCGTCACGAAGCGCTCGACCGGCAAGTGGTTGAGCGTCGGCCGCAGGTACTGGCCGAGGGTCACGATGTCCACCCCCGCGGCGCGCAGGTCGGCGAGCGTCGTGGTGATCTCGGCATCCGTCTCACCGAGGCCGAGCATCAGGCTGCTCTTGGTGAGGAGTCCGGCGCGGTGCCGCTTCGCGTGTGCGAGAACGCTGAGCGTCTGCTCGTAACCAGCCCGCGGGTCGCGCACCGGATGAGTGAGCCGGCGCACCGTCTCGATGTTCTGCGCGAATACCTCGATACCGGAGTCGACCACCACCGCGACGTCGGCGAGCACCCCCTGGAAGTCCGGCGTGAGCGCCTCCACCGCGGTATGCGGATTGCGGCGCTTGATGGCGCGCACGCATGCGGCGTAATGCGCCGCGCCGCCGTCGGCCAGGTCGTCGCGGTCGACGGAGGTCAGGACCACGTACCTAAGCTTCATGAGCTCGACGGTGCGCGCCGCGTTTTCCGGCTCATCGGCATCCAGCCAGCCGTGCGGGTTACCGGTGTCAACCGAGCAGAAACGGCAGGCGCGCGTGCACACCGCGCCCATGAGCATGATGGTGGCGGTGCCCGCGTTCCAGCACTCGCCGATGTTCGGACACTTGGCCTCTTCGCACACCGTCGCGAGGCGCTGCTCACGAACGATGCTGCGCACTGCCTGGAAGCCCGCGCCGGTCGGTGCGCGGGCCTTGAGCCACGGCGGTTTGCGCAGGGGCTCAACGGCGGCGCGCTCGCTGCGGGACTTGACGCCGTCACGGATGGCGGTGAAGCCCTGCGCGGTCAGGTATTTCTCGCCGCTGCGGGCGTGCGCCCCTTGCGTGACCAGCGGAATATCCTTGAAATGCGACATGGCGTCATTGTAACGCACGCAGGCGCTCGTTCAGGTCGGCGAGGCGTGCGGGCGTGCCGACATCGCTCCACTGTCCCCGGTACAGCTCACCGCGCACGCGGCGTGCGCCGATCGCACGGTTGAGCAGCGGCAGCAGGGGAAATCTGCCGTCCACGCAACCGCTGAAGAACTCCGGCCGATAGAGGCCAACGCCGCAGTAAGTAAAGCGCTCGGTATCGCGGTTGACGACCAGGTCCGCCTCGAGGCCGAAATCCCCGCGCGGGTGTTGGGGCGGGTTGGGCACGAGTACCAGGAGCGCGTGCGCGTCCGCGGGCAGCTGCAGACCACCGAAGGGCAGGTCGGTCCAGATGTCGCCGTTGACGACCAGGAACGGGCCGCTGCCGAGCAGCGGCAGCGCGCGGAAGATCCCACCCCCGGTCTCGAGCGGCACCGGACCTTCCTCGCTCCAGGCGATCCTGACGCCGAAGTCGCGGCCATCGCCGAGCGCCGCACGCAGCTGCTCCCCGAGCCAGGACAGGTTGATGACGACGTCGCGGATGCCGGCATGCGCCAGCGCCGCGAGGTGCCAGGCGATGAGCGGCTTGCCACCGACCTGCACCAGGGGCTTCGGCAGCGTGTCGGTGATGGGCCGCAGCCGCTCGCCGCGCCCGGCGCCAAGCAGCATCGCCTTCATGCGTGCTCACGTGCGTTGGCAAGGAACAGCGCCGCCGCGACGCGCCCGGCGAGGAAGTGCGCCAGGGAGCTAAGCTCGCCGTAGCGCGCACAGGTGTCGCGCACATAGTCGAAGGTGCGCGGCAGGTCGGGCAGGTAGCCGCGTTTGCCGTCGCGGTACCACAGGCGGCAGAAGATCCCCAGCACCTTCAGATGCCGCTGCACGCCGACGAGGTCGAACCAGCGCAGGAACTCAGCCGCGCTGCCGCCCACCGGTCCGCCGTGCGAGCCGAGCTGCGAGCGGTAGCCAGCCACCCATTCCACCACGCGCTCGCGCGGCCAGGCGATGTAACAGTCCTTGAGCAGCGACACCAAGTCGTAGCAGACCGCGCCGCGCACCGCGTCCTGAAAATCGAGTACGCCGGGATTGCGATCGGCCACCACCATGAGGTTGCGCGAGTGGTAGTCGCGATGCACGAACACTGCCGGCTGCGCGAGGGCTTCACGAGTGAGGAACGCGAAACTCGTCGCCAGCAGCTCCTGGTCCGCCGCGTCCAGTGTCAGCGACAGGTGCCGGCCCAGGAACCACTCGGGCATCAGCGCCAGCTCGCGCGCCAGCGCCGGCGCGTCGTAGGGCGGCAGTTCGAGGCTCGCCTCGGTGCCGCGCACCTGAATATCGACCAGCGCGGCCAGCGCGTCCCCGTAGAGGCGCACCGGGTCATCCCCGGCGTACAGGCGCTCAAGGTAGTGAGTCGTGCCCAGATCCTCGAGCAACAGCAGCCCGCGCTCGGCGTCCGCTTCGTGCACGCGCGGCACGTGTGCGCCGACACCGGCGAGAAGTCCCGAGACCTTGAGGTACGGCCGCACGTCCTCGTTGCCGGGCGGCGCGTCCATCACCACGTAGGTGGTGGCGCCGGCAAACGCGCGAAAGTAGCGCCGGAAGCTCGCATCGCTCGAAGCCGGCTCGAGCCTCGCCACGGGCAGATGCAGGTCGCGCGACAGCCAATCCCGTATCAGCGCGACTCGCGCGTCCGTTTCGTGCATGTGTCAGGTTCGAAGATCGCCGCTCGCCGCCTTCGGGCCGCCCATTATAATGCCGCCCTTCATGCTGCGCGCGCGCCCATTGTGGATAGTCATCACCCTGCTTGGCACCGCCACGCTCGCCTGGGCCGGGGATCCGAGCTGTGCGACACCCGGCGCCGCGCCCGCCCCTGCCGCGCCGCGCCTGCCGGCCGCCGGCGGCAACATCGACGTCACCAGCGATGCCGCGACGCTCGGCGTGGACGGCACCGCGACCCTGCGCGGAAACGTGCAGGTGCACCAGGGCGAGCGTGAGATCCGCGCCAACGAGGTGCAGTACAACCCCCAAAACGACTCGGTGAAGACCGGCGGTCACATTGACTACAACGACCCCCTGCTGCACGTCGCGGGCGACGGCGGCGGCAGCTACTCGGCGAGCAGCGGCGCTGAATTCAAAGCCGCGCACTTCGACCTGCACCAGCGCTCCGCGCGCGGCACGGCGGCGGACATGACGGTCACGCCCGCGGGCCTGGTGAGTCTCAAGGGCGTGACGTTCACCACCTGTCCGGAGCACCACGAGGCCTGGCAGATCAAGGCCGACAGCATCGTGCTCGACACCCGTAACCAGCTCGGTACCGGCAGGAATGCCCGGATCGACTTCATGGGCGTGCCGCTGGTGTATCTGCCGTGGCTGTCGTTTCCGCTCGGCGGCGAGCGCAAGAGCGGCTTCCTCTTTCCGACTGTCGGCAACACCTCCAGCAGCGGCCTGCAGCTTGCGCTTCCCTACTACTGGAACATCGCACCGAACGCGGACTTCACCTTCCTGCCGACCGAGTACAGCAGGCGCGGCCTGGATCTGGGTGGGGATCTGCGCTTCCTGACGCAAAACCAGCACGGCGAGCTGCAGTGGAACTTCCTGCCCGACGACACCGCCTTCCGCGGCAGCCGCAGCCGCGTGCAACTCAACGAGGTCGCGGAGCTGCCGGATGATTTTCGCCTGACCATCGACGCGCAGAATGTCAGCGATCCGCTTTACTTCCAGGACTTCTCGCAGACCCCCGAGGGCACGAGTACCGCGTTCCTGGAGCGCCGCGCGACGCTCTCGTACCGCGATGAGCACTGGACGGTGGATGGCGAGGCGCAGCAATACCAGACCCTCGACGACACGCTGCCGGTGGACGAGCGCCCGTATGCGCGCGTGCCGCGCCTCGCCGTCGGCGGCAGATACACCGTGTATGACATCGTGCACTATGGCTTTGATTCGGAGCTCGTCGACTTCAGGCACGGCGGCGGCGCCACCGGGCCGACCGGCTGGCGCGGTGATCTCATGCCGGCCGTGTCGCTGGATATCACCGGGCCGGGGTATTTCCTGCGTCCGGCACTCGCCTGGCGGCTGACGCAGTACGAACTCAGCGATCTTTTGCCCGGTGAGACGGGCTCGCCTTCGCGCACGGTACCGATCGCGAGCCTCGACACCGGACTCGTGTTCGAGCGCGAGACCGGCTCCCACAATCAGCGCCGGCTCACCCTCGAGCCGCGAATCGTGTACCTCAACGTGCCCTACCGTAACCAGGACCAGCTGCCGGTGTTCGACACGGCGCTGCCGGACCTGACGCCGGTGGAGCTGTTCAGTACCAACCGCTACGTGGGTGCCGACCGCGTCAGCGATGCGAACCAGATGAGCCTCGGGGTGACGAGCCGCCTGCTCGACGCCCGGGACGGACGTCAGTTCCTGGCCGCGACTCTCGGACAGACCTATTACTTCGAGATCCCGCGGGTAAGCCTGCCGGGGGAGACTCCGATCAGCGCCCCGCACTCGGACTTCGTCGCGCAACTGGCACTCACCGCCTTCCAGGACTGGAGCGCGGACATGGCGTTGCAATGGGACCCGCAGAATAAGCGCAGCGAACGCACCCAGATCAACCTGCAGTACAAGCCCACCTCCGAAGCGGTGATCAACCTCGCCTACAGGTACCAGCGCTTCGTGCAGGAGCCGGTCTTCATCCAGGGAGTCCCGGTGCCGTGTGCGCCGCTGGGAGCCGGGCCGTCGACCTGCGACCGCCGCGGCTTCGACCAGGTGGATGTCTCGGGGGCCTGGCCGATCAAGCGCGACTGGAACGTGTTCGTGCGCGACGTGTACTCGGTCCGGGACAACAAAGAACTGGAGCGCTTTGCCGGCTTCGAGTACCGTTCGTGCTGCTGGCGACTGCGGCTGGGCGCCCGGCGCTACGTGAGCAGCTTCAATGGCAGCCAGGACACTGGAATCTGGCTGCAACTGGAACTCGCCGGCCTCGCCGGTGTCGGATCGGCGTCGGACACTGCACTCAGCGAGGAAATCCGCGGCTATACCCCCGCGGATGCCAGCGCCCACAAAGGAAATTAGGTAGATCATGCGACGGATTTTGACTTCGGCCGTGGGCGCCCTGGCGCTGGCCGCGACCGGCCTGCACCTGCAGGGCAGCGCGTACGCGCAGACCCGAGAGCTTGCCACCAAGGGCGAGCTCCTCGACCGGGTTGCGGCGATCGTTAACGAAGGGGTGGTGCTCAACAGCGAGCTGGATGAGCAGATCGAGGCGGTTGCCGGGAGGCTGCACGCGCAAAAGCTCGAGCTGCCCCCGCAGAACATCCTGCGCCAGCAGGTGCTCGAGCGGCTGGTGCTGCAGGAGATCCAGCTGCAGCACGCGAACCGCGCCGGAGTGAAGGTCTCGGACGAGACTCTGAACACGGCGCTGCTGGATATCGCCAAGCGCAACAACATGACCTTGTCGCAGCTGCCACAAGCGCTCGCTTCGCAAGGCATCGACTACCCCGCTTACCGTGACGAAATGCGCAAGGAGATCACCCTGACGCTGCTGCGCCAGCGCGACGTGCTGCAGCACATCGCGGTCACGCCGCGCGAGATCGATCAGTACCTGGACAAGCAGACGCGGACCCCTTCCGAGCGCAACGAATACAACGTGTCGCACATCCTGATCGCGGTATCCCAGGAAGCCGGCACCACGCAGCTCGACCAGGCGGCCAAGCGCGCTGCCGAAGTCTACGAGCGCGCCAAGAACGGCGAGGACTTCGCCAAGCTGGCGGTGGCGTACTCGAACAGCCAGACCGCCCTCGAGGGCGGCGCGCTCGGCTGGCGCAAGGGCAGCGAGCTGCCGACCTTCCTCAGCGATGTCATTGCCAGGCTCAAAGCCGGCGAAGTCAGCGAACCGCTGCGCACACCCACCGGCTACCACATCATCCGCCTCAACGAGGAGCGCGGCGGCACGGCGCAGACCGTGATCGACCAGGTACACGTGCGGCACATCCTCATGAAGACCAACGAGCTCGCCGACGATGCGACCGTCAAGCAGAAGCTCGTTGCGCTGCGCGAACGCGCCCTCAAGGGCGAGGAGTTCGCGGGGCTGGCGACCACCGCTTCCGAGGACACCGGTTCCGCCGCCGAGGGCGGCGATCTGGGCTGGGCCGGCCCGGGTTCCTACGTGCCGGAATTCGAGCAGGCGATCGCGGGTCTGAAGGACGGCGAAATCAGTGAGCCGGTGCACACCCAGTACGGCTGGCATGTCATCCAGATGCTCGGCCACCGCCGCTTCGACAACACCGATGAAATGAAGCGCCGCCAGGCCGCGGAAGCCATCCGCGCCAGCAAGGCGGACGAAGAGACGGAGCTTTGGCTGCGCCGCCTGCGTGATGACGCCTACGTCGAGTACAAGTCCTAAGCTGCCGCGAATTGCCCTGACTTCGGGCGAGCCGGCGGGCGTCGGCCCGGAACTGTGTCTCGCGCTCGCCACCCGTGCGCTGCCGTGCGAACTGGTATGCCTCGCAGATCTGGGGCTCCTCGAGGCGCGCTCGCGCGCGCTCGGCGGCGCGGTGGCGCTGCGTCGCTGGCCGGGCGCGGGCGGCGCCGGCCGCCCGCACGTGGCCGGCAGCCTGGACGTCGAGCACCAGCCGCTCGCCGTGACGAGCGTCCCCGGCCGGCTCAATACCGCCAACGTGCCCTACGTGCTGTCGCTGCTGGATCGGGCGATCGACGGCACGCTCGCCGGGGAATTCGATGCGCTCGTCACCGCCCCGGTGCACAAGGGCGTGATCAACGACGCCGGCGTGCATTTCCGTGGACACACGGAGTACCTGGCGCAGCGCACGCACGCCGCCCGGCCGGTGATGTTGCTGACCAACGGGCTGCTGCGCGTCGCGCTCGCTACCACCCACCTGCCGCTGAAGGCCGTGAGCGCCGCCATCACCCAGGACCTGCTGTGTGAGACGGCTGCCATCCTGCGGCGGGACCTCGGGCGCTGGTGGGGAATCGAGGCGCCGCGCATCGCGGTGTGCGGCCTGAACCCGCACGCGGGCGAGGGTGGCTACCTCGGGAATGAGGAACTGACCACGATTGCGCCAGCCATCGCGCGCATGCGCGCCGACGGCATCGACGCCACAGGACCGCTGCCCGCCGACACCGTGTTCATCCCACGCGTGCTCGCAGACTTCGATGTGGTGCTCGCCATGTACCACGACCAGGCGCTCCCCGTCGTCAAGCACGCGGGCTTCGAGCAGGCGGTGAACGTGACGCTTGGCCTGCCGCTGCTGCGGACCTCGCCCGATCACGGCACGGCGCTGGATCTTGCCGGCAGCGGCAAGGCGGACGTCGGCAGTCTTGCCGCCGCGGTGCAACTTGCCATCGGGCTCGCCGCGCGCCGGCGCTGATGCCGCACGCCCGTAAGCGCTTCGGGCAGCACTTCCTGCACGACCCGGCCGTGATCGGGCGGATCGTGGGGGCGCTTGGCGTTCGCCCCGGCGACTGCCTGGTGGAGATCGGCCCGGGACGGGGCGCCCTCACCCAGGAACTGCTGCGCCGCACGGACTGCACCTTCGACGCCATAGAAATCGATCGCGACCTGGCCGCGCGGCTGCGCGGCGAGTTCAAGGATCCCGCGCGCTGCGAACTGCATGCGACGGACGCCCTCGCCTTTGATTTCGCCGCGCTGGCCGCGCGCCGCGGCGGTCGCTTACGGATCATCGGCAACCTGCCCTACAACATCTCGACGC
>Ga0210409_10001962_pt1 | contig 25557 bp, 28 predicted proteins | sample IncBWH17MmetaG_FD_161649 | JGI IMG/M metagenome (GOLD analysis project Ga0210409, IMG submission 161649) | Forest soil microbial communities from Barre Woods Harvard Forest LTER site, Petersham, Massachusetts, United States - Inc-BW-H-17-M | ecosystem: Environmental > Terrestrial > Soil >...
GGGTGTGCCCTCCGACGGCTCCTACGGCATTCCGCAGGGACTCATCTGCGGGTTTCCGTGCATCTGCGCCGACGGTTGCTGGGAGATCGTAAAGGACCTGCAAATCGACGATTTCTCGCGTGCCAGGATCGATGCCTCGGTGGCCGAGCTCGTGAGCGAGCGCGACACGGTCGCAAGCCAGGGTCTGATTCAGGGATAAGACTCACCGAGGTGTGCCCCGGCCCTGTCCGCGGCCACGCATCGGGGAGCCGATTTATGGAACAAAAAGGGCGCGGTCATCATGACCGCGCCCTTTGTGACCTCCGGAAGAATCGGCCGGACGGCCTGTCGAGCTAGCCTCTGGGGTGCCAGCCACGGCCTTTCTTTGTCACCTTGTTTTCCTGCTCCAGGCCTGGAAGTACTCGGTAGAGGTAGTTCTGCTTGATACCCATCTTCGCGGCGAGCTCCGGGATCGTGATGCCGGGCTGTCCCTGCACGAAGGAAAGGGCCTCGGCCGCGCGCGTGCCGCTGCCTTTGCGCCGTCCGGCACGACGGCGCCCCGCCGGACGGCCGGGTTTGCGCGTCGCTTTCGCGGCCGTTTTCGTCGCTGCTGCTTTCGTGCGGCTGCGAGAGCCACGCGGACGTCCGGGGCCGCGGCGGCGAGGCGCAGCCGTTGCGGCGGACGAGCCCCCCACGCCGTCAAGCGCGGCGGCTGCAGCCTCCAAACGGCTGTACTCCTCCACAAGCGGCTTCAGCTCTTTCAGCCGGTCGGTGATCTCTCGGCGCTTCTCGTCAAGGAAGTCGGGCACGATGTCATCCTCTTCACTAGTAATTGGTGTGTCCATCCCACATCGTCTACGGCGACTTTACACCAGTTCGCTCGGAGTGTTCCTGCTCGAGGTAAGCGCGGAGACGGTCGAGCGACCTCCTGGCCTCCCGCTCCGGCATGCCCCCCACGAGCGCGCGGCTGACAATCGCACCGACGGGACCGAGGGGTGGACGGAATTCATTTCGGTAGTCAAACCGCGTGCCACCGTTCTCGGCGCTGAGCCTGTACTCGGTATGGGCGCGAGAGCGCGCGGGCCCGCGGCCCTCCCAGACCGCCAGCTTGCCGGGGCGGCAATCCACGAGCTTCCAGTGAACCTCGAGATTGACCCCGCGAAGGTGTATCTGCTGCTCCATCTCATATCCCACGCGTGGAGCTCCCTCGTCGGCATGTACGAGTCGGCGGTGAATGGTGACCCAGTCACGCAGGCGATCGGCGTCCATGACCATTTTCCACACCTCGGCGGGCGCGACTGCGATGCTGGTCGAGACTGTGACGAGGCTCATGGGCTAGGCGCCGGCACGGGCTGCTCCTCCGAACGGTATCTGCTGCTGAGGGCGGCGCGAGCTGTCACCCATCAGCGCGCCCGCAACGGCTCGGTCTCTTCCCACTCGGACAGTGCGTGCTCGACGGCTGACGCGAACGAGTGCAGCTGCACGCCGAGCAGGTCCGCGGCATGGTCGTCGGCTGGCAGCAGGTCTCCCTGAAGTCCCTCCATCAACGGCAGCACGAGCGCGGGGTCCTCGCCGGCGAGCGCCGCGGCGATACGACCGGCGAGCGGCGTCGCGCTCACACCGAGCCGCAGCGCCGGCCGGCTCACGAGCAGCAGATCGGCGATCTGGGTGATCATCTCGCCGTAGGTGAGGATGTCGGGGCCGCCCACCTCCAGCGACCCAGGAGAGATGTCTGCGTCCGCGCAGGCGGCCAGCATCTCGGTCACGTCGCGCGCATCGATCGGCTGTGTGCGGAATCTGTGCCATGCCGGGAGCGTGAGCACGGGCAGGCGCTCGACCAGGCAGACGAGGAAGCGGAACGAGCGCGAGCGCTCGCCGATCACGATCGACGCGCGCAGCGCCACCGAGTCCGGTATCGCCGCGAACAGGATCCGCTCGACGGCCTCACGACTGGCCAGATGGCGTGAGCCGGGCCTGTGCCCGTCGGCGAGCTCCCATCGCGGTAGCAGGCCCCCCAGGTAGACGATCCGGGCGACCCCGCTGCGCGCTGCCGCCGTGGCGAAGTTCTCGGCGGCGAGCAGCTCGCGCTCGGTGAAGGGAGCGGGCTCGCCGGGCGAGCGCTCCATCGAGTGCATCAGGTAATACGCGACATCGATCCCGTCGAGCGCGCGCGCCAGCCCTTCGCCGGTGAGGGCGTCGCCCTTCACGATCTCGACCTCGTCCAGCTCGGCTTCAAGCAGCTGGTCGGAGAGGGCGTCCTCGATCCGACTCGCGTCGCGGCCGAACGCTCGCACCCCATGTCCGGCAAGCAGCAGGCGCGGTGCCAGCAGCGACCCCACGGCGCCGCTCGCACCGGTCACGAGTATCCGCAGCGGAGCGCCCGCTTCTCGCGGGGGGCGTGCGCGCTGCGGATCGCTCGCAAAGTGGGCATTCATGGCCCCGATTGTCACAGGAAAGTGACTCGTTCTCGCCTAATTCCGCCTGCAAATAGGTTTTCTCTGCGATTTGCGAGGTGTCCTCGCGCCTGCCCTTGAGCGGTCCTCCCGATGGTGCTTTGATCCGCCTCCGTTCATCAAATACGAATCTCGGCAGAGGGGAAAGACGCTGTGCAAGCAGGACAGGGGAAGCGCGCCGCGAAGCGGACGGCGCCCAAGGTGAGCTGCGAGGAATGCTTCTTCCGCGTGAACCTCCTATGCGCCCTGGACCTGCCCGAGCCCTGCGCCACGTTCCGTCCTAACGAGGCCCAGCTGAGGCCACCACAGCAGCTGCGATTCGTGTTCCGGCAGGAGCGCCGCTCGTGCGCCTCATGGGCGTTTCCCTCCGCCCAGGAGCAGGCGGCGCTCCACGCCTAGTCACACGATTCGAGTCAGCTCCGCGATCGGCCCATGACGGCGCAGGGCTCGGGCGTCCGTCCGCGGCGGCTAATCGTCGCTCGCCGGCGGGTATATTGAGCGGAGATCGGCAAGCTCTCAGCAGAGGCGGTGGCGAACATGGCAGCGAAGGACATACGAGGCAAGGTAGGCGAGGCTGAACTGAAGGGGATTGTGAAACGCATCCTCGAGGACGAGCAACTGCGCGGCAACCTGGCTTCCGCGTACGGCGCTGCGCGTAACGCCTACGGGCGCGTGACGAACGGCAAGTCCGGGACCTGGGAGCTGCTCGAGGATCGCGAGCTTCAGCGCGAGCTCACGAACATAGCCGAGTCACTACGGGACGCCTCGGGCGCACTGCGCGAACCGGCGAAGCGCCCGGCCAGGCGCCGCAGGCGCGGCCGCTCGCTCCTGTTCCTGGCCGTTCTCGGCGTGCTCGCGATCACACTAAGCGAGGGGCTGCGCACGAAGATCCTCGACCTCCTGTTCGGGGCCGAGGAGGAGTTCGACTACAGCTCGACGACTGCGCCCGCGGAGCCGGCGCCGGTGGGCGCGCCCGCCGCCTGAGCGCGACACCGACCGAGGGAACCGCGCCATGGACGTCGCTGCTGTTGATGACCGTGCCGGGGTGGAGAGCTCTGCCTCTCCACCCACGGACGCGGTCGGGCGCTCGCTCTCGAGCGAGAAGGCCCTTCGAATCGTTGAGGCGATGCGCAAGAGCGTCGCACGCCGGGGGACCGCCGGATCGACGTTCGATCACGTCTCGCGCGAGGCCGGCGTGTCGCGGGGCCTCCTGCACTACTACTTCGGCACCAAGGAGCAGCTGCTGGTCGAGGCCGTACGTCGCGACTGTGAGCTGCGGATGGAGCTGCTCGAGAACCAGCTCTCGGCGGCGCAGACGGCCGAGGACTTCATCAACCTGATGGCTCAGAACCTTCGGGAAACGGTCCGCGACGACCCCGACTTCGTGATTCTCGTGTTCGAGCTCTTCACCCTCTCGCGTCGCAACGCCGACATCGCGGCTGAGTACGCAGGGCTCATCAGCCGTACCCGCGAACAGGTCGCCGAGCTGCTTGCCAAGGCACAGCGCGAGAAGATCCTGCATCTGCACGCCGAGCCGGAGGCGGTGGCCGAGGTCCTGTTCTCGCTCGCCGACGGCTTCGCGCTGCGGATGCTCACCGAGCCGGGCCGTGATTTCACGCCGACGATGCAGGCGGGCATCGCCTGCGCGCGTGCGCTCCTGACTGACTAGCTGGTCACGTGCCGATCTACGAGTACAGGCGCCCGGACGGCACCACGTTCGAGATCCAGCAGTCCTTCAGCGACGAGGCTCTCACGATCGATCCCGAGACGGGCGTGCCGGTGGAACGCGTGCTGCACGCTCCCGCCGTGCATTTCAAGGGCAAAGGCTTCTACAACACCGACTACGGCACGCGCAACCGCCAGCGCGAGACCGCCGCCGCGTCGGACAAGTCCTCCTCCGACGGCTCCTCCTCGAGCGGGGACTCCTCGAAGCCCTCGAGTTCCGAGAGCGCTAAAAAGGGCGATACCGCCGTCAGGGATGCCGGCAAGGACGCCAAGGCGAAGGACTCGAAGCCGGTCGCGACCAAGGGCTGAGCGCGCCCGCGGCGAGGAGCCGGCACCCACCTCAGCCGGCCAGGAACCTCGCGGCCGCAGCGCGGCGTTCGTCTTCGGAGACCGTCAGGCCTTCCCCGCCGCCCGGCAGGACGGTGGTGCCCGATGGCTTGAGCACCCGCGTGGGCGGCGTGCCACCGACGCCGAGCGCGGCGAACAGCCCCAGCAGCGTGGGGCCGCTCATGTCGGAGATGATCGCCGGCGGCGCATTCCAGGCGATCCATGGCAGGCGGAAGAAGCTCGAGGGAGATGTCACCCTGCTCTTCATCGCGTTGAAGAGCGCCTGCTGGTGTTCCTGGCGTTGGAAGTCGGTCTGTGACGGAGCGCAGAGGTTCTCGCGCGTCCGCGCGAGGGCGAGCGCCTGCTTGCCGTCCAGGTGATGCGTTCCCGGGGCCAGCCGCAGGGTGTAGCCACCCTGGCGGAAGCCGCCGTCCAGGCGCGAGACGACGCAACCCCCGGTGTAGTCCACGCCACCCATCGAGTCGACCAGCTGGGGGAAGTTTTCGAAGTTGACTTCCACGACGTGGTTGATCGGGACGCCCAGCCAGTGCTTGATCACAGAGATCGACAGCGCGGGACCGCCGAACGCATGGGCGGCGTTGATCTTCTGCAGCCCGTGCCCGGGTATTTCGACGACGGTGTCGCGCGGGATCGACAGACGCGCGGCGTGCCCGCCGCCGGTTCGGATCAGCATGATCGAGTCCGAGCGCCCGGGGCCGGTGGTTTCGGCGCCGGGTTCCTTGCTGTTCTTCTGCCGGCGGTCTGAGCCCAGCACGAGGATGTTGTTGGCGGAGGTGAGCGGAAAGCCGGCCGGGTCGAGCACGGCCGCGACGTCGCCCGGCGGCGAGCTGCGTTCGAAATGCGAGCTGATCAGGAACAGAGCCACCGACAGCGCGATCCAGGCGCCGGCGAGGGCGAGCAGGCCGAGCAGCAGCCGTTTCGCAGTGGCCCACCGCCGCCAGTCCCAGCGGCCGGCGGCCGCGGCGGCGGCGCCCGCCGGCCCGCTGCGCGGCGCGTGCGGCGGGCCTCCAAGGCCGCCCAGCTCCTGCTCCTCCTTGCGGGGCAGCAGCCGCCGGCCCGCGCGATAGCGCGTGTACTGAGGAGGTTGCTTGGGATCGGCGGGCATGGGAGGACCGTATATTTGCCGGATGACTCCCGCCGGCGCGGCAGTCGGGCGGCTGCTGGTGTGTCCGACCCCGATCGGCAACCTCGAGGATGTCACGCTGCGTGTGCTCGCCGGCCTGCGCGACGCGGACGTCGTGGCCTGCGAGGACACGCGTCACACGAGGGTACTGCTCGATCGCCACGGCATCCGCACGCCGCTTCTCAGCCTGCACGAGCACAACGAACGTGCACGGGCCGCCGAGCTCGTGCGGCGCATTGGGTCGGGCGAGCTCGTGGCGCTGGTCTCCGACGCGGGGACGCCGCTCGTGTCCGACCCGGGCTTCGCCGTGATCCGTGCCTGCCTCGCGGAGGGGCTGGCGGTGGACGTGCTGCCGGGACCCACCGCCGTCGTGACCGCCCTCGTCGCCTCCGGCCTGCCGGCCGAGCGCTGGCGCTTCGTCGGCTTTCTGCCACGCCGGCGCGGCGAGCTCCGGGAGCTGGTGTCCGACTCGGCCGACACGCTGATCGCGTTCGAGTCGCCCCGCCGCCTGGCGGCGACACTGGCGCTGCTGGCCGAGCGCGACCCGGGGCGGGCGGCCGCGGTCTGCCGGGAGCTGACCAAGCTGCACGAGGAAGTTCGCAGGGGCACCGTCGCCGAGCTCGCCGAGCACTATCGCGCGAACCCGGCCCGCGGGGAGGTGGTTCTCGTGCTCGGCGCGGCAGCGGCCGCTCGCGCGCAGCTGTCGCAGGCGCTGGCGGCGCTGCAGGAGATCGTCGCAGCCGGCGCGAGGGCGCGCCCGGCTGCGGGCGCCGTGGCGGGGCTCACCGGAGTCGCCGCGAACGAGCTGTACCGGGAGCTGATGCGGGCGGGACAGTAGCCTGGGGCAGCGCATGTCCTTCTACGTGACGACTCCCATCTACTACGTCAACGCGGCCCCACACCTGGGCCACGCCTACACGACGATCGCCGCCGACGTGATGGCCCGCCACCACCGCCAGCGCGGCGAGGAGGTGTTCTTCCTCACCGGAACCGACGAGCATGGCGAGCCCGTGGCGGACGCCGCGCACGCGCTCGGCATCGAGCCCCAGGAGCTCGCCGACCGCAATGCCGAGCGCTTCAAGGCGCTCGCCCCGCAGCTGGAGGTCTCGAACGACTTCTTCATCCGCACGACCGATCCCCAGCACGAAGCGAAGGTGCAGGAGGTGCTCTCGCGCGTGCGCGAGAACGGGTTCGTGTACATGGGCACCTATGAAGGCTGGTACTGCCCCCGCTGCGCGGACTTCAAGGCGGAGAACGAGATCGACGAGGATAACCGCTGCCCGATCCACCACATCGAGCTGACACGCGAGCAGGAGGACAACTACTTCTTCAGGCTGTCCGCGTTCCAGGAGCGCCTGGAGGAGCTCTACGCCGAGCGCGAGGATTGGGTGGCGCCGCGCACGCGCTACAACGAGGCGCTCTCGTTCATCCGCTCGGGCCTGCGCGACGTGCCGCTCACGCGCCACAAGCTCACGTGGGGCGTGCCGGTGCCTTGGGATCACGAGCACGTCTTCTACGTCTGGTTCGACGCGCTGCTGAACTACTACAGCGCGCTGTCCTACGCGCCCGCGCCCGAGGGCGTCCCGTCCGGGAGTGATCTCACGGCCACGTTCTGGCCGACGAACTACCACCTGATCGCGAAGGACATCCTGCGCTTCCACACCGTCTACTGGCCGGCGCTCTTGATGGCGGCCGAGCTCGAGCTGCCCGAGCGCATCTTCGTTCACGGCTACCTGCTGATGGAGGGGGAGAAGATGAGCAAGTCGCTGGGCAACGTGCTCGATCCGTTCGCGGTGATCGAGCGCTTCGGCGCGGACGCCCTGCGCTTCTACCTGATGCGCGATGTCCCCTTCGGCCAGGACGGCTCCGTCTCGACGACCTCCTTCGAGCTTCGCTACGAGAGCGAGCTGGCCAACGAGCTCGGCAACCTCGCGAGTCGCACGATCGCGATGATCGCCCAGTTCCGCAATGGCGCGGTGCCGCCGGCCGAGGTCGATCCGCTGCTGGCCGAGGACTTCGCCGGCCTTCCGCAGCGGGTGGCGGCACACATCGACCGGGCGGAGCTGACGCTCGCGCTCGATGAGATCTGGCAGCGCGTGCGGCGCCTGAACCGCTACGTCGAGGAGCAGGCGCCGTGGCGCCTTGCCAAGGACGACTCGGGCGGTGAGGATCTCGACCGCGTACTGCGTACGCTCGCGGAGGGGCTGAGGGCGGTGGCCGTCCTTCTGTGGCCGTACCTTCCGAGCAGCTCGGAGCGGCTGCTCGGCGCGCTCGGCGCCGGCGACCTGTCGCTCGCGAGCGCCGAGCTCGGGGCGGGGGTGATCGAGCGCGTGAGCCGGATCGACTCGCTGTTTCCCAAGGACACTCAGACAGCCGCCTCGTGATCGACTCGCACACGCACCTGGATATGTGCGAGCCACCGGACGCCGAGCTTGTCGCGGCCGCTGACGCCGCAGGCGTGCGGCGGATGCTCACGGTCGGCATCGACGGCGACTCCTGCCGCGCGGCGCTCGCCGCCGCGCAGGCGTTCCCGCAGGTATATGCGGCGATCGGCCGCCATCCCAACGCTGCGAAGGGCTTCGACGATGCAGATCTCGCGGACCTGCGCGCGCTTGCCGCCCACGAGCGTTGTGTGGCGATCGGCGAGACCGGGCTCGACTTCTACCGTGAGGGTGCGCCCCGCGCCGACCAGGAGCGGGCCTTCGCCGCCCAGATCGAGCTGGCGCGAGAGACCGGGAAGCCCCTGGTGATCCATACGCGAGCCGCAGACCTGGAGACGCTGGATCAGCTTGCCGCCGAAGCGGCGCAGGTGAGCGTCGTCATGCACTGCTTCTCGATGCCGCAGGAGCTCGCCGAGTGCCTGCGGCGCGGCTACGCGATCTCCTTCGCGGGCAACGTCACCTACAGGAGCGCCGGCGAGCTCGCCGATGCGGCGAGGCGGGTCCCCGACGATCAGCTGCTCGTCGAGACGGACGCCCCATATCTGACGCCGCAGGCCGTTCGCAAGGAGCGCAACCAGCCGGCGTATGTCGTGCATACGGCCGCCTTCGTCGCCGAGCTGCGGGGCGTCCAGCTCGACGAGCTCGGCGAGACGCTCGAGCGCAATGCCGCGCGCGTGTTCGGATGGGGATACCCATGACTGGGCACAAGTGAGCGCGGTGGCCGACACGCCCGTTCAGCCCAGCATGCGCAGGATGCGCCAGTTCGCGGTGCGCCCGGACCGCGAGCTCGGACAGAACTTCCTGGTGGACTCCAACATCCTCGGGGTGATCGGTCGTGCGGCGGAGCTCCAGGAATCGGACGTGGTGCTCGAGATCGGCGGCGGCCTCGGCGTGCTCTCGGAGTATCTCGCCGAGCGCGCCGGACATGTTCATGTCGTGGAGGTCGACGAGCGCCTGCGCGATGCGCTGCTCGATGCGACCGGCGGCCACTCGAACGTGACGGTGCACTGGGGGGACGCCATGCGGATCGATCTCGGCCGGCTCGAGCCGCAGCCCACGAAGCTGGTCGCGAACCTGCCCTACGGGATCGCCGCCGGCGTGCTGCTGCGTAGCATCGAGGAGCTTCCCTCGGTCGGCAGCTGGGTCGCGATGGCGCAGCGCGAGGTTGGGGAGCGGCTGGCGGCGGCCCCGGGCGAAGCCGCCTACGGCGCCCCCTCGGTGATCGCGCAGCTCGCGTGCGAGGTGCAGGTGTTGCGCTCGATTCCCCGGACCGTCTTCAGGCCGGTCCCGAACGTCGACTCGGTGCTCGTGGGCATGAGAAGGCGCCCGGACAGCTCCGGGCGCCCCACGGGCTCGGGCTCGCGCGGCGTGGGGTCGCGGCTGGAGCCTGGACTGCGGGCGCTCGTCGCCGGCTCGTTCGCGCACCGGCGAAAGACGCTCGCCGGCTCGCTCGCGCTGTCGGGCCGCGCGCCTTCTCGCAGCCGCGAGCAGGTGCGCGCTGCGCTGGCAGGCCTCGGCCATCCGGCAGATGTGCGTGCGGAGCGCCTCACGCCGCCGGACTTCCGCGAGCTGGCACGGCTGCTCGAGCTATGACCGCATACCGTGCGCTGGCCCCGGCGAAGGTGAACCTGGGGCTCTTCCTCGGACCCGTGCGCGAAGGCGACGGCCGCCACGAGCTGGTGAGCGTCATGCAGTCGATCTCACTCGCGGACGAGGTGATCCTCGAGCCGGGCGCTCACGGCGCGGTCCGCGACGAGCTGATCTGCCCGGGGGTGCCCGGCCCGGCGAAGGAGAACCTCGCGGCGCTCGCGCTGGCGGCCTTTCGAGCGCGCACCGGCTGGGACGCGGCGCCGCTGCGGCTGCGCATCACCAAGCGGATTCCCGTGGCCGCCGGGCTGGGCGGCGGCTCAGCCGACGCGGCCGCGGCGCTGCGCCTGGCGATGCGCGCCTCGGGCCTGGGCGACCGGGGGCTGCTGTGGGAGCTGGCCGGCGAGCTCGGCGCGGACGTCCCGGCGCAGATCTCACCGGGGCGCTGGCTGGCGGCCGGAGCGGGCGAGCGCCTGCAGGAGCTGCCGCCACCATCCGCCTCGCTGGGCCTGCTGGTGCTGCCGCTGGCGACGGAGCTGTCCACCGCCGAGGTCTACGCCGAGGCGGACCGGCTCGGGCTCGCGCGCGAGCCCGGCGAGCTGCGGCGGCGTCTGCTTGCGATGCAAGCCGCGCTGGCGCAGGAAGAGCCGCTGCCGGCCGACGAGCGACTACTGGAGAACGACCTGCAGCCGGCGGCGCTCTCGCTGTGCCCGCAGATCTCCGCAGGGCTTCGAGAAGCCCGTCTCGCCGGGGCTGCCACGGCGCTCGTCAGCGGGTCCGGGCCGACCGTCCTCGGACTCTTCGCCGGCGCCGGCGGGCCCGGTCTCGCCGAGCGGGCCGCCGCGGGCCTCCGGGAGCGCGTGCCGCCCGCCCTCGCCGCACGCCCCGTGGGGGCGGCGTTCGCCCGGGTCGTGCGTCACAATCCAGCCGGAACAGCGAAACGGAGAAACGCGTGAGCAGGACAGCAATCAACGATCTCGTGGCCGTGTTTGCGGGAACCTTCGGCCTGGCGCTGTTCGCCGGGCTGATCCTGGTCCCGGCGTGGAACTCGTATTCCCGCCTGTGGGAGCGGCTCGCCGCGACGCTGCTGTCGCTGTACGTGCTCGCCGTGCTGGTCGGCGTAGGGGTGGTCGCGGCGCTCGCCGCCGTCTACTTCTGGGGCTGAGTGGGTGTCAGACCTTGCGGCGCTCGATGCGATCACCGAGGCGGTCGAGTCCGGGGCCGGGCTGCCCGAGGTCGTGCGCGCCGCGGCGAAAGCGCTGGACGCGAGCCTGGCGGTGACGGACGCGTGGGGCGCGACGCTGGCAGTGGCAGCGCGCTCGCCCGCCGAGGAGCGCTCGCTGCTGACGCAGGGCAAGGGCGTGAGCAGCACGCCGTTGCGGGTCGCCGACACCGTTGTGGGCACGCTGCACATGCGCGTCAAGAGCGAGCCGAGCGTCCCGATGCAGCGGCTGCTTGTGACGATGATCGCCTCGGAGGTCGAGCGCGTGCGAGCGCCCGAGCGCGTCTCCGAGACGGCGGCGGCCGACTTCCTGCGGGCGGTGCTCCACCGCGAGCTGACCGCGCGAGAGGACCTCATGGGGCGGGCGAAGGAGCTTGCGCTGGAGGTCCAGGACGGAGCGAGCATGATCGTCGCCCGCGCGCATCCGCAGGCCCCCACCGACGATGGCTGGCGCGGACGCGTGCGCGCGGTCGCAGAGCGTGGCGCGCGCGCGGTCGTCAACCGCTCGATAGCCGCGCTGTCCGAGCGCGACGGGATCCTTGGCGCCGAGGTACTCGTGCTCGTGCCCGGCGGTGACGAGGCGACCGCGGCCCGCGCCGCCGATGGGGTCCTGCGCGAGATGGAGGCGGCGCTCGCCGGATACACGTTCGCACTCGGGCGCAGCCGCATCGCCGAGGACCCGGCGGAGCTGCCCCGCGCCGCGAGCGAGGCGCTGCTCGCGGCCAACGTCGCGGAGGGCGCCGGCGATGGGGTCGCGCTCGCATTCGAGCAGACCGGCGCCTACCGGCTGCTGCTTTCGACGATGAGCGAGAACCCAGCCGAGCTGCAGCGCTTCTACGCCGAGACGGTCGAGCCGCTGGTCGCCTACGACGAGCAGTACGAGACCGAGCTCGTGCGGACGCTCGAGACGTTTCTCGAGGCCGACGGAAACGTCGCCGGAACGGCCCAGCGGCTTTTCACCCACCGGCACACGATCTACTACCGGCTCGAGCGCGTACGCGAGCTCTCCGGCCTCGATGTCAGCTCGAGTGACGGCCGTGAGAAGCTGAGCCTCGGCCTGAAGGCGATGCGCGTCCTCGGGCTCTCTGCGACCGGCGGGCCCGCCTCCGAGGTGGGCGCCGAGGGTGGCCGCGTACCGCGGCGCACCTCCGATCGCACGGGCAGGCGCGCCTGAGCGGCCGCTCCTCGACCTAGCCTCGTGCGCCGAACTCGATCGCGTAGGTGGCGCCGTAGATGCCCTGCGCGAAGCGCGACGGCACGGCCGGTATCGCCGCCACTCCCGCGTCGCGAAAGCGGCGGGTAAGGATGACCCTGCGGTGCGGAGGGGAGGCCATCCAGGCGGCGACGATGCGCGCCGGCGTGGCGTAGGGACCCGTGCCCCAGGCGATGTTCTGCGCCACCGAGACACTGGAGGCGTGCGCGCGGTAGCGCGTGTGCGCGACCAGCGACAGCGGCGTCTGCCCGGACGGGCGGATGTCGGCGAAGTAGTCCCAGCGCACCATGTTGCGGACCTGGCTCGTGGCCACCGCTCTCAGCGCGGCGTTGGCGCGCACCGGCCCGAGGTGCCAGGCGGCCCTGATCCGGTCGACCAGGCAGAGCGTCGCCGCCCCGATCGCCGTGGAGTTGGTCGCGGTCGGCGCCAGGTCCGCGCCGCTGCAGGCGCTCGAGCGCTTCAGCTCCCTGGCCGCCGCGGCCTCGGCGCCGGCGGCGAGCGCGTGCGAGCCGAAGATCGCCGCGCACAGTGACGCCGCTGCTGCCAACAGCGGGCTCCGGGGCCTTCTGGTTCTGCGAGCTCCGCGTGACAGAGTGCAGGAATACTTGCAAGCGCGTCGGACCGGCGCGCCGCGACCGGGCTGACACCCCGCTATCTGCGGGGATCCTCCCGGCAGACGCTGCCCCGGCCGGGTGCGAGGGCGGCGGATGTCCCACCCGGGGGCCACGATCTATCCTTCTAGCTCCCCCTGGGGGGTCGTCCAATGGCAGGACATCAGGTTTTGGTCCTGAGAATCGGGGTTCGAGTCCCTGCCCCCCAACTGTCATGCGGATGTGCGGCGAGTGATCAGCGGCCCCCCGGCGAGCGCCCCGAGCGTGGTGATCCTCGCTGCGGGTCAGGGCACGCGCATGCGCTCGGAGGTGCCGAAGGTGCTGCATGAGCTCTGCGGGCGCCCGATGGTGCTCTGGCCCGTGCTGGCGGCCTTCGAGGCGGGCGCCGGAAGAGTGCTCGTCGTCGACTCGCCGGAGCGGGCCCTCGCGGACGTGCTCCCCGACGGCGTCGAGCTCGCCGTGCAGCCGCAAGCCAACGGCACCGGCGGCGCGGCGGTCGCCGCGATGGCCGTGCTGGACTCCGAGTCTCCGCCCGGCTCCGACCCGGCCGCGCCCGTCGTGATCCTGAGCGGGGACGTGCCCCTCGTCAGCGCTGAGGTGATCAGGGCGCTGGTCCAGGCCCATCTGGAGGGCGGCGCCGCCGCGACGATGGCGACCACGATCCTCGACGACCCGGTCGGCTACGGTCGCGTCGTGCGCGACTCGAGCGGCGCGGTCGCGCGGGTCGTCGAGACGAAGCGGCCGGGGGACGCGAGCGAGGCCGAGCTCGCGATCCGCGAGGTGAACACGGGCATCTTCGTGTTCGACCCCGCCGCCCTGCGCGGCGCGCTGCCGCGGCTCACCGCCGAGAACGCGCAGGGGGAGCTCTACCTGCCGCAGGCGCTCGAGGAGATCAGAGCCGCGGGCATGACCGTTGCCGCCCACGTCGTGGAGGACCGAAGGGTCGTGCTGGGCGTCAACGACCGCGTCGCGCTCGCGCAGCTGCGGCGGCTCGCGCAGGATGCGATCCATGAGCGGCACATGCGCGCCGGCGTCGGCATCGTGGACCCCGCGGCGACCGTGATCGACGCGGACGTGGAGATCGGGCGGGACACGGTGATCGAGCCGTTCACGACGATCAGGGGGAGCACCAGGATCGGAAGCGGCTGCGTCGTGCGCCACTCCTACCTGCTCGATTGCGCTATCGAGGACGGAGTGAGCGTGGGTCCGTTCGCCTACCTGCGCCCCGGGACCGTGCTCCGCGCGGGGGCCAAGGCCGGATCATTCGTGGAGGTCAAGAACTCCGACATCGGGGCCGGCACGAAAATCCCCCACCTGTCCTACATCGGCGACGCGGACGTCGGCGAGGGCACGAACCTGGGCGCGGCGACGATCACCGCCAACTACGACGGACGCGCCAAGCACCGGACGACGATTGGCAGCCGCGTGCAGACGAGCGTCGACACGACGCTCGTCGCGCCCGTGACGATCGGCGACGAGGCCCGCACCGCCGCCGGGTCGGTGATCACCGAAGACGTGCCACCGGGGGCGCTGGGGATCGCGCGCGAGCGCCAGACCAACATCGATGGCTACGCCGAGCGGCGTCGCGAGTCGCAATGACCGCCGACGGCGGTGACCTCTACACTCGTGGTGAGATGAGCGCGATGGACACGCGCACGCAGTCCTCGCGGGCGAGCCTGGCGATCGACTACAACAAGCGGTTGATGCTGTTCAGCGGGCGCGCCAACCCGCAGCTCGCGCTCGACATCGCCGACAAGCTCGGCGTCGAGGTCGGCCCGGTCAGCGTGCAGACGTTCTCCAACGGCGAGGTCTACTGCCGCTACGACGAGTCGATCCGCGGGGCCGACGTGTTCATCGTCCAGCCGACCTGCGGCAACCCGCGGACCGGCGTGACGGCGAACGATTCGCTGATGGAGCTGCTGCTCATGATCGATGCGGCTGTCGGCGCCTCGGCGCACCGCGTGATCGCGGTCACGCCCTGGTTCGGGTATTCGCGCCAGGACAAGAAGTCCGCGCCGCGTGAGCCGATCTCGGCGCGGCTCGTCGCGCGCATGCTCGAGGCCGCGGGAGCCGACCGGGTGCTGACGATGGACCTGCACGCAGGTCAGATCCAGGGGTTCTTCCAGAAGCCCGTCGACCACATGACCGCGCTGTTCATGCTGACTCGCTACTTCACCGACCTCGGCCTGTCCGACCTCGTCGTGGTCGCGCCGGACGCCGGCCGCGTGAAGCTGAACAAGAAGTTCGCCTCGAAGATCGGCGCCGAGCTGGCGATTCTCGACAAGGAGCGCCCAGCCCAGCAGGTCGCCGAGATCGGCTACGTGATCGGCGACGTGCGCGGCAAGACGGCGATCATCGTCGACGACATGATCGACACGGCCGGGACGCTGAAGGCGGCCGCCAAGACGGTGCTCGAGGAGGGGGCCGCGCGGGTCTACGCGGCGGCGACGCACGGCGTCTTCTCCGGCGACGCATTCGAGAACCTGAAGACCTCGGGACTCGAGGAGATCGTCGTTACCGACACGATCCCGGTCAGCCCGGATCGCCCCGAGAACATCCGCGTGCTGCCATGCGCCGACCTGCTGACCGACTCGATACGACGGATCTTCATCGACGATTCGGTCAGCGAGGTCTTCGGCGGCGAGAACCAGCTGTTCTGAGACGGGTTGTTCTGATCTCGGCGGCCGTCGTGCTGTTCCTGGCCGTCAGCTTCCTCCTGGCGAGGTTCCTCTCGACGGAGAACACCGAGCGCGACGACGAGCTTGCGCTGATCCAGGCGCAGGCGAGGGGCGACGTGGCGGGCGTGCTCGCCGAGCTCAGCGGGTGCAGCAAGCGCCCCTCGTGCGTCGCGGTCGTGACGGCGAACGCGGCCAACCCTCGCCTGCGGCGTGCCGGCTCCGTGAAGATCCTCTCGATCAAATCGTCGACCGCATATTCGCTCAGCAGCACCTCCGGCAAGACACGGCTCGCATGGACTGTGATCGGGAAGCTCCCGGTGGTCCAGTGCGTGCAGGTGCGGCGCACGGGGAACTTCCTGCAAGGCATGACGATCACCCTGCTGTCGCTGAGCGCCCCCATCCCGAACGAAGCCGATTGCTAAAGTCGTCGTTCCGATGGCCCAGACGACCACGAAGCTCGATGTGAAAAGCCGCGAAGCCGCCGGCTCGCGCGCGGCACGGCGCCTGCGCCGCGGCGGCCGCGTGCCCGGAGTGCTGTATGGCGGCGACGGGGAGTCGGTCGGCTTCGACGCCGACGCCCGCGAGCTGCGCCTGGCGCTGGCCGCCACCGGCGCCGTGCTCGATCTGAGCGTCGACGGCGGCAAGACCACGCCCGTGGTGCTCAAGGAAGCCCAGCGCCACCCGGTGCGCGGCGAGACCGTACACGTCGATCTGCTGCGGGTGCGCCTGGACGAGGCGATCCACGCGCTCGTGCCGCTCGAACTCACCGGGGTGGAGGACGCCCCCGGTGTGAAGGAAGGCGGCGTGCTCGAGCAGATCACCCGCGAGTTGAACGTCGAAGCGCTTCCGACCGACATCCCCGAGTCGATCGTGCACGACATCGGCGGGATGCAGATCGGCGAGACGATCCTGCTGTCGGCGATCGTCGCACCGCCTGGTCTCACGCTGCTGGACGAGGTCGAGGAGACGGTCCTCGCGACGCTCTCCCCGCCGAAACTGCAGGCCGAAGTCGCGGAGGAAATCGAGGCCGAGACAGAGCTCGTCGGCGAGGGCGAGGAGGCCGAGGAGGGCGCCGCCGAGGAGGCTTCGACCGAGGGCTCCTCAGACGAGGAGTAGCAGCCTCTGAAACGCCCCTTTGGCGGTGGCGGCGGCGCCGTCGATTGGCTGATCGTCGGACTGGGAAACCCCGGTCGCGAGCATTTGAACACGCGGCACAACGTCGGCTTCAAGGTCGCGGAGGCGCTCGTCGAGCGCTGGGGGCTCGGGCGCGCCAAGGACCGCTTTCGCGGACGCATAGCCGAGGGCCGGATCGCGGCCCCGCCCGGCTCGCCATCCTCGGCGCGGCCCCGCGTGGCGGTGCTGCTCCCGCAGACCTACATGAACGATTCGGGACGCTCCGTGGGCCCGGCGCGGGGCAGCTTCAAGCTGCCGCTGGAGCGGGTGCTCGTCGTCCACGACGAGATCGATCTGCCCTTCGGCGAGGTGCGCTCGCGGACGGGTGGCGGCCTGGCCGGTCACAACGGGCTGAAGTCGCTGACGCGCGAGCTGGGGGGATCGGACTTCGTTCGCGTGCGGGTGGGCATCGGACGCCCGGACTCGACCGACCCGGAGATCGTCTCGGCGTGGGTGCTCGGGAACTTCCGGGAGGAGCAGGAGCAGGTGCATGAGCTGATCAAGCGTGCAAGCGACGAGGTCGAGCGCGTGGTGCTCGGTGGCGACGGCCAACGCGCAGGGAGCGCGGACTGATGGCCACCGGGGCACCCGCACTGCGCTCCCTGCTCGGGCTTGCCCAGGAGGACGACGGCCCCTCGAAGCTCGCGCGCGAGGGCGGTCACGCGTTCGTGTCGGCCTCGCTGCGCCCGTATGTGGTCGCGGCGCTCGCGGAGCTCGACGCGACGGCGCGGCAACGGCCCCTGATGGTCGTCGTCGGCGACGACCGCGCGGCCCGTGACCTCGCGGCGGACCTGCGCTCCTGGCTTGCTCCGCGACGGGTCCGCTACTACCCCTCGCGCGGGGTCGCATACGAGTCTCACCTGACCCCGCCGCCGCATCTCGTCGGCCTGCGCGTTGCCGCGCTCGACGCCCTGCTCGACCCCGAGCGCGCCGATGAGGAGCCGCCCGTGGTGGTCGTCAGCGCCGTTGCGCTCTCGGAGAAGGTGCCCGATCCGTCGCTGCGGCCGCATTCCTTCACGCTGCGCGTGGGCGAGCTGCTGGAGCTGGACGAGTGCGCGGCGGCGCTCGTCGGCGCCGGCTACGAGCGCACCGACCAGGTGGAGGAGCGCGGACAGTTCGCGTTGCGAGGTGGCCTGCTCGACGTGTTCCCCGCGACGGAGGAGCGGGCGGTGCGCGTGGACATGTTCGACGTGGAGATCGAATCGCTGCGGTGGTTCTCGACCTTCACGCAGCGCTCGCTCGGCGAGGTCGAGGAGGTCGAGATCGCGCCGGCGGCCGAGCTCGCAGCCGAGCACCGTGAGCTGGCCGAGATCGCCGCGGCGACGCGTGCCTTTGGGGACGGCTCCGAGCGCCCGGACATAGCTGACCTGCTGCCGGTCGAGCGATTCGGCGCCCTGCTCGACCTGGTCGGCCCCGAGACGGAGCTGATCGTCGCCGCCGAGGAGGAGCTGGCTCCCGTCCTGCGCGACCACTGGACCGACGTGTCCGCGGCGTTCGGCGACGAGGACGCCCATCACCTCTACGTGAGCCCGGACAGCATCCACGAGACGCTCCAGCAGCGAGCTCGGATCTGGCTCTCGGCCGTGTCCAGCGGGCAGGAGATCGAGCTGCGCGCACAGTCGGCCGACACGGCCGCCCGCTCGCTCGCCGACGCGGAGCCCGAGCTCGAGAAGCTCGTACGTTCCGGCTACCGGACGGTCGTCGCCTTTCCCCGCCGCGGAGAAGGCGAACGGGCCGCGTACAACCTCGGTCGCCTGAAAGCCACATGGCTCGGCGAGGACGCGGACGTCGGATCGGTGCCCACCCACCCGCTCGAGCCCTCGCTGCGCTTCGCGCCGGCGTCCCTGCGCGAGGGCTTCATCGCGCCCCAGTTCAAGCTCGCCGTGTTCCCCGAGCACCGTCTCCTGCGTCGGCGCCGAGCCGAGCGGCCGACGGCCGGGCGCGTCGAGCGGACAGGCCGCCAGCGAGGCGCGCTGCGCTCGTTCACCGAGCTGCGCACCGGCGACATCGTGGTCCACGAGGACCATGGCGTGGCGCGCTTCGCGGGGTTCGAGACCCGCACGGTCGCAAACGTCACGCGCGACTACCTGTACCTCGAATACCAGGGCGACGACCGCGTGTTCGTGCCGACCGACCAGCTGGCGAAGATCTCCCGCTACGTGGGCGCCGGCGGCGAGCATCCGCCGCTCAGCAAACTGGGAGGCAGCCGCTGGGACACGATGAAGGCGCGCGCCCGCCGCGCGGCGCAGGAGCTCGCGGGCGAGCTGCTCGGCCTGTACGCCGAGCGGCGCAGACGCACAGGCCATGCCTTCGAGGTCGACTCGGACTGGCAGCGCGACTTCGAGGAGCGCTTCCCCTTCACCGAGACGGCCGACCAGCGCGAGGCGATAGAGCTCGTCAAGGCCGACATGGAGGCGCCGCGGCCGATGGACCGGCTGATCTGCGGCGACGTCGGCTACGGCAAGACCGAGGTGGCCCTGCGCGCCGCCTTCAAGGCGGCCGACGACGGCAAGCAGGTGCTGATGCTCGTGCCGACGACGATCCTCGCCCAGCAGCACTACGGCACGTTCGTCGAGCGGCTGGCCGACTATCCGTTCACGATCGAGCACGTCTCGCGCTTCCGCAGCGCCGCTGAGCAGAAAGCCGCGATCAAGGGCTTCGCCGAGGGGCGCGTGGACATCCTGATCGGCACCCACCGCGTGCTCTCACGCGACGTCCGCGCGAAGGACCTCGGCCTGCTGATCGTCGACGAGGAGCAGCGCTTCGGGGTCAGGCAGAAGGAGCTGCTGCGCCAGCTGAAGCTGAAGGTGGACGTGATCTCGATGTCGGCGACGCCGATCCCGCGCACGCTGCAGATGTCGCTCGCCGGCCTGCGCGACATCTCCGTCATCGAGACGCCTCCCGAGGGCCGGCGTCCCGTCAAGACATATGTCGGGGAGTACGAGGAGGAGCTCGTCAGAAGGGCGATCATGCGCGAGCACGAGCGCGGCGGCCAGGCGTTCTTCCTGCACAACCGCGTCGAGTCGATCGAGGAGACTGCGGAGCGGCTGCGCGCCCTCTGCCCCGACGTTCGCTTCTCGGTAGCACATGGCCAGATGGGTGAGGGGGAGCTCGAGAGCACGATGATGGATTACCTGCGCGGTGGCGCCGAGGTGCTCGTGTGCACGTCGATCATCGAGTCGGGAATCGACATCCCCCAGGCGAACACGCTGATCGTGGAGAACGCCGACACGTTCGGGCTGGCGCAGCTCTACCAGATTCGCGGGCGGGTCGGGCGCAGCCGCGAGCGGGCGTACGCATATCTGCTGTACGACTCGGCGGCCGCGCTGACCGTCGAGGCGGCCCAGCGGCTTTCCGCGCTCTCCGACTACACGGAGCTCGGCGCAGGCTTCAAGATCGCGATGCGCGACCTCGAGATCCGCGGCGCGGGCAACCTTCTCGGCGACGAGCAGTCCGGACACGTCGCGGCGCTCGGGTTCGAGCTGTACATGCAGATGCTCGACGAGGCCGTACGAGCCGCCGAGCCGCAGCAGGAGGGCGAGGTGCTGCCGGAACCGGTCAGGCTGGACGTCAACGTCGACGCGTTCGTGCCCGCTGACTACATCCCCTATGAGCAGGCCAAGATCGAGGTCCATCGCCGACTCGCCGCATCGCTGGAGGTGGCCGAGGTGGAGCGCCTGCGCGAGGAGCTCGAGGACCGCTTCGGCGATTTGCCCGAGCCGCTGGAGAACCTGCTGGCGCTGCAGCGGGCGCGCATCAAGTTCGGCGAGGCGGGGGCGCAGACGGTCAGCTTCCGCGGGGATCGACTGGCGGTCGTTCCGATCGAGCTGGACTCCGTGAGGGCGAGGCGGCTGCGCGAGGAGCTGCCCGACGCGCTGTACGAGTCAGGCCGCTCGCAGGTGTCGATGCGGGTTCCAAAAGACGGAACGGAACGCTTCCCCAGGGTGGTGAGGGCGGCGGACGTGCTGCTGGCGATCATGCGCGAGGCGGCCTGACCCGGAACCTGCGCACCCCTCTCCGCGTTTCCGCTAGAGTACCGCCGTCGATGTCCAGGACGCTCCGCTTCATTCCGGCGCTATGCGCCGTTTTATTTGCTCTCGTGGGCCTTGCCGCGTGCGGTGGAGTTCCCGGCAACGCCGTGGTTCAGGTCGGTGGCACGCCCGTCACCAAAGACGCCTTCAACCACTGGATGGCAATTGCCGCCACGGCCAGCTCGCCCGGCGCCGGGACCACGCCCGCCAAACCCGTGATACCCGAACCGCCCGACTACAAGGCCTGCATCGCGCACCTTCAGGCGACCACTCCGGCTCCCACGAAAGGCCAAGCGGCGCCGACCCCTGCACAGCTGAAGTCGCAGTGCGAACAGCAGTACAAGCAGCTCCAGCAACAGGTCCTCGGGTTCCTGGTCTCATCCGACTGGGTGATCGGCGAAGCCGCGCACCTAGGGGTGAAGGTCTCCGACGCGGAAGTTCACAAGCAGTTCGTGAAAATCAAGGAACAGCAGTTCCCGCGCGCAGCAGAATTCGAAAAATTCCTGACATCCACCGGTCAGACGACGTCGGATCTGCTGCTGCGAGTGAAGCTGAACCAGCTCTCGTCGAAGATCCAGGAAAAGATCGCCAAGCAGAAACACGCCGTCACGAAAGCGGAAGTCGAAAAGTACTACAACGAAAACAAGCAGCGCTTCGGCACGCCTGAAAAGCGCAACGTGGAAGTGATCCTCGCCAAAACCGAAGCGGAAGCGAAGAAAGCCAAGCAGGAAGTGGAATCGGGCAAGAGCTTCTCCAGCGTGGCCAAGCGGGTGTCGATCGATCCGACCAGCAAGGCGAACGGCGGGCTGCTCAGCGAAGTGGTCAAAGGCCAGCAGGAGAAAGCGCTCGACACGGCGATCTTCTCTGCGCAGCAGAACGTGCTCGGTGGTCCGCTGAAAACCGCGTTCGGCTACTACGTCTACAGGGTCAAGAGCTCGACGCCGGGCAACCAGCAGTCGCTTGCGCAGGCTGAATCGGCGATCAAATCGCAGCTGACCGCGACGCAGTCGCAGACGGCGCTCGCGAAGTTCGTCAAGGAATTCCGCAAGAAGTGGAAGGGCATGACCGACTGCCGCTCAGGCTACGTCATCAAAGACTGCAAGCAGTTCAAGGAACCGAAGACGAGCACGACGACGACCGGCGCGCCGTAGCCGAGCGCGCAGACGCACGCTCCACGTGCCCACCGGTGCGAGAAACAGACGACCGCCCCGCGGTGTAGCCGTCGCCGTCGGCCGAGGGTCTGACGGATGAGCGAGATCACGCGCGTTCACGCGCGCCAGATCCTCGACAGCCGCGGCAACCCGACCGTCGAGGTGGACGTCGAGCTGCGCTCGGGCGCCAGCGGCCGCGCGGCGGTTCCCTCAGGCGCCTCGACGGGGGAGTTCGAGGCGACCGAGCTGCGCGACGGGGGAGAGGCGTGGCAGGGAAAGGGTGTCTCACGGGCGGTCGCGAACGTCGACGGTGAGATCGCGGCGGCCGTGGCCGGGCTCGACGCACGCGACCAGGCGGCGGTCGACCAGGCCCTGATCGAGCTCGACGGCACGCCGAACAAGTCGCGGCTGGGCGCGAACGCGATCCTCGGCGTCTCGCTCGCCACGGCGCACGCGCAGGCGGCCGACGAGGGACTCGCCCTGTGGCGCTACCTCGGCGGCGAGGCGGCGCGAGTCCTGCCGGTCCCGATGATGAACGTGCTGAACGGTGGCGCCCACGCCGACAACAAGGTGGACTTCCAGGAGTTCATGGTCGTACCCGCAGGTGCGCGCAGCTTCTCGGAGTGCCTGCGGATGGGCACAGAGGTGTTCCACGCGCTCAAGCGGACGCTTCACGAGCAGGGGCTCAGCACGGCGGTGGGCGACGAGGGGGGATTCGCTCCGGACCTGAGCTCCAACGAGGACGCCCTCAAGATGCTCCTCGCCGGCATTCGGGCGGCCGGATACGAGCCGGGTGAGCAGGTCGCGATCGCGCTCGATCCCGCCACGAGCGAGATCTACCGTGACGGCTGCTACGTGCTCGAGCACGAGGGCCGCGCGCTCGACGCCGGCGAGCTCACCGACTACTGGGCCGATCTCGCCGAGCGCTATCCGATCGTCTCGATCGAGGACGGCATGAGCGAGGAGGACTGGTCCGGCTGGCGGGCCCTCACCGAGCGCCTTGGATCGCGCGTCCAGCTCGTCGGCGACGACCTGTTCGTGACGAACACCGAGCGGCTGCGCCGCGGCATCGAGGCCGGCGTGGGCAACTCGATCCTGATCAAGGTCAACCAGATCGGCACGCTGACCGAGACGCTGCAGGCGATAGCGATGGCGCGTGAAGCTGGTTACACGGCCGTCATGAGCCATCGCTCGGGCGAGACGGAGGACGTCACCATCGCCGACCTCGCCGTCGCGAGCGGCTGCGGCCAGATCAAGACGGGGGCACCGTCGAGATCGGACAGGGTGGCGAAGTACAACAGGCTCCTGCGGATCGAGGAGCAGCTGGGCGGGGATGCGGTCTTCCCCGGGCGCGCCGCCTTCGCCGGCCGCTAGGGCGCAGGCCGAAGGCCGAAGGCAAGCTGACCCTCCTCGGAAGGAGGTTGCCGACCGGACGCGAATGCGACTTGTGCATGGCCGCGTTCTCGAGCACCCCGACCCGCGCCGCACGACCCGGCTCGCGCTCACGCGCGCCGCGTGCCTCCGGTCGCTCGCGCCGTCGCGCGGCTGGAGCGCGCGTCCGCTGGGATCGTGTAGGGCGCCTTGCCATGCTCTGCGTGCTCGTGGCGCTCCTCTACCTCTATCTGAGCGCGGGCGTGCACATGTTCGCCACCTGGCGCCAGTCCAGCCACGACAGGGCCGCCGTCGCCGCGCTGGCGCATGAACACTCGGTCCTCGTCCGCCAGCACGAAACGCTCACCAAGCAGGCGACGCTCGAAGGCGAGGCGCGCCAGCTGGGGATGATGAAGAAGGGCGAGCAGCCCTACGTGGTCAGTGGGCTGCCGCCCAACTAGCTGCTGGCCGTCGCAGGCGTCGGGGCGCTGCTAGCCTCGGCGACGGTGTCCTTCGAGAACGCGATCTATCAGTGGCAGCAGGGTGAGCGCCGTCTCAAGGACGCCCCGCCCGAGCGCAGCGCGGTCCTCGAGCGCGTCGTCGAGGTGCTTGTCAGCGAGCTGCGGCGCCGCTTGGGCGGCCGTTTCTCCTCCCAGGAGCTGGTCGACCTGTACGCGAACGGAACGGGCTGGTGCCAGCAGCTCGCGATCAAGACGGCGCCCGAGCAGCCGTGGGCATGGGAGGCGGGGCTGGTCGTCGATGCCGCGTTCGCCAGGTACCTCCGTGAGGCGTCGGACTACGCGGGTGGAAGGCGGGCGCTCTCGGAGGCCTAGGCGGGGTGCGAGGCGAGCGATCCGTGCTCGCGCCAGGCGGCTGCTCGCCGCTCAGTCGTCGTCGCCGATGCGGCGGATGACGATCTGGTCCTCTTCCACCGCCACCTCGACCGGGCGATGGCCCGCCCAGTGCTCGGCGTAGATGGGATTGTCCTGGATGGCCGGGTCGAGCCACAGGCCGTAACCCTCCTCGCCGTGGTCGAAGGTGCCCTCCAGCGGCTCCGCGCGCGCGGCCCCGCGCCGGCCCCGCCCGCCACGGCGGCTGCGGCGACGGGTGCGGGAGGCCGCCGGCTCCTCATCGGGCTCTTCCCCGTTCTCCTCGGCTTCGGCTCGAGCCCGCTCGGCGGCGATTTCTGCGGCTTCCAGCTCGGCGGCGATGAGCGCGTCGTCCTCGGCGCGCAGATCGATCTCCTCGGGATATTCCGGCGAGATCGAGCCCTCGGAGAGCGCATCGTCGCCGACCAGCTCGTTCATCCGCTTGAACTGCTCGATGTCGCGGACGGACACTTCCAGCTGATGCGCAATCCATGCATCCGTACGGCCCTGTCGTACCCAGGAGCGGATCTGATTGAGGTGCGGGCGCAGGGATTTGCGAGGCATCGACGGTCCGGGAGACTAGCGTAAAGCGCCCGCCAAGCGCCGAGGTGGCCAGCACGAAGCGATGCTGATCACTTGGATCTCTTCCCGGTAGTTGCGTATTCGGAAGGATCAGGATCGCGTTCCCCCGGTGGTGGGACTATGCTTGCTGAACTGGCGTTTGGGAGCTGCGCTGGTCGCCTTGTCGGCAAAGAGGAAGGTGCACCGAAATGCTGGTTCTGACTCGCAAGTCCAACCAGAGCATCATGATCGGGGACGATATTGAGGTATCCGTCCTGTCGGTCATGGGCGAGAAGGTGCGTATCGGCATTCAGGCTCCACAGCGCATCCCCGTCTTCCGCAAGGAGATCTATCTCGAGATCCACCGCGAAGACGGCACGGTCGAGGCTGAGGGGGACGGCCACTCGCCGGAGGTGCGCGAGTCGCTGGAAAAGCTCGGCGACTCCTAGACGGCCGTCCGGCTGGCCGGCTACGGCGGCGAGCTAGCCGAGCAGCAGATACAGCGTGCGGAACATGGCCACGGTCACGATCGCCGCGGTCATGATCAGCGTGAGCACCAGCAGCACGAAGCGAACCGAGCCCCGCTTGTGGCGGCGCTCGACCTCGCGCTTCAGCGTGCGCTGCTCGGCGGTGCGCTGCAGCGAGGCCCGGCGGCGGCGATCGAGCGATGCCTCCCTCGCGAACGCGCGCTCCCAGTCGGCAAGGCTCTGTCGCATCTTCATGGCACTGACGCCCGCCTGAGTCGAGCTAGGAGGCGACGGGCGCCTTCGCCCGCTCGTAGACCGAGACGAAATGCAGGAACTTCTCCGCGATCCTGCGAGCACCGGCGGCCCGCTCGATCTTGCCGTCGACGTAGGCCTTCAGGGGGTCCCACCAGATCGAGCGGCCGATCGCGAAGCCGACGAAGCCGTCGACCGGGGCCGCCTGCGTCAGCCAGTGGTCGACCTTAGCGTCGTCGGCACCGCGGCCGAGCACCACGCAGACCACGTTCTCGCGGCCGCCGGAGCGGGCCTGGGCCACC
>Ga0210409_10001963_pt1 | contig 25541 bp, 16 predicted proteins | sample IncBWH17MmetaG_FD_161649 | JGI IMG/M metagenome (GOLD analysis project Ga0210409, IMG submission 161649) | Forest soil microbial communities from Barre Woods Harvard Forest LTER site, Petersham, Massachusetts, United States - Inc-BW-H-17-M | ecosystem: Environmental > Terrestrial > Soil >...
AGCGATTGCAGACTGCCCGAACGGCGGGCCACGAGGTCGAGTTCAAGCTTGACCGGCGCGAATGCAACGAGTTGTTCAGCGAGGGAACTCTTTATTACTTCCGCTATGTCCGGCTCTTTCAGCTGAAGGATTGGGTGCGAACCGTACGCGATACCTCGCGCAACTTGCGCGTGTTCGATTTGATTCGCCAATATGCACGCCGTGAAGAGGACCAGCAGTTTCTAGAGAAGTGGCGTCCGTACATCATTCGAATCCACTCCAGCGCCGGCGCCATGATCGAGCTGGAAAAGCGCGCCTACGATGCCGCCTTGCGCATTGCCAACCAGGGCGTGCAGCAAATCGAGGCGCTTGACGACCTGGACGATGAGACCTTCAAGTTCGAGTGCAACCGTTCCCTGACCGCCTTGCGCGAATTGGCCTCACAGATTCGCAAAAACCGCCCTCTTTCGGAACTCGAGGCTCTCCAGCATCAATTGCGGCGCGCCATCGAACGGCAGGAATTTGAGAAGGCGGCTCAGTTGCGGGATAGAATCCGCGATCTGAAGAAGCAACAGATTTGCTGAACTGCCGCTCAGTTGAGCGACAGGTCCTCCGGCATTTGGGCCAGCAATCGGTACTGCCAGCCCTTCTGCCGCAGGATTTTCTGCCAGAGCTGCTCCGGGCGGGTATCAAAGACTAGCTCCAGCGAAGCCGGATGCGTCAGCCAGGCGTCGCGTTTGATTTCGTCTTCCAACTGCCCGGGGCTCCATCCGGCATATCCCGCGAACATTTTCACGTGTTGTGTTGCCGAGAAGGACTCCCCCAGCTCAATCAACGTATCCAGCGAGTGCCCTAAACTCAGGTTAGGCATGACATTGGCATCCGGAACGAAGGAATCTGTCAGCAAGAAGCTCAAAGCCGATGGCTGGACCGGACCGCCCAGGAACAGCGGGGAGGTTTTCAGAGGCTCGGGAAGGTCCGCCACGATCATATCCCCGGCATTGCTTCCCGCCGCCCGATTGAGCACCAAACCAAACGCCCCCTCCGAATCGTGCTGGCAAATCAACACCACCGTTCTCTGAAAAAACGAACCCCTCAGTTGCCCGCTGTCCAGAAGCAACTGGCCCTTTAAATACTTTTCACTCGCCGACATAGACCGTTTCGGGTTCCGTTGGGCTTGCCCTGCGTTAAATCTGGATTAAAAACGGCCCATGTCAAAGGTTTGTAGGCCTTTGTTCGCCCTGGCGCACGGCGCCCAGTCACACCTTTAGCCTTCAGCCTTTAGCCTTCAGCCTTTCTCTTCAAGTTTCCGATCCAGGTAATGCGCGGCGCTAATCAGTCCCAGGTGGGTGAAGGCCTGCGGAAAATTTCCCAGTTGCTGCCCGCTTAAACCCAGCTCTTCCGAATAGAGCCCCAGGTGATTGGCATAACTCAGGGTCTTCTCAAAATGAAACCGCGCCAGCTTCAGGTCCCCAGCCCGGGCCAGGCATTCCACATTCCAAAAGGAGCACATGGAAAAGGTGCCCTCCCCGCCCGTAAACCCGGTGTCGGCCCCTTTCAAGATGTTGTAGCGGTAGACCAAGGAGTCCTCCACCAGGACCTGGTTGATGGTTTTGAGCGTCGACTGCCAGCGTGGATCAGTCGAACCAATGAACTTAACCAGAGGCATTAACAGAGCCGAGGCATCCACCGTCTTGCTCCCCTTGAATTGAACGAAGCTCTTTAACTCGCCATCCCAAAAGGTATCATAGACGTCTTGGTAGATCCGGTCTCGCACCTGCAACCACCTCGCTAACGGCGCCGGAAAGGACCGCTTCATCGCCAGGCGGATCCCGCGATCGACCGCCACCCAGCACATCACCCTTGAATACAGGAATTCGTGGGCTCCGCCCCGCACCTCCCAGATGCCTTCGTCGGCCCGTTGCCAGTTTTCGCAAACCCAATTGATCAGCCGGGTTAAATTCTGCCAAAAATCATATGAAATGAGCGAACCGAACTTGTCGTAAATATAGACTGAATCCATCAGTTCTCCGTAGATATCCAGCTGAAGTTGGTTGTGCGCGTCATTACCAATCCGCGCGGGCCTGGACTTCTTATAACCTTCGAAGTGCCGCAAAATGGTTTCCTTGAGATCCTGGCGTCCATCGATCCCATACATCACTTGCAAGGGCATGTCGTCCTTGAGTTCAGCGCAGCGCGCCTCGATCCACCGCATAAAGGCCGCCGCCTCCTCGGTGTAGCCCAGGCGCATCAGGGCATAAATCGTGAAGGACGCGTCCCGAATCCAGGTATACCGGTAATCCCAGTTGCGCACCCCGCCCACCTCCTCCGGCAACCCGAACGTCGCCGCTGCCACCGTCGACCCATACCGTGCCGAGGTCAGCAGCTTCAATGTTAGTGCCGAACGGTTCACGATGCTGCGCCAGCGGCCTCGGTACTGCGAATGTCCAACCCAATCACGCCAGAAATTCATTGTTTGCTTGAAGGACTCCGACACGTAGTCCGGCGCTGCGGAGGGCGACTGAGTATTCCGACTGCCGTCCTCCAGCACAAAAGCCGCCTTCTCGCCGGAGCGCAGTTTGAACCGGGCGATAGCAGCCCCATTCTCAACTCGCAACGGTACTTCGCTCCGCAAGCGCAGAACTGTTTTGTCGGGTCCTCGGCTGATGAACAGCACCTCATGCCGTTTTTGTTCAACACGGTGCTCGGCCCGCCCGTAATCGAAGCGTGGCTCGCATATCATGCAAAAGGGAATGTCCCCGCGAATGCATTTTGCCCGCCGAACCAAATCATGCGCGTGCCCCAACCGGGTGATGGGCATGAAATCCGATACCTCGGCCATCCCCTCTTCCGACAGAAACCGCGTCAGCAGCACATTTGAATCAGGCAAATAAAGCTGCTTCTGCTTGCTTTTCATTTCCGGCGCCAGCAGGAACCGACCCCCTTTTCGGTAATCGAGCAGAGCCGCGAAAATCGTGGGGGAATCGAATTGGGGGAAACACATGAAATCGATTGAACCATCCGTGCCAATCAGCGCTGCGGTGTTGAGATCCCCAATGAGACCGTAGTTCTCTATCGGCTTGTATTTCACTGCGCCTCTTGTCCCTGTCCCCCTGCAATGCATTTGCACGTAACCTAATCGCCCACCCCTTTGCCGGCAACGGGTTTACTTACCCCATTTTCCCCGCCCAGTCAGCCGACACGGCATATTCAATATCAGCCTCCGTCCTATCGGTCGCATCCGTCCTATCCGTCCCGATTGAAAACGCTCCACCTCAAGCTTGTCCCCATAACCGAGCCCCGGCACAATGCAACCAATGAATCGCATTCGTTCGCTCCTGAGCTTTGCGAGTTCGGTTTGCTGGCTCGCGTGCGTTTTCTCGGCCACTCAGCTGGCCGCAGCGGAGGCGGAAGTCTGCGCGATTTGTGGAAAGCCTTTTGACGGGGTCTATTACGGTTTCGAGGACAAGGTCACGCTCCAAAAGCCCCACGTTTGCAAGGACTGCGAGCAGTCGTTTCCGGAGTGTTTCGTCTGCAGCCTCCCCGCCGATACCAACGCTCCAGGTTTCCTGCGCCTGCCCGATCAACGGGTTCTTTGCACTCGTGACGCAAAAACGGCCGTTCTAAGGGAAGAAGAAGGCCTTCGAATTTGGCGCGAAGTACGAGACGGAGTCGATCGGCTCTTCTCTCGGTTCACTACTTTTCCTGACACCAACGTCACGGCAGGTTTGGTGGATCGAGTGCGGTTGCTGGACCTGTTCAAGTTCGCCGGCAATGACTACCATTGTCCAAATGTTTGGGGTTTTACCCAGACCACGACCAGCGGCTACCGCCCAAAGTATAGCATCAGCCTGATGACCGGCCTTCCCTTGAGTTGGTTCCAAGCCACCTGTGCCCACGAATACGCCCATACCTGGATCGGCGAGCATCTCTCCCCGGCACGCAAAATGACACTCAGTCAGGACGCTCAGGAAGGGTTTTGTGAATTGGTCTCCTATTTGTTTATGCAATCCCTGGGCGATCAGGCACAGCTGGCCTTGATTCTGCGCAACGGCTACACCCGCGGCCAAATTGACTTGTTCGTTGCTGCCGACCGAACCTTTGGCTTCAACGAAGTCCTGGATTGGATGCAATTCGGAACTGATGATGCCCTCAGCCCGCTGGATCCTGGCCGCGTCCGTAAAATCGCTCCTCAGCGACCGGCTCTTCCATCCACGTTGACTCTGACAGCGCCGCGCACTGTCCGCGCACCTGCTCTCGAATCACTCATGCTCAAAGCGATTTTCTGGGACCAAAAACGGCCAACCGCCCTGATAAATGACCGCACCTTCAGCCCGAACGAGGAAGGCACCGTCAGGGTAGGTCCGAGCAACGTCCTGGTGCGCTGCCTGGGCATCTCCCCCGATGCGGTGCAACTCCGAATCATCGGCTCCGATCACGATCAAACCTTGCGCCTTAAATGATGAAAGAGCGCATCCAAACTCCTCACCCTCGCTTGACGCGCCGCGCATTCTGCGCGCGGGGTCTGGTGGCGACCGCTCTCGGAGCAGTCGCTCCAGCGCTCAAAACGACCGCTGAGGTACTCGGCAATACCGGGCCACAATCGGGCTTCAAACCGGAGGAACTTCGCCGGATGGAAGCGACGGCGGCCGCCTTCATGGAAAAACATCTGGTGCCTGGATTGTCCGTGGCAATTGCCAAGGACGGACGGCTTCTTTATGCGAGGGGATTCGGCGTGGCCGACAAAACCAACCAAGAGAAGGTGACCCCAAACCATCTGTTCCGAATTGCGAGCGTCTCCAAGCCGATCACGGCTACCACGATTTTCCGGTTAATCGAACAAGGAAAACTAAGCATCTCGGACAAGGTTTTTGGCACGCAGGGCCTGCTGGGGAATGATTACGGCAACCCTCGGAAGCAGTATGTGAAGGACGTTACCGTCGAACACCTTTTGACCCACACTGAGGGTGGCTGGCCGAACGATGGCACCGATCCGATGTTTCGCCACACCGAGATGGATCACCGGCAACTCATTACCTGGGCCCTAGCCAACCTGCCTCTGCAAAATCGTCCCGGCACGCACTACGCCTATTCCAATTTCGGGTTCTGCGTCCTGGGAAGAATCATTGAGAAGCTCACCGGCAAGCCTTACGCGAAGGCTGTCCACGCTGAAGTCCTGCATCCGTGCGGCATTACGGGCATGCGCATCAGCGGCAACACCCTGGCTGAGCGCGCGGCGATGGAAGTCATGTACTACAACCAGGATGCCGATGGATCAGACCCTTACCAAATGAATGTGCGGCGGATGGATTCACATGGCGGATGGCTCGCCACAGCTACCGATCTGGTGAGATTCCTCGTCCGCGTCGATGACTTTCCAACCAAACCCGATATTTTAAAACCCGCCACCATCGCAACGATGACCACGCCGTCCGCGGTTTCCGTTAACTATGCTAAAGGCTGGTGCGTGAACAAATACAACAACTGGTGGCACTCCGGAAGCCTGCCTGGGACGACTACCATTATGGTGCGCACTGCCCAACAATTCTGCTGGGCCGCCTTGACCAACACCCGCGGGGCCGGCGACACGGGCGGCGACCTCGACCGACTGGTCTGGGACATGGTTGGGAAAATCACGACCTGGCCACAGCACGACCTCTTTGAAGAAGGCTAGTCTGGTGGGGCGAGGTTCCTGCCGAGCCCTAACTAACTCCGTTACTTGCCATGAACAGGGCAGCCCAGCTTGATCAGGGCTCGGGCCTCGCCCCACCAACGAAGAAAAGCAAGAGCTCCTGACCGTCATTAAAGACTCATTCCGGTTCTAAGCGCCCTTCGTCCGGTGCGCGCGCTGCCTTCCAGCACTCGCTTATTGCTTTGCGCTTAGGGCGCCACTCACCGGGTCCCAGGAAAGTGCCTGCGATTTGCCCCAGGTCTGTCTCCAGGACATTCAACGAGGCGGTTTGACCGGCGTCTTCGCGCCGCGCCGCTTTCAGGAAGGCGGGCAACTCGCTCGCTCCGTTGAGCAAAAGATGCGTTAGAATTTCTGCCAGGCTGTAACTCAGCATGTTCGAATCGCCCGGATCATCGAATGAAACTCCCGCCCAGAATTTTTGGATGGTCTGATGATTCCAAAAGGCCAAATGGCGTTCGCGCAGGTCACCGTCCAAAACGTGGGTCTGAGTTCCCGCGATGCTACGTTCGAAACTGACGGCCAGCCCTTCATTCAACCACAAAGGAAGGTGCAGATGGACGACACTGTTGTGCACCAATTCATGCCCTAATGCGCGACGGATAGTGCTGCCATTGTAAGGCATCGCTATATGGACGTAGTCCTTGTGGATGAGACATCCGCCGGAGGCAGGATGAATGCCGTCCCTGTAGAAATAAGCCACGTACTGATAATAATCTTCCTGATCCTCAAACAACAGAATCACGTGTTTGCCATGTGCCCATCGCCAGGCCGCTTCCCTGAGCCAGCTATAGATCTGTTCGAGCGTGGCTTCCGCAAATCCAAGCAGGTCGTCTGCGATGCGTGTTTCTTGCGCCGAGAGCAGCACGAACTCTGGGGAAGACCTGACGGCATACTGCCCGCCCAGATCCAGTCGAAGCTGGTCCACCCATTGGACCACCGCGTCCGTCCACGCGCCTGCTAAGTTCTCCCCGGCGACCCGCTGCTCGATCGTCTCGCAGATCAGTTTCCAGTTCGGCCGGGAATAACCTTCCGCCCACACAAAGGCTCCTTGGATCTGGCTGAGATCCAGCCATTGCGGGCGTTCCGGGACGGGATTGGGTTTCGTTGACGGCTGTCCCATTCTCCAGTCCGTGATCAACTCAGCCGGGCGCGCACGGGGCATCAAGCCCGTTCCTGCGGTTGGCTCTCCGCCGTAAAGCGGCTCTCCATCCACTAAACACCGCTCGAGGTCATCAACGTATTCTTTCCCGCACCAGGTGCACTTCTTCATGCGAGCTTAATTACTATCTATGTACCACCGTCGTTCCTTTTGGTCGAGGCTCCAAGTTTGAAGTAATTGGGAGGCAGGAGTTTATAGAACGCACACCAAAGACCAGCGAGTTCACGAACTACGTTGCTGCGGACAAGAATGTCCGCGCGCCGCCCGCAATGGCTAATCGCTTACAACCGCTTACCATCCTCCTCATGTCCCCTCTGGACTTTCATGGGCAAGCATGCGAAGTATCTACAATCAACCTTCGTTTCAATGAGAGCCGAGGCATTGTGTCCGGTAGATTGGGCGCTGTCCGACCACGACAGCTTGCCTACACGCAGTAGTCTACTGGGCAGGTTGCGCAATCTTGACGACGAAGCCAGCTGGCGGATGTTCTTTGAGACCTACTGGAGGCTTATCTACAATGTGGCCCGCAAGTCCGGCCTCGCTGATGCCGAAGCTCAGGATGTGGTCCAGGAAACCGTCATTGCCGTAGCCCGGAAAATGCCCGGATTTCAATACGACCCCGGCAAAGGTTCCTTTAAGCAATGGCTGTTGCTCATCACGCGACGGCGCATTCATGATCATTTCCGCCGGTTATACCGCTCGGCCAACGCTGCGTCACAAGACGACGAATCCGCGGCGGCCATTGAGTGTCTGCCCGACCCGGGATTGGAGCCGGACGCGGCGATTGACGCCGTCTGGGAGGCGGCATGGCACCAGCACCTGCTTGAAACCGCGCTGGCCCGGCTTCGGCAACAGGCCAATCCCAAACATTATCAGGCTTTTGACTACTGCGTTCTCCAAAACCTGCCTCCCTCGCAGGTTGGCACTATGCTCGGACTGAACATCGCTCAGGTGTATCTGGCCAAACACAGGATTGGCCGGGCCCTCAAACGGATAGTCGCCGCGATCGATGCTGAAGTGAGCCGGAGGTCGGTCGCTCGCTGAGTGTTCGGTGATAGGGTTAAAACGTTTAAGGCGTTAAAACGTTAAAACCCGCACTTTTTCCTGAAAGGTCTTCGTTCGCCGCGCGAACTCAATTGCGGAATGAACCCGAGAGACTTTTACCTCTCGGTTCTTGCGCCCAATTGCTTCCAGCAGGATATTGCGACGACTCCCTCGAACAGGAACCAGGCATTATGAATGGTCCAGGCGATAGAGAAGGTCCCGCGCCTAAGACAGGCGAGGCGCTTCGTGTTGCGCTGGAGGATCGGTTGGAAGGTGCTTGCCAAACTGGACCGAAGCAGGGGACTCCAGGCGTTCCGGACCATACATTGCTCCGCCATATTGGCGCTGGAGCCTATGGGGAGGTTTTCCTGGCGCGCAACGCTTTAGGCACTCTGCGGGCGGTCAAAGTGGTGTATCGCGACCGCTTCGAAGATGATCGGCCCTACCAACGCGAGTTTAATGGCATCCTGAAGTACGAGCCCATTTCGCGAACGCACGAAGGCCTCATGGCCGTCCTGCACGTTGGATGCAACCTTGAAGCCGGCTACTTCTATTACGTCATGGAACTAGCCGACGATTCCAGTGCGGAGTGGGGAGTGCGGATTGCGGAATTGGAATCCGGTATGGGAACATCCACTCCGCACTCCGCACTCCCCACTCCGCATTCTGAGCGTCTTCCGCGCTCCTACGTTCCCCACACCCTTCGGGAAGAGGTACGTCGCCGTGGTCGACTGCCTCCTGTGGAGGCCGCCCAGTTAGCGCTGCGCGTGGCCGGCGCACTGGCTCATCTGCATGCCCATGGATTGGTCCATCGCGACATCAAGCCCAGCAATGTCATTTTCATCGGAGGCCAGCCAAAGTTAGCGGATATTGGATTGGTGACCGGTGCATACGATTCGCGCAGTTTTGTGGGCACCGAAGGGTTCATTCCTCCAGAAGGTCCCGGAACTCCGCAAGGGGATCTCTACGGGCTGGGCAAGCTGCTTTATGAGCTGGTTACTGGCCGCGATCGGCTCGAATTCCCCCAACTTCCACCCGGCGCGCGCGATGCCGCCGAATCGGATGCCATCCTCGAGTTAAACGAGGTGATTACCAGAGCCTGCGCGCCACACTCTCAGGATCGTTATACGTCAACCACCGAATTATTGGCTGACCTGAACCTGTTTCTTTCGGGACGCAGCCTACGGGGAGCCCGCAAACTGGAACGCCACCTGACCTGGCTCAAGCGTTTCTCCATCGCCTCTTGCGTAGTGCTCGCGTTTGCCGCAGGCGCCCTTTGGCTCGCGCGCGAGGCCACTCTTCGCGCCCACCAACGCGAGCAGCAATCCCAGGAGAGGGCCCTTTTGGAGTCGGCGCTGCGGCGCCGTGCCGAGGCCGCCGAGCACACCTCGCAAAACCAGCTTTTTTTTGCCTTGGTCGAGCAGGCTCGCGGATTAGTCCGCGGGCGTGAACTCGGCCAGCGAGTCCGCGCCCTGGAGGCGATTCGCCAGGCGGGCGCAATCTCAAACGCCGCACCGCTGCGAGCGGTTGCCTTTTCGGCGTTGGCTTTGCCCGATTTGCGGTTCATTCGCGAGTGGCCTGGCGGACCGGATAGCTCCGGTCGGGGAATGGATCCCTCTTTCCGGCGCATTGCCATTTGCCGGGGAACCGCCGCCGTTGAGATTGATTCCGTCCTTGACGGGCGACGCCTGGCTACGCTCCCACCCAGCGCCAATGTGTCGGCTTCCTCGGCCTGGTGGAGCCCCGACGGGCGTTTCCTTGCCGTGAGGCGGGACCTCTCAGGCGAGAGCACCGTCTTGGAATTATGGGATGTCGCTCGTTGCCGACAGGTGCAGCTCTTTACTGCTTTGCCTTCAAGCACCGCTTCATTTCATCCGTTTTTGCCTCAAATCTTCGTTGCCTCGAAAGACGCCATCGACTGTTGGGACTTGGAGACCCAAAAGGAGATTCGCCGATTTGAGGTGGAGGGTAAGCCTAGCTCTATCGCGCTCGCGCCCGACGGAGCGCGTTTGGCTGTCGCCTTATATGCGCGAAGCCGCTCGATTCTCTCTATTGTGCGCGTTTCCGACGGTGTGCGTTTGACAGGATTAGCCATGAAAGACCCCATCGCTTGCCTGGATTGGCATCCGGATGCTCGCTGGCTCGGGGCTGTCGACTATGGTGGGTTGGTGCAGTTAGTCGATTCCTTTAATGCTGAATCGACGGTATTGGGACGCCACAAGGCCCAGGCTATTCATGCTGTCTTTAGTCCCGATGGCGGTTACCTCATCAGCGGCGGGTGGGAGCGTGAGCTCATTTGTTGGGACCTTCGCACCCTGGACCGCGCTTTCACGATTGATCTGGACAGCTTTGAGGCCCGGTTCAGCGCGGATGGGAGGCAGTGCGCCATCGCCAATGGATCCGGTGTCCAGATTCACTCCTTTGAATTGCCGGCCAACCTCCGCCAATTTCCTGAAGAATTGGGCGGCCGCATCCGGCGTGCGGCCTTTTCACCCGACGGACGCTGGCTCGCCGCCACAGGAAAGGAACGGCTCGGCCTGTGGGATTTAGCCAACCGCTCGCCAGGTGCGGTGGCGGCCCAAGGCGCCGACGCCTTTTCTATTTTATTTTCCCCGGACAGTTCGCAACTGTACACGAGTCGTGCCGATGAATGGTTTCGCTGGCAAGTCCTCCCTTCCACCAACCGCCTCACGCCACCCGCACTCACCCCCGTAGCCATGCAACCGCCGGAAGGCTTTTGCTCCGTTTGCGCGGCCTCAAACGCAATCGTCCTCACCGGCGCGCGCGGCTCAAAACTCGCCTCATTCAATTCGCTCCCGCAGGAGGCCGGGGACTGGAGCAACACTGTCGATGGCGTCACCGGCTCCTCGCCCGACGGCCGCTGGCTCGCCATCTTTCAGCCTTATACACCTTGGCTTCACGTCTACGAGTTGCCCGATTTTAAAACCGTCGCGACTTTGACCAATCGGGACAACATTTACGGCTTCGAGTTTTCCCCTTCAGGGGACCAATTGGCCGTCTCCTCCCCGCGCCGCGTTGAGCTCTGGGATACCCGGACCTGGCAAAAAGCGCGGGAGCTCACTAATTTCATGAATCTCATATTTTCAACCGATTCTCGCTGCTGGTGGCTCACCAAAGATTATCAACACGGCGGGCTGTACGACTCGCGCACCTTGGAACCGTTACTGCCGCTGCCCAACGGCATTCTGCCTCTGGCGCTTACCCGAGATGGCCGCTACCTCGCGGTCAGCGTCGACGCTCATCTGGTCCAAGTTTGGGATTTGGTGAGCGTCCGCCAGGAATTTCGCAAGCTCGGCATCGATTGGCGAGGCGATAATTAGCTCCGCTCTCCACGCGAGGAGCCAACCAGTCGAGTCCTGCGGCCGCTCGGCTAACTGAGCTCAAGACGGGCCGGACCTTTTGCCGAACAAATTTCGTGAGCGATTGGCGCGAAGCGTTTGGAGTGCGTGGAGCTTGCTCCCGCTTTTGAGCAGGGCGTCGCAGCTCCAAAGCGCCGGCAAGCCGGGGCGCACTCCAAACGCTTCGCGATAAGTTCCGCCTAGAATTTCTGACGTGGCGTTTTCCATGGAAGATCAGACTCGGCACCCCACGTTCCCCAGTCGGAGGCCCACGGCTAATTCGTGGTAAAACACCAAAAAGGTGCCGACAAAACTCCTACCACCCTTGGCACGGATTGTGCCATCATTACTGCGATGTTTAGACCTTTTTCGAAGACCCCTTTTGGCTCCAAGGCAGTGGCTGGTTTCCTCCTCTTCGTAAGCCTTGGATTCGAGCTTTTTGGGCAGTCTGACCAGCAAGTTTACACTGATTCATTGCAGAACGGCTGGCAAAACTGGGGTTGGGCTACCCTCAATTATAACAATACAAACCCAGTCCATTCCGGGTCGGCATCCATTGCCGTCACCATCGCCAACAATACTTACGAAGCTATTTACATCGCGCACAACGCCTTCGATTCCACGCCTTACGCCAGCCTCTCCTTCTGGATCAACGGAGGTTCGGCAGGTGGCCAGCAATTGCGGTGCAAGCCTTGCTCAGTTCCACTGCTCAGCCGCCCGTACCACTTGCTCCGTTGCCGACCAATTCCTGGCAGCACCTCAATATTTCCCTGGCCTCCCTTGGAGCGGCCGGCCAGTCCAGCTTTTCCGGGTTTTGGATTCAAGACCGTATAGGCGCGGCCCAGCCCACCTTTTATCTCGATGACATCACCCTCCTGGCCAACACCAACCCTCCTCCACCAATCACCAACGCTCCAGTGTCCATCGCGATTGACGCCGCCCTCGATCGCCGTCCCATCAGCCCGCTCATTTATGGTTTGGCCTTCGCCGATTCCAACCAATTGGCCGACCTCAACGTCCCTTTGAACCGTTCGGGTGGAAATTCCGAAACACGCTATAACTGGCAACTCAACGCCCATAATCACGCCGCTGACTGGTACTTCGAAAGCATTGCCGATTCCCCCGCCACACCCGCCGCCGCCACTGACGATTTCGTGGCCAACAGCAAAGCCGCTGCTGCCGCGCCCATGCTCACAATCCCGATGATCGGCTGGGTCCCGAAACTGGCCTCGAACCGTGGCAAGCTGGCCAGCTATTCGATTGCCAAATACGGCGCCCAAACCGGTAACGATTCACAGTGGTTCGCCGACGCCGGCAATGGCATCAGTTCCTCCAACGGCAACGCACGAATCACGTGGAACGACCCCAACGACGCAAACTTTGCCACCAACTCCACCTTTCAAAAGGCCTTCGTTCAATACCTGACCAATCGCTGGGGAGCTTCTTCCGGCGGCGGTGTGCCCTACTACATCATGGATAACGAGCACAGCATCTGGCAGTCGACACACCAAGACGTGCATCCTATCGGCGCCACGATGACCGAAATCCGCGACAAAATTCTCGATTACGCCGGGCAAGTCAAAGCCACGGATCCCAGCGCGTTGGTGCTGGGCCCCGAGGAGTGGGGCTGGTCCGGTTATTTCTACAGCGGTTATGATCAACAATACGGCGGCCAGCACGGTTGGAGCTCCCTTCCGGACCGCGCCGCCAATGGCGGCTGGGATTATCTTCCTTGGCTGCTCGATCAACTCCATCAGCGCGCTACCAATACCAACCAGCGGTTATTGGACTGTTTTACCGTCCATTATTACCCCCAGGGCGGCGAGTACGGCAGCGATACTTCCACATCCATGCAACTCCTGCGCAATCGTTCTACTCGTTCACTCTGGGACACCAACTACGTCGATGCCACTTGGATAAACCAGGTCGTCAAGCTCATCCCCCGCTTGAAGAACTGGGTCGCTACCTATTATCCAGGCACCAAGACGGGTATCACCGAATATAACTGGGGCGCCGAATCCCATATCAATGGTGCTACCGCCCAGGCCGATATTCTGGGCATCTTCGGCCGCGAAGGATTGGATCTGGCAACCCGCTGGACCACCCCCGACAAATCAACCCCCACCTACAGCGCTATCAAGCTCTACCGAAACTACGATAGCAACCGCTCCATTTTCGGCGACACCAGCATCCGCACCTCCGTGACCAACCCGGATAACCTGTCCGCCTTCGGCGCTCTGCGCTCCTCCGACGGTGCCATGACGGTGATGGTCGTCAACAAGCAACCAAACACGGGCGCCGACCTTGCGCTTAATATCGCGAATTTCCAGGCCGGAGCTTCGGTTCAAGTCTGGCAACTCAACGCGAGTAACGCCATCACCCGGCTGGCCGATCGTTCTTTGTCCGGAACGAGCCTCGCCGCCACCGTTCCGCCGCAGAGCATAACCCTGTTCGTTTTGCGTGCCGGCACGGTTTCTTCACCTCCTCAGTTGAAAGCTGGATCCGTCAGTGGGCCCACAAATCTCGATGTGTGGCTTACCGGTCAGCCAGGCCAATCTTATGTCCTGCAATCCACGACCAATTGGATCGAGTGGACGGCCTTCCAGACCAACAGCCTCACGAGCAATTCCTGGCACACGACGCTGCCCTTGCTCCCAGGTCAGCGCTTCTATCGTGCCCGCCAAGGCCCCTGATCATCGGTGGTGGAGTTGATTTAAAACCTTTGCGATTTGCAGCGCGGTCTGGGCGGCCTCTGTGCCCCGGTTATGCGTCTTGCTCAGGCAACGCACTCGGGCTTGTTCTTCGTTCTCCAACAGCAGCACTTCGTGAATCACGGGTATTTCATGTCTCACCTGAATCTCCATCAGCGCGCGGCTGACCGCTTCGCCGATGTGCGCGGCATGGACTGTTTGACCGCGCAGGATGACACCCAGACAAATGATGGCCGAGAGCTTTCCACCATCCCCATCCGCTTGCCAGCCGGCAGACGCGTTTCTCGCGAGGTGCGCCACCACTACAGGGATTTCGTAGGCCCCGGGCACGCGAACCACCGTAGCCTGGCGAACACCGGCCCGCTTGAGTTCGGCTCGGGCAGCGCGAAGCATGGCATCCACATAACGCGCGTTGAACTGCGAGGCCACGATCGCAAAAGCACCATCGCCGGCTCGGATGGACTTGGGCTTGATCGGCTTTAACATGCGAAATTCACGGGAGCAACTTATTTACAGTAGATGGCCGAGCTTCCTGCGCTTGGTTTCCAGGTAACGCGCGTTATGGGGATTGGGTTTTATTTGGATAGGCACCTGTTCAACAATTTCCAGGCCGTAACCTTCCAGCCCGACGACCTTGCGCGGATTATTCGTCAGCAGGCGGATGGTCTTCAGGCCCAAGTCCGTCAAAATCTGCGCCCCCAGCCCATATTCCCTTAAGTCCATATCGTAACCGAGTTTTTGATTCGCCTCGACCGTATCGTAGCCTTGTTCCTGCAGCTTGTAGGCTTTGATCTTTGGCGCCAGGCCAATGCCCCGGCCCTCCTGGCGCATGTAGACCACCACACCGCGTCCTGCTTCGGATACCTGCCGCATGGCTTGCTGAAGCTGCGGGCCACAGTCGCAGCGGCGCGAGCCGAAAACATCGCCCGTCAGACATTCGCTGTGCACCCGGACGAGCACGCCGGGCCGGCCCGCCACATCACCACACACCAGCGCGATGTGGTGTTGCCCATCGAGTTTGGAGCGGTACAGATACAGGTTAAAGTCCCCGTAATCGGTTGGCATTTTGACCACCTCGACCCGCTCCACCAGTTTCTCGCGCGTCCGCCGGAACTGGATGAGATCGGCCATGGTGCAAATCTTAAGCCGATGGCGCGAGGCGAATTTGACCAACTCCGGCAGCCGAGCCATCGAGCCATCGTCGCTCATAATTTCGCAGATGACTCCAATCGGCCGAGCACCCGTCAACCGCACCAGGTCGACGGCGGCTTCGGTGTGGCCGGCCCGTTGAAGCACGCCGCCCGGCCGGGCGCGCAGGGGAAACACGTGCCCTGGCTGCACCAGGTCCTCCGGCACCGCGGTGGGCTCGGCCATAATACGAATGGTTTCCGCGCGATCAGCGGCGCTGATGCCGGTAGTAATGCCGTGGGCAGCATCGACGCTGATCTGGAAATCGGTTTTAAACGTCTCCCGGTTCTGACGCACCATTCGTCCAATGCCCAATTGCTGCAGCCGTTCGGAAGTGGTCGGCACGCAAATGAGCCCCCGACCGTACTTGGCCATAAAGTTCACGGCCTCGGCCGTGACATATTGCGCGGCCATAATCAAATCGCCTTCGTTTTCACGGTCGGCATCGTCCACGACGATCACCATCTTGCCTTTTCGCAAGTCGGCGACCACTGTCTCAATCGGGTTGAACTTCTGCGCCATAAACCAGCGTCAAAAGTACCCGGAAGCCCGGCAAACACCATCAAAATGACACACAAATAACTCTGGTTCCGGTGTCTCTTGGGTACATTCAGTTCATTTCGCTATGGCAAAATTAAAGACGCCCGAACGCCACAGTAGTGGGGGCCAAAAAGCCGCCAAGCCGGCTCCGGCAGAGGCAGTTTCACCGACGCTCGATGTAGCGCCACTGTTCCGGCGCATTGACTGGCTAACACTGGCAATCACCTTTGGCGTGGTTTGGGTGGTCTATTTTCTGACCTTGGCGCCGGAATTAACCCTCGAAGATTCCGGCGAATTGGTGACCGGGTCGTTATACGCGGGCATCCCGCATCCGCCTGGCTACCCGGTGTGGACTATCTATAGCTGGCTCTGGACCGCCTTGATTCCTTGGGGGAATCCGGCCTGGCGCGTGGCGTTGGCGGAGGCCTTTCTGGGGGCGTTGGCGTGCGGGTTGTTGAGCCTGATGGTGTCTCGCGGCAGCTGCTTGTTAATCGAGAGCATCGCGGAGCTCAAGGGCCTGACCGGCAAGTGGGAAAGCGCTATCTGCATGGTGTCGGGCTGCGTCGCCGGCCTGCTCCTCGGCCTGGACGGGTTCATGTGGAAAGAATCCGTCGCGGTCAACCGCATCGCCGTCTCGAGCGTGCCCTGGTTTCTGGTTGTCTTGTTATGTCTGCTGCGCTGGTTTTACGCGCCACATCAATATCGGTACCTTTATTGGGCCCTGTTTGTTTTCGGCATTTGCTTCACCACCCACCAAAGTTTGATCGTGGCGGGTATCGGAGTCCAAATCGCCATCGCCGCAGCCAATCCACGACTGGGCCGCGATGTCTTCTTTTTCGATTTCCTTCTGTACCTCCTCTACTATCTGGTCCCGCCTCTGACCGGCCATCATGTGTTTTCCAACATCGAAGAAAAAACAGGGCTGTTCTTTCTGTTCAATGCGATCGGTGTAGGGTCACTGTTGGCGAGCATCTGGCTGGCGATTCGGACCAAAGGGTTGCTCAGCGAGTGGCGGCCTGTAGTGCTCCTCGGCTTGCTTTGGCTGCTGGGCGTCTCCTTCTACTTTTACATGCCTCTTTCCGGCATGACCAATCCTCCCATGCAGTGGGGGTATCCACGCACCATTGATGGCTTTTGGCATGCCCTCAGCCGCGGCCAATACGAACAGCCTAATCCCACTAATCTGTTGACCGAACCCGGGCGCTTTGTGAGCCAGCTAGGCATGCTCGTTAGTGGCGTCGCCGACGAATTTACCTGGGTCTACATGTTTCTGGCTTTGGTGCCCTTCTTCTTCTATCGCAAGATGCAACAGCGCGAGCGAGCCTGGATTATTGGTTTGAGCGCAATGTATTTCTGTCTAGGGGTGCTCCTGGTCATTCTGCTGAACCCGACTCCCGATCGCGCGGCCTCCGACCTGGTCAAAGTCTTTTTTTGCAATTCCCATACAATCGTCGCGACCCTCATAGGTTATGGGCTTGCTCTAACCGCAGCCTTCATGGCCACCCAGTACAAAACCTTCCGGCTTTGGGGACTAATCGGAGGCGGAGTGGCGGCATTGCTGGGCGTGATTTGCCTGTGGACCGCCACGGGCCGGCTATTCTTTGGACCGGCGGGTGACATCGGCCTCTGGGAGCTGCCCCATTACATCGGCCTCGCCTTCGGGAAAAACCAACTCGGTTTGCCGGTTTTCGGCAACCTTGTCCTGGTTTTCGTCCCGATTGCGTTTGTTGTCTGTCTTTTGATGTATCAACACCGCGGCCCGGTGCTTGTCACCCTGGCACTGTTCCTGACGATGCCTCTTTATTCAGGATTGGCCCATTATTTCAAAAGCAATCAGCACAATCACATGTTCGGTTATTGGTTCGGACACGACATGTTCACCCCTCCGTTCAAGGGCCCCGATGGCAAGCCCATCTACCCGGAGATGGCCCAAAACGACTTTCTTTACGGTGGCACGGATCCTGGCCGTTTCTGCCCGACCTATATGATTTTCTGCGAGAGTTTCACTCCTCACCCTTGTCAGCCAAAGGAAGACCAGACATTTGATCGTCGCGACGTCTACATCATTACGCAGAATGCCCTCGCCGACCCGCCTTACCTGAATTACATCCGGGCGCATTACAACCGCAGTACCGAAATCGATCCGCCCTTCTTCCAAGAATTGCTGCGTTCCGACAAGGAAAGAGAGCAAGGCTACAGAACCAACCTCCTGGCCCGGCTGGTTTCTCCCCTTGATACTTTGTTCGAAAACTACGGCGACCGAGTCGAGAAACGGCGCCGGACTTATACGTCGTGGTTCACCCCCAAGGACATTATTGATCTGCCCGACTTTGCCACTAAACTTCGACCTGGCTCGGGCCAGGATCCGGTCTCGAAGTTCCTTTACGAGAACCTCGCTCCAGAAACCCGTCAATTGCTGCAATCATCGTCTGACCAGGATAACTTGCGGGCGCATTTGGCCGAAGATCTCAACCTCCTGATTGACCGAGAGCTGCAGACCCACAAGCGCCTCGACTCTGTGCAGCAGGAAAAGAGCGAAGTGGATCAAAGAATCGCCGACGGAAGCACTTCCGAAAGCGTGCGCCGCAGGCAAGCTACGCTCGCCCAGGAAATCACCCGGTTATCACAGCTCGCCCCGCTTTACGACGGCGAACGCTTCAAGCAAGTGCCTCTCCCCGAGTATCTGCAGGATTTTATCAAGCAAAACCCTCAAAGTCACACGCGCGTTCGGCTCAACCGGTTGCTGCTCGAGGCGGCCTACCCCAGGGAGATTGCCCATAGTTTGGGCGGGGTCTACCCCGATCGCGAAATCTATATTGCCAATTCGGACGACTACCAGCGCTGTTTCAACGAATACTTGAGCGATGCCCAGCGCCGCGTGCAGCATGACCAGCAATTTCCCAACGAGCCAAAACAGATCCGGCTCGGTGAGGATGTCCGCGTCGTGGAAAACCACGTGACCGTTTCCGGCCAGGTCGCTGTCATGGGTATTAATGCTTTGGTCGCCAAGGTGATGTTTGACCGCAACCCTAAAAACGAGTTTTACGTCGAGGAGAGCTATCCGCTGGAGTGGATGTATCCGTACCTGACGCCTTACGGCGTGATCATGAAAATCAACCGCCAGCCACTGCCCACCCTTTCGGAAGATGTCCTGCAGCGAGACCACCAGTTTTGGAAGCAATACTCCAGCCGGCTGACCGGTGACGTCGTAGACTATAATACTTCGACCAAACAGATTTGTGATTGGATCGAGAAAACCTACCTGAGACATAACTTCAATGGGTTCACGGGCGATCTCAAATTCATCCAGGACGACGACGCCCAGAAAGCCTTCTCCAAGCTCCGCTGCGCCATCGGCGGGATTTATGCCTGGCGTTTGGGCCCCCAGGCGCCGTCACAATATCGCTCTAAATCCGAGCCCGAGTTCCAACTCTTGCTCAAAGAAGCGGAGTTCACCCTCCGCCAGGCCTTTGTCTTTTGCCCCTATAATTCCGAAGCCCTTTTCCGTTACATCAATTTGCTTCTGCCGTTGAACCGTGTCGACGATGCCCTGCTGCTGGCGCAAACCTCCCTCAAACTCGACCCGTACAATGGCCAGTTAATCGGCGTGGTAGCCAACCTTCAGAGCATCAAAACGCAAATGTCCACCATTCCTCACTAATCGGGAAACCGAATAAGCGCGGACTGATCGGACCGATAAGTCCGATCGTTTTGTGAGCCTCATTTTGGAAAGTGAATCGTCGCGACATTATTGGTGTAGCCAGACCAGATTTTAATAAGCGGGCGTTCCGCCCACCAGTTCGTAGCCTTTGCGTCGAAAGCGAGGCACACGTATCCGCCGTCGGGCAGGTCATAATAGTCACACCAAACATTCTGGACCTCGGCCTCTGTCATTCCCTTGGGACGATTCAGATCATTGGTTAGCGCGGCAAAAGCAGGTTCCACCGTGAGAGGAGCGCGGAAATGCCAGTTCCGTGTTGGCCTGCCAAGGATTCGCTCAGCCTCAGCTTGCTTCGTGCCCGAGGGCGCAAGTTTCAACGCCATTTCGGCCTTTCGAGCCAAGGGCGAATCGGGAGAACGCCAAGCGAACAATTCGGCGAATACGAGCGCGTAATCCGGACGGCATACGATTGTTACCAGGTTGCTCGCCTCGTTGAGGCCGGTGATTCCCTCGTTGTTTTCGCCATGGTCGGGCAGCGAGAACCATTCCCGCCGCATCTGTTCTCGCAGAATGGCAAGGTTGGTTACCGGAAACTGAAGCCGCACCAGGTAGCCGGAGCGGATCAATGCTTCCATTTCTTCGTTTCCTTTGTGTTCGTAACTCGCTTTTAATCCCTGCACACCAGACAGAAAGGCGATTTCGCTTCCGAGGAAATGCTCCAGGGCATTCAACCTTGAAGCCAAATATCCATACTGCCTCCAGTTCTGATGATGCGTCCGGTCTCCGTTACGATTGGCTCTCCACGCGAATAGGTACCAACAAGAGATCCCCACAAGCAAACCGGCGGCCAGAATGCGTAGTTTGCGGCTTCTCATGAACCGTGAGCGCTCAGGGATGAACACTCAGAACCATAATCCAAGGGCCCGCAGAGGTTCCAGTAGTTTAGTGGAGGGTTAACCGCGAATAAACGCGAAGGGACGCGAATACATCGGCCGTTTGGCCTGCAGGCCGCGATTAAGCATTCCGCATCGGGGAAGCTTAGCTCGCAAGCGGCATGGGTGAGATAGCTGGCGAAGCGACTACGGATGGCGAAGGCGGAAAAACTCGCTTGGTATGGGTTGGTTGCTGGTTGGGAAAGTCATTTGCGAGTTGGTGTCCGAGCCCGGTACGTCATGCCAATTCACCGGATTGCCGAGGCCGAGTGTATTTGTTTGCAAGATCCAACCGACGTAGCTCGAAGGCCAGGAAAGAGTGAGTTTGGAGGCAGTCACCGCTGCGGCAAGGCTCGTCGCGGCGGAAGCCACGGGGGTGGCCTTGACCTCGGCAGACGGTAGGCTCTCCCCAATTTGGTTGGTGGCGGTCAGGATGTAGTAATACGTGGTGCCGTTGCTGAGGCCTGAATCGGTAAAGCTGGCACCGACAAGGCCATTGGTGACCGGCGTGTAGGGGCCACCGCTGAGTGTGGCCCGCTTGAGATTGTAGCCCGTCGCCAGGGGGACTCCCTGCCATAGCAGCAATACCTGTTGATTAGCTGCCTGAGCGGAGAAGACTGCCGGGGCCGCCGGTGCTGAAGTAGCCACCGTGTAGGAGGGATTGTTCGTGGTGTTCAACCACCAAAGGGCGCTCGTAACACCGCGTGGATAATGGTGCCCGCCCTCAAGAGCTCCCGTCCCATAGAACGCGTCACAGAATCCTTGAAAAGGCGCGCCGTAAATCTGCACGCTGGCATGGATCTGATCCACAGTCCCATCCACCGAGTTGTTGGTAATCCCCAGAACAGCTTCGGCCGCGTATTGGCTAAGAAAGACCTTGCTTTGCCAGGTAAACGCGGTGCCGCTGGTGACCAACCACGCACCCGAGCTGGCATCCAAACACTTCCCTGGAACCAGGACTGCCATGACGTGATTTGAAAGTGCCTGGAGCATCGACGCGTAAGGCCCGCCTGTCCGGTCAATGGCGTTGGTCAAACCCATCGCGGCCGGATAGGCCAGGCCCTCGATCATCGGCATCGTTGCGGATGCGCTGCTGCCGTCCAACAGTGCGGGAAGGTAACCTAGACTCCCGCTGTAGCTGTTCCAGCGATTGACGATGGTTTGCGCCGCCACCGCAGCCATGCTCTCACACGTTGCCGCGTCAGCGGCGTCCCCGATTTGGCTGAACATCGCGTTCAAACCCAGGTAACACGCCCAGTTTCTCACCGCCAACCGGCCGCTGAATGCCGGTCTCTGAAGCGAGCCATCCAGGTTGTCGAAGGTCGTGATCTCCCCGGAGTTGACGTTCTTGGTAATGCCGTCCCGGGCCGCGGCGTTGGTATTATCCCTCGAGAGCATCGAATTGAGGCAGGTCTGCAGCACGGTCTGGTTATTCGTGAGCCACGCGTTATCCCCCGTGTGACTCCAATACAACCCAGCGGAGAGAATCCAGGACTGGAGTTCCTCATCTCCCATGGCGCCACCGTACGCCGGACCCGTTCCGGAAGTCGGCCAGAGCCCCATGTCGTGATAAAAGGAAAAACCGTGACTGGACACCTGGGCGCCGGTTGGGCTGACCAGCGGAAGATCGAAGTGGTAACCGGTGCCGGGAAGTGCGCCCGAAAAGGTATCCAGCACATTCCGCAGCGCCCAAGGCTGCATAATAGAATCGTAGAAGGCAATGTCCTCCGTCAGGTCAAACGTATTGATAAAGTCGAAAATCCCTTCCACCTCCCGCCAGGACACGCCGCCTTGAGGATCGATTAGGCAGGCCGAGTCGGCCATGTAGGAATGGAGAGCGTGGCAGGCAAGAAACCGGCGGTAGGGATTCAGGCCGGAGCGGCTCATGACCGTCGCCAGTTGCTGGCACCGCATCTGGGCGTCGCCGAAGCCGGCGAATGCCGCATCGATGACGCCGTCGATGGAGGGAAACAGTGAGGTGTAATAATAGGAAGCTCCGGTCCGGGAATCCAGTACCGCGCTGCGGTAATAGGCGATGACCACCATGAGTGACCGCGTCTGGCCCGCCGGAACGCCAAGGTGGAAAGCAAACCCCTGGGTCATGCCGTTGAACACCGAAGCAAGACGAGCGCCGCTCAACACTTCGCAACTCCCGCTTTGGACGGCCAGGGCCGCTTCTCCCAGGGCGAAACCCTGATAGGCCCCGTTCGCAAATGTTCTTTGCGTCACGGCGACCGGGAGTCCGAAATAGAAATCTTCCGGCGTGCTGTTGGTATTCTGGATCGTGAAGACCAGCCAGTTTGCCGGCAGAAAGTACCGCTTCTTCTCGCTCAGGGTTGCGGCGCTGAGGTTGGTCATCGGCCACGCTGGAGTAAAATGTGTGAAGGCCAGCCCGGCGCCCGCGATCGCGTACTCGTCGGTGCATGGTGTAAGGCTCCGCTGAATACTAGCGTCAGGGAAATAGCGTGCATTTGTAGAAATGCTCGAGGCCGATAAGACAAACGGCAGCAACTGTAACCCGGAACTGCCGGACAATGCCATGAGCACGCCGCCACCGCCACCGCCGGTGGGCTGCCAGTAAGGGAAATTCCCAGTTTCGGTTCCCACACCGCATATGTCACCTTTGAAGCCGTAAGTGATGGTTGAGCAAGCCCCCATGGGCGCGTGGTCGACGTTCACGAACACCAATTGATTCGACGAGAGAATGGGCAAGCCGGACGCCAAAGGCTGGCCCATCCAGAGCGCGAGCAGGACCGAACTGAGTAGTCGGGCACAGTACATCGTTTGGGCCGGCTGGGCCTTTGCCGTAGCTGGCGGATGATGGTGACCGGCCACAGCTTCCGCGACCTGCCGTACGCCGATAAAAAGAGGGATATCACCGCCGGCATTTCGATCTCCTCTGTCGAAGGGGGGGCGCCCGCAAGTGAGCAAGCATTCGAAGTTCTTCATAAGCATTACGCTTAAGGTGGCATTCGGTGGCGTTTCCCTTGTGGAACGCGACCCTATCCCTTCCCGTCTGACCAAGGATCTTCCGAGTTACGGCACAATCGAGTCCAATCGTTTGAACCCGACTCTGCCAAGGCAGCCGAACCGCACACCTTTAAGCTTGACCTGATTATAATGGCTCTCGTAGCCAGATGCAATGTCAGCCTGATGCCGTGATGCCGTATCCCGGCGCGCTAAGGCAGGATTCTGTCGTCCAGGTCCCCCTTGACGACTTTGGGATTTGCAGCTTCTACCTGACGATAAGATTTCGTCCGACCGGCAGCCTGATTCGCTAATTGTTCCATTCATGGACAGCGACTGACCTGGGGGCACGGGCACCACGACGATTTCGCCGTGGTGCCCTTGGCTGGCGCCAAGCCAGCCAACCCATGCTGTGCCTGGCTAACCCCAGATCGACAATGCTAAGCCCGGATCACGGCGTTGAGATCTTCAAGCGGTAGAAGCGAAGGTTGCCCGGCGACGAATCCTGAACGGACAGCGTCGCCGCAGTTCCGGCAAGTGCGGTGCCGAGCGAGCTCCAGGTTGCATCCGTAAGATTGTTTTTGTACTGGACCTGGTAGCTTGAGCCACTGCGAGTCGCGAAGGAGAGGGTCACCTTCCCGCTACCGACCGACACTGACAGTTCAGGCGCCGGCGCTGCCGCCGGGATCAACATGAAAAAGTTAGCGTTGATAGTCGCCTGACCCTGGACCGGGGAACCGCCCAACTGCAAGGTAGTTTGCGAGCCGTCAAAGGTAACTGCAACCAAATTGCTTTGCGCATCTGTTAGCGGCGTGTATTCCCAGGTGTTCCAACCACCCAATGGAACGAAGAATGTGCCCAGGCGGCTGGTCGTTTGACTGGTTGTTCCAAAGCCGCTGGTGACGCGAGACAGGATGACTTCCGTGTCCGATGCGCCTTCGGTAAAGCGTCCCAGAATATTATAAGTCCCCGCTGGATAATGGCGCGTGTAATTGAGCCAGGATCCGGGCCCGAACCATGAAATGCGGTAATCGGTTTTGCCCACAAACTGGGCTCGCACGCCGTCTCCGGCGGTCGGCGTTGCGGGCGGAAGACCAAGGCTATTGGGCCGGTAGCTGAAGGGATTAGCACCCGGATCTGCCTGGAAGCCGTCAATTCCGGGCGTGAAATCCAAGTCCTGATACGCATCGGCCGGCGGGTTATCAAAGAATTTTCCTGGAACCCCATTGCTTGTGAAGTCAAAGTCCTCCGCCTCCCAGGTGTAAAAGGCGGCCGAATACGTATCAAAAGCGAAGCTCGTCGTAAATGCGCCGCCATTAAGTGACGTGAAAGATATCGTCGCGGTGTAGGAAGTGTTGGGCTTCAACTGAGAATAACTCACGGTCCAACTGTTGGCTGAGCCGGTGAAAACCAAATTGCTCACGGCCACTCCGTTTAACACCACGGTAATGGCTTTGGTGTCGATTCCAGCCGACGAACTAGCGACGAAACTCAAGGTATTCGTCTGCTGGAACATCACGGATCCATCCGGGTAGAGGCTGCTCAGAACTGGCCGTGTGGGGTCCATAGGCACCAGGGCGTAGTAGTCCATATTTTGACCGCCGCCACAGATGGCCCGCAGTGTTTTGACAGAACCGCCAGTAAATTGTGCGAGGTTGCCATTTCGATCTCGCAGCGCAGCCCAGGTATAGGTCTGCCAGCCACCCGTCGCCGGCACGAGTTCAAACGAACCCAGGTTGGTCGTGGTTTGATTTGCCGTTCCGCGCCCGCTGGTGACCACTTCCATGCTTCCACCTTGCGAGGTGCCGCCATTGCCGTTGGCGGCTCGCATGTAGATATTGTAAGTACCGGCGGGATAGGTCCGAGTATAATTTCCCCAGTTACCAGCCGCCGTGTTGCCCAGGTCGTAGTTCTGGAGTCCAGCGTGGGCGGCCACCTCAAGGGCGTCGCCTGCATTCTCCTGGTTTAACCCGCTCGGACGGTAGGGCACATGGGTACCGTCAAAGTTCCCGGAAACGGTGTGGGTATCCACTTCGGCAATGGCATCCAGGCCGGCATAACCGTTTACTTGCGGGTTATCGATGAACTGTCCGCCGCCGTAATCGTAATCCTCTGCCTCGAATAGGTAGGTGGCCGCAGGGTCGAACGTGCTGAAAGCAGCGGTATTCGTTGTCGAGCCGTAATTATCCTGCAACGTAATGACCACCCGGTGAAACGCGTTCAGTCCCACTGGACAAGTCACATTCCAGACATTGGCCGAACCGCTAAAGCTTAATTTGGATGCTTTGACCCCATCCACCATAACGACG